>LMAX01000004.1_pt1 | contig 69998 bp, 100 predicted proteins | sample 582101 | NCBI WGS metagenome assembly LMAX01 (sample SAMN04097215, study PRJNA296403) | rock metagenome | isolation source: Halite rock | place: Chile: Salar Grande | collected 2013-04-24
AAAATACACTCAGGAATACTTTGCCGAAGAGTGGTCACTCACCGAGTAGCATTTTCTCAGCTTTCTCGGCTTCTTTCTCAAGACCCTGCTCACGAAGACCGTCGATATATTCTTCGACCTTCTCGCGTTCGAGAGATGCAGGTCCAGAGTCTTCACCCTCTTGTCTCCGTTCAGTAGCAGGGAGTGAAGACTCTTCATCAATAATTTCTATAATATTTTCGTTCTCGTCAACCTCAACAATGGCAAAATCATCAAGATCGTGGCGTTCAGAAGCATCTTCTGGATGGTTTTTCCGTCCAGCAGTCTGCCCAAGATGGATCATCACTCCGTGCTTACCACGGAACGGGCGTTCACAATATGGACATAATCGAGCTACTTGCTCGGAGCTTCTGGATTCGGGATATTCCATCTCCACCTCCCGTTTTCCAACTTCTTCTGCGTCTTCTAAATCAATATCATCTGGTATCTCACCTTGGGTACCGTGACCGCCCCCCGAAGACCTACTGACGTGTAGATGGAGGCCGCGTGATAAGACTTCTTTCTCACAACCTTCGACCGGACACTTTACAGTTTTCTCTTTATTCTTATGTTTTTTCCGGGTATTCGGGTCGCTCTCAGCCATCTTCTTCCTCACAAGTAAGAATTGTTTTTGTCGCACTTAACTCTTTGTCATAGCAGTAACCGGAACGATTTCTTGGATGCCAACACAAGACTCGAAATCGCCATCTTTAAGACAATGGGCGTTGTCAAGTGTAGTAGGGAGATGGGCGAGACAGGCTACCGCCGCTCGCTGATCTCCATTCCGGGGTCGGAATCCCTACGGGCCGCTGACCCGATACAGACCTAACAGCCGGGGCCTTTTCCCGGTCACTCTCAACATTTATCCGAGAGTGGGCTGTATCGTCAGGTCCGAGGGTTTCACCTCGGGAGGTTGTGTCCCGCCCACTTTCGGTTGGGATTCACGGGGCTGGTCGCCCCGTTTTCAGGCTGGTGTAGCTCAGAATCCTGTCGGGCGAACCGATAGGCGTGCCGCTCGGGATGACGGCACCGAGGCCCATATTGCGGGCCGGAAGTTAGGCGAGGCCCACCCTCGTTTTGCTGGAATACCTCAGCTTGGCAGAGGCCCATCTTCGTAAGATGGAAGTCTCAGGTTCGAGTCCTGATTCCAGCTTCAACTGACAGCCAAATTCAGCCAACCGCATTGACGAAATGGGGCAAACTGGCTGAGATGCCAGTTTTAGGAAAAGTGAGGGCTGTTAGAAAAGGCCGCGCTTGACGGCCTTCCCTGCACTGGGTCGCTCCCAGTGTGGGAATAAAGGGGATCAGCCATCGAGAAGGGGAGCCTTGCTCCGAGATACCCCATATCAAAGAAAAGGAGACATTACTTGAGGGAACGTAGTGTAGTGGTATCATTTGGCGTTTGGGACGCCAGAACGGTGGTTCAAATCCACCCGTTCTCACTTCCGGGATGGTCTAATATAGATAAGATTGCAGGCTTGTGATGCCTGAGACGTGGGTGCTAAGTCCCGCTCCCGGCCTTCGAGAAGGCCCGCTGGCTGAAACCCTCGGGACTTCCCGTTCGTCCTCGACTGAGAAGAAGGTGTGGTCAACGCCCAGCGAGAGACGTAAAAATCCCCATTACCCGAATGACAAATCATAGAACTGGGTGCGTGGTCGCTACAATACCGTTTGTCCGAACCCTACGAGAGTAATGCACGACAGCGAGACAGTTCAAGCCTGTTCCGTTGAAGTGTGGACCTCGGGCGAACGAGGTAGGCCACCAGAAGGTTAGCGGCACCCACGGCTTGCTGTAGTCCCGTAGTGTAGTGGACAATCATAGGAGGCTTTGAACCTTCTGACGCGAGTTCGAATCTCGTCGGGACTATGGGCAGTCCAAGCTGGCGTTGCGGGCTGGTTTCTCACCCCAATGACGCCACGGCGGAGACATAACCTACCGATGACACTCAACATCCTAACTGTGATTAGTCGTATCAACCCATTCAATAATACAAACGAACCAGAAGTCCCGAACGGTGCGGAAGCCGTTCGGACTGCTATCTCCGAAGTCGAGGCGCTACAGGAAACCGACCTGACCGCAACACTCGGTGAGCCTGACATCGTTGACAACGCTGGCGAATTCTTCAACGATCCCCGGATCATTATTCCGGTCAAAGGAGTTCCGTTCGACAACCAGCAACGACTGGTCTTCGATCTACCAGAGGGTCGGGACGACCCGGCGTCACACTTCACTCACATGCTCGATCTTTTCCAGATCGGGATGGACGAAATAGAAGAAATTGAAGGCAAAACTGTTCCGGTTTCGGTGGTAGGTGGAAACCTCACTGTAAGCTGGATGCAGGCCCAAGATGATGATTCTGACTCTGGTTCCGACTCTGATGCCGACGAAAGCGGATCGGTGAGCGTCAAAGAAAAGACGTTCACATCTGATGATGGAGAAGCTGAAGAAGAGGAAGATGACTAACTGTCGCTGTAGACCCTGCGGTGAACACTGTTCCTGTCGATGCCACGAGCAGAACCAACCCTACCCCTTCTCGATGACCAACTGGAGGTAGATCGTGGACTCTGATGACGAACGGTCTTGGCCCCCGATCAACCTACCGGGGTTTAATTTGCCAAGACTTCCACTAACGGTCGCGCCCGCGTAAAGTAAGTGGATCTTCGGCTTCGGGAAGGTGGCCCGTAGTGGCGGTTCAATTCCGTCATTCCCACTTGAGGTGAAGAGTAGAAGTTGCCTGCTTCGAGTCATACCATAAGACTCAAGGCGGCACGCCTCAACACTTTAGGTGTAGCACGTCAGCACCGAAAGTGGCGATGCGGAGACGTGACACAACCTAACAATGTCTCGATACAACGGAAGTAACGGCGGTAGTAACGGCGGTTCGAACAACGGCGACTACGACGACGTTCGACTGAACATCAAGCGATACTCGACCGTCCGGTTCACTCCAAAGAAAGCGAACGGGAACCTCCACCAGCAGTTCGGTGCGAGTTTCATCACAAACTACACCGATGCGGAAGTCCTCGACGGCGTGGTTCTCCAGCGAGACGACGCCCCGAACAAGTGGTCCGTCTACTCGGCTGACCACTGGTTCAACCTGAACCCGGAAGATGGCCTCGTCTACGAGAACTACGACGAGGAAACCGGCGAGTACAGTGACGAGATGTCTGCACAGGATATTCTCGAACACCCACGCGTCGTCGGTCACTCTACTACTGGTGGGAGTAGTACGTACTACTTCCAGCCGGTCGGTGTGGTCATCGAGGAAGCGGGCGATATAGCGGTCCACGAGGACGCTGACGTGGAGACGACGGAAGAACCGACCATCGAGGTTGGTGACGCCTCGACGCTCCTCTCGAATAGTGCGTGGGTCCGTACCTTCGCCAAGAAGATGTCGGCAGAGGGTGACGCCATTGTGGACGACAACGGCATGGACCCGACGCCGCGTGGCGAAGAAGACGACAACCCGAAGTACAACAGCCACGAGTGGATGACGACCCACGACCCGGACCTGCGCTCCGAACTGGAGGGCCGTACCCTCGAACTGTGGGTCACTGAGGAGACGAACACCTTCGAGGATGGTGAGACGCAGACCTACACTACCCCGAACCTCATGGACGTGAAGACTGGGGAATTCGTCAACATCGACAACGAGATCGGAGAGTCGCAGGGTGACGACTCACAGCAGGAAGCGGCGGCCACTGATGGTGGGACTGTCGCCGAGTCCGGTTCCACTGACACGGACACCGAGTCCACGGAGTCCACCGAGACTACGGACTCACCCGACAACAGTGGCGGCTCCGCCCTTCCCGAGAACGTACCGGACAAGCTCGAAGACCTGATCGACTACGCCGCTCGCAACTTCGATGATCCGACCGGTGACGATATTCAGGACTTCGCCGCTGATGAAGTCGAGAACCCGGACGACATCGACTGGGAGGCCGCCGCGAACGAGGCCAACCAGCGGGCTGAGTAGACGATGACCCTGTTCTACGACGACGAAGAAGATGCCGTAATCGAGAACCACCCCGGCTTCGCAGAGTTCGATGACAGAGGTCGTCTCGTCCTGAACATGGGCGAAGTCTCCCGTGAGGAAAAGCGACGGTCGCTACTCAACGCGGCGGTATGTGCGTTGGAAGCGTCTGACGAGTACCGTCTGACACAGGTGCCAGAGACAGATTGGGTTCCAGAGGAAGAACGATGACTGACCGTACGGACACCCTCGAAGAGGTGACAGTCTCGGCCAGTAGAAAGGTTCAGCTATCACAGTATGAGCCTGTCGAAGCCTACGTCTCGGAGACACATTCTGTCCCCGACGACGTAGACTACGAAGAGTGGCTGGAAGCGCGGCAGGACGATGTGATGGCCGCCGCTGAAGAAGCGGCGATGCGTCGTCACGAGGAATATATTCGGAAAGAAGACTTCGCCGACGACTGACGTAGTAGGCTGAACAGCGCGGAAACTAACTACCTTCTTCCGCTTCGCGGGCCGCCTTTGGGTCTGTTCCCTCCCCGGAACGGACCCGGCGTCAGCCCGTGAAGTGGCGTGACACAACCAATGGCATACGAAAGAAAAACAGACTACTGTTACGGATATGATGACGAAGAAAGACTTCAGTCAATTCGTAACGCAACCGAAAAGCTTGGAAGACCGCCAACTTATGACGAATTTGGTGAGATGGACGGCCCCTCTACCAGTACGCTCGAAAACCACTTCGGAACGTGGACGCGAGCAAAGCGGCTTGCGGGGGTAGATGACAAACGGAAAAACGGAAAGTTGCCTGTCAATGAGTCCTACTTCTCCGAGATAGACAATACCGAAAAAGCGTACTGGCTCGGTATGCTGTACGCTGATGGGGCAGTCTACGTCCGTGGAAATTCTAACTCTCACATAGTATCACTCTGTCTGATTGACCGGGAACACGTCGTTGCGTTCAAGAAAGCAGTCGATGCGGAATACGGAGTTAAGGAGCAGAAAGACGGCACGCATGACATTACAATTACCAGCGAAAAGATGGCTGACGACCTTCGGGACTGTGGTTGTGACAGAGACAAGACGTTCTCCCCCGCCCTTCCTGAGTTAGAATCAGACAGACTTCGGGCCGCGTTCGTTCGTGGTCTGTATGACGGAGACGGTCATCTTGCTTCTTATGATACCTTCCAAATTACAGGTGTAAACAAAGAGCGGTTTGAGAAGGTACTTTCGTGGCTCCCCTCGGGCGGTTACGTTACTGAAACAGACGAAAAACAGTATATCTACGTCCGACAGAAGCATGGAGTCGAAAAGCTATGGAGTTGGCTCTACCCCGATGGGCCAGACACCGAACCGGCATTAGAACGAAAAATCCCAACCGACACAACCTACAATGACCATTAACGACTACGAGAGTCCGACGCTGTATGAAGTAAGTCAACTACGAGAAGACTTTGGCCTCGCTGGGGAAGGAGACACACACCTCGTGGTCTTTCTCTCCTTTATGGGCGGTGGCTTCGTCGTGATGACGGGCCTCTCGTCCGGCGGAAAAGACGCAGTTGTGAACGCCGCTGAGTATTGCGTTCCCGATAACTGGGTCTACCAGATTCCCACGTCGATGAGCGAAACCGTGCTGTACGAAGAAGCCGATCAGATCAACTCTTGTCCGGTCCACCGGCACAAAGACATCAGCAACATCGCCGGGAAGGACTGGCTCGAAGACATCTGGAAGCGTCACGGCGACGGCAATCCCATCAGCCACTCCTACAACGACGTGACCGGCGGCGAGCGACAAACAGTGACACAAACGTTGATGCCACCGAACTGTCTGATCCTGTTCCTCGCTTCGGACAATGAGCAGGTGGACATCAATGACTACGCCGAAGTCCGAAACCGGGCGCTCGTTCTTGGGATTGATGACTCCGCCGGATTGACCGAGCGGGTCAACACCCGGCAGGCAAAGCAGGAAGCCGGAATTATCGAGTACAACATAGACGAGGAACGGACCCAAGAAATTCGGGAGTACGTCTCAACGATCCCGATGCACGCTTACGGTGACGACTCTCCCGGCGGTTTCCTTAATCCGGTGATGCCTGCACTGGATGACCAGAACCCGCTCCCTCAGCACTTTACCGAAGCCCGGCGCGACTTCCCGAGGCTTTCGGACTTTATGAAGAGTGTCACGCTCTTCCACTACGACGACCGGATCGAGGTTCCACAAAAACTCTGGAACGGTAATAATCGCATTACCAACGACGTGACGCTACTGGTTACACCAGCAGATGCGTGGCTTGGGATGCGTGTCTTCGGTGAGAAGATGGTCCTGTCGGCGCTGAACCTTCAGGATAAGGACTTCGAGCTACTGGAGGTTCTTCGGACCAACTTCGGGAAGCAGTACGACGTTGGAACGCTCCAGTCCAAGATGCGCGGCCAAGGCTGGAACATCACCAACAGTGACGTTCGGTCGGCGCTAAAGAGCATGAAGACGAAGGGGTACGTCCGACCCGACAAGACCGTGACCCCCCACGAGTGGGCGGCTTCGGAATTTGCTAATCAGGTCAGCCGAGAAGTAAACCTCGACTGGCCCACGATCATCGAAGACACGCGAGAGTTGGTTCACGAACACTATCCGAAGCCGGTTGCGATGGATTACGAACAGCAGTTCCTCGAAGGCGAGGGCTTGCTCGTGACCCATCCGTTCGAGGGCCACACCGTGAACCTCACCGAAGAAGAGGCGAACGAGTTGGAAGAGAAAGTCGAGGAACAGGAAGAGAAGGAAGAAACCGTGTTCCAACAGGGGACTCTCGAATAATGACTGATCCATACGACGCCAGCAACACACTGGCACCGGGAGAAGTGGCACAAGACGACCCGATGGACGACACGCCCTACTGCCCACGCTGTGATGCGGAGGTCGAAGTGATCGGAGGTGACTGTATTCGCTGTGGGGAGAAGATCGAATGAATCCCGAGAAGGCGCTGTGGCAAGCGAGCGGCGTCTTCGCTCCTGACTATCCCCGACAGTCATCCAGTAGTGAGAAATTTCAGGCGTATCGAAACAACCGGGCTGAATTCTGTGACGCATTGAACACAGCAATCCACGGTGAGATGCCCGGCTACTACTCAGTCTATTCGTTCCCGAGAGGCCACAGCCGGGACGGTAACATTCCGAAGGTAGACTGCATCTTCATCGACTTGGACGTAGAGGGCAACCAATACCAACCGGACGAAGGCAAAGGCGACTACGATGCGTGGCGTCGTGAGATGAGCGCATTGTTGGCACGGTCGAGGATGATCGCGGCGGCCATTCTCGAAGCCGGACAGGGAGACCACTTCCGCGTCGTGCTTTCCGGTCACAAGGGTCTTCATCTATATCTTGATTTCCCATCGATTTCAACGAACAACGGTTCGTTCCATCAATTCAAGAACGGGCTGAAGTCCTACGGCAAACGGGTGATGGCGTGGCTGAACGAGACAGCAGGCGGTGTCAGCATCGACCGGTGGGTTGACGTTGATGCCTCTGATCTCGGACGGCTGGCCCGCCATCCGAACACCATTCACCACGGAGCATCCTACGACGATAGAACACGTTGGTGTGTGCAGATCACCGTGGAAGAGATGGCCGATCTTGGCGTCGATGAATACGACTCCCTGACTCGGGCACCTCGATGGCAGGATGGCTACCGACGAGTCCCTTCGACCACTGCCGGTGATAAGGTCGTACAGGCAATCAGGAGCGCAAAGAGCAACAAAAATCAAAGCTATAACCGCAGTTCCACATTTGACCCTACGGCTGTCGAACAGTACGAAGAACGGGCGAATGATGACATCGAACTCGAAGACATTCCGTTCATAACTTCGAATAAACCGTGTATCGAGGAGTTCAGAAATAGTGATGATGCCTTTGAATTCGGGAACGCATCTCACGTTATGGAAATGTCGATACTCAGTCGGCTCGTTGAGATCGGTGTTCCACGAGATGTAATCCACGAATTCTTCAGAGAGATTCCGGGCTATCGGGAGGAGGTTACTAACGAACAGTTAGACGAAATCATCGGACGGGAGTACAGTGAATTCAACTGTAAGGAGATAGCCGAGAGAGCATCAGTGTTCTGTCTCGGCTCCGATTGCGCGGTCTACAATCGGAACGAAGACATCCAGAAGTAGTCATCCCTCACGGGACCAAATTTCACTTGACAAAACAACACACTATCAACTCGCAGAAACGCCAGCAAGTATTCACGCTTCTCCAGAACGGTGGAGCCAGTTACGGCAAGATTTCTGATTCACTCGGAATCAGTCGTTCCACCGCTCGGGATCACATCAACAATTTGCAGAACGTTGATGGAATCCCACTCGGTGAACGTGAAGAAGATGGCGCAAAGGTCTTCTACTACCGGCCTGACGCCAACGAGTACCCGATCAACCCCGACGAACCAACAGGAGAGCTTCGATCCAAAGCATCGGTCACTCGGGATGCAAAAAAGAAAGTCCACGAGCTAATCCAGTATCTCGACCGCGATCTGAACGGTCGCGCTCCCGCCGTTCCCGAGGATGGACTTTCGGTTCGAGAGAGCCACGAAGATATGGTCGTCCACCGTTCCGACGACCACATCGGAGCAAACTACACTGACGAGTTCGGAAACGATACCTTCAGTGCTGAAATCGGTATCAAGCGCGTCAGGAACGTCTCTGATAAAGTCTTCTCGCTAAAGAAACGACAGGAAGAAGCTGGCGTGGAATTCGACACGCTCCATATTGTAATGGGGGGAGATCACCTTCACGGCATCGGTATCCATGACGATCAGCCGTGGGAAACAGAACTTTCCCTGCCGGAGCAACTGACTGTCGCTTCGGACATCTACATGGAGTTCATCGACCGAGCTTCGACGGAATTCGAGTCGGTTCAGATCGTGTGTCAGAAAGGGAACCACGGTGAGCTTCGCGGTGACGGAATGGGGCCTGACGATAACGTTGACACGGCGTTCTTTATGACGCTGGATCGGCGTGTCCGAGATCGAGGATACGACAACGTGAAATTCGTTAGGTCGGATGGTGGTAACTTTACCAACTTCCCACTCCGGGGAGAAACCTTGAATGACTGTGAGCATCGCGCTCACCTTCGTCACGGCCAGCATAGTCTCATTCACATCGGCACGTCGGCAGGGAAGAAACGATGGCTTCAGTGGCTTCACCAGCACAATTTCGACATCGCTTATCGGGGCCACTATCACGAATTCCGCATTGAGAACATCGTCTCGAACCCGGTGCTTATGTCGGGAGCTATCGTCCCGCCGTCTGACTTCGAAGAGTCGCTGGCCGAGTGGTCCGAACCTGCCGCGACGGTTCACGGCGTCAGCGACGAACGAGCGATGACGTGGATGTATCCGGTTAATTTCGATCAAGAAGAATCTACTGACTTTCAACAATCATAAGACTCGAAGTCGAAGAATTTAAGTCCTACCCGTTGGTTAGGTATGTATAGTCGGTCGTTAATTTATCAATGCCGGAAAGTCACTCTCGGGAAGGGAAACGAGTCGAAAAAACATCAGTAGATGACGATCCACACGTGTTCTACCGAGGGTTCGACCCGTGGACTGGCGAAAAGCTTAAACACGGAATCCCGGTAACAGTAAGCACTTCAAAAGGTAACGTAGTCCTAAAAAATGTAAACCATTCCGTAGTAAAGTGCCCCGAATGTAACGTCCCGGCACGATATACTGCTGATGAGGAACCCGTTTGTCCCATCTGTGGGATAATCTGTAGTGGGAAAGATGGTCAACATCTGCAACAAGTCGTGATTGATGCAAAATCTGCGGGCCGCATCGAAAGCTGAAACCTAAAACTATACAATGGAATCTAAACTAAAAGCGGTTGATGGCAATGTCGTAGGAAAGAGTTGCACAACAGTCGTTAATGAAGGCGGCCAATTCGTAGAAGTATCGGGTGACTCTAACTCAGTTTTCGGCTACGAACCGGAGCAACTGTGCGGTATGAACGTGATGGAGATTGTCGCAGATCCAACTCCTGAAACCGGGCGCAACTTCGAGAAACAACTGTCCGGTAAGATGGAAAAGATCACTACCGAAATCATCCACGGTTCTGGTAGTCTCGTGAAGGTAGAAGGGAATTTCACTCCGTTTTCAGAAGAAGGAAATCGGTTCATGAAGACCGATGTGGAAGTTCTGGAAATCGTTCAAGAACCAGATAGCTCTGAGGATATTCTAAACTCTGAACACTTCGAAGATGTAGAAGAAAGGGAGCTACAAGAGATAGCGAGAAGTCTCAGAATCGATGCACCGAGTGGTAAGATTCCAGTAAGCGCACTAATGATGGATCTGCTCACGACTCACGAAGACATAGAACAGATCAAATCCGGTGCGTTATCTCTCTATCAGTGCGTCGATGAACGGCTACTCGAAGAAGAAAAACGAAACCCGGATTCCATCGAGTGCGAGATGCTGAGAGAAGTCAAAAAATCACTCTACGGGGTCTATCTTCGGATTCAACGCGGTGACGAAGAGATGACCGGCGAGCGGAGCGGAGAATACGAGGATTACTTCAACTGATGTTCAAAGAAGAAACACTACGCACAGTCGATGACCACGGCAGAACGTTCGAAGAACCTGATGGAGAATTTGTCGCCTTCATGGGCGTCAACAATAACACCATCAGTGTTCTGACGCGAATCGACATCGAGAAGGGGGAGAGTGGGGAAGAAGAGACAGCCGCGCCGTTCGCTCCAGAAAAGCTGACAGTCGGAGAGATTCAAGAGCAAGTCCACGTTGAAGACTACTCTGGAGCAGAGGCGCAGGCCCTTCTCGAAGCCGAACAGAGCGGTAAAGACCGAAAGACAGCCAAGAGAGAAATCAAAAATGAACTGGAATAAGTGGCTCCCGTGGCGAAGCGGGGTACCGTTAGTCGATAAAGAATCAACTTACGGAGAAAGAGTCAACAGTAGATGTGACCACAGCGAAACTGAATGGTCAAAAACAGACTCAACTGTAGAAAAAGTTGAATCTCCGAGAGTTGAAGAAGGGTTCCTCGTCTTTGACTCTCTCCGACAGAAAGAGAAATACTGTGTCGATTGCGGGGAGTTGATGGTCGGTTCACGATGGCGAAACGAAGGAAAAATAGCAGTCCCAATCGAGTATAGAATCGATAGTGGTGCATCAATTTCGGACAGTCCGATTATCATCGAGGATGGCGATGGCTCCAAAGTTTCTGTGCTGGTCAACCAATCTGAACAGTCGGGGTTCAAGGTTACTGACTGATGGGACGTGAACTGCTTGCCGTTGACTTCGACAAGACGCTGACCGATCCCGATACCGACGAGTGGAGCGAAGCCCACAAGCAAGAGCCGAACAGTCCGGTAATCGAAGCCGTTCAAAACGCTTACCGGAACGGACATCAGGTCATCATCTGGACTGCCCGGAAGTGGCGCGAAGCTCCGAAAATAGTAGGTTGGCTTACAATCCATGAAGTCCCTTATCACGGCCTGAAATGCGGTAAAGGGGGTGCTGATGAATATGTAGACGATAAAGCAGTAACGCCGAAAGAGTTCGTAGGCGACGAGACAATCATGCGGGTCGGGTCGCCCGAACCGCCGGACAACTGACCCGTGTGAGACACAACCATGATACCACAATTTGACATCGACTCTGTTACCAGAGAAGCTATCGTGCCGAAACTAAGCCTGACTATCGACGGAGTTCTCTACTCCTGTCGTCAGGAACCGATAGCACACGACTGGTGAAACTTGCCGTTCACCGTCCACGTCGAACACGAGATTGTCGGCGGAAAGACGGTTCTTGAAACGTTCGAGAACGTGGAATCATTCAACGATCCGCCAATGGTAGATACTCTCCGTCTGTCATTCGCTGACGACAGGGAAGAAAAGAAACTCAACTACGGAAACGTGGTTCGCGGAACCGACTAAAAATGGAAGAAAAACAAACATACACAGTCACAGCTACTCGAACGTGGGAGATCGACTTTAGCGAAGAAGAGGAAGAGATGATAAAACAACAGACTGGCCGGATGGACGTAGGTGAAGCCATCGAAGAAGTGGTTCTCGAAGGAGAGAAGAAACACGTCCAACCCGAAGAGAAGCTGATAGACCAAGAGGTAATCATCAATGGACCATCCGACGACTGACGTTGGCGAGCCGGAAGACGACACGACGTACGTTCTCGAAGACGCGATCAGGGCGGTCTACGAACGTCCAGATGCTCACGGCAAACCCGAGGACACTTTCGAGAAGATTGCCGAGATGTGGAACGCCTATGTCGGCTTCTCGGAGGAGTTCTTAGACGCAGAAGACGTGGCGAATATGATGATCCTGTTGAAGGTGGCGCGGAACTCAGAGGGGCACTATCACGAAGACAACTACATCGACATTGCAGGCTACGCGGAAAACGGCGCACGACTCCACTATGACCGAAACTGACACCGAAACCGTTCTCCAGCGGTTACTGAACGAGGAACAGGCGCGGGAACTGAAAAATGAAATCGGAGAGATTCAAGAAGAATTCGAAGGAGATGCACTCGATGAAGAGTTGAGTACGTGGGAGTTGAAGTTGTTCTTCACAACGAACGACATCCCACTGATGCTCAAAGAACTGGGAGAAATGCTCGATGACGAACAATGATCTGGAAAAAGAAATCGAAACCGTCGCCGTTCGTGTCGAACAAAAGATTTCGGAGACTGCCGCCCTTCTCGAAGAAACCCCGGACTTCGAACCACGGAGTCAACGGTCGAGAAAGCTATCCAGAGTGATGAATAAACGATGAGCGAAACCGAACAAAACAAACAATGGGCCTTCATCTTCCACGCTCTCGGTCGGGAAAACCTCAGAAAGTTGCTCTTCAGAGCCGCCATGAAGAAGAAAGAAAGCGGGCGTGTGGTCGTAGAGTTCGATGGTGAAAACGCAATGGACATTACGGAACACGTCGAGGAAATGGAGTCCGACTTAGACAATGACTGAAGTACACACTGATACAACCTTAGCTGGGATTGACCCCGGAACCGAACTTGAAGCGTCAGACGAAAAAAGAGAAAACGGACTCGATTACGTCTCGAAGTCGCGGATCAAGACGTACAAGCAGTGTCCGTTCAAATTCTACCTGAAGTATTGGGCAGAGCATCGACCTCCCGGTACGATGGCGACAGAACGTGGCTCTCGTGTCCATCTTATCTTCGAGAAGTTCCACGAAAACCTGAAAGAATACATCGCTGAGAACGGCGACAAGCCTGAACGTTTCACACCACTAATACCCAACACTGGTAATGAGACACAATGGTTAGAATATCTACAATCGTTCTGGAAATTTGAGGAACGTCGTTGGAACGAGACAGAGCGCACCTACGACTTCGCCGCCGCCCGGCTCCCGACCCGCGACCTCGACCTCGACAGTGAGGCAACGGTGAGGGCGTGGGAACCGCTGGAAGTCGAAGCTGAGTTTTGGCTCGGAGAGCCACCAAACGGCTATGAGGGCGATCCTGACTACGTTAACCCCGATGGGCCTCCTATCGGTGACATCCCGTGGATGGGTAAAGCTGACGTTATTCTCAACAGCGCCAGCGTTCCCGGCGTGACCGGCTCGGGTGTCACCATTCTCGACTACAAGACCGGCTCCTGTCCGAAGGTGAAGTACGAGGGCGCTCCGTTCCTCGATGATGTGATGGACGAAGTGTTCCTTGAGTGCGAATACTATGGCTGGATGGCCGAACACGTTTACGACATCGACGCCGTGGCAATCTACTATCCCAAGAACGACGAATTAGTGGTCGGGGAATACGGCGTGAAAGAACGCCGATTCGACATCAAGAAGGCGGTGCTTGGGATGCAGGAGCGGCCCGGTGAACTGGACGAACAAGGCGTCCCCGAAAACTTCGACTTCGAACCGCAGAACCTCTGTCACTGGGGCGACGGGATGTGTTGGTTCTACAATGTCTGTCCTTCGACCGAGGGCCTATGAAGACTGACGGCTTCCGAAACCTAACCGAGAACGATACCTGTCCTGTCTGTGACTGTGGAGTAGAGGCAGTGATAGAGAAGACGGGCCGAGGAACCGACGTTCGCCTCAGAAAAATCTACGACGTTCACGAAGACCCTGATGCGCCGGAAGGGATCGCCCGGTACTACCTACACTTCAACCAGCGTCCCTAACTAACCAATGCCAAGACCAGAATATATCGAATACACAGTTCGTGACCTAAGAGTAGCACTACGAGACAAAAAGCCAGATGCTCAAGTTGAGATAATGGCCTACGGAGAAGACGGCGATACTATCGTCCAGCCGTTGACGAATGTTCTCCCCCAAGACCCATCGCCTGAAAAGTCTACTACTGGAGAAGGGGATGCAATGGTTCTCTGCGGTCCGTTACCTGAAGAACAAACCGACTGATGCCAATGCCTGAGACAAAGACCGTAGAGCTTCGTACCGACACCATCGAAAAACTCGTGACCCTTCTCGAAACTGACGTGGTGAACGTATCAGACCCACTGATGACCCGCGACCGACGAAAAGCAGTAGCAGAAAGAATTAGACGACAGACTGACGGTGACAGGTAGGTACGACACTTGCAGATAAAAAGAATTAAAGCATAGAGCTTTGAGTCCTATAACGGAGAGTATTCTCCGGTGTCCCGAAACCGTCCCCAGTCAGCGAGACTGAGGTGGCGGGACACAACCAACTATGTCTATTCAAACCACCTCTGACGCCCTTTCTGACAGCCAGCAATCGAAGCTCAACAGCCTGCTGAAAATGGCAGAAGGAGCGACACGAGAAGATCCGCTCGCGCTGGATGAACAGAGCCGCAACGAAGTTCGAGAAATTCGTAAAACAATCGAGGATCAATAACAATGTATCCAAGCATCAAACCGGCACTGAAGCTAAAAAGTACGATCAGTCACCCCATCCGTAGCGAAGAAGTAATCGGGTTCATCGGACGGAACAAGAATCTCGGTCGGCGGGCAATTGTGATGAAAAAGAAAACTTCGCTGGCAGAAGGAAAAGTAGCAGTTCCAAACGGGGCAGTAGATGGTCTACTGAATGGTGTCGGAGAGTTGGTAGTGTTGGGTAAAGAGAAAGTGCTGACGATGGAAGCGAGTCAGTTCTCTGAGAAGAACTATCTTCACACTATCAGTGGTCGCGGAAAGAAAGCTACGGTGAATTGTGTAGATCTCCAGAGCGAGGCTTTCTGCACATGGGAACGCTCGGCTATCGAGGTGACAAACTGATGGTCATCTACAAGTGCGGCAACTGGAGCGAAGATGAAGAGCCAGATGAGTGTCCTCTGTGTGGCACTGAACAGCGTGATGAACAACACGATCCGTACAGTACGGTGAGCGTCACCTGTCCCGGCTGGTACGAAGACTGAGAAGCGCCATGACCTGCGTCTACTGTGAATCTGACACCGCTGAACGTGGCACCTACGTCACTTACGGCGGTGGGATTTTCTGCGATTGGGACTGCCTTGCAGAGTTCTACGTCGAAAAAGAACTGAGCAAGTCTCCGGAAGAAGTGGAGCAATCATCAAAGTTAATCCATCAATGACAGAAACAGAAGAACTCTACATCACCACGACCGAGACGATGTACCCCGGAGACACCGATTTCAGTTCCGTTGTCGTTCGGTTGTACGGCAGGAATCGGGACCACGAAGCTCGGACGGTTACGGTCACTGGTTTCAGTCCCTACTTCCTCACCCGAGCAGAAGAAGGGGATACCGTCCAGCCGTCGGACCACGAAGACCTTATCGAGTACGAAGAGGTAGATGAAGACCCGCTGTCGGAGCGGTTCGATGATAATCCCACCGACCTCGTGAAGGTCGTCACGGAGTATCCCCACTCCGTTCCCGTCCTTCGGAAATACTTCGACAAGACGTGGGGCGCTGACACCATCTTCACCGAACGGTTCCGGGTTGACGAAAAAATCAGAACCGGCGTTCGTGTTCCAACGGAAACTCGCCGCGACGATCACATCATCGCTGACCGCGATGAACTTGAGCCGGTCGAGATGACCGATGTGGACCCCCGTGTTCTCACGCTGGACATAGAGACTGACGACCGGGGCGCTGGCTTCCCCGATCCCGGTGAGGCCCGGATTCTGAGCATCGTTGTTCACGATTCCTACGATGACGAGTACACCGCCTTCCTCGACCTCGACGGCGAGAGCATGGAGTCGTTCTTCGACCTCTCGCCGGTCCAGCGGGCGAAGATGGCAAACGAAGATGAAGACTTCGGGCTGGATGACCTCGGCCTCCATGAACCGGATGCTCTGAAGTTCGAACCCAACGAGCGCCGGATGCTCGTGGCCTTCGGGTCGTGGGTACAGGGCAAGAACCCGGACCTGATCGCTGGCTGGAACTCGGGTGACAGCAGTACGGACGGCTTCGACCTGCCACACATCATCGAGCGGATGAAGTCAGTGGGTGCTTCCCCTGCCCGACTGTCCCGAGAAGGAGAAGTCGAAGTAGACGGCTACGGCGACGACTTTATTCCCGAGATTACTGGCCGGGCGCTCTACGACCTGATGGACGGCTGGGGCGACACCAAGTTTACGCAACCCCGGTCGTTCAAGCTGGACGACGTAGCCGCTGACGTACTCGATGACACGAAAATCGAGCATCAGGAGATGGGCTACTTTGAGATGTACGATCAGGACCCGGTGAAGTTCATCAACTACAACGTCAAAGACACTCGGCTTACCGTCGAGATAAACGAGAAAGAGAACGTCCTCGGCTTCAAGAAGCGGCTGAAGGACATGGTGGGCGTGGACTGGCGACGGACGCACGAGAACAACGAGTTCATCGAAATGTCTGTTCGCCGGAAGTGCCACGAACACGATCTCGCCATGATAACGGCCTACGATAATCCCTACGTGGCGAACGCTGATGACGGCGTGAACTACGAAGGAGCATACGTCTTCCCATCGTTCTCCGGGGTCAAAGAAAACGTCTGCGGCGTGGACCTCGCCAGCCTCTACCCAATGACGCAGTGGATGCTCAACGCCTCGCCTGACACCCGGATAGAGGCCGAGCAGGGGACGACCGAGTGGCACGCGATGATAGACGAAATTGGTCGTCGTGACGGCGGCGACGGTAAGTTCGACTACGTAGAAGCCGAGAACGGTCAGCGGTTCCGTACCGATAAGGACGGCATCATCCGCGAGCTTGTTGACGAGTACCACGAAGTCAAGCGCGAGTTCAAGCAACAACGGAACTCCGCCGAGTACGGCACTGATCTGTGGGAAGAGTACGCCGAGGCGTATAATGTCACAAAAACAATATATAACTGTGTTACTGGCGACCATGAAGTGATGACCGCCGATGGGGTAGTCAACATCAAGGACGTGGAGGTTGGTGATAAAGTCTATTCGCTGGACCCTGATACCGGACGAGTAGAACTCAAGGAAGTGACTGAAACGTTCTCCTACCCGGAGTACGACGGCGACCTTATCGAGATAGACACTACGAACATCAGCCAGACGCTTACCCCGAATCACCGAACTGTCGTCAGACAGCGCGATGGGTATGTCAAGGAAGAAAAATACCAGTTCGTAGAGGCAGGAGAACTTACGAAGTCGGCTGGCTATGAGATGCCCACCGCTGTCGGGTCTAACCCGGACATCCACGGGACGGGAATGGACTGGTTCAGCATTGCTGAAGAAGAAATTATTGGCGGTGGTGAAGTTCGAGTCTATCCAGAGGTTCACGGACGTACGTTCCAGTCTAACATTCCCGACCACGTAGAGGCTGAGTACGACGACAACACAGGTGGGTACTTCATCTCCGCTGATGACTACCTCGATGCTCAACACGTCATCGAGAAGATGTGCGAAGACCGAACGACGGAGGTCCACTCGGCTCGCAACCGGAAGTTCGTCCCCACGTTCTACGACGGTGACGCCTTCGTGGAACTGCTGGCGTGGTACGCTACGGAAGGTTGCGTTGGTCGGCAAGAATACAGTGTGATAGTCCAAATAGCTCAACGGGAAGCCGGTGACAGGCCAGCAGTGCGTGATGTTCTCGAACGGTGTGGGTTGGACTACAATGAAGACCAGATGCAGTTGTCGTTCACCAGCCGCATCCTTGGCGACCTGCTCGAAGACCTGTGCGGGTCCGGCTCCGAGAACAAGCGCCTTCCAGAGTTCGTGTGGAGCCTCAGTCCCGAGCAGAAGCGGCTCCTGTTCAACACGCTTATCGCTGGAGACGGAGCCGAAGGACAGGACCGTTACACTACGAAGTCTGAGGACCTACGAGACGACTTCATGCGGCTCGCCGTAGAGTTCGGGCAGAACGTCCGCTACCACGAGGAAGAATCATGGAATGGCTACCGAGTACGTTGGAACGAAGCAAACAACCACTTCCGCATGAACCGCTCGTCGGAGCGCCGCGAATCCGGGTCCAACGAAGGAGTGTATTGCATCACGGTGGAGGACAACCACACGATGCTGTGTGGCCGTGATGGTATCATGTCGTGGACAGGTCAATCATTTTACGGTTATTCGGGGTGGGCACGTTCGCCGCTCTACAACCCACACGACGCGGCGGCTGTCACCCTTACCGGCCAGCGAGTCATCAAAGGGACCGCCGGGTACATCTCAGAGAACGCTGTTGACGGCGTAGAGGTGGTCTACGGCGACACCGACAGCAATTATGTAGAGTTTCCGGGCAATTGGGACCAGCAGTACACGCTGGCCTATGCCGAGAAACTGTGCGAAGAGCTGGAACGTCAGGTCTATCCCGAACTCTGCGACGAGTTCCACATCCCCCGTGAGGACAATCGGTGGGAGATTGAAGTTGAGATGCGGGCTGAACGTTTCTTCATGTGCGAAGACAAGAAAAAGAACTATGCCTACCTCAAAATGTGGGACGAGGGCGATGAGTTCAGTGAAACAGTGAACGGCGGTGAGGGTAAGTTCGACGTGACCGGCTTCCAGTGCGTGAAATCGAACTTCTCCTTAATGACGAAGGAGGTTCAGGAAGAAGTTCTCGAACAGATAGTCCGTGGAGCCGATAAGGGCGCAGTGGTCGAGACAGTCTACGAAGCATCGTCGTCAATCGACCCCGCCGACCCGGACTGGGATTACCTCGGTATTCCGCAGGGCCTCGGGCAAAAGATAGATCCCGATAAATCAGACCAAGATGACTATTACTCATGGTCCTCGACCGGCGACCACCCACGGGGTGAAGCGCCTCGGGCGGCGTGGTTTGCCAACCACCTTCTCGATGTGAAATTCGAGAAGGGGGACAAGCCAAAGAGAGCAAAGGTCAAGCCTCGTCAGACGGTCAACGGTGAGCAGGTCGATGTGATAGCCTTTGACTCCCACCGCGACCTTATCGATGTGGACCTGAAGATAGACGCCAGTGAGATGCAACGAAAGTGTCTCAAGAATCCGATGGAAGATATTCTGGACGCCTTCGGGGTCGAGACTGAGGCCGCGCTTCGTGGACAGTGCCAGAGTCAAAGCGGCCTGTCTGCCTTCATGTAACAATGATTCACGAAGCTTGCCGAGAACTGATAGAAATGGGGTTTAGTGAAGTAAAACAATTCGAAGACGCCTTCGGAACAATCGGATACGGCATCCGGTTCATGGATGACGACTACGTTCTTGTCGCAAAGCAATACGCTCATAGGGATATGGCGTCGTTCATAGAACGGCTGGTTGTAAAGATGGGAGATGATGTAGATTTCATCTTCTACAACGACGACACAGAACGGTACACAGTCTTTGATGGTGTCTATCTCAAAAAGCACTCTGACCAATCTTCAGGTCCCAGTAAGAAACGCGACTGCTCTTGGCGTGAAATTGACCTCAGCCACGGGGCAGAACTCAATGCGTTCATCCGTAACGAGGAATTACCAGAAACTCTTGCCGGAGATAACGCCGAACTGGGGGCGTTCATGTAATAATGACTGGACCGAAACTCGGGCACAACAAAGCAAGAGGTCACGAGCGATTTGCTGTAAAAGTAAATGGAAAAACCAAAATATTTCGTCACCATCGGTTACTCGCTCTGATGAAACATACGATGGATGAACTCAAAGGAAAAATAATTCATCATAGAAATGGCGTTCCTTGGGATAATAGATTGGAAAATCTTGAGTTAATGACCCAATCAGAACACGCTACTGAACACTCGACTAAATACTCAAAAGAAGATTGTGAAAAAGCATTTCGTAGATTTGTTATCGAAAACGGCACAGAACCAAGTGTAAATGAATACAAAGACTGGAGGGAAAACGGAGTCCCTTCTTATGAAGTTTTTAGGGAAAGATATGGTTCTTGGACCGAAGCAAAAGACTCAATACTCGGCTAATGAGTCATGGCTGACCACATCCACCTGAAGAGCGTGAACTGTGGATTGTAATCAAAGACTGCTCGGACCCATTTTAATCGAACAATTTTCACACTATTTAGGAATATGGCCGAAGGTCTGGCGCTGTTGACGATGCGTCAGACCCTCGGAGACGAACAGGTTCTCAATTGTGCTGAAGAACTACCTATGGAACAGCAGTTAGAGTTGGCTCGGCGACACCCGAACCAGACACGCGCCCTTATCGAGTCGAAACAAAACGATTAGTCCAAATTACAAATGACGGAACTCAAGAAGTACCCCAGCATCAGCCGTATCGGTCACGAAGACAACAACGGAATCCTCGAAGACGGCCATCTCGTCGTTAAGGAGAAGATGGACGGTGCCAACTTCCGGTTCACCTACTATCCGGAAGAAGGCCGCATTGTCTTCGGCTCTCGCAACATCGAGTATTGGAACGATGGCAATCAACCCATCACCGACCACGAACGCCGATGGTTCAAAATCAATGGGTTGCTTAATCGGCTCCCTTATATATCTAACCGGAAAGAAGAACCACAAGATGACGTAGATGATACGTTCGAGGAGCTTCACATCATGCTATCCGCCGACGAGGATAGCGTCATCACCCGAGACCACCAAGACGAGCTTATCGAGTTCCTGCAAGACGAGTGGGAACCCTCGGGAGAGTACAAAGCCCACCTGTTTGAGGAAGAGTACGATGGATGATTCCGAGAGAGCCGCTGAGAGCTACGCCATGGCGTTCAAGGTCGGCGCAGTGGGAAGCATCATCCTGAGCGCGATAACCATACTGAGCGACACGCTGGCTGGCCTGCTGGTACTGGCAGTGTGGACCCTCGTGACGCTCTTCGTTCTGCCGTGGCTCTATGTTTTCTTCTCAAAAAGAGGAGTCTCTTTCAACTACTCTCTTAGTCGTGGTCCTCACCACTAAGTTCTAATTTTACTGTTATACATATACTGTTTATCTTCGAGAAGGGGTGGAGTGGGGTATAACGTGTAGATCTTAATATTTACTCTAAACAGTAATAGTAACAGTAGCAGTATAACGCGAAAATGAACCCAGTGTAGAGAGATGAAGTATCTCCCACACTGGGTTCAGGCTAACAAAGACTCGAAGCTCGATTATTTATTCGGGGAGACAAAAGAAAATATATGGAGTTGTCTCCACGGCAAGTTGCTTTTGTGAAAGAAGAAATGAAGCGTGTCCAAAATGATGACTCTCGCCAACCTACAGAAAAAGTAGAGGCTGGCAGAGTCAGGAAAAAAGCAGATTCAGAACTCACCGAGTAACCGTTGCTGTGAAGCCAAACTCCCGCCCCTGACCCACCCAGTGAGATCCGCTACTTTTCTTCTTCCACAGCCGCGACAAACAACGACCGCCGTGCCTCTTGCACCTTCTCGCTGTCGCCCTGTAGGTCCGAGATCGTAGCCCAAAGATCAGAGCTACCAACTCTGTCGGTTGAAATCAGCAGGTTCTCTTCTGATAGTTGTTCAATTCGCTTCATGGGCAGTGTGAATTCTTTGCCCTGATCCACGTCTTTCAGATAGATCGATCCGTCCGTGCCAATTCCGAAAACTGCCACGTCGAGAAAGCTATCCGGTTCGTCAACTATGTTGCCGGGGATTCTTGCTTTACTAATCATTGTTAGGTTTTGTATTGTCTTTTGTCGGTAACACTTTCGATAGCAAGGCTTCTATCCTTCCGCGTCGTAGTGCTAACGCGCAGAAGAATCCGTTCGTCCAGATCAATACTTCTTGAGGGTGAGAAGAGAAAAACTGTGTTACAGAATCAAACATTTTCTACTTCGGCTCGTGGTTCTTCTGAAAGAACCATGCTGGCTTGCAGGACTCCCTTTTCGGGATCAAAGTTTTTCCCGTTCAGGTGCCACCGTGGTCTCTGCCGCCAATCGTATTCGTTGTGAGCGAAGATTTCAACACCTGACTCCCCGGTTCTCGATTCGAAAATCGTGATGTGTAGCTGTCGTTGTTCTTTGAGAAAGTTTGCATCGTCAGGAAGGAGAACCCATGAACCGATGGATTCCCGACCATCGGGATGGCTTTTGTAGCAGGCGATGGGGTTTCTGATAAATCCGTTATCGACCAGAACCGGTTCCAGCTTCTCTTGTTCGACATCGACCTTCCCGACAAGCTGGTTGTCGCTTAGATCTCCGACACCATAGCCGCCGAAGGCTTCGAGAAGGGGGTGAAGTTTTGGATAGAGCCATTCCCTGACTCCTTCTATCCAATCGTCGTCGCTATCGAGTAGAAACTCTGGAAGCATAATTCGAGAGAACGGCAGTTACGCGTCTACGCCCCAAATGATCTCATCGCTATCTTCAGTGCAATCTGAGCAAAGAGTGGCAGTCTTTTTGACATCTTCCTCTTGGAAAATAGTGTAGACAGTAGCCACATCGTCTTCTTTGACAGCACTCGGAGAATCTACTCGAACGTGATCGAAAAGCTCGGCGTCAATAGAGAAATCTATCTCTTTGTATTGGACTGTCTCCACCCTCCCCCCTTCCCGATACTCAACATCAGTCCCATCTTCGATTTCTTTTGTCTGAGGCGCTTCTGGATTCGCGGCTTCAGCGGCGAGTGCCTGACGATCCCGGTTGGGAATTTTCTCGTCAATTTGATCGAGCTTTGCGAGCGTTTCCCCGGTGTGGTGCATGGCATACGTAACTTCTACCTTTTCAGGTTCGACAAACCGATCAGAAGTAACGTAATTCGCGTTTTTAGGTAGCGGGCGTTTCAACTCATCACCGCAAATAGTGCAAACTTGTGTCATTCTGAGATTTTCTTGATAAATGCGACCTTGAAATAAGGTGGTTGGTTATCGAAACCACCGTTTCCTCCGGTATTATTTGTATTTATACTGTGAGAGTGGGACCAATTTTCATCCTGATATTCGTATCCACCTTTACTGGAGTTCGTGTATAATTCACCCGGTCCATCATATCCTTCTTCGTGGAACCCATAACTGTGTCCGTGATCTCCACTTGTACCGTCAACCGTCGTTGAATGATTGTGAGACGGTAATTGAGACGTGGAGAGTGACTTACTGTTTGTGCCTCCAGTAGAGCCGGGGTCTGTTGATGTGTTTGGGACAGATTTCAGGAATTTGTTTCTCAAATCTGGCGTTCCATTATTTCCATCGCAAAATACCCATCCTTCAGGAATTTCAGATAAATTCCCAGTAAATGTAATTATTGTCCCAATCGGGTAAATATCCAGTTTACCCTGAAATTCGCCAAATGTCATAATCTCATAATATACGCTACTTCGTAATTTTGGGGGATATTGTCTATACTGTCTCCATTTCCAGTCGAGCCTACTGATATATTGTGTGAGTGGTCTCCAGTTGTAGTAGAATATCCTATATCATTGCCGTAGTCGTATGAACTCATAAAATTACGTTGAGTTCCGTCGCCGTTAGTTTCTGCATTAGGTTCTGTACCCATAGTGTGTTTGTGGGTCGAACCACCACTATCTGATGAGCCGCCGTGGGAGTGACTCGAAATCTGTGAAGTGCTGAGAGAATGAGTTTTTTGACCGCCAGTAGTCCCAATATTAGAAGACGACGTAGCACCTTTCAGAAACTTATCTCTTAGATCGGGCGTATTGTTATTCCCATCGCAGATAGCCCATCCAGTCGGGATGTTTGAGAGGGAGCCAGAGTAGATTGAGATAAATCCAGACTCATACCCCGAATCTTCTTCTTTAAAATTATCTACAGTCATAGCTTCATGATATACGCTACTTCGTAGAAAGCCGGTTGATTATCGTAGGAATTCCCACCCCCCGTACTGTTAGTCCCTGAGCTTGAATGGCTATGGTCGCCAGTATTATCACTATAAATAGTTGTAGGATCACTGCCAGTGAATCTCACTGGAGCGCCACTTCCGTCTTTATAATAGTCACTATAATATTCATACCCAACCAGATGGTTGTGGTCACCGGCATTATTTAGACTACTGCCGTGACTGTGGTTCGGAAGCTGGGAATTTGAAAGGGAATTAGTTTTGGTCCCCGAAGTTGATCCGGGGTCAGTCGCGGTGTCGGGCACTTCTTTCACAAACCTATCGAGAAGGTTCGGCGTGCTGTTATTCCCGTCACAGATAACCCATCCAGATGGAATCTCCGAAAGTGGTTCGTCCCACATCACAATAAGGCCCGAAGGCGCATTTGGCTTACTTCCGAAAACTTCAGACGGCATCGATCACACCACCCGAGCTACGTAGCCACCAAACGCAGGCTCGTCGCTTCCAGCACCGCCGTTGAAGTGCCCGTTGTCGAGGCCAATGATGACAGTGAGTTTGCTACCACTTGTGTTCTCGTATTGAGCCAACGGTGAACCGGTTTCATCAGGGTAGTGCGTACTTCCATCACCACTGAGAACGGTCACACTCGAAGACGAGCTATCGTTTTCGGTTGCGATGACGAGATCGATACCCGAAACGCAGGGCGTTGTGAAACCGTCTTCAGTCAGCATCGCCTGCGTTATCTTCAGCGTTTCACCGTCATCCAACTCGAACGTCCCGATTGGAACAATCGAACCGGTGGAGATAGTACCCCCCTCCTGCTTACTGTGCCACTCTTGATCGAGCTTTGCGCCTGCAATCGTCGTCTTGTCTCGAAGCGTGATCCTGTTACTACTATCTCTGATTTCGTAGTTATCCATGGTCAGTGGGCCAGTCATCGTGTCGCCGTCACGGAGCATCAGTCCCCGCCACGTCGAATCGTCCGAATCCCACATCTCAAGGCGGTCGTTTCCTTGATCGTGATAGATATGAGATGTGTCGGGCGACCCCGGCTCGCTTCCCGAGGCTCCCTTGTCAGTCTCAATCCGCTCGTTAGTCAGTGAAATCAGATGTTGTAGGTCGTCTATGACGTTCTTGGTGAGAAAATTATCCCATTCGTCAACTGGTTGCTCGCCTTCAACGTAGTTGTAAGAGTCGGGGTATTCTGAGCCAGCGGCTCCCCAGTCTTTAAGATTTGTAGTGTAGCTTACCATTGGTTAGTTGATGAGTCCTGAATACGTTCCGCCGTTATCTTTTGGATTGTCGTTTGTGTCTAATCCATCGTGTCCTTTTGTCGCATCACTGTTCAAATCGGCAGAGTCGTAGCCGCCGTTTGCTGAATCGTACGCTCCAGAATACTCGGATTCATCTAAGTACGTAAAAGTACCTTTCAGCGTAACTTCGAGTCTGTATCCAGCCGCAACGTGCTGATTAACGATTTTCTTGATTTCAGCGTCATCAAGTGGAGTATTATTCAGGGCGCGATTTGGAACAAGAAGTTGAATCGCCCCATTCTCGGAAAGGTCTTTGAAACCAATTGCAGACGGTTTCACATCGAGAAGGGTCGCAGTGTTTTCAATCAAATCCGCCGTCGTCGTTTCGGTCGTCGTAGTCTGATATGCCGCAACAACACGAGCGCGTAGATTGTCAACCGATTCCCCCTGATCGGCTTGGACTTCGACAAGGCTTCCGTGTTTCTGGAGTTGCGGAATCGTATCTGCATCCTCCAGTGACATTGCATCAGCAACGTCTTCAAATTCAGTTTCGAACCGACTTATTCCATCACCGAACGTTGCCGCGAGTTTGTAGTTGCCTTTGTTCTCGGATATTGGCATCCAAGAAGGGAGCCGACGAAGAATGAATTTCGTTGGCGTAACTTCTTCGTCGTTAGTGAATGGCTCTCCCATATTACTTGTCTGACAGCGTGAAGGTGATTGAACCGTCCGTTCCGTCTACTTTCGCCTGTTCCTCTTTCGCAATCCCGATATTGGATGTGCCGGTTGGGTTCGAGGACTTCCCGATCTCCAGAGAAGTCACGTCGTGGACGCCCTTCACGTCACGAATCGCGTATTCGACTTCACCAATTAGCACGTCGTCGCCGGTTTTCAATTCTCCACCAGTTTCGTTTCCGCTGGAATAGAGGCCACCAATGTAGTCTGCAATCCGATCTCGGACTTCATCTTTCCCGAGGAAATCATCAGTCTTCGTGAGCGCGATGTCAACGTAGATTTGTACGTCATTCGGACGTGAGAAATTGACCGTTTCCGTTTGACCATTTGGTAGGTCTGCATCTGCACTCGTTGCTGTCCCGTATGCACCAGCGTAGTCAGTGTCTCCTGCGGCTTTGGTATCGAGAATGGTCTGAGCTATTTCAGCGTCTTTCCCACCGCTTACGACGGCTTCGAAGGAATGTTCTGGAAGTCCACCACTTCCAGTGTTGTCGTTGTTCGTATCGTTGATGAAGATACTGACGTTTGTGACGCCGTTTATTTTGCGAATCTGGTTGATAATCGCGCCGCCGGAAGCTCTGGAACCTTGGCCCAGTTCCTCTTTACTCCGTTCTCGAAGCTCTTCATCAGTTTCCTCTTCGGAACCACCTTCAGTCTTCGAGGAATTCGTCACGTCCTCAACGCCAGTGACACCATTCGTGAGAACAGTGATCGTGTTAGCTCCGACGTTGCCTTTTTTCCCGTCTTCTTGGGCTTCTATATCAGCAGTCACCTCTTTCGTACCGCTCGAAAGCGTAACAGTCTCGGTCGTTTCAAACCGAATCGGGACAGAGCTATCTGTTTGTACTTCAGTCCCTTTCGGAATGGTGTAATCAGTCGTCGCGTCGGTGTCTCTGGAAAATGTAACCTGACCAAATGCCTTCTCTGCTGGCTTTCTCGTCACTCCGATGTGATTCGTCAGGATGTCCAGTGCTTCTTTTTCGGCGTGATCGATTTGAACCGAGTCCAGAGTCGTCGCTACGACTTCTTGCGTTTCTTGGATTTTCTCTGCCGCAGGAGCGTAGAACATCCTGATGACAGAGAGTTCAGTATCATTTAGATCATCTCCGAAGTAGGTTTTTGCATCGGAAATCAAATCCTCAATAATGTCATCTACCGAGTCTGTTTCAACTCGTCCTTCATTGACTTGCATATTTAATTGATTTCTGCTGAGAACGGTTCGATGTCTTCAGAGATGTACTCGATAGTCACCTCGAAAGTATCAGGCTCGGTCAGCTTCTCGTTAATCTCTACTCGCGCAACCTGATCGAGCATATTCAGTGATTTTGCCACTCTGCGAACCTGAAGTCTGATTTTTTGTTTGGTTGTGCCTCCCTTCCTGATACCGGGCAACTCGCTGTGCATAAACTCGGTGAGGTGGACCACGATTGCCTGTTCAAACTCTTCCAGACCTTCGACGGTTGCGAGGTCGTTTGTCTGATCGAGCTTCACAGAGAAATCGGTTCCCAGTGCTAAATCTTTCATACCTTGGTTATCCGCATAGAGACGTTCACTGAACCAGTGTAACTTGTTTCTGTGGCTGAGTTATCTACTGAAATAGCCACCTGAACAGCAGAGTTAGATTCTACAATCGGATTTCCAGTTTTCACACTGGAAGTCTGTAACAGATTCGTACTGTTGTCCATATCACGGACTTTCAGAGTAAGATCTGTAGTAGTAGAACCGTCATCAAGTACTATTTCAGCCCGGTCTATAACCAGTTTCTCATCTGACTCAAGAGAAATTATATGAAAAATGTTGTTACCGGAAGGAAAATCTACAGTAACAGAAGAAAATGGGACCGGGATTCCGTTGTCTACATCGGTATGACCAGATGATGAAAGCTCTACGTCATAATTATCGTCCCCGTTCTTGAGAAAACTTAGATAGGTATCGCCATCAAATTGAAAAACGTAGTCCCCTTCACTGGGGTTGCTTGGGTAGTGATCGCCGTTCGAAATAATATCGGTGATAAACCGAGTCCCGTCGTTCAAGGTGTCCATAGCAACTTTTTCTCCCTGTTCTGGAACTGCCATCGTAGCAGAATGATTCGGAAGAACGGGAAGTTTCGTATAGTTGGTATTTACACGAATTCCCTGTACGTCGCAAACTACGCCCCCCTTCTCGGTGTAGACCGAAGTAATAATTCCAGTTTCCATTAGTCATTTAGGTTTTGCAGGAAGTTAGAGACGCCTTGACTCAAATCGTCAAGCGGGTCAAGTAGTTCGTTGTCAAGATCCTCGAAAAGACCGAATTCGTAGACTTCTTCTTCAGTCAGATATTCGTTAGATTGCGGATTGAAGTAACGCAGTCGCGTAGCGATTGCCTGTTCGGGATACATCCCGATGTCAGCAGTAACCATCCAGCCCCCTTCTTGGGTGACAGTATGCTGTACCTCATTCACAAGATAAATTTCGTTGTGAACAATTGAGGTACATTCATCTTCAACATCTGGTTCTGTTCCAACTACTCCGCTAAATTCGTTCGGATCATCGAAGTGAGAGTCATCAGGAACTAATTGTAGGAAATCTCCGGGGCGTAATTCTTGGACTTCACTGATTTTGTCTCCAGAATGATTGGGGTCAATTTCGACACTTCCAGAATGACGCTGTTTCATTTCTTCTCGAAGAGCAGAACGAGCTACACCTTCGAGTGCGTCACGTTTCGCATTGGTTGATTTGACGGTCTTGACTGTTCCATAATCAATGTCTGTTCTTGTTGCGATACCCGTTGCGATTACGTCGCCAACTCCTTGTGGATTATCTTCTGAAGCATCGAACCAATCTGCAATATCGTTCAGACCACCAGCACCCGGTTCATCTATCCACGAACCTTCAACGATTACTGTGTTAATTGGCTTCGGTGGGTGCGAAATTTGTGGGTCTTTGAATCTCCACGTTCTCGGGTCGTTTGCAGATGCAATATGCCTTACTCCGGTGGCTTCTGGAAACCCAACCAGAAAGTAACCATTCTTGTCAACCCAAGTCTGAATACCGAACTTTTGATTTAATTCGGTTATTGCTTTTAGCGGGCTGATTTTATTGAAGTCCACTGCAAAGTGAGACTCTGTAAGCGTTTTAGCTTCAGAAGCCTCCAGATCTGCAAATAGTCCATAAATCGCTCGTTTGGTTGCAGAAGCGAGGTTTCTTAATTCCCTAACCCGGAACCCCTCTTCCGTAGATTCAACGGTGTCATTATATAACAAGTTACTGTTACCGGCTAAAACCTGTTCGTTTTCTGGAACAGTAAATTCCGGTTTAGGCAAGAGGTTGTTAGATACCTCGTTATACACATCTTCGTACGCATCTTCGAGAGTTACTGATCGATAATGTTTGTCTACAACCCCGTCGTCCAGAGCTTTCTGCATATCGTGAAGCTTCATGTGGGTCCAGTCATTGCCGTAGACAACTTCTCCGGGCTGGAATAGAAGAACTTGGACTGGATCACCGTCGTAGAAGACTTCTGCTTTCTGACGACGACTAAGGGCTTCACCCGAATACCTCGTGTGGGGTTTTAGCATCTCCCCGACTTCTGGTGAGAATTTCAGGCGACAAAAATCGTATTCGTCACGGGAGATACTGAGAGACATTTGGGCTGGACGGATTTCAAGATGTTCTTCGCCCGATAGAGTCTGGTAGTAGATCTTAACCGTCCAGTCGTGAGAACAGTCTGTCATTGTAGGGGTGAGATGAAAGTGTCGTCAGTCGTCCCGAGGACTTCGTTGCCGCCAACAATAGCAGTGACAATAGCGTTCTGTTCGTGGTCAGTTTCGTCCCTGCCAGTTGAGATAAGATCGATTCTATACTCGAAGATGCGTTGTTGCGTTTGTGGGTCGTATCCTTTCTGATTTCCTAATTCAGCACTTTTGATGAAACATTCCATTCCACCATCAGGATTAACTGGAGATAAAAGATCGACCTTTTGGTTGTAATCCATTATCTCTTGGAAGGTAGCAAGCTCGCTCCGAAGCATGAGTCCCTTAATGTGGATTTCACGGTTTTTGACCTGCTTCAGACTAACACTTTCACCTTCACATCCGCCACCATACCTACGCAATTTCCGCTTTTTCATTTGGGTAAAATCACTTGGATAAAATTCTGGAATAAAAGACCAATGCTTATCACCCGGATCGATTTCAAATCCCAGTTGCTCGTTAGGATTTTCAGGGAAATCTGAACTCTTGTCGAATACGGTGTTGTGAGTCATTATATGCCCATCGTTGATTCAACTGAAGACGTTTCGACTGTTGGTTCGCTCTGCGCTTGTCTGTCTTCGTGACTTCTATCGATCTCTTCTTCGAGACGCTTCTGTGAAGCATAGTCCTGCTCCCCGCCGGAGTTGATGGTATAGGATCGGTTATCGTTAACCACCATTCCACCACCTGCTGAACCTCCGGGTCCAACTCCGCTTCCTGTAGGTGCAGAAGAAGTTGGATTACCGCCGGGAATCCCTGAACCAATGATTCCTGCACCGCCTGCTACTCCAGCCAGTCCCAAGCTTAATGCTGAAGCGAGAGCCAGTGTTGCCGCCACAGCACCCCAAGTAGTTGCGGTGTATCCTGACATCCAGACAGTCAGTGCTTTGATACTGGCTCCTAAGCTCTTCACGAGCATCGTCATTTTAGCTAACGTGAAGAGATAGCCAATCGTGGTAAGAAGTCCCGCAACAATATCATTGTTCAGGATTTTACTAACCAAGACCAGAACATCGAGCAGTGGCCCCAACCCGACAACAACTCTTGAAATAGCAGTTGAGAGATTGAAGATTATTACGCCAAGTTTGACAAACTGACTTCCAAGCTCTCTGATGAATTGCTTATTAGCGGCGGCGTTCTGGATCAGCCACTCGAAGAGTTCGAGAAGGCCGGAGCCGATCATTCCGCCAATATCCAAGACAAGAGTGTTGATGGCTTCAGCGTTGCTGTTGATGATGTTGATAGCCTCAGCGAATCCGCCCGCCAAAGCGTGACCCAATTCCATTAGTGTGTCTTCGTGAACCCCCAGTCCTTCGAGTGCTTCATTAACTGGCTGAAGCATATCGGGAGCCTGATCGAAGAGTTGTGCCTGAAGCGGGGCCAACTGTTGCATTGAAGGCTGGAACGTCTCGAACAGGTCTTTCTTCAAGTCTCGAACCTGCTTCTTCGCTTCAGCGAAGGATTCGGCCATATTTTCTCCGTGTCCAAGAAGCCCAAGACCGATCACGCCAGCACCGGCAACTGCAATACTACCAAGTGCGGCGGCGACTCCGAGAAGTTGGACACCAAGAGTAATAGCGAGGGGGATAATAGCGGCGAGAAGTTGCATATACTTCCCCATCGTCGGCCTTAGACTCTTCAGCTTCTTTTTGAGTCTTGTATTGGCATTACCGAAATCGTCTACACTATCGGTGGCTTCTCTGAATACATCTTTTGGAAGATGTCGGAAAGGCCTGTTATCTTTGCTACTACTATCGGTTACTAAATCTACGGCACTTGCCCCATCATCTCCTTCAAAGTCAAGTCCCGAAACACGCCGTTGTCGAATCCTCGAAATGGGTTCCATCCCGAAGCGACTTCGAGCGCCAATCATCTCTGCAAGAGATTTACGACCGAAATCACCGTCGTGTTGGCCGAGGTTCGATGATAAGCTCGAACGCAGTTTGTGGAGATCACCCATATCTCCAAGTCCCATCGCAACTCCACCGGGGCGGCCAAAGAGACGTTTCAGAGTATCATTTCGACCAAGACCAGAATCGTCTCCATCAGCAACTTTACGGGCGACCTTCTCGAATCCAGACTCTATCTGAACCGGAGGATCGCCACCAGTGCTGTCCCCACTTCCAGTGTTACCATCTGGAGTCGGCGTACTAATTGTCGCTTCAGCATTGTTCCACGCTTCAGCCGCTCTTTCGAGGTCATTCGAAAGTCGGCTTAGGTCAGTATCAATACCATCGAGTGCATCACGGAGCTTGTTGATTTCTTGTCGAATATTCTTTACATCGACATCGAAATCAATTTCAGTATCATCGGCGGTCATCTCCAAGCCTTTCAGAGCTTTCGCAATAGCGCCAATTTCGCCTATAACATCCGACGCTTGAAGCTCAATGTCAAGTTCTACAGCCATTATTCAGATTCGTGGACTTCGTGTTCTGGATTCAGATTTTTATTGATGTAGCGAACGCTCTCTTCTTGTTGAATATCTGCACCACCAGACGGTGTGTTATTCGAACGAGCGTTCCGTGTCGGACTGTTCCCCTGACGAGCTTCTTCCTGCATCCGCTGTTGTTCTTCGTGTTCCTTCTGTTCAGCGGCGTCGAGAACCTGATTTTGGAATGGGGTCAGGTCGCCCATATGATCGACACCGGGAAGGTCCGTGATGCCGTTTGAGTATTTTTCAACTCGATTCTTGAAGCTACTCGCCGCCCCCGTCTCTGCGAAAGGACTCGGCGCTCTCCGCGTCAGAAGAGAGTTCCAACACCCGCTCTGCGATCACGAGGGACTTGCCACCCTGAAGCATTTTGACGATCTCTTCGACTCCCTCTTCATCTTCACCCTCAGCGATACCATCATCGGTATCGATGCCGAGGATAGCGGCTTCGTGCATAATCTCCACGAAGTCTTCATCGAATTGGCTCGGGTCGATAGTACCATTTTCTTCGTCCTTGCCCTCTTCCAGCGCCTCTTGTGCCTCTTCGGGGTCCAGATCAAGACGCTTTTCAAGGAACGCGGCAATCGGAAGGAACTCTTCGTCAGTAAGCGGCCTGACGACAAGCTCGCCTTCCATGTCGTAGTACGTGAAGTCGATGCTATCACGGAATTGATCGCCGCGAATAGCCATTTCACGAAGTCGGCTAATATTCGGGCCGTTGTCGTCCTGTGCTTCTACGTCTGCTTCTTGAGTAGTTTCCGTCATAAGTTAGTTTGTCTCGGTGAAAATCGCAAGAAATCTTCGAGAAGGGCGGAGTGTGGATCTTAGTTATCCGGCTGGTCCGAAGCGCGGTCCATTGCCACCCAATCGAACGCAGTTTCGGTTTCGCTCTCGTTGCGAACCTCGTAACTCTCCGAGGACGCGAGAACGTGAAGATACTCGTCAGTTTCCCCGTTCAGGTCGTGGTTGATATTAATCGAACACGGGCGCGGAACGCCGTTATCGTAGTAGAGGAAGTTTGTAATCGGTTCAGCCGAATCGTCGCTGTCAGGACTGTTTTTCGTGTAGCGCGACCCTTTGAATGTCATCTTCCCCGAATAAGAAATCGAGGTGATCGAGTAGCCGCTGGCCTTCAGCGACGACTCTCGAATCTCGGAAATCTCGATTTCCTTTGTGGTGTCGAGGCGTGAAATGGGGATTTCAATGTCGCCAGCACTGAAATCAGCGTCATCGAGACTCCCTTCGGCATTACTAATCTGCTGTTCAGCGCCCCGCATAACGACGAGAGTGATGTTTGCGGCGGATTCGATACGATCTGGAGTGCCATTTCGTGACATATTGAATTAAAGTGAGAGAGTTGAGTCTTATCCGCCGTTACCAACAGTGACGGTGTTCTCGATGAACCGAAGCGGCTCAACGAGATCGACGGACATTTCGACCCCTGCGGCTGTCGCGCTCTCTTTGAAGACGTTCACATCGTACGAGATGACAGCATTGGAAGTCTGAAGTTCACCAAGCTGTTGATTAATCATACTCTCCAGTGTGCCGCGAACAACTGAACTGTTCAGACGACCGATGAAGGGTTTCTGATTATCTCGCGTCGTCTCGATGATGTAGTCGGCAACGAGGCGGTTGAAGCCGAACGTGAGGTTTTGTTCGTCAGTGTTAGAATCACTGACAGTCGTGGGATCGTCCACGATACGAACACCCCGAGACTCGTCGGCCAGCGGGACGACCTGTTCATCGATGAGACTACCCCGTTCTGCACGGTTCAGGCTCACTGACAGGCTCTTGTTGGTAGTGAGACGCCGATTGATTGGAGTCTCTGTCAGACCAAGCGCGGCCTTGAAGCCCATATACGCGGCGACAGCAGACGTATTGTCCTCGAAGCGGGTCGGGTAGACAACCTGCGTCCGGCTGTCGTCGTAGGACTGACTGAAGTTTGTCGGATCGACGTTGATGCCAGCGCCACCAACAGCGAGAGCAAGATCGTAGTCTTGCTCCATATTGGCGACCTTGGTGTTGACCTTATCCACGGCAGTCGAATTTTCGGTGAGCGGGGTCAGGAAGTCGATAACGTCACCGACTTTTGTTGCCATCGTGTCAACGCCACCAGTGTAGTCAAAATACTCGTAATCGAATTCGAGAGTGGTACTGGGAGTACTCGGAATTTCGATTTCACCAACGACAGGATTAACGTAACACTCTCCCGAAGCGGGAGCATAGGTGCTAACGTCGTCGTAGACCTTGTTGATAGTTAGGTCGGTACCGTCGAGGTTGACACTGATCCTGTCAGTGTCTTCTCGGATCGGTTTATTATTAGTCTCGACCAGCGTTGACGAAGCGCCGCTGTGGTCTTCGGCAGTCACTTCTGTCTCGGAAGTTGCGACCGCATAGACCGGGAACGCGCCCTCCGTGAGTGCGTCGATAATGGCCTGCGTCAGCATACTCGACTCCCGAGGACCAAACCATTCGACTGCCTTCGTAGCGCGAGTTACCTGATAGACTTTACTGGTGTCAGCCGCATTCGATGCATTATCGAGGTCGGCCTGACCAACGATACCGAGGTCCGTCGGTGCCTCACCACTTGTCGGCACTGCCGCCGACGAAGTAAGGTCCGTAACAATTCCGGGTTCTTGCTTGTCTCCGTAAGTAGTCATATGATATTAGTGATAACTATGGGTTGAAGGTGAAGTCATCATTCACCGTTTCCAGCGTATCGGCCTGCATATCGTCGGGGGTAAGCGTCATCGTGTGATCCCCGTGGAATCGTGCAGAAAGCATCAATTCAGCTTCTCTTGGTTCAGTAAACTGGAACGTCGGATTCCCCCCCGCCCCAAGTCGCAGTTTCTTCAAGTCGTTGTGGAATTGAAGCGGGTTCTCTCTGATGAGCCGAAGCTCCCGTTTGACAGAATCTTTCAGACTTGCCACATCGACTTCATCAGTGTGGCGTACCAGAAATTCGACTCTGGTTCTAAAGTCAAAGTTTAGATACCGTTCGTACTCGTCTTTGCCGTCGTCATCAAAGTCTCCGACAACTTCATTGGCAAACGAAGAATTGTGGAGATTCTTGTCCTTGGTGTCCCAATCTTCTATCAGGACTACTGGAACGGGGCGCTCGTCTTCCAGTCCCGATGTCTTTGTCGGAACGCTGAGTGCAGAATCCAGATGATTCTGAATGGTCGTAATGAGACTTTTTTCATCCATAAGAGATTACTGTAGACCAGCGGCCCGCAAATGCTGGTTCATCTTCTTCTCGATCTTCTGCTTTACTACGGCTCGGGAAATCTGTTCCAGATATGTCTCTGCTATTTCCAAGAAATCGATGCCGGGATAGCCTTTGTTCTCCAGTTTTCCCTTCACAGCAAACGCTGTGATGAGGGTTGGTTTTCCGTATCTTTCGGCCAACGCAATCAATTCATCACTCTCCCAATCACTGAGGTCGGTGTTCTCTGCTTTGACTCGCGCTCGTTCGTTCGGAGTCAGTTTGTCATCAACCCACGGGAGAATATCTTGCACAGACGGAGAGTTACCGGGTTTCAGTCCATTTTGGACGATTCGAGCGTGTGGAGCTTCGTTCCGTATCTGACCGTTCCAGCGACTTGTCCGGCTAAACTCGTTTTCTTCAGTGTGGAATCCTTCTTTTAGAGATCGACGCCAAATACGACCAGCACCGATGATTGCATCTTTTGCCTTATCTTCACCCTCATCGAGCATCCAGTTACCGGATTCTTCTAACCCTTCTCGAAGTCCGTCTCGAAGAGCCTGTTGAACCAAATCCTCTTTCCGAAGGTCGATTTTTATATCAATATTACCCATCTATGCCCCCTCGCTTTCGTGTTCCACTTTTTCGCCCATAAATTCGATATGCGTATCATATTCGGTATGAGCTTTCACTTCGTAACTTTGCCCCGCATACACCAGAACTTCTTCTGGCTGGGGGGCTTCGGGAAGGGCAGGAGACTTCGGTACGAAAAATACAGGCCGGTCGCGTATCCTATCACCGAAACTTGATTCGACTTCGGTGTTCCTGTTTGGATAAGAACGCAGTGCCAAGACAATCCGATCTGTCACGTACCCGTCTGTCTCGTTCCCAAACTCGTTTTCTCCTGTAACCTTTCGGGTCTTCACCTTAGCTTCGCGGCCAAGTCGTGCGATTTTAGCCGTAAACTGTTGGTGGTAGGTCATAGGTCACTGGAGTCAACTGAAGAGCCGCCAGATTCCTGATCTGTGAACGAACCGGGTTCGTAAGTGCGCTCTTTGCGGGATGGAGATGTAGACTGGAATATCGTATCCGACTTGAGTGATTCCAGTGCTGTTTCGGCGTTACGATACCATTCCGTCACTTTATCGTCTTCCTTAGCGAGCAGTGCTTTCGAGTCGATGGCTCCGACCTGAAGCGCCTGTGAATCAAGGTCGCCAACTTGGACCTTTACGAACAGACACGTATTCCAGAAGAGGGCTTCTTCCCCTGCGGGGTTCTCGCTGTCAAACCACTCGAAATCGGAATCGAGTGATTTTCGCACGCGAATGTGTCGCTTTGCCCTCCGATACGCGGTATCGAGGCCGTCTTCGGAGAGAGCCATCAATGACGTGTAGCCAGTCATTTGGCGCACGTCTTGCTTGAGTTCGGGTTCAGATGTGACCATAAAAAAATAAGACGGCCTCAGTGGGCCTTTACTTCACGCTGGTCGCAGTGACTTCGACAGCGGCGAGCGGGTCTGCCATCCGACAACCGTAGTCGGCCTCCGCGTTCGCACCGAGAAGGTCGCCGGGGGAACGCACGACTGCACCGTTGGGTCGCGTAACCTGAACGGGGCGGTCTTCGAGGAATTTGATGGGCGAATCGTTTGACGCCTGAGTGACGTAGAACTTGTCGCCAGCCATCCACGGCGACTCCACGAGGGAAACGCCGTCGATAACGATGTCGAGGTCTTGAACGTCGCTCGACCGCATCCCGGTCGCCATTGGGATCTGGTACTGCGCGTCCCACGAGATTTCGTCGCGGAGACTGCGCTTGAAGGAATTAGAGACGAGTGCAACGAACGGACCCTCCATCCCGTGATGGGTGAGGTGACGTTTCCCCTCCTCGATGTGTTCGTGAGCCTCGTAGTCCGTGTCGTCGGTGCCGTCGTCATCGAACAGCGAGTCCGTGTCGTTAAAGACGTGGTTGTGGTTGTTCGAGAACGAGTATTCACCGTAGTCCCGAATGTCGTACCAAGCACCGGAACCGTCAATGATGCCGTTCTGAAGAACGTCGTAGATGAGCTGTTCCTCGGTGTTCTTCGCACCTTCCAGCATCCGACGAAGCTTCCGAACGATCTGGTCCGAGGGAGTGTTCCGGATGTACTTCTGCGACATTCCAAGCGACTTGCTGTACGTCTTGGAACGAATCGTCATCCACTTTCCGTCGTCGTCTTCAGCCCGCATCGAGCGCGGCTGTTCGCCCTCGGAGATCTCGTCCCAGTAGATGTCGTCTTGTTCAGCCTCTTGGTAGAAGGTCTGTTCCGTGACCGTCTCAGCGAACATCGAGCGGAACGGACGCTCGGCCTCGTTGTACCGGTCAAAAAGACGGCGTGCGATTTCAAGAAGATCTTCAATCGACTTACCGTCAGCAGTATGGAGTTCGTGTCGGCGTGCCATTGTTAGTTAAGAGTTAAATTAGTTGCTTAGAGTCTTTTTACGCGACAACCTCGTAGTCGGCGTCGATTTCGAGGAAGAGGCGATCTTTCGTCACGTTGTTGGGATTAACGCCATCGTCCATCGTGGTGCAGGCGACTCCGAGAACCTGCACAGCTTGGCCGGACGTGGAAGGCTTCGTTTGTGTGAAGCCACCACCAACGTCGAGATACACCGGCTCTGCGGGATCGAAGTTGGTGTCATCGTCGTCATTGACCATTTCGATGCCGGAACGAACCACCGTCGCACGGTCGCCCGCAAGCGTTCGTTCCTCAGTGTAGATCTGTTCCTCTACGTCATCCCACGGGTGGGTAGTGACGTTCGAGAGGTCACTCGGCATAACCTCACGCGGGAAGAGGACTCCGATAGCCTGAATCGGAGCGTTACCAGCGTCGTTCGCATCAGCGGCGGCATCAGCTTTCACAAGCTGAGGCGGGCTAACGCTGTTGTCGATACCAACAGGAACGCCCTGATTCTCGCCAGTGATCTGAACGTTATCGATGCCAGTACGGTTAAGAGGCTGTTCCTCGCCAGTCGCAATGTTGAAATCAGTCATTTGAAATTAAAAACTTTCAGACTTCGAGGCCCCGAATCTCGTCCAGTTCCTCATCAACGAAGTCATACTCGTCGTCCTCGTCGGGCTTCGGGGACTCCTTGCCCATATCATCGAATTCCGCTTCCTCGTCGTCTCCGTCCTCGTCGTCGGCGTCGGTGGCATTGGAAGCGAATTCTTTCCAGTCCTGAAGCTCCGAGAAGTCCTCGTCCTGAAGCTTGTCTTCAGTCAGCGGGACTTCATCGAAGGCCGGAGACTCGGTAATCTCATCGATAAGAGATTCACGAGCGTCCTCGAATTCCTCGATTTCACTCTCAGAAATTTCGTCAGTAGCCTCTGCCGCCTTCTCGAATTCGGCGACGTTGGATTCCTGTGCAGTCTCGAACTCGGAAACAAGTTCTCGGAGTTCTTCTTCCGAGAAGTCTTCCAGTTCGCCGTCGTAGTTGACCCTGTTGAAACTAAGGTTCATATTAGAATTGAATTGTGTCTGTCTTCACCGCAAAGTCTTCCGTCGCCAAATTCTCTCCAGAATTTCCGCCGTCTTCTGAGTCATCGAATTTGGTATCGGATTCTTCGATTGCTTCCGCGAACGCACTGCGAACCCCACCTTCATCATATCCAGCGGGGAAATTCACAGTCGAAAACTCGCGGAATTTGCCGTCCACCATTTCCGGCTCACCGTGATCGTTCATCTCAGCTTCGTACTGTTGTCCGAAGCCAAGCGAACCATCGCGGATCTCGGGTGGCTCATGTGTATATCGCGCAATTGCCTCCTGATGGTTCTCTGACCCCCCGATGTTCGGAGTCCGAGTCATCAACATCAACTTACCCAGTCGTTGGGAGAACCACGTATCTCGAACCTCTCCGATTCGGGAGAACGTATCTTTCGTATTGTGGTCCTTTAGATGGGGCGGATTGGGAGAGTAATTCTTTGAGGAAACCTTCTTCAGGAATTCATCGGTGATGCGAACACCGTTCCTGTCTTCGGGATCTCCGGCTTCCATTGCCCCAAAAATCACGTCAACGCTTTCGAGGTTCCCGTCATCGTCATAATTTTCCCGAACTCCGTACTCGTTGAAACCAGTACCAAGACGTTCGGTAAATTCCGAATGACTAAAGTCGATGTCATCGTTCGGGCTACGCGCCGCGAACGTGAACTCTTCATCTATTTCAAGTGACATAGGTTAGAATGGATTGAAGCGTGCTATTTTATCTGAAATCCACAGGACAACACCACTCAACCCAACAGTCACCGCGTTAATTATGGTCGTGTTCCGCTTTACGTTATCCTGTAGCTTGTTGATGTCTGACTCGTTGCTCTCAACGGATTCGTAGATGTTATCGAGATTATTTTCGATATTCCGCGTCCGTTCAGCGATTCGACCTAACTGAGCGTGAGAACCCTTTACCTCATCGTGAATGTCTCTTAATTGACCTTTTTCGTTATCATTCATACATAATTACGACTCTTCTTCGGTGACAGATTTCTTATTCCGACCAGAAGATGAATCCTCACCGGGGTCTTGTCGAGAAGTCACCTCACCGCCAGCAGATTCAGACCCACCCCCGGTATCAGTTGGTCTTCCGCCATCTGGATTCTGAATATCATCGCCAGTCTGAGAAAGTGCGCGTAGATTTGCGAGATGTTCACCGTTGTTCCAGAAGTCGGGTACTTCATCTGGATCGAGGCCAGCGCGTTCTGCAAACGCTTCAGGTGTGAGCAGGCCGTTATTGAAGAGGTTCAGAAGTTTATCCAATTCTAACCTTTTCTCTGCCGAACTGTGTTCACCAAATTGGAATTCGGGAAGGATGTCGGAGAATTCTTCCAGCCCACCGCTCTTAACGAGTAGGCTTTTGAGAATCTGTTGTTCGACAGCCGTTTTCACTCGGGCCTGAAGCCTGCTTACTCGGCGTTTGAACGATGGCATCAGAGCAGTTGCTTCTCCCTGACCCCCTCCGTCCATATTCATTAGAACGCGAGGAACACCAAGACCAGTGACGACCCTATCTTCGAAGTGTTCAAAAGTATCCTCAAGGCGCATTGCCCCGGCTGTACTTGATGTGGAAGTAGTTCCCACAACATCAGTATCAACGTCATGGGGTGCGGCAAGCATCGTATCAGGTTCGATGCTTTCCACGTTGTCCATCCACGCCGAAATCTGGTCTTCAGTCCAGTTATTGTCCTCGTCACCGAGCTTCCAGAGGATAGGCGGGTACGCTTTTGTTGCAATAAAGCGGGCGTAGTCGATCTCCATATCGCGGAGCATATCAGCTTGCTCTGCGACAGGTTCGATCAGCGACCGTCCGAAGTCTTCAGTCGGTTGTTTGAAAAATGTTAACTCTGCGACCTCGTGCGGTTCGTACTGAATATCGGTATCGCCTGTAGCGCCACCACCACTGCCACCCCCTTCTGGAGTTTCGAGCTTGTAGAACTCGATGTTCCCAAACTCGTCTTCCTTCCGCTTCATTTTCTTCGTCGGAAGGAGTTTTGGCTTGAATTGTTCGTCTTCGACAACCAACTCCATAAACGCATGGCCGTCGATGGCCGCGTACTTCACCCAGTCCGTGAAGACCGTCCAGAAGTCCGAGTTTTTGAGCAGGCGACGAAGTTTCTGGATTTTTGTATCACTCCCCTCGGAAGCAGAAGAATCTGGTGACGCCGTATTAGCGGCGTCTCCTGCCACTCCAGATTCCATCGCTGACTCGAACGTTCGTGGGGCAATGTTGAATCCATCTCCGACGACCCAATCGAGAAGGGTTAAGACAGCTTCCTTAACGTGAGGGTCCGTATATGCAATGTCTCTATGCTCCTGAATCGTCTCTTCTGGAGCATTAGCGGCCCGATCTCCACCAACAGATGAAGAACCGCCACTGGTACTCCGAATTACTCCTTTTGGGGATTCAGTATAGAAATCTGCATCCTCTTCAGGAACATCAGGTTCTACGAAATTTCGTTTTTGTTCAGCCATTATCTTGAGTGTCGTCGGTTGTATCGCCTATCTGGACCCGTATTGGGTGATATGAATGGATTAGTCGAGTCAGTACGTGAATCGTCATCGAACCGCGAACCGCTGTACTGTATCATCGAATCTACGACCTGACGCCCTGAGCCTTCTATCTCTTCTACAGGCTCATCGACGTGGCCGGAAACGTTCTTCCGCTGATGTGGTGTCGTCTCGCGTTCAGCGTCGAAATTCGGTGGATAAGCACCGAGAACGAGGGCCATTGCAAGGTCGTCTTTTCCGTTCGGCGCGTGTTTCTTCCCCGAAAACCGTGGCTTGGAAGTTTCGTGCCGTTGTTCCTTGACGACCGCCTCAAGCTGGTTCTCGATTGTATCATCGGGAACCAATGTGAGCAGATCGTTGTGCAGGGCGAAGTTGAAGTCGCCCATCATCCGCTCAATCTCGTCCTTGTCAGTAAAGTTGAACCCAGTTGCTTTGTTTCCAAGTCGTTGCTCGACTTCTTTCTGGAATCCCTTTCCGGGGCCAGTTTTGTCTAAGAAGACTCGATCCACGCCCATATTTCGATCCACTGACGCAATGTATCGAGCCACTTTTGACGGGTCGCCAGTACGGTGACTGTTGATCCCAACTGCCGCGAAGTCCTGTGGATCAAGTATCGTGTGGAATCTAAGGTATCTGTGACTGCCAGCGTGTTCAAACACTGCGATTGCAGTATCGTCTGAATCGATTCCGATGTCTACACCCATTACCATCTCCCCCCCTTCCCGAGCGTGTGTAGCAGGCGACCAGCCGACGTATTTCCCGACTAAATCACCACTCTCGGTAATATCAGCCGCGCCCTTCTGCATTGCATCTCGGATTCCTTCTTTCGTCAAGAAGCGGTATTCATCGGAAATTGGTCTGCACAGATACTCTTGTGCGAATCCTTGCGGGTCTTGTGCCCGTTCTACTTCCACGGACTCGATGTCCATATCAGGTCGGACCGGCTCAACATCCTGATTGTAGAGCGGCTTGTTGATGTCGATGTTTTCGGGATTTTTGAAACTCGGTTGTTTCACCGAGATGACGCCATTCTTACCATTTTCTGACCCACGCTCGTTCGTTTCGAGGAACGTGTCATTACTGGCTCTCGGCGTCGAAACCTGCAACATCTGACGGTGGCTCCCAAGGTTAATGAACGGCATGAACGCCGCCATCGTCGCTTTCTGGTCTTCAAGCCACGCCATTTCGTCTACAAAGACGGTCTTCGCCGAGTCCATCCCACGGGCTGACTTCGGATCACCCGAAAAAGCCCGGATAGTCGCGTCATTCGGAAAAATCAGCTTTCCGTTGTTATCTTTCTTCAGCCAGTCCTCGACAGGTTCATCAACAAATTTTGCATCCTTCAAGAGCGTCCGAATGTCCTGAATCCGTTCTTCCGACTGTCCCTTTGTCCGTGAGACGATTGCAAAATTCGCATCAGGCGTTGTAAAAGCATCTATCGCCAGCGCAACACAAAAGATGAAGGAAACACCAATTCGCCTTCCTTTGTAGACGTTGACGATTGTAGCATCGCCGTAGAAATAAGCGTGAAGAAGTTTTGGCTGATAGGGATAGAAGAGTTCCAAGTCTTCCATCTCGCCAGTCTCCATATTCCGTGTTCGGAATACGTCCTGAGAGATTTTCTCAGGCGACCCGCGCCAGCGTTCGAGAAGGGCTTCTGTGTCGCGTGTATCGTTTTCTGCGATAGCTGAAGCGAGTTTTTCCATTAGAAATTATGCGAGGTCGTCTTTCACTTCGAGGAGATCGTAGCTCTGTCGCGGAAGCGTGTCAACAGTACCATCACTGAACGAGATCTCGTATTCGACCTTGTAGACCATTCCAGTTTCCAGCGTCAGGTTTTGCATTGGAAGCGTAATCTTTCCGGATGACTGGTCAGAAATCGAAGCGGTGATAGTCTGAATCCCATCACCTTCGAAGTGTGCCTTCACTGAATCAGCATTAGATAGATCAAGTGGCAGATTTGCCGTTCTGTTAACGGTGCTATCTGCTTTAGCGTGGAATTTAGTCATTGTTTTCGTATTCGATGTCTCCAGTTTCACCGTAGCTCACGTCACCAGCTCTCCCATACGAAGTGGATTTACCAATCGACAGTCCGAATGAAACAAATGTCCCGATTTCAACGCCGGGTTCTTGGACAAGCAGTGTGAGCGTATCTACACTCAGATTGAGCGGTTTCGTCGCTGAAAGGTTTAGTTCTTCAAGATTCAATACACCAGTTGAAACATTCAGACTCGATGGTGCCAAGACTGACGGCTCAACATCGAGAAGGGCAAGCGTCTCGCTGTCATCTGAAACAACTCCGGGTGCAGATGTACTCGGTGTCGGTTCTGTGATACTCAGGCTCTTGTTGGCTACATTTACCGAACCCGGAGCCGTCAGGCTCGCGGTCGGGGCAAACGCGGTGAGCGTTTCAGAGTTGACACTCAGACTAATTATGGCGTCTATCTTCGGATCTGGTTCGTTGGTTGTAACAGTATCCTCACCGAGAACAATTGTTCCGGGTGCCTGAGCTACAATATCTGTATTCTGTAGCTTCAGCGGCTCTTTCGGAATCATAATCCCGAACTTCGATGAAATATCGGTTACAGGCTCCTGAGTAGAAAGTACACCAGCCTTCGGCGTAACAGTTCCCGGTGCTGAATATGCTGTATTCGGCTCAGAGCTTGTAAGTACTTCAACAGCTAACTCCGTGACCGGCGGTGCCTTGGCGGTGATCGACGGTTCTTTCGCGTTCACGACACCGGGATTCGGAACAAACGTCCCGAGAGCAACCGTTGTCGGTGTTGGTTCAGACGTAACAACCTTATCAGCGCGTACAGTAACCAACGGTCCTGCTGAAATATCACTTGACGGCTGTACGCTTGTAATTGTATCAGCGTTCGGCGAAATAGAACTCGGCGCGGAAACTGTCGCGGTTAGGCCACTTACTGTTACTGTTTTTCCACCAGCAGAAACAGTACCGGGAGCAGTTACCGTTGAGGTGGGTTGCTGAACAGTGATAGTTTCTTCTGCTGGTCCCACTTTTGGAGGCGCACCAACACTCGGTTCAGATTCGGTCGCACTTACGCTTTCAAACCCAACCGAAACTTGCGGCGGTGCAGTAACCGATGGATCTGTTTCTTCGAGTCCAAGACCTTTTGCCGAAATTGAAGTCTCGATGTTCGCAAAGGCCGAAATCGACGGTTCCTGAACCGCAATCGTATGCTGGACGAATCCAACACTTGGAGGCTGTGAAATATCAGCCGTTGGCTCTTGAACTGTGGCCTGCCCTTCAGGTGTGGCGACCTCGACAAAAATACCAATATTCGGCGCGGGTTCTTGAACAGAACCCGTTTCCACTGGCATCGAAAACGTGCCATTTTGAGTGATTGATGGGACCGGCTTCTGTCCGACCGTTGTTCCTGCTGACAGTGAAACGCTTATTGTCGTATTTGCTGAACCGTGTGGTCCTTCAGTTGTAGCTAACCCATAGGGGTATCCGTGGCTTGCTGTGAAGCTTTGGTGGATCGAGCCAGATCGGTCATACTTGTAAACAAACCCACTGCCAGATTTATTGAAATCTGCTCCCCATATACAACTGTCGGAGTCAACAGTTATTCCGCCATGAGTAGAAGCGGCATGGTCAAAATTTTTCTGAATAATACCCGAATAATCAGACGGATAGCCTTTAAGCTCGTAGCTGTCAGCTACCCAAATAAGACCATCAGAAGACCTACCTAATCCGTCATCGACAGAAATCTCGAATTCTGAACCTGTTGAAGAAAAAGTCGAATCTCTTTTTTTAACAAAAACAGAATTTCCGGGGTGGAACGTGTCAAATGCAGTTTCAGATGGGTAAATCGTTGTCGCTGTCATCGACCCAGTTGCATACTGAGAGGTTACTGAACCGTCACTGGGCTGAACAACAAATGTAGATGGAGCGTTATCGTATGAAATCCACAGCGATCCGCTTTCATCCTTGGAAATGTCGCTTACGTGGCTCGGAGTAGCATTTGGATCTGTAAAACTGGAAACGACACAGGGAACAGAAGAACTATTGTCCGGGTCTACTTCAAAAACCCCGGATGCGTCTGCCATCCAAAGATTGTAAGAAACCATTCTATCTGTACCCCAAGTCTTCGAGCCGTTGCGTTACTTCATCCGCCCCCCCTTCTCGATGGGCGTCAGTCGATTCGTATGGGTCGGTATCAGGATCAAGGTCGTGGAAATCACAGATAAACTCGTACATTTCCCCACTGTAACTCGGGAACTCTGCGAGATTAGAGAAAATAATTGATTCTGAGCGGTGTCGGGTAATTACTTGTTTTGCACCCGCCATCGGCATTGTGCCCTTATCTGGATTTCCGTGATCCCCGAAAATCATCCAGCCATAGCCTTCAGATTCGAGGAAATCTAACATTTCGTCTATTCTCTGATCGAGAAACTGTGCCTGATTTTTGACAAACGAATTAGTCACTTTACCCTCTGCAAGACCGTGAATCCATTTGTCCGGCACTTGGATAGATGTGCAAATTAGATCGTCTCCGCGTTTAGCGTGTTGCTCGATAATTTCAGGCTTCTTCTCAGTGTGTTCCTGAATTAGCTCTTGTGTGTTCGGGAACCACGCATCGTCTAACTTTTCTTCTGCGTTAAAGGAATACGGTGGAAGGGTAATTGGGATTTGAAGTGCCGAAGCGTTGAGTCCAGCATCATCTGCTATGTCCCATACGAAAGACGTATCGTAATCAGACCGTTCCCATAGCCGGAAATCGCCTTTCGTTTCTGCGGCCCCTCTATCGAATTCGTTTGCGGGGTCAGCCCACTCGTCATCATCGTCATCGACCCAAAACATCTCGTGGTTTTCGTATCCACCCCAAATTCTCGGGTTAGAAACCGCAGTATGGGGGAACGAAGAACATCCAAAAATATCTCCGTTCTCGTTGTATCTCTCAAGGATATTCGCCATCCCCTGATTCCGAAGAAACTGCGTGTCCAGCGCGTCAAGGATGATAACGGCCAGTTTATTCATCACTCCCACCCGTCTTGATCGCGTCGAGCCGGGGTTGGATGTGATCTTCCCACTGATAATTATCAATGACGTACTGCCGAGCTTGTTTACCCCAATTCTCGCGTTCAGCTTTGTCTGCTTCGTAGACTTCTCGCATCCGTTCCTGAATCGCTTCAAACTCGGGAACGGCCCACTCCGCCGACTTCGGGTACGTATTTGGTGTTTCGTAGATGACGGCGTTGCTTTCTGGTCTTGCCTTTGCTACGTCGTATTCATCGACCGGAATGAAGCCGTCATTATCGAAATCCAACACTTCGGCCTGTGCAGAATAATTCGTAGCGATGACTGGTGTGCCACAATATGCGGCTTCCAGTTGTGCAATACCAAAACACTCGCCCCGAGAAATTTGACAGAACGCATCAGCCTGTCCCATCAGGTCATACATCGTTTGCGTCTGCACCGGATCAGTTCTAATCCCAATCTCGGGAATTTCATCGATAGGACAACCACTTTGAGCCGCGATCTGTTTGATCGATGCTCTCGGGTCAATTTTGTGATGATTATTTGCGGTTGTTTTCACGAAAAACCGCACGTCTTCTTCTGGCTCAAACTCCCGAATAAACGCACTCAGGGTCCGATAGAACCCTTTAATATGATACATCCGCGAAGTCAGAAGGAATGTAAACGAATCATCACGCAAGCATTGTCCAAGCGAAGCAACCTTTCCTTGAGTGTGCTGTGCTGGACAGAGCTTACAGTCGTACTGCGTCGGCTTATAATTCATATTGATGCCGTAGGGCATCACCTTGACCTCTTCCGCCGTTTCATCTCCCACCCCTTCTCGAATAGATTCTTTTGTCCATTCTGACGGAACCCAAAATTCGTCTACCATATCGACGTAATACTTCCACGTCTTCGGTGTCTCCGTCAGGTTCCAGTCAGAAGAGACGATAGTGTACGGTTCGTCGGGGGCTTGTTCAGCAAAACTGGCACCGCCTATTGTAATCCAAACATCTTCCTGTCCCCCGAATTCTCGAACAAGACAATTCTGCGGATCACAAGTTTGGTTCGTAGCAAGCTCTTCTATTCCCCTGTCCGACTCGGGGACACCTGTGATTTCATCCACGAGATAATTCTCATTGATGTAATTATTCCGCATCAGGTATTCTCGGAATCGTCGGTCAGGGAAGGCCATTTCACCGTCGAGGATGTTCCCGTTTCGGCTCATCGGCCACCGATGAGTACGATACGTAACCTCGAAATCGTCAGCTTCGATCAACTGACGGACCAACATTTTCGTTGCAACTCCGAACCCGCTCGGTCCAGAATCGCCAGTAACAAAGACCTTCACTCGTTGAATATTTCGGAGTCTGATTGCATCAACAATTCGTATTCTAAGGTCTCGAAGTCAAACTGATTAGCCTGAAGACCACCAACAGTTTCAGCAATCGCAGACTGGATACTGACCGATAGGTTGGTCATATCCACATCATCGAATTGTCGAAGCCCACCAATGCGGTCATCAACGTCGTTGGCCTGTTTATCCTCGAATTTTTGATTTGGCAAGTCGAAATAGCGGTACATCGCTGGGTTGGGTTCTAAAGTAAGAAAAGCACTAAAGAACGACCGGTTTTCGTCACCACCGGTCCAGTTGGTCCAGCCAACCACTTTCTTGCCATCAATTACGAGATCGTTCCCTGCACCTTCCTCGCAATTCCGAGCGTCGAAGCCTCGACCTCGGATACCGCGAAGCATCGCATCACTAAATTCGTTAGCGTCGTATTCGGTGTTGTCGAATTTGATGTGCAGGTGAAGGGTGTCTTCTGGAATAGCTAACACAGAAGTACGCTTACCCGGTGACGTTTGGCCCCTCAGAACAGGCCAGCCATCAGCACGGGCGTTGTCCACTTTTAGATACTTTGATAGCGTCCTACTGGGCAGATAGAAGTATCCCTCAGTGTTGTAACCAAGATGCACAAACTCATCTTTTCGGTCATACAACACGTTTTTCTCTTCGTGGGTGGACGGAGCGTCTTCTCTGTAGTATTCCATTAGTATCTATCTTTTCGGACGCAAATCAGCGGATAATCAATCCTGAATGGGCATCTGTGCTTTGCGTGCCCGTGAGGGTACGACATTGTGACTCCACGAAGTAACTCCGAATAAGTATCTCCAGTATCAGCCGTCTCCGAGAACGGGTCAACCCCCAATTCTTGCATCTCGGATTCGATCTCGCCCGCTAACTGATCTGTGGCCGTTCCGGGCTTAATCTGAACCCCTTCTTGATACGCATCTGCCGGTGAAAGTTCTTTCCACGGAACGTGAATGGAGTTCTGAGTCTCCCAAATGTTGTGATCGCTTCCACGAGCAACGATACGACCCGTTCCAAGACCATTCCCCTTCTGAACAAGGTAGAATGGCATTACGCGAGGTTGACGATGCCTTCAGAATTCCACGAAATCGTGAAGTCGTCGCCGTTTGTCGCTTTTGGCAGATCAGACGCTTCACTGTCGTCAATGATCCGAATAATCGGGTCATCACCGGGTGTCGTATCGTCTCCGCCGACCTGTTTGTAGACCAGAACAGCCTCAACAGTCTGTGAACCGCCGAGACTTGACCAAGTGAGGTCATCAGCATCGAAAACACCCTCATCGTCAGTGTTATCCTGCGATGTGGCCTGATTTGCGAGCGTCTTCCGGCTGTAATTCGTGTCATCGAATTCTGTGCCGGTCGTTCCGCCGTCCAGAACGTTAGAAACGAACTCGTGATTGTCGGGATCGGGGCTATACTCCGTACTCTCCTTCAGCAGAGCAACCTTGATTGTGTCGTTTCCAAGGTCGATAGCACCATCGAAGAGCTTTTTCTTTGTCGCATTTGGAATCATGTTAGTTTAAAAGTTCTAAGTCGTCTGCATCTGCATAGATTCAAGCATCGTCTGTCCACTTTTCCAGCAACCCTGTTGGAGTTCCGTCGTTGTCATCGAGAAGGTGGGGGCAAAGCAATCACCGGGTTTTTCTTCCATCTCACCAGCCGGAGCAACCGAAACCGCTACCCCCGTTTCGGCTGGTCCATTTACTCTAAGTCTTCTGGTTTCTCGGCTTTGTAACCAAGAAACAAGCCTGTAAGATAGCCTTCGATAAAGCCGTCCTCAAAACTGAATTTGACAGAATTCGTTTGGTCAACCATCAAAACTTAGATCTTTCTCGAAGTCAACGTCCTCGGACTCGGTTTTCACGAGCTTCCCGTCTTCATCGACTTCGTAATCTTGGTTTTTAATAGTCATCGTTGAATCAAGAGCGCCTTCGGTTCGCTATGTTTTCTCTCCGGCACGGCAACCGCGCCTGCTGGAATCGCTCGCTCGGGTATGAATTGATAATGTAATCCGCCAACACAACCGATAATTGGTTTCCCAAAGCGACCCCTGAGATGCGTTAGCATATTTTCGTCCATCACGGCCTTCTCGCTGTCGAACGTGTGGACAGAAGCGTTTGTGACTAATTCGTATCTGGACGAAAACGGAGTTGTTATCGGTTGGTGTTCATTCTGAGACATCACCCTCTTCAAATTGCGAGGGATTGTAGTCGTCGTCTTCACCGTGAAGTGCGTCACTCGCAATTTCCGAAATCGCGTCGTTCTTATCTACCTCCGACGCCAGCGAATCCATCTTTTGCTGTTCCTTGGGTGTCAGACCAAGTTCCTTCATCTGGTCTGTCACTTCAGACATCAGAAGTCGGTACTCCCGAGCAAGCGGGTTCTCGACTTCCTTTGTGCCAATCTGCACACCTTGATCGTCGTAGATGGGTTCCTCATGAACCTCGTGGTTATCAAGGTACTCTTCCTCTCGCATCGCACGGACTTCATTCACTGCTACTCGGCGAAGAATTCGATACCGAGCCGGGTCTTCGTCTTCAGACGGCCAGTCATAGATTTCCGGCCAATCGTTCATAATGGAGTCATACAACTCCTGCTCGTCATCTGTGAAGTCCATTTTTAGAGATTTATCGTCAGCATACGCACCGTGTGTAATGTTGACAGTTCGCGGGTCTTCTAAATGTTCCTTGCTCTCGTGGCCGTACTTCTCGACATCTCCACCGTGGTAATAGCAATTCAGCGCGAACGACTCAGGATCATTCCGATGACCCTCGAATTCCTCTTTTCGTGTCGCTCGCCGTTTGCAGTATCGCTGACCGCCATCGTAGTGATCGGGTTGCTTCGCAATAGGGTTCAAGCAGTATGCGACTTTGAACGGAACCCCGAACTCCTCGTACATTGGGGTGTCGTAATACTCCCGCTCTATTTCTACTAACTCTTCGTCATCGGCTCCACTTACTTCTCTTGCGGCCATATTTTGTATTTAAATTACGCTTGAAAGTTACTCATATGATTTACTGGAAATCTTCGAGAAGGGGGTGGAGTGGTGTCGAATAGTTCACTCTAACTGTTTAGATTAAAACGTAAAGTCAAAATGTCCTATCTAAACTAAATAGTAGGACTTGAAACAATGTCCCGAAACGGGCCACAAGGTCAACTGGTGACTATACGTCAGCCAGCTCCCTCACTACAATGAAAGGACAAGGGTTTATATACACGGGGGTGGGGTATAAATGGGGGTGGCTATTCTCTGACCATCGTGCGGAGTATTTTTGCCGTGGCATCGCTCGCTTCACTGTCCAACTGCTCGACTTCACCGATCACGTCGGCTATGATCGCGTCATCGTGTTCTTCGCGTAGTTGCTCCCCCGCTTCTCGAAGTTTAGCTTCAATCCGTTCGTTCATATATCGTCCGTGCTGTTCGAATCCCTTAAAGATGGGCCAAAATCGGCAAATTTTCAAACTGAATTCCCTCTGTGAGCGACCCCACACCCCGTTTCGCCGACTTCACCACTACCCCCGAAATCTGACTCAGAACACCCTACAGTGCGTGTGGGGTTACCAATTTCGCTCTCGCACACCCAAACTGGTGTATTAACTCCCCGATTTCACTGACTTCACGCCCCAACTCGCCCATATCACCCACATTGCATTACGTAACGGACACAACACCGTTCGTAGAATGTCACCGCGCCCAACCCACAGATACGCTTCTGCCTTTGTCTGCCTTTCGAGAGCCTTTGAAACGCCGGATCGGGGTCCTTCACCAGACTTCATATCTGGAGCATTTACATCAGATTTGTGATTTTTGCGATTTTACCGGTGAAATGGCCCATCACCGGTGTTCAAGACTTCATATTCACTTCATATCACCCTGAAAGCGGCACATTTGGCCGGTTTCACCCCCCTTTCACTCTCAGTTTATGACCCCCGTTGTGGGCAGTCTACCTTAAGTCTGAAAACGGGGACTTCAGGTAACTCTCTACACGGTTTTCAGTCTCAAACCTCGCCCGACATATAATCAAGATCACCGGTATCAGCGGGTTTGCTCGGGCAGAACTCGCACTTCAGGCTCACCTAACACCGGAATCACCGGGTATGCCTCCCCCACAACCCGTATGGATAACCGGTCTTCATAGGGCGTCACGGAGAGCAAGCGCATAATGCGCGTTGTCTCTCCCGCGCAACCCTATCGACAGGTTTATATAACACCTGTCCGAATTCAGATACGCAATGTCGCAGAAGACCGAAGCGGAAGAGAAAATGGTTGAAACGTTCGAGAAACTAAGTGCGAAATTCGGTGTCGAACCTGAGGCGTACCTCGAAGCCCTCATGAACGAATACGTCGAAGAGGGGGAGAAAGAAGAAACGCCGGAAGAGATAGTCTCGGACTTGATGGAAGAAGAAGAGACTGACGGCGAAGACACTCAAGAAGGCCACCTGAAAGCGAACGGTGAGAAATGTGGCATCTGCGAAGACATAGAAGACTGCCACGTTCATTCAAAAGGCGACGAAGGCCAGCCTGAAACGTCGGAGTCCGAAGGGTGGAATCAGCCCGCATTTGACGACCCCAACCCGAAAGGCTTCTACGATTACCCCAAGGCGATCATGGCGGAAGAAAAAATTCGGAACCACAAAGGGTTCAAAGACCTTCAGATAGGTGTGGTGAAACTTCAGCACAAGCAGGGTAAACACGGAGTCTGTGAAGGCTGTCAGATAGCATACGCCGGGAAGGGGGCAAAGTGTGCAAAGTGCGAAAACACCAACCAAACCACTTCAAACGGTGATGACGACAGTCTGACTGTCGCCGACATTCAGCAGGCTTTCGGGGTTAACGCCGAAACCGCTCGGACCGCGAAAGAGAACTACGAGAAAGGTCTGTACGGTAGTGTGAAAGAAGCTATCGAAGCGTAACGGCGTTTCACGGTTCCGTCTTTTTTTCGCGTATAATATGTCGATTTAGTGATAACTACGTCTATATCCCGAAACCGGCTAAGACGCTTCTCTCGCGTTTTGAGTCATTCAAACGATGGCAACCACTGCCGACCATAGAAAAACCGATTCTAACCCCAATTCCGTTCGTTAGAATACAATCTAAGAGATACCGCATCCCCGAATAGCGATCTTCGCCTGTGAATGGCTCCTACGATCCTACTCTACTATTCTAATTCTACTGTTCTAATTCTACTATTCTTACTAACTGTTAAGATTAGACTGTTTAGCTTCGAGAAGGGGGTGAGTAAGTAAGAGTAGTTAGAACCACGAATTAGAACTACATATAGAACTACAAGTTAGAACTATGTATAGAACTACGAAAGGGAACTGCGTATTAGAACAACGAACGGGAACAACGTAAGGGAACGAACCTCGCCCGTATCGAAACGGAATACGAAGGGAACAAAGATCGAAAGAAGGTCGTTTTCAGAAAAGAAAATGGGCGCGTGCAGACTGGATATTCGTCGGTTTATTATCCGGTAATATTAGTTTCTCTGGTATAAAGAGAAAACCCCGATACTGCCGAAATCCCGCCGTTAAGGAGCTACCGCCGTCGATGCTGATATGAGGGTCAGATTTGCTTGTGGTATCAGCAAATAGTGCCGACTTTCCCAAATCCTACACGATTGTTGATGATATATACCAAGTGCCGATTTCGACAGTCTCACGGTAGTCTACTGCTAATATCTCCCTCTCGCGGATTATCGACAGATATATATGTTACCCGGCTCTCGTCAGATACACGTCTCGCAGGCAAGCGAAACTCTCCGGGCACACACGCGGGGCAGTGTCGGTGTGTCTCGGGGGGTTCTCCCCTGTTCTTTTATAAGAATAAGAGGGACGAAGGGCCTTTCAGGGCCTTTGCACGATGCAATCTCCTTCAAAGGGGCATTACCCCGGCGAAGGGGGCAAATGGTAGCCTTTGACCGGGCTTGAAACAAGCGGGACGGTTCCAGTGTACTTCGGAATGACCGAGGGCGTGTCAGGAGCCGCCGAATATCTAAAGGCGAAGCGGGGAATTACCCCGATGCCCTTCGCCGAGTTCGTCCCGAAACCCTTCGTGTTTGTAAGTTCATGTCGCGGTCTTCGGAAAACGCCGCGTGAGGAAACCCGACGGTGACTTTGCGCCCTGAACGGTAGAAGGGCAGAGAAGTGAGCCTTTGGCGACTAAGGGGCGAAGGCAGAAGACTCACGTTAGTATTGAAGACCCATGTCAGGGTCGAGGTATCGAGGGATTGCACTTCGGCAGAAGTGAACGCCCCATTACGGACCTTCGTGGTCTAAGACTCGAAGCTCACGCTAAGATTCTTGGGCTACGGCAGGGTGCCGCCAGTCTCTTTTCCACCGAAAAGCGAGACGGTAGGAGCCTTTCGCAGTGAAAGGGGACCCGAAATAGTGATTCAGGAGGTTCACACCCTTCGACCTCTTGAAAGCTCACGAAGACCGAACGACTCAGAAGGGTCACGATGACACCGTGACGGAGCCAAAGACTGCCACGGAAAACAGGACGTTGAAGCCTGAACAAAGGTCCCGAGAGGGGTCGGTGTCCGGTTCAGTGTGGAGTTACTGGAGACGGGGCGAAGCGAATTACGTGGAACCCTCAAACAACTGGCGCAACGGGACTCACTTCAGGGAGGAATTACCTTTCTGAAGACTCAATCTTGTGAAGCAAAGCGAGAGCGAGAGTTCTTCAAGAGAAAAAGAACAGTCCTTACGGCGATGAAGTCACGCAACTGGCAAAGCCGAGAGATTGCTGAGTCGGTTAGGGTCGAAGGTGGAATTTATAAGAGCCTCCGGCCCCCGACCCCGACTTTTCCTTCCGGAAAACAACAAGGAACGTGAGGTCACTCTACGAAGTGGGTGACAATTTAGAACCAATGAGTTTCGATTTCGCAGTCGAGACAGCCGACGACGAGGAACAGACCACCGAAGACACCGAAGAGACGCCGGAGTTCACTTCAAGTGAAGTCCCTGAAATCTACCTCTCCCTCGGAGACTGGAAGTCACTTCTCGGCGAGATGCTGGAAGCTCTCGATCTCGAACCGCTGAAGATTTACAGCGACGACACTCTCGAAGATGCTTCGAGGCTTCTCGGCGAGTACAGCGATGCTCATCCCCAGCAGAGGCTTCAAATGGTGGCTTCGCTGGCAAAGTCCACCGCCGGGAAGATGCAAAGAGACGCCGACCACAGCATCGGGCTGGTCGATGGGACGGTTCCTGAGAGCCACGACGATGATGGCCTTCACAACTCAGTGGACTTCAGTTACGCTCTCTACTTCAACGACCTCCCTTCGGTGCAGTGGGAAGGTCTGGACGGCGGAGAGCGTGAAAGCCTCGAAGAGATGGGCATTGACCCCTCGGAAGTCGGCTTCGACACCACCTACGGTGGACCAAAGCTTCTGGTGGTTGACGGCGAGCGACTTCCCATCGCCGTCGAAAAGGGCAACGAAGTCCTCGAAGCTCTCGAAATCCTCCAGCAGGTCCCTGACGAACCGTCGCACTGGACCGAAGAAGACGGACTGGTGGCTTCGAGCCACCCTGAAGTCTTCGAGAATGACGGCGGAACGGACCCCGAAGAGGTCGCTGGGGACGACAGCGAAGCTGACTCTGGTGACGACGAGGTTTTCAACCTCGCCGCTAACCCGGAGAGAGTCACCGAAGTAAACGTGAGCGATCTTCGGGGTCAGGGTCCCAAAGAGCTTTCGGTGACAAACATCACCAACCTTCGAGCTATCCAGACCATGCTTCGGGTCGAAAGCGACTCCGAAAACACCCGGAAGGGTGCCATGACCCGACTAAAAGAGCGTCGGAACGCTCTTCAGAACGATGGTGGCGACGGCGACGAAGAGCCAAACGTCGAGGAGGTTATCGAAGCCTATGGCTTCGAGGGTATGGAAGCTGATGCGGTTCGGTTCCGCGTCGAGTCGAAGGGCCAGTCCCCGGAGGAGGCGGTAGAAGCAGTACAGAGCTAACAGCCAAAAGACTCAAGACGGCATGAATTAAGTCTTAACCAACTGCGTTTTGTTCGGTAGGGTTGACGACCCCGTTGCTCCATGAGCAAAACCGAGCTTTCGGGTCGAAGTCAAGAAGGGGGCTTCGGCCTACGACTCGCCGCCCCTTCCCGAGACATAACTGAGAGGAACGACGATGCAAACTGAAAGCGAACTCCAAAGTTACGGAGTGGCACCGGCAGATGACCGAGACGAAGAAGATCCCGAGTTCGAGATCGACCCGGCACTCTCTTCGCCGGACTTCGACTTCAGCGGCGAAGACCCGGCGGTAGACCACCCCGATCCGAAGCCTGAGATGGCTCCAGCTTGGGGTGAGGAAGAATGAACCTCGAAGACGCTCTGGACGACGAGACAAAAGAAGAGGTCAAAGAGGCGAAACGGGAGTCGAAGAGGGAGAAAACGAAATACGGGAAAATGCTCACCGGTGGTGAGTCAGATGAGTGAAGAACCATCTGACAGGGCGGTGTTAGAAGTAGTGGAGCGGTTCGACTGTTCAGTGAGTGAAGCGAAGCGGATTCTCCGAAACAATGACTGACGACCCCCGAAGCCACCAATACAACGACGACAATTGGGAGCATCAAACTGATAGCAATCAGCGAGATGCGGTAACTGAGGCGGTTAACCCGGACTATACAATCCCCAGTCCCGACACTGAAGAGACTCACGACCAATACGAAGACAGCGAAGACTGATTCGATCTAACAATGAGAAAGACGCCAAAGAAAACGGTAGCGATAGCTGAACCGAACCCACACGAGAGACTTATCGGCCTTCTCGGTGCGATGAAAGATGGAATGGTAGAACAGTTCGACCATCAGGGAGTTGAAGTGTACCGAGATGGCGCTTCGATATACGTTCGAGACAGTCAAACCGGATACGAAGTGGGCGGTCGCCTCCTTCTGGAGTCGGCTGACCTCAATGAAGCGGCAGAGTGGATCGAAAACAAAGCGGAACTCTACAACTGATGATAACTGAAGGAACCTTCGTCTACGTGAAGCAACCCAGTTGTCCGGTCCGAGAAGGTCGGGTCGTTTCCGAGGGCGACCCCTTCAAGGTCCGACTCGACCACAACGCCGCCCTTATCGAGGCCCAACAGTCGGAGGTTTGGACGACCTTCGACACCCCACCAGTGGTAGTCTGATGCAGAAGACTTAACTCAGCAGGCTTTGATTCTTTGAATGGGCGAAAGGGAAGTCTGACTCCCTCGGTTGAGAGATAGCCGCCTCGACCCTCGAAGACACCGGTGCGGTGTCGGATGATGCCCACGGCTTCGGTGCAGAACGGGACACAACCTTCCGATGAACCCACTTGAGAAAGCAGAAGACTGTCCTCGATGCAACAGACCGCTAAACGGTTCGGTCTGTAAGCATTGTGGATGCAATCCATATGAAGTCACAGTCCGTTTCTGCTACGACTGTGGCTTGAAGATGACCGACGAACAGGCTATTGAAAACACGTATCAGAAACCAATTTCGGCGGCGTATCGGACCGATCACTACTGCGGAGACTGTTATTAATCATGAGCGAGAACACCCAACTGACGACGACCGACAGTACAGATAACGACAACACTCCAGTCGCGGAGCAGGATGATTGGAGTCAGGCCCCGGTCATCGACAACACTGGCAACGCGAAGGTTCGAGACTTCGATGCGGCCAGCGACGACCATCCCCTCGTTCAGTACGCCGGAGATAAGGCACTGAAGACGGACATCAGTGGCGGTGGCGAGTTCGTCTCCGAGGAAATCTACCAGAGCGACGAAGCATGGCCTCGGGAGTGGCTTCAGAACCACGAAACGGCCTGCATCCGACGCTGTAAGATGATCGTCTCGCTGAGTGACGAATACCGCGATGGCTGGCTGACACAGACTCTCTTCGTGGACTCCGAGACTGGTGAGACGGTCGAAGACCCCGACGACGTGGACGGTAACACAGTATCAATGGAAATGCCTCGTCCGATTGACGAGGTATTGGAAGCGGCCCGAAGCCTCGGCTACGACCCGACAATCGTATGGGACGTGTACCGAGATGAACGTGAAGTCATCACCCAAGACAATGGCATCGGGATGCTTCCCGAAGAGTTTTGGGAGGCGTTCAAGTCCCCGTTCAGTAGTGGCTCCGGTGTTGACGGCGAGACTGGCGGTAACTTCGGCATCGGGTCGAACTCCGTCGAGAAGGCTCACGGCGCAGATGGGGCGGCGAAGGTCTACACTCGAAGCCCACGACCCGGCAACCACCCCGGCTACGAAGCCTATTCGTACCGGGGTGGGGCGACGGCTATCGGTGAGCCGATTCCTGATGGTGAGTACGGAACTCGATTCGAGATTCCGATTCGTGAAGGCTTCGACCTCTCAGAGCTTCAGAACTGGGTCGAGAAGTACGCCGAAAAGCTTCGGGTTCCCATCCTGTACCGGGAACACGACGCCGGTTCGACCCCGGTCGAAGAGGAATACGAGTTCACGAACTTCGTAGAGGACTACGGTGACCCGCCGGTTGTGGTCGAACGACCCGGCGAGTTCAGTGTCGTCGCTGGCCCTGACGTTATCGACACCAGCTACAGTGCTGATGACCCCGATACGTTCCTCGTTTCCATGCGGATTGACAGGAACACTCGGGCCTCTATTACCTCTTTCTGGAACGTCGTCATTCAGATTGACGACGAGCAGGGTCGGATTGTAATGGGTCCGAACCGAGGTCACTACAGCGACGGCTCCTACGTCTACGAGACAGGTCAGAAGGAGCAGAAAATCTGTGAACTTCACGAAGATGACATCGTGTTGCCTCAGCCGACCGGGGACCGTGACCGGCTGAAGAAAAACGAAGAAGCCTACGACTTCTTCTACTACGTCCAAGATGTAGTGCAGAGTGAGGAACTGAAACAGGCTTCTGGCATCGCGGAAAGGATGAAAGACGCCGACCACCCGGCTGATGCCATCCGGGGCAACGAGCCGGACTGGATTCTCTTCAAGAAGATGGTAAACTATCACGGCAATCGCCGTGTTCTCGAACGAGAGCGAGAGTTCAAGAAATTCATCAATGACCGAGACGAGTTCCCCGACTACGACGACGAGACGGTGCGGCAGATGTTCAGTCTGTTCAAAAAGATCGGGCATTGTCACAACGGAGCCGGTCGGTCCTCAAAGAAGTCCCAGCGAAACGAGAAACATCTCGGTAACATCCTCGCCGCCAACGATTCTGGTGAAGTCTACATGGCGGCTTCGACCGGCGGGAAGTTCACCCAACGTTTCCAAGTCATCGAGAACACCTACGACAACCCCGAGGTCATCGTCGTCAAAAGCGCGTCAAAGTACGATGAGTGGAACAAACTCTTCGGCTTCAAAGTGCTGAAGAGCGTCCCGCTGACCGACACCGATGAACAGGACCATGACTACGATGTTCCTGACTCAATCCACGAGTCGAACGTCAACAAGGGTTCCTCAGATAGCGGCAAACCCGATAAGGTGCTGGACCGGGCGCTAAAGATTCGAACTGACCACGATAACTCTTCCATCGACCTTCGGCTCTCTATCGAAGACGCCCAAGAACGACTGGAGAATGGCGGTCGATTCGGTGGTCACGAAAAGTTGGTCTTGTTTACCAGCGAACAGGACACCGAAAACATCAGTGACCACTACGACTTCTCGAAGTACGCCGCCATCGCTTCGGTCATCAAGAAAGAGTACGAAGCCCTCGCTGACTACGACGACGTAATGACCTACGCAGAGTTCATCGAGTGGTCGGAGTCGGCGCTCATCGCCACTGAAGGCGGTGCGATGACACCCGGCGAACTTATTGATGACGACAGGATGGTTGTGCTGATCTACCGGCCCTCCGGTCAGACTGGCAAAGAGGTCGTGAAGCTCCTCGGTGACGAGTACGAACAGCTTCGGAACTACTACCTCGAAGATGTTCGTGACCAGTTCAGTTGGGCGAAACACCTCGACGGCTACGATGGTGGCTACCGTGGCGACGACGTGGGTGAAGTTCCCGACGACGAGAAGGACGACACCCTGATGGCTGTCGCCGGTCCCATTGTTCTGAACCGGGCAGAGCAGGCCTTCGATGACCTCAAAGATAACTCCGGTTACACCCAACGGGACCTTATCGGGCTGAAGCTAACCCGTGACAAGTTTGGTTTCCGTAATCCATGTAGATGGAATACGCTCAACATGTCTACGACCCGATACCGGATGATGGATGACACCCCGAACTGGGACGACAGCAGTGACATCTACGACATGATGCCTTCGGACCGCGACAGCAAGAAGGCACAGATGTACCTCGGGTTCCACGACCGGGGCATTGACCCCAGTGAAAAGTCGTCTGACGAACTCCGCGACCTTATCGGTGGTGGCAACTAATGGGAAACGTTCGGCTGGAAGTTAGCGAAGCTGACCGAAGCAAACCTGACCCCGATGAACCTTGGCGGTACGTCTGTCCCGACTGTGGGAATCAGGTTCATCGGAATAGACATGGGTACGTCTTCCGGTGTCCCACCTGTAGGGGGTCGTTCCAGTTTGATGAACTGGAAGACCTGAAACAACAAAGACTCCGATGAGTTTCAGCCTACCCGACCCCGAAGAATACGGGAAATCGGAAACGAAACCGTGGGAAAAGATAGACTCGGATAACTACACTTCCCTCTTCGACTTCGAGGATAAAAATGAATAATAAAAACAGACCAATTGTGATAGGCAACGAAGCAGTGTACTCTAAGTGTAGTTGTGGAAAAGTAAACAAACATCCAATAGAAGGTGTAGCGGTAGCTTCATTGAAAAAAGAGACAGTTGCTCTGATGTGCATGAATAAGAAGTGTGACCAATGCATAGAAATGCCAGAAGACTTGCGTTCGTCTTTTGAGGATGTCGCTAAAGGGGTTATGGAGTAACAATGGAAATACTGGAAAATAATTCCTGTAACTGGTTAATCAGAACGAACGACGGAAGCATCACAACGAAAACGAAGTCTTCAGACCTGAACCAACTTCTCTACGGTTACGACCTATGGGGTCTGATTGACGAGGGTAGTGAAATCTGGATGAGTCAGGGAGCCGAAGACGAGCCGAAGGTGACGGTGATTCCCGACAAAAATGCAGAGTGTTACACTCTCAGAGTGGGTGAAGCCCCGGACCTCACCCTCGGTGAACATCGGAAGACCGACCTCGTTGACGCGATGGCGGCAATCTACAACGAGTACGATAACGAGAGTGTTGCCCCGTTGGTCAACCTGTATGACCGAATCAGGGAGAACATGGTCAGGCAAGACATTCTACAACCGTTCCTTGATGCCTTCACCGATAAGGTCGTCGGGCGGGACGAAGGGTGGTTCATCAACGGCCACCTTCTCCTGACCTTCGAGGGAGAGTTCCACCATCCCAGTACCGAGAGCCGGAAGCGAAGCGGTCAGCAGGTCATCACGCGGGGGTCAGCTACCTCGGCCTACAACGTTAGCATCACCTCTCCGAAGGGTGAGATGGACCGAGAAGTAACGGTTGACGGAAAGACGTATCGGCTTACTGATGCTGAGATGGAGTTCTTGGCAAAGGCGATGTGGGCCATGGAGAACACGCCGGATAGGAGAGAAAAATAATGCCTTGGGGTGTTGTAATTGATGGTGAAGGCGCTACAGTCTACTCTGAAGAATTGGATCTACCATACGATTCAGCGCGAGAATTTAAATCAGAGCTTCGCAAGAAAGCCAGAGAAAAGCTCGAAACATAAGACTTAACCTAACGTAACACGAGTCTTAGGATGAAAGGGCGGCGAAGGGTTCGATTCCCTTCCATCCCGTTGCGCCGACCACGGCGCTCGGCCTAAATGGTGGGACAAAACCATGCCAAGGGACTACGTAGTTTACGGCTTTACGGGAAATAGGATAGACAGTTTCGACAGCCTGAGTGAGGCTGAACGCTGTCTCGATGTGTGGAAGGAAGAAAAAAACATCAAAGAGGAAGTCTATCACACGGTTCCCGACGAACAGTGCGACGAAACAACCGACGATTCCAACGATACCATGTACGACTTCATCACGACTGACGACGAGGAACAGACCACCGAAGACACCGAGCAGTTCAATACGGTCGGCTCGATGTGGACCCTCGGCGACCACAGTACAGCATCGGACAGCACGCAGAATTACCTCAGTGAAGCCATCGAAAGTACGATGGACGTACTGGACGACGACATCGATGGCGACATGAAGGCCGTCCTTCAGGACGCCAGCGATCTCGTGAAGGATACTCGGGTCAGTAGGTTCGAGTGTCCCGTCGAAGCCTGTGGCCTCGGTCACTCTCACTCCGACCACAAGCACGATATTCGGTCAGCTTTCAACGTGGAAAGTGACTTCGCTGATAGTATGCAGTTTTGCCCGTACTGTCACTGCGGGGTCAACGAACTGTCCATGCTGATGGCGTTCTTCCCCTATATCTGCGAGCCAGTCTTCACCGACCAGCACCAGTTCGAGGGTGTACTGGAAGTCGAGCCGGACATCCTCAACTCAATGTATCAGCACTACATTCAGGACAATCTAAGTGTCAGTAAAGCCGCTGGACGGGCGGCAACGGAGTTCAGTGTCAGAGAGAGAGAGAGTGAAGAAATCCCCCTCGGTGTCCGTGAAGACATCAAGGCGTTCTTCTCCCGGCGTCGGCGCATCGAGAAGGCGGCACAGGGGGCACCCATCGCTCAGGAGACCCGGAATGTCATCGGGAACAGCCGCGAAGAACTGGAAGTGGCGACCCCGGAGTAGGGACGTAAGAATCAACTCTCGGAAGGTTAGTCTTTCAAGCCACGGGCGAAACGGGGCTTCGGCCCCGTCGAGAGCGGGGTGGTCGTCGTTCTCCTGACGTGCCCACGACCACAATGGGACATAACCTACAATGAACGAACGAGACACTACGGGAAAGTCAACCCCCGAAAAGCGCCGGGAAATGTACGATACTACGGGAATCCGTGCCATTATGGGACGGTTCTTCAGTGCTGTTAGCTGGAGGAATCAGGAATGAGTGGGGCCGTTTCTCGTCTGGATATGTTCTACAATACCAGAGGCTCAGTCGCAATTTCTGATTCCAACCCGGCTAACAGCCCGAACACGGATCTCAACTCTGTACCGAAGAGTGCGGAGATCCGATACGAAGACGGACCCAATCGGACCATCGATAGTGAAGAGTTCGAGGCTCCGAACGGGAGGGGATTCAGGACAGCCCGATTCCTGATCGGACGGGCGATGCTGGACCCTGATGCTACTGTCGTTCCAGCATGAACCTCCCCATCGACCGGAGCAAGGCCTTTCGGGAGTACGACTACCCGAGAAAACCAAGTCTTTACACTCCGCTCCGACACTTCATCCAGCGAACAAAGGAACCAGAGAGGTTCCTAAACGGTGAAGTTATCGAAGCGTGCATCACTGAAGGCGACCTTCGAGACAATGGCGACGGCTGTGCCTGCTTCCGAAAGCCGTGGGGAGGGGGCGTAGCCTACTACGTCATCGCCGGATTCCATCAGAACGGATACCGGGTGCTGGTGACAGCATGGCCCCACCTTCATGACAGGCAGTCGGCCCTCGATTCGGGGCGGTGGTCGTCCGAAGAATTAGACGAAATCCAGACGCTTAACGAGCGACATCAAGGCCGCTTTGAAGACCAGTATCCGGTCTATGACGAGTGGCTGAAAAACCAGTACGCAACCCAATCATGACAAACTACGCAATCACAACTGGAGACTTCGTTGCACAGCACTTGAACGACGGCGACCTTCCCGAGGAACAAATCCAACCGAACGGTGTAGATCTCACCGTCGGAGAAATCTATCGGACTTCGGGAACGGCGGTGTTCACTGATTCCGGCTACAAGAAACCCGACCGGACCCGTATCGAGGCCCGACCTGATGGGTACTACCAACTCTACACCGGCCAGTATCCCATCGTGTACGGTGAAAAGGTGCAGATTCCTGACGGCTACGTTGCTCGGGTCTATCCTCGGAGCCGACTGATGCGTTCCGGGCTTCACCTCACGTCGGCGTTGTGGGACCAAGGCTACGAAGGGATCGGTGAGGGCCTGCTTCGGGTTCCCCAGTCTATCCAGAGGGTGCAGTTAGAAAAGGACCTTCCGATTGCACAGATGACCTTCATCAGTGCCGCCGAAGCTGGCGACTACGAAGGTTCCCACCAAGAAGAGCGTCTGATGAAAGGTACCGCTGGCGTCGAAGATGAAGAATCGAGAGCAATGGTGAGCAACTAATGGGCCTCATTAGTTGTTTACTTGGTAGGAAAAGTACCGATAAGGCCGCTGGTGAGGACAAAGAAGAGTACGATGTGTGTAATGAATATGGTCACGACCTTCGGGACTACGAATACAATGGTCTGGTGTCAAGACTGAACCACTTGGTCCAAAGGCACAACATCACTTACGGGATTACCGCAAAGGCTGTCCCCGGCGACCCTATCGGTGTCCAGTACCTTATTCGTGAAGAGGTGGCGGTCTGTCGGGATTGTGGCCACAAAGACACAAAAAGGGAAACGATAGAGCGGCGCGTCGTCTTCAGGAAGGGTGGTGAAATAAAGACCATCAGCTTTGCTCACTACGAGTCGCTGGTCAAAGAGTACCACGAGAAACAGGAGTAAGACTTAACTCGCCGGGAGTCAAGTCTTAGGGTGAGAGGGCGGAGAGGGGTTCGATTCCCCTCCACTCACTGCGCCACCCACGGCGCGTTAGAAATGGTGGGACACAACCTATGCGACGAAGCAACACTCCCGATAGTGTAGAACAGTTCGCTGGTCTTACCAGCCACAATAATGCCGAAATGGGTGACAGGGCGGCTGGTATCGCGGGAATCGACCCCGACGACCCGCCGGAGACTTCACTCGCTACAGCGATTCGCAATCTCGAACAGGCAGAGCAAGGGGGGCTGGCGTGGAAAGTCCCCGACAACGTGGCAGATAAGATGGACGTGGGACGAATCAACGAGGTTCTTCCCGAAGGGTCCGAGGCGACCCGCGCTGGGTCCGGTTCGGTCTTCGTGGAGACTGACCGCTTCCAGTCGGTCTACTCCCCCGACAAGCTCCGGTCGTGGCTTCAGGCCGACGACGACACCGAACAGGTCGAAGATGCACTGTGGCACGTCCCGACCAAGACATACAGTATCGTCAACCCGCTGACTGCCTACGAACCGCTCGAAGAGGCGATTCGTGACGAAGACTACGGCGATGACGTATTCGGTGAAATCCGCCAGTACAAAGGCGGCGGAGAGGTCCACATGGACGTTCTCTTCGACGCCTTCCAAATCGAAGACTACTCTGATGACGACAGCGGGCGCGACCCCATCGTTCTCGGTGTCCGAACCGGATACGACTTCTTCGGCGACACCGCCCTCTACTTCGAGGGCTTTGCTCAGGATACTCGGTGCGACAACTCTATCCGCTCTATCACGGAGAAGAAGACCATCCGTCACGTCGGAGATGTGGACCTCGAAGACGAGGTGCATGACGTGCTGGAAGAGATGGAACTGATGACGAACCGGCTGGCAGAACTCATCGAACTGGCGGAAGACATCGAAGTGGACACGCTGGAGATGGATTTCGCCGAACCATTCGATCATGACGACGACATCCGGGCGTTCTACGAACTCGCTGGCTTCCCGAGTTATCTCGCTCAGGACGCCGCAAGTCACGCTCGACAGCGGGCTGACAACGTGTTCACCCCGGACATGACGGCAATGTGGGATGGCGCGACCTACGCCCTCTCCCACAGCTATCAGGGCGGCGAGAACACCAGCACCGCTCAGGAGTACATCGACGCGGCAAACGACATGGTGATGAACCCGTCGCAGACCCTCGGTCTGGTCAGCCGGGAACACACCCGTCGGCTTCAGGCTGACTCAGAGAGCGGTGAAGACGCCCTCGAAGGGCAGGCCGCCAGCGCAGAAATCGAAGAGTTCACCCAGTCTGTGAGGGAGAAGGCCGACGAGTTCGAGTCCCGCAACGAAGAACTCCGCACGACCCTTATCGCTGAGGCTGATGGGGAGGCTGACGAAGACGCGGCAACCGACGGAGGACAAGACGATGGGTGATCTGGTTGAAGCCCGCCTCGCTGTCGAAGTCGAAGCAGATGATGAAGACTTCGAGGATCAGCGCGAAGCTGTAGCAGAAGAGTTGGACATCGAGAAGGGGCACATCACCGACACAGCAAAAGTAACCAATGAGTGACAACGAAAAACGGGCGCTCAGTGAAATGAGCAACGACGAACTGGCAGACCTCGTTCGGAACACTGCGGCGTTTCGGGCGGCGGCTTCCTGTGCGGCCTTCTCAGAAGAAGCGCAGGAGCTTCGAGAAAACGACTCACTGGCCTTCGACCGGCTGGTGAGAGAGACGCACGCCAAACAAGGAACCAGTGTCTCGAAGCGGGACACCACCCGAACCATCGTGAACACCTTCATCGACGTGGTGGAGGAACACGCTCAGTTGGCTGACCAGCCTGCTGATGCCGCCGAGAACGCCGCTTCTGAAGTGGTGACTGACGATGGATAGTGACCAAGCGGAAGGAACGGAAACGCCCATAGTTCCGTTGATGCCAGAAAGCGAATCCTGTGGACGGTGCGGTTCTACCACCGACGTACAGAAGTTCGACGGAAAGAATCTCTGTAGGAGTTGTCGGAATCAGTGGGCGTCAATGCTGTAACGGGCGAAAGGGGCAACGTGCCCCTCGGTCGGGGAGTAGCCATCCCGACCCTGACGATGCTCACGGCTGATGGGAACATAACTTATGAAAAACGTAGAAGTAAGATTCCACGAAATAGACGAAGCGACAATCAACATCTCTACCGACGACCGGCTGTACCTGCTACGTCATGACGACATCGGAACAGGAGACTGGTCGGTGATGTGTGAAGACGACGAACTGGTACAGGAAGACTGGATGCTAACGAAAGACGACGCCATCAAGTACACGCTGGAGCGGATTGGTGTCGTTGAAGATGCAAACTATCAACGCGCTCCAGATAGAACATCCGCGTAATGTACGAATCTGACATCCAAACCACCGTATCGAAGGCTATCATCGACGGTAAAGTAGACCGATTGAACCTCTGTATCAGCGATAGTGAGAACATCGTTATCGTTGACACCGGAGACAGAGATGCGGCTTACACTGCTGACGAGGCGCGACACTTAGCAGAAAGCATCGAAAACATCTCTGACCAACATTGGAATACAGACAACAGCGAAATTGTCGAATACATCCACGATCTCGCTGACGTGGTTGACAACGAGAAGGAAGAGAATAGAGTACAGGAAAAATGGGAAAAGAAGAAAATGGAGACAGGACACGAAGATGAGTAAAACAGCACATCCTACGGCGGAACCGGAAGTTGGACAGGTGTATGAAGACGACCGAGGCGACGAACAGTACCAGATCATCTACGTAGATGGTCAGGTAGTTCTGCTTCGGTCGGAGCGAGAAGGGGGAAAAGAAGACCACGCTCACCGGATGGAGTCTCGTGTTCAATTCGACACCCAACTCAGTGCCGGTCGGATGGAACACAAATCGGAGTCCGATCTGGACCTGATTTCCCTGAAAGGAGCCGACTGGAGCGAAGTAGGTTACATCGGCGAAAGCACAGCCGAGAACCTTCAGGACGAAGGGTATCAGACCATCGTGGACATCAGACAAGCAGATGACAGCGAGCTACTGATGGTTGACGGGCTTGGGGTGAAGGGCCTCGAAAACCTCCGTAATTTCGTTCGGTAAAGAATCAGAATCGGAGACTCAAATCATGGGACATGAATCACCAATGGAGACTGAGATACGATGAGTGACGCCGGAAAGAGCGCCGACCACCTGAAGTATGCGGCAGAGAAGTTAGAAGAGGTACAGACCCATCTCCGTGGAGCAAGCCGGAACGCTCCATGTGAGGAATATGAAGAAATCATCGAATGTACTAACGGAGTAGTCGATAAACAAATCAGAGTCATGCGCGATATGGTGGTTTTCTGTCAAGTTTGGGAAAAGGGTGGCGAACTGGACAAAGAGCAAAATGAGTGACCCAACCCGACAGCAGATAGTCGAATCACTTCGGAACGACGAGCGGCACGCAGTCGCCGATGCCGACCGCTTCCAGCGGATGAAAGACCACCCGGAAAAGTTCGAAGCAGTTCACCTCGCTTCGAACGGCTCCATCACCATCGTCTACAAAGCAGTCAGTGGGACTGAGTGTACGACCGGCGGTGGAGTCTACGACTTCGACATCACGGAGGTTGAAGACTGATGGTTAAAGACCACGACTGCGACTGGGACGGTTGCGAGAACAAGTCGAAAGAAGCATACCACGACACAGCACCAGCAGACGACAACCCGAACGGTTACTTCGTACAGGTGAGAGGAACAGGTGGCGATGTTCGTGACGCTTCCTTCATGTTGTTCTGCTCACTAAAATGCGCCGCCGAATATCACGAAACCAACCCCGAGTTGGAAGAGGGAAACAATGGTGGGGAGTAACTACCCACCGGGAACCTCGGCTGGCGACCCCCGAGCGCCATGGAATGAACCTCACGCTCACGAACATGAGTTCATGCCTGTCGAAGAGCTACCCATCATCGAAGATGGAGCGGCAATCTTCCACGAAAAATGCCAGTACGCCGAAGGCGAATATGGGCAAGGTTGGAAGTGTGAAGAAACGCGCACGTATCGGTTCGGGTACAGCACTCTCGAATCGCCAGATGGAGAGACAGTAGAACTCCCCACTATCGCAGAGTGGCCGAGCGATATGCCAGATGGGAGGGACGGCAAAGTTGTCGAGATAGAAGAAGCATTCCACGCTCACGGTCCCGGCGATAAGGTCGGGTTCGATGTGGACCCCGACCCGGAGTGCGGACGGGTCACTATCGAATACGAGGGCTGGCAGTTACACTTCAAACCATGAGTGAAACTAACAGGATACACTGCCCAAACTGTGGAACAGAAACAGAATTTGTGCAGTTAGGTGGTGCAGATAGCGTGACAACAGTAACCGAACCTGACGAGGTTGGTAACGGGTTGTTGGAACTACGAGCCTGCAACGAGTGTGGCGCGGCTATCGAGAACGTACTAACTGTTGAATCTACAACGTGGTTTAAACCCACAAATGGGGAGAGGTGAGCAAGATGGGAAACAATCTACCACCCGGCGTCAGTATCAGTGACTCAGATGCACCGTGGAACGACCCCGGTGTAGCGAAATACTTCCCGGCAGAGTGTGATTGTGGCTTTGTCGTCTCAAACGTGCAGGAGATGGAAGACCACGAACACCCTGTTGACTCCTTCTCACGAAGATAGTTTATATCGTCGTAGAGATAGAACGTTTGGCAGGTGAATAATTCTACCTAATCTTTAACTTGTTTGAGCAGAAAGAACCATCAGAAACAAAATGGGTAGAGCAATTCTTCTGCTGTTCGTTGGCCTACTACTCTTGAGTTACGGAGCTGTAATGCCAGCGACGACAGAACACACAGATAAAGAATGTGTAGATATGTCTATCGAAGGTGAAGACGTTGAGTGCGAAGAGTTCGATCACGAAACTACCGAATCACCCAACGAAGCGAAAGCTCCGGTCACTCTGATCGGACTGATCGTGACCGTAGTTGGATTCTCCTTACTCGGAATGGATTAAGGGATGTAAGGTTATCACAGACTCTTGTCAGCCTCATCGTGGTACCTAACAGAGGGTTTTATTACACTCGTGTAATATTACCCAAACACCGAAGTCAGAAACGATCTTTACCAGAAAGTGTTGCCGGAAAACGCCGCGAAGCGGCGTGTGGTATCACAGGACCCTGCCACGGTCCTAACCCGAGTTCAAATCTCGGCCAGCGCACCTTCTTCCGAGCGCATTTCCGTGAGCGACCGCTGTGCGTGTCGCTCACTTCTCGCGCGAGGATGTCGTGCCACCGAGATTTGAGCAGACGAGTCGCAGGCCCGGAACGGCGCGCAGCGCCGCACGCCCGGACCGTCCTCGGCGAGTTCAAATCTCGGCCAGCGCACTAACGCCGCTACGCGGCGGTTTCCGCATTTTCCGGTACAGCTACCCACGAAATAAAGACTCACAGGGTCTTGGGTAACATTACACCGTTCACTGCTTCGGTGGGAAACCACCATGTTCGACACCGATACCGACGACACAACCA
>LMAX01000005.1_pt1 | contig 63961 bp, 77 predicted proteins | sample 582101 | NCBI WGS metagenome assembly LMAX01 (sample SAMN04097215, study PRJNA296403) | rock metagenome | isolation source: Halite rock | place: Chile: Salar Grande | collected 2013-04-24
AAGTAGTCGCCGAGTAAGCCCCGGTCGTTGATCCGCGGGTTCCCCCGGTTTGCCGGGTCCCCAACCAGCGCGTTGAAGATTTCGGTTTCCGATCCGCTGATAAAGTGTTCGTTGCCGTTGCCGTCAACTGCCGCAAACGACAAAATCTGAGCATCCGCGTCTTCGACTTCCGGAAAACCGTCTGACGGATCGACTTCAATGTCAAAGAATAGCACGTCAGACGGGTCCGGAGCATCCAGGGCGATACCTTCGTCTATCATGACCCGGCGAACATACGGAACATCGGCCTGATAAGTAAGCGGCGGTTCCTCGGTGTCATGCAAAACCTCAGCAGCGTTACGCTTCACGTCGGCTTGTGACTTTTCCGAATAGACAGCGCCGGGCGGTAGGTCCGACGCTTCGGTTTCCTCGGTACGCACCGTGCTGTCATCGACTAACCGCTCATGCACGTATTCCTGCCCTTCTGCGGACCATTCTAATGCCTGCCGGGCGGCTTCCCGGTCGTCGCGAATCTCATCCAGCGCGCGCCGGATTTGCCCAATGTGCTTCGGCAACGAAGCACACAAACGGTCATACCCGTCCGGTGCCGCAGGTTCATCAATGAAGTCACGTCTTTGCGGTCCGAAGTCCGGATCATTCCAGGGTATTTGTTCAAAAGCGCCACTGTCGATGTAACAGTACGGCAGAAACGGGTATTCATCCGTCTTTTTCCGCCGCTTAACACCGTCTTCCTTTACCAGCAGTTCCAGGTGAAGCGCCGTTTGATCGCCAGTAGGGTCCTGGCGCACCCCGTAGTCAATGTCGTACAAGTCGAAGTCGGCGGGGTCGTCGGCAGGGTTTTGCGCCATGCGCTACCGTAAACAACCCCGCAAACAAAAGCCTATTGGAACCCAGGCGTTCCAGGCGAATCCTCGGTGCCGAACAAACCACCCAACACGCTGTTATCAGACGGCGTGCTGGTAGCCAGTTGTTCCTCCATTTCCTGGCGCGATTCGATAGCTTCGTTGTACGCCGCCTTCATTTCTTCGTCGGAAACGCTCAGTTCGGAAATCGCGTTCCAAGGAAACACGCGGTAGCCGTACTCGGTAAAGATTCCCAAAACGTCGCGCCGCTTCGCGAAACACGTCGAAGCCGACACGTATCCCCGGACAGTGTTTCGCTTGAACGCTTCGGGGTCGATTTCAACCGTGGCGAACAACATTCCATCCATGTCCGCCGCACGGCTATACAGGGTTTCATCTTCGCCGAGTGGTTCCATGTCTTCACCGCCACCGATTCCTCCGCCGCTGAGGTTAAACGACATAAAACAAACCAGCAGCGCCACGAACAAAAAGGTTTGCTATGCTACTCCGAATCCCACTGGCTACCGCCGACCTTCTTACACTTATCCACAAACGGACACATTTTTTCACACCCTGTCTGATCGTTCAGAGTGTCCGTAACAGGGATCGTATCGCTCAGACGGTTCGACCATTGGGTCATGGCACGCGCCTTCACCTGGCCCCACACAGACGCGTCTAACGGCACTGAATAACGCCGCTCTTCTAAGTCATTCCGTACGACATACGTCAGTTCCCCCGGCGCGTCAAACGCGTGTTGATACGTCGTAAGCTGCTGTAGATGCACCGGATCGTACCCCCGGCGGTTGTAACGGTCCAAGTAATTCAACCGCGTAGTGGTTTTCGTTTCAACCACCCGGTCAATGCATCCATCATATTCGTCCCAACTTTCCGCTTGTTCAACCGTCGGGTAGCCCTCCTTTTCTTCGTCATACGAAGAACGCGCTACTCGGGACCCGTCGGGCAAAACAGCTACATGACCCCTGCCGGCAGCGTCTTGGTTAAACACAACCCAGTCCGATTCGCCGACTATCCGTATGCAACCTTCACGACCGGGTGCCGGCAGAAAAATCGTACACCCGACATCCTGGCGAACCCGCTTGTCGCCAAAGCGTTCTCGGAGCGCCCGCCCGTAAAAGTCTTCAAGCATATTCCCAAGCGGGAAATAAGGAGACGATTCGGGGTTTTTGCCGATTTCGTGCAACCAGTACATCCGGCGCTGGCACTTTCCGATTTTAGACGCGTGTACATCGTCTTGAACCCGCTTGTGCCGGCCCGGATCATAGCGGTCAATATGTTCGGCTTCTAAGTACTCCGGAACTAAAGGATCTAATTCGGTCAGCGTCGGGGGATTTTCAGTCAATTCCATACGTCAACTAATAGTTCGGAGCCGTGTTAAACCCTTCGGGACAAGGCTTGTTAACTATAAACAGTAAGCTTAAAATACGATACAGCGCACAGAAATAAGCATGAATGGCGCGAATGCGGACGATACTATTTCAGTACGTCAGTTGACGAAGGCCTACAGAAAAGGCAAAATTTCCAGCGACGAATTTATGGACGCACTACACGGAAGCTACCCATATCACGAACAAATAGAAGTCATCACTATGCCACAACCCGGCGAACTGATCATTTCCTACAACGGTGGGACAAATCCGACCTTACACAGTCAACTACGAAACGCCGGATGGGACACTGACGGAATCGAAATCTACGAAGAGCAAACCCAACACGGCGTCGAACGAACCCAAACCACCGCTGTTGCCGAGTACGAACTAAAAACCGAGGAACGCCGCCAAATGGTTCAACTGTCCTACTGATCCGCAGAACCTGCGGTTTCTGCGGATGTATCGGGGGCGTCAGTTTTGCCCCAAGATTCTAAGATAACGTCTTCGGCAACGCCGCCTTTCAGTTCCGTCAAATCGATATAGACAGCAGCGCCGCCTTTTGGCGAATCGAACGGACCGCGCGGAACAATCGTTCCAGCGTCAATGTAGGTCACTAACGATTCAGTGTCTACAAGTACGAACCGTTGTACGGTATCCTCTTCGCCCTTCCTCGGAGCGCCCCGAACGCCGAACCCATACAGCGGCACAACGCCACCAGGTTGGTCCCGAGCCGTACGATAGCGTTCGATTTCCGACGGCCTATCTCGGAAGCTGAAATCCGTATCTGCCGGCGTAAACGGATGTTTCCAGCGGTTCGTTCGACAGTTCCGAATCCGCTGCGCAATACACACAGTCCGCCCGTCGGGGGTCCGCACTACCTTGTCTACGCCCGCGTAATCCAGGGCGTGGCGTAGTTGCACTTCGCCTTCATAGACGCCTTCCTCGGGACGCTCAGCGTCGATGATTTGGCTTTCGGAGCCGAAGTAATCCCGGTAGTACGCTTCGGCCTGTACGTCGAACCGCGCCGCCGTCTTCGCGTTATCTACCGCTTCTTCGTTGAAGCGCTCCGTATTCACGTCTACCGGCGTGTCTTCTACACCCGCGTCGCCTGGCGTCATTGGTGTGGACCCAAAGCCGAACGGTCGAAACGCACAGGACAAGCCGGCGGCACAATATCAGGGAAATCAGGGTCCGAGTCTTCCCGATCATCGGGGTCGTCGGGGTCCGGACCTGGATCAGCGGCGGGTTTTCCGCAGTAGGGACACCTGTCTAAATCATCGTTATAGCGCCGTTTACAGCGCTTACAAATCGCGCTTCCCAAAAGTCGGAAGTCATCTATGCCCATAGGGGCGAATTAGGGCGCGAAGTAATAAGGATTTCGGGGCCGAAGCGGCCGAATCGGCGGGGGTAGAAACCGGCTTAGCGGCAGAAGTTTTCAACCGCGTCACGCACCATTTCCGCGTCGCGTTCCTCTGATGCTTGTTCTGCCGCAGCATCGTACAACCGATCCGCGTCAACCCCGCCCCACCGGTCCCCGGACTCGGCTAAGGCGTCTTCTAACAACGCGCTTTCACCCAATTCAAGGTAAATCAGCGCGCGGAGCACGTCGTAATGATGGAAACCAGCAGTGCGGACGAAAACCCCATCTTCCGACCGGTCGATCATGTCCTTAACCAGGAAGTCGCCCGGCGGTTCGGCATACTCCGAATCTTCGGCCTTTTCAGGCAGAAACTCCGACGGACCAACCGGCGGAGCTTCCGATTCGGTTTCGTCACTATTCGCCTGGGTCGCCTGATGTGCGTGCTTGTCCCACGGGTGGGGCCTGGGTTCAACCATACCAAAAGCCACGGGCTCCGGCCTTATTAATGCACCCACAAAAATTTATTTCGGAGCTACGGAGCCGAAACTACAAGCCTACGGTTACGCCGCGGCAACGATGTCTCCGCCTTCCCGGAACGAAAAGCCGACGTGTTCGACTACGGCTTCCACGTCCGGGGTTCCATCGATCATGTCATCCAGGAAGTTCGCCAGGTCCGCCCGGGCGGCTTCCCCATCGTTCACGTTCTTCACGTACATTCGCGTCGGATCGGCCAGCGAAGCGACTTCCTCCGGAACCTCCGAGGTAGACCCTTCGCCGCTACTCTGCGGCGAAGGCCGGGTGTCCGAAGGTGCCGGGCCGCTACCACCGCCGGCAGCAGCAACGCCGCCGTCAGTCGCCGCGTTATCGGCACTATCAGCAGCAGGCATGGAATTGCTACCTTCGCGACCGCGGCGATCATCACCTCGGGGACCCTGGTAGTTCGCCTTTGCCGCTTCGAAAAGGCCCGTGTGTTCGTAGTCCTCAGCACGCCATTGCTCAGGACCCATGACGGACACTTCGTAGACGTATTGCTCGTTTTGCGCACCTTCGGGCTTGTACTTCCCATCACAGTACACAACTACAGCGTCCCCGATTTCGGCCTCGGAAACAAGCTGCTGTAGGCGCGCGTGGGTGGGAACGTTAAGCGCCGTACCCGGAGTAACCGAAATCTCCTCTTCCCCATCACCGTAGCCACTAACAACCGTGTCGCTAAAGTCTTCGGCCAGGGCCAGGGTAATGGCCTCTTCGTCGGAGTCATCACCCTGTAGCTGATCGTAGCCGTAGCCGGGAAGCATGGCCCCCGACATAACCACACCGCCGATTTGGGACCCATCGTTCTGATCGGGCTTCCAAAACGGCGCGGTGCGGCTACTACGGCGCGATTCGTCGGGCGTCGCGTCAATCGATAGTTCGGACATGGGTTTGTACCCACCCGTCTTTACCAGGGCGAAGTGCATAAATCCGTCGATCCAGCGTAAACCGCACGCTGGATGGGGCGTTGAATGCTTATTCAGCGCGCGGGCTATGTTGAAAGAACGCGCGGCGTTAGGCCCTGAGTGCCTGCGCTCAGGACAAGGCGGCAAAGCTTTCTGGTTCGTTGCCTCGAAATCTGGGAACCAGATTCCCCTTTCTTGTAGCAACCAAAATCGACCCAAGGCTACTTAGACTGACATATCAGTATAAGCAACCAAGCTAATTGACAAGTTGACCCGAAAACTACGAATTTAGCCCCAAAAGTTGCCGGAAAAAGAGGTTCGCGCTATAGATGTATCTATCCAGGTTGTTTCAGTCGTCGGACCGACGACCCCCCGTAACCGGATTCGCGCGCTTTCCAAGCAGTGAATCCGCCGAAACCGTGCTGTTATTGCCTGCTTCCTCGGAATCAGGCGCGCCGGAACCAGGCGCGCCGGAAGCCGCGTCTCCGGTTACCAAGTCAGTGGCCGAAGCCATGATTTCTTCCTTGGTACGTGGTTCCATAGCGTCCTTCATTTCCGCCAGGGCTTCGGCCTTCGTTTCGACCGGTTCGGTTACTTCGATTCCGAACGCTTCGAACATCTTGAAGATCGCCGAGTCAATGTGCTTGTCGGGGATCAGCGCCGGGACTTCGCCGGCAGGGTGTTCCTCGGAGATATTGGTCCCTGTAGCGGAAGTCGGGTCGTTGGAATCCGGAACGTTCGACGCTCGGAGCGCGCTGTTTTGGGTTGCTCGGATCAGTTCGCTTCGCTGTAGGGTGTAGTCGCCCGTTTCCTGCCCGATGTAACTTTGCCGCGGTGTCGAGAACCGCGCGGAGTGTACTGCCGAGTAGTCAAACTCGGGAAGGTCCACACCTTCGGCGAAGGATGAATTACTCGGCAGGGCGACGCTGTTTCGCAGTTCGTGTTGCTCTTTGACGCCGCGGAGGTTGCTGATAGTTTTCGCTAAGGGGATCGAACCGCCGTGCGCCCTGTCGGCAACGCGTGTTGCTAAGCGCGCGGCGCGTTTCCCGGAGCCTGCGAAGGCCAGCCCGCTGTAGCGCCCGGTGTTCTGTAGGGCTTCGATGACTTTGCGAATGTCAGCGCTTTGGGTATTAGCGTTTTCGCCCGTGACACGGACGATTTTCATACAGTCGGTTACGGGGGTGAAGTCGGAGGTGTAGCGCAGCGGTTCGGGCGCGTCTCCGTGTATTAGTTCGTGAACGTTTTGCATCATCGGCAGGTTGTTTCCGGCGAACCAGTAGGTGCATTCGTCGGGCAGGTTCGCAAAGACGCGCGTCACGTCTCCGACTACGAAGATTTCTTTCTGGTTGCCGTTATCGAAGGTAAAGACGCCTTGAAGGTCTCCCGTGTCATGGTACAGCACGTTCATGAACTTCCGGGAATGGTTGGGTTGCTGGTTGCGCAGGCGGGTCAAAGTGTCGTGGAAGCCGGCTTCCGGTTCCACCCGAGCAATTCGTTCGCGGATCGCTTGGACCATTGCTTGGAAGCCGCCGTCTTCGTCTAAGTCGCCCCAAACGGAGACGTTTGATTTTTCGATGATTGCTTTGATGTCGAGCACTGCCTGAGCGGCGGTTTTCATGTCTTGGTGTACCCGGTCGGTGCGTTCCAGGTCTTCGATGTCCGAAATTATCTTTTCTGCGCACCCGGTGAAGCTTTGACCTAAGGCGGTGAAGGAAGACGAATCTTGTCCGTATTCGTCAGACGCGCGCCCTGCTTTGTACACGCTTACTGGCATAGCTAACAGCCGGTCGGTCGTCGCTTCCTCGGAGGTAATCAGCAGGTCGAAGGTTTCGGGTTCTACGGCTTCGAGCTTTTCGGGCGGCAGGACTACGAAGTCCGCAGTTTTGGCCCCCTGAATGTTCGCGTGGTACTGGTTCCGGTCGTCGGGGATTTCTTCGGAAGCGTCCCACGGCGTTAACACGCTTTCACTCGGATAATCCTTACTGCTTGTGTTTACGTCGTAGTTTTTCCGAGCGGTGTCCCTGCCGGTCACATACGCGGCGTTGATTTCGAAGTTCACCGCTTTCTCGTAGGTAGCCCTTCCTTCTTCGTGACTTGGTAGCAGGTATCCCACCCGCGCCCCCTGGTTCACGAAGTGTTTTGCCTTTTCGATGACCGTGTAGGATTTGCCTTGTCGGGCGCACCCTTGAATGGTGGCGTGTACAGGGGCTTCGCGCGTGGTTCCGTCTTCTTTTTGTACCAGTTCTATCAAATCGGCGCTTTCCTTTTCGGCCATAGCGTCTTCGATGTCGATTTGGCCTTCGCTTTTTTCGCGACCAAGGTTTAGGTTCGGGTAATCCGCAGCAATGGCGTCTAAAGCTGCGTTGTATTGGTGTGCGCTCAGGTGTTTATCGGGGTCTTCGGGGTCGTAGTCGTCTATGTCGAAGATTTCTTCTTCGGTAAGTTCGGTGGCTTCGATTGCCGCTTTCATCAGGCAGAGATACGGCACCGGGTCGTTCTCGGAGATTAGGTTTTTGCGTTTCGCCGTTTTCCAGGCTTGGAATCGCGCTGTCGGGTTCTGAATAAACTCCGAGGGTCCGACACCGGAGCCCGCCATACCGGTGCCGAGTGCTTCGCAGGCGGCGTCTTTGTCGGTTACATCGTCGGAAGCCAGTGCTAACCAGGTCAATGCGTTGTGTGTGACGCCGTGACGCCAGCATGTTATCAGGTCGGTTCCGGTTGCGGCGTATTCACAGTTTGATCCGGTGTCGCTTCCGTGAATGGGGTGGGGCTGTTTTTCTCCGTTCGGGTTGCCGCCGGTTGCTATGAAGGCCTGGCGCGCGCCGTTGCCGCTTTGCCCAAATTCGAAGAGTGCGCTTTGGCCGTCTACTTCGTCGGGGTCAACTTGTTCTGCTTGTGACGCGAACTTCGCGCGTTGCTCTTCGCGCCGCCTTCTGTTTTCGTATTCACAGCGCGCTTTAGCCCGTAGCCAGCTTTTCGGCAGTTCGCGAATGGTACACGTCGCCAGTTCCTCCGGCGTCTCTGCTACGGTATATAGCCCGTACTCGGTGTGACCGTTTTTCGGGCTCGGATCGCCGGCCGCCAGGCCGTCTTTCTGCGGTCGCCAGGACCCCGGCGCGAACATGACTTTCGGCTTCGTAACCCTGCCGCGGAAGTCGGCAATGCGACCTTCGATGTTCCACGCGCCCGGAGCGTCTATGGCGTCGAAGTCGATTGCTTCTTCGGCGTCTTCGGGTTCGGCGTAGTAAACGTGGTTGCCGCCCGAACGCGACCGGACCCGCAGGCCGCCGGGTTTAAACGGTTCGTCGCGCGCGTCTTCTAAGTCTTCGTCTATCGCTACAAGCCGGTCGTCGGGTTCGATAGCAATAGCAACGCCGTACTGCCCTGAATCGTTCTTGTGGCGCTGTAGGTATTCATGCGCTTCGTGTGCGGTCAACCAGGTGTCTTCGTCCGACCATGCCTGATCGAAGCCGCCGCTTCCGGTTTGGGTAACGTATTTCGGCGTAGTGGGGTCTATGCCGGCGCGGTCGGACAGGTATGCGTAAAACCGCTCGAACTGTGCTGGCTTAGTTCCGACCATAGTTTCTATAGGAGGGGTTTTTGCTGATCATAACGGTTCTGTCGTACTACCCGAACTTAAACCTTAGCGTTCCTCGGTGCGCTGCGAAGCAGCGCACTTCTATTTTGCTAACGCGGTTGCCAATGCAATCAGGCACTTGTTTCGCCCGTTCCCTTCGTAGGTGGTAAGTAAGTGGTGGAACGGGGAAACGCCGTACTCTGGCGGGTTATCATGCCATACGACTGTCGGTGTGTTCGGTTCGGGGCTGTCTCCGGTGTTCGGTTCGTATGCGTTCGGTTCTTCGGTGTCTAAGGCGGTTTCTAAGCGCGCTATGTAGCCGAACGCTGCGGCGACTTCGTAGCCGGTTCCTGGCGACGCTATGCCGTTGTTACGAACCAGCAGCGCGTCGGCTTTGCGCACCGAGGCTAACGACTGACTGACAATTTTGTGTGCGTTGTTTCTGATTGCTTCCGGGTTGCCTTGGTCTACTTTTCCGGTGCCTAATTCCTCCGGGTCCGTTTCTACTGGGTCATCGAATTGGAAGAGGTGTCCGACGGCTTCGCGAACTTCTAAGCGCCAGGTTTCCCCATCATCATGCGCTCCGAAGATGGGGCCGGCTAAGTACACCCGTCCTAACGTTTGGTCCGGGTCCTCTGGGTCTACACCGGCTACCTCCGAAATCATTTCTATGGTGTCAATTGCGTTCATTGTGATGCTTCCTCCGAAGTTTTCTTTCTGTCTTCGTACGCTTTTTGTGCGGCGGCGATTCGGGTTTCCGGAGTGTCGAAGTTCGCGCTCAGGTTGTTAAGCCGTAACGATTCGGCGTAGCCTTTAACCCATCCGTTTTTGTAGATTTCTGCGGGGCTGTCTTCTGCCCCGTCTTCGTTTCTGTCCCCGCCGGGGGCCTGCGTGAACGAAACGGGACCGAAACCTTCTGCTGTCGCCCCTGCTGCGATTGCTGCATACCCCGCCGTGTCAATGAAATGGTCGCGAACTGGTTTGCCGATTTTTGCCCGGGACTGTTTCGCCTGGGTCATCATCATGGCGACATCGGCGGCGGTAATGGTAGCTCCGAGGAATGCGGACCAAAGCCCTGCAACGTGTTCGTGGTTTGATAAAGCTTCGCCGTGCATTCCGGATTTCTGTAATGTGTCTTGTGCTTCGCTCAGAACTTCTACGGCTTCGCTTTCGGCGTCTGATAGTTCTTCGCGTGCGTGTTCCTCGGTATGGTCATCCGAGGCTTCGTATGGCGACGATGGGTGTGCCATACGCACAGGACGCGCGCGCGGTGGAAAAGGCTTGTGTGTCGTTATTCGTCGCTTTTCTGTTTGTAGGCTTCGTTTCCGGCCCGTGACGCTTGTTTAACTGCGGATCGAATCGGCAGGGGAATGATCTTGTCCCGGATTCCCATTTTATTGCGGTCGATTGCTATACTGGTTACGAAGCCGAGTGCCGACGTGAAAATCAGTAGTAAAAGCGCGCCGGAGCTAATCAGAATAACGCTTAGCGCTCGGGACGGGACATAGGTAGCACCCCCGAGTAGCAGCGTTCCGAGCCCAACCAGCAGCAGGCTTCCGGAAGCAAAGAAAGTCGTTAGTGCTTCTTCTTCGCGGCGATCAGCTAAGAAGAGAATGTATCCTACCCATGCGAAACTGTTTGCGGTGGTTGTGATTCCGGCGTCGGTAGGCGACGCGATTCCGAGCGCTACGGTACTGACTGCGGCGACTGTAAGGAAGACGCTAAAGCCTGCTAATGCGTTTCCGTAGTCTTTCCCGGTTGCTTCGACCCGTTCGTACCGTATCATTTTACGCATAGTGTTCGTGTCCCGCTGTCTTTGGCTTTAGTTCAAACTGGATCGTTGTGGCTGTTTAGTTTTTATCACTTGACCCTGCTTGGTCCGTGCTTTCATTTGCGGTTTGATTTCCGGTGTTGCTGTTACCCTCGGGGTTAAGGAGTGACCCGTCCCCTTTTGCGGTCCTGTAGCCGAGTCTGACGGTTTCGGAGGTAAGCAGGCCGCCGGCTAAGAGCAAAAATTCGCGCGCGACTTCGGCAGGATACACCCCGAATCCGAACGAAGAGGCCACGGCTAAAGACATGAATACAGCTACGATGGAAATCCCGATATGCCTATTCGTTATAACGACCGCCATTACTACAGCTACAGATTAGCAGGTCTTACTTGTCAATTTCAATGTAGTCAATTTCTACGACATCGTACTCTTCAACTGAAAACGACCAACCGAAGTAGTCGTCGGTAATGTCTTCGGGGGGTTGGTCATCGTTTCTCGTATCCAGGTTGACGCCGTTGCTGTCGTCAAAAGTCCAATGCCCATCGGCTCTTTGCCGCACATGTGCGTCTATCGTTTCTCCTTCCGTTATATTGGCGCTTGTGTCCCTGTCGTTCCGGTTGAATCCGGCGTTCGGTTCTTTTTGCCCGATGAACACTTCGTCTTGGTCTAAGATGTATTCGAAGGTGTTTTTCCACCCGTCGTAGTCCCGATATTCGGCGTTCCAGTGGAACGAAAACTCGTCTTCGTTTCCATTATCGTAGATACGGAACCGGATGTAAATATCGAAGGGTGGGGACGGACAGTATTCGTCTAACCCATCACCGGGAATGGACCCGTGACTGTGGCGTGTTGGGCTTCCGCTTTGCGTTTCGCCGATTAGCCGGTAGACGCGCCCGTTCGAAGCCCAACTGCGTTCTTTGACCTGCCAGGGGTATGGTCCCCCTGTCACGTCCCAAGGAGGTGGCGGTTCACTAACCGTGTACCCGCTGAAATCGTCTACAAGCCGCTGTAGGTCGTCTACGACGCCGTATTCAGCGCCGTTTGCCAGTTTTGCCCGTAGGTCCGTGTCCGCTGCTGAGGGGTCCGAATCCAGGGCTATGCCGCCTAAGGCCGTGTCGCCCGTGCGGTCAACTACCAGGTGTTCGCCGTCTAAGTCGTTCGGGTCGTAGACGTTTATTTCGCGACCGCCGGCTACGATTTCGTCTATTGGTTGTGGCATGGCGTACGCACCTTAGTTCTTGAAGTAAATCGCGGCTTGGTCGTTCGGAATGTTGCTATCAGACGGATCGGTTGAACGAACGGGGATCGTTTGCATCCGTTCACCGTTGATGTATAGGTCTCCGTTATCGTCTAATGTCCGGGTTTGCCAGGACAGTTCGGCGTCGGCGTTGCTCTTCGGTGATGCTACCGCCCGGACTACACCTCCGCCCGATACACCGGATGGGTTGCGGTTGCTCAGGCCTAACATCGTTGCTTCTTCGTTTGCTACGATACAGCGCCACACGCCGTTGCTGCCGTCATAGTACGCGTTCCACGTAAGCGCCACTCTGCCGTTGCCGCCCTGCTGAGTGTGTAGGAAGTCGCTGGTCCCACTGGCTACCCGGAGCTTTTCGCCGCTTCCTTCGCCTGGTACTCCGTTTGAACCGCCGCCGGGTGTAAAGAGATATACCCCGGTTAAGGTGTCGTCTTCGTCCGATCGGACGAACTGATCAGGCTGTAGGCCTCGGAGGAATTGGGCTTTGTTCGCTTCGTCTACGGGTTGGCTTTCGGGGCCTTCGTAGCGCGCGTTTCGTAAGTCGAGCGTCGGTTTCGTGTTTCGCTGATTCGTGACGTTTGTAATCGAAGACGAATCTGTGTTAACATCGAATAAGGACACGCGTGGCGCGTGAACGGAGCTAAGATTAATTTTTTCATCAATGTCTATGATGATCCGGTCGGTCCGGGTTCGATCAACCGCCAGATACACCGTTTCGTTGCTCCGGTTTTCGGGGATTGTAGCGTCGTGAACGTTGTTACCAGTTACCGAGTCCGTAACTGTCGTGTCGTCCGATGCAACATAGTGACCGCCGAACGTTGCTTCCCCGGTATCGACTGTTAGTGTGCGCCCGTTCCGGTTGGCTTCGGCGAAGCCTTGTAGCGGATCGCCGCTTAGTTCGGCGTCGGCAGACACCAGCAGGTCCGTTCCGGCAGGCACAATGTAGGACGCTGCTGAATTGGCGATTGCTTCGGCTAAGCGCAGGCTGTCAATATCTCGTCGCTGGTTCGGATCTCCGTGGGTTGGCTCAGTTCTTACAACCATGGATTACCACTGGCAAAAACGCTCATATGATTTTTTGAGTGCTAACAGTTTATGAAAGTGACTAACCAATTTTAATCGCAATGTTTATCTTTGAGTGTGTGCAAATTGGGGCATGAAAGACGAATACAAAGACGCGCGCGTGTTGCACTACTTAATTGTTAAGAAAGGGTTTTCGCAGCAGAAGGCTTCTGATATAATTGGGTGTTCGCGTGGAAACGTTAGATATTGGAAAAACAAGTTAGGAATCGAAAAGCGGAAAGATTACGCTGATCCCCGCGTGCTTCAATATCTAATTCGCGATTGTGATATGAGCGCACAGAAAGCTTCTGAAATAATAGGGTGTGATCAGGCTACGGTTTGGAATTATGCGCAAGAATTTGGCATAGAACGCCGCGAAATGTGGCGCGACCCCCGCGTTTTACATCACCTGTATGTTCGCCGCGGGTTTTCTATGACAGAATGCGCTGATATTTTGGAAACCTCATACGGTAATGTGCAAAAAGGGATGTATGAATGCGATATTGAACCGAGAAAAAGGCCTCGGGACTTACTGCCAGTTTTGCACATGGATAATGGTTATGAGGTTTTTTACCAGGATTATAGTATAATCCAGCATCATCGTCTTCATTTCTATGCTGTTAACCAAGATATTGATCTTGAAGAAATGAATGACAAAGAGGTTCATCACAAAAACGGAATAAGATACGACAATCGATCTGAAAACTATGAACTGTTAACTAAGGCAGAACATAGTTCAAAACACACTCATTCTACTAAGGAAAAAGTTTAATTCCCTATACTGAGGGAAACGTTAATTATTAAGACATAATCGGAAGTTTTGTTCTGGATGGGTTCGGATAGCGTTGTGTAGTTGAACACTTCGTTGTTACTCGAATACGCTACCATTTCGGTTAAATCAGGAATGGTAGAATCCGGGTTCGGTTCGGGGTTTAGCTCGTATTCGTCCGCCAGTTCGGACATCCGAAAGACAGCGCCGTCGTTTTCGGGGTCCGTGATAGTGATTCGTCCGACCGGTTCACTACACCCGGTTTCGTCGGGCGCTGATCCGGTGCCAAATTCCAATTCACTGTAATCATCCAGTTTGGCCCGGGTGTTATTGAAGTTTAGAAGCGCAGCGACGTGTTCGTGAAGCGCGCTTCCGGTTGTGTTTGACTCATGCACCTCTTGGGTTGCCGGAAGCTGCTGGTAGTAACCCCGCTTGTATTGGTGCGGCAGGTTCCGAAGCCGGGTTTCAGCAGGTATCCGTTTGATTGCAATATTTTCGCCGATAGAAAGTTTCGGGGTGAAATGGGTTCCCATGTGTCCGGGTCCGGTCATAAGAGTACTTTGTAGCGGCTTGTGATTAAACTTTTGCGGCGTTTGGTCTAATTTCTTCGAAATTAGACTGTGACGAAGCGGTCGTAAAACCCGCCGCCTTCGTCATAGACGTTTAGATCAGTGCCGCCTGTTACAGGGTTATTGTGTGTTCCGTGTAAATATGTAACGTGGGTCCGGTCGTTCGTTCGGGGCATGATGCGTTGTAGTGACGCGATTAGTTCTTCTTCCAGGTGATGCATTTCTACAATGTACCACCCGTTTTCCAGGTCGCGGGTCGCTGAGTCCAAGGTCGTGTTTGCGTTTCCGACCTGGTAGCCAATTGCGAAGTTAGGGCTTAGCCGGAACCAGTAGTAGTTATCCCCATCTACAAAACCGGCCCCAAAGTATCGGTTGCGGTCGGACCCGTTGTACCGAAACAGGTACGTGATTTTGCGTCCGAATCCGCCGAGTCCTCCGTTGCTGGTAGCGAAGTGACCTCCGGAGGTTTTTTCGACCGCGTTTCCGGTGCCGAACCCCTGGTTCTCGGCGATCGATGCCCCGGACGTGTCCCTGTAATCGAACCCTCCGGAATTTCCGAGCGCTGAGCGTTCGAACTGATCGACTCGGCTACTGGCCGAACTGTAGCTACCGAAGTCATATCCGATAGCATAGTCTCCGTTCGAATCGCTCCTATGTAGGCCGTACTCGGCTATGCGGTCGTCTACACTTGTCGAGCTTGTGCTGTCCGAAAAGGTTAGTGTTGCTAACGATATGTTGGGGAACTTCTTTGAGCTTTTCGTTTCCTGCCGGTTCTGTTTTAGTTCGTCTATTTTGCGCCTATGATCGCTGATAGTCGAAAACAGGCGGCGGTAGAAGCGTTGTTCACTCCGTTCTTTGTCGATAGGCATTAGTGTAGGTCAACCCCTTCGAACGTTGCTTCGGTTTTCATCTTGAAACCGTCGATCGTATAATTCAGGCCCGACACAACGTACTGCCCTTGGACCATTATGTCTTCGTAGCCTTTGATAGTGACTTTATCTCCTATATCCAGGTCGTTTGCCCGTGCTGAATCCAGTAGTTCGGGTTCGAAGCGTTGTGTTGGGTACGCAGAACGGGACAGCTTTGCTTCGGCAACACTCCGCACGGCTTCGCCGGTTGCCAGTGCGTCGTTCTGTATCCGTCCGTCTATTTGCCCATACTTGTCTACGCTGTCGTCTATGTCCTTTTCGACGCCTACGGGTTTTGGGAAATGGGCTTTGAACGCGGGGGCTATCACGTTTCCATCCGCGTCTGTTTGCACCCCCACGTCATACCCTGCCGGCCCGTCTTTGGAATCGATGATCATCCAGATTTCCCGGTCCGGAATGTTGTGTTGACCCATCAGGAAGCCGGTAAACCCGTCGGTTTCGTAGGCTACCTTTTGCTCTGCTGAGTTTATAATATCAGCATCATCGTCCGTGGGATCTTTTGGTGCTGAATCCTGCTTGTCGGCGATTTGAATGCGGACACGCACGCCGTTATCTACTTCGTCTCCGCTGCCGTCGGGCGCGTACGTGTAGATTTCGAACCTCGAAATCTCTGACTTCGTAGTTTCCAAAGGTGTTTCTAACCGGTTTGTCGGACTGACGGTTACGTAATCATCAACCTGGGTTTGTTCGTCGGTGATGTTTTCCCGGTCGTCTATGCCGCCGACTACGCGGATGTTGTTAACCATGCCGCGTTCGGAAGTCTCTGATACTGGTTCCCCCGCGAAGTCGTCGGGGGTCATCGGTGTGTCGAAGCGATCTACCAGTTCATCCAGCACTACGAAGCGAAGCGCTGAGTTTTCGCCGTAGAAGATTATCGGTCCGTAATATTGGGCAGTAATATCGGCTATTTCTCCGACGACCTTGTTTAGCTTTTTGCCTTGTGCGAAGTAGTCGATTTCTTGGGGCAAATCCGGAAGCTTCGACCGGTCGATTTCCGGGGCATGGTCGCGAAGGACCTGGTTCAACACCCCGCCCGGAGACCCGCTAATCGGCCGCCTGGTTTCCGTGAAGTCTACGTCCCGATCAGACATGACGCCCGTAACATAGTCTACCAGCCGGATTTCTACCTCTTCGGGACTTCCCCCCTGGCGGTTCCGAGTGGCGGTTGTTACCATGTAGTCGGTCGTTTCGACTGTCCCGCCGAAGGTCTCCGTACCAAAGGGTCCGACGCCGAATTTGGTGTTGGCTTCCGAAGTTTGTAACAGTAGCGTCACTTTGTCTTTAATGTGAATCGGTTTCGACCCGCTGGTAAAGCGCCCGTCTTGGTTATCCAAGGTCATACTGCCGGAACTGCGGGCGCTTCCGGCCTTTTCTTTCATTGACGCCGCTAAGATGTTCGTCCCGTCTACCTCGAAATCGATGCCGCTGTCTGTACGCTGCTTGTCTACCTGTAGCGTCGTAGCATCGTCTTTCAGAAACCGCATAGGAAATCTTAGTTAAAGAAGTCGTCGTTTTCCAAGAAAGCAATTAGGTCGTCGCGGAACTGTAGCCGAATTTCCCGTTCTTCTTCTTCTGCGCTCCGTTCGGGGTCCGTCGGCTCAGGGGTTGGCTCCGGTTCCGGACTCGGCTCAGGTTCATCCGAACCGAAATCGGGCAGGTCGTTCGGATCAACTGCCTGGCTTCCGACTTTTAGATCCAGGCCTTCGCCAACTTCAACGCCGGCAATGCCCCCCTTAGCATAGAACGTGTCTGTGCTACTGGTTCCGCCTGAAACTTCGCCGTTTTCGGGCGATTCTCGGGACACTTCGCCGGAAGCCAGTTCTCCGTTCGCGGCTAACCAATACGTGTTATCAGCGTCTTTGTCGTTCCGAATGAACTGGATTCGAGCCCATACGTCAGTTGGATTTTGCGGCGCTCCGACGTGTTCCGGGCCAGCACCGCCGAACGCGTTATCACGGTTTACCCAGTATACCTTGTCGAAACCTTTGATTCCGTCCGTGTTGTCCGGAATGTAGGTCGGTTCTCCGTTCGGCTTCGTGTCCGGTAGGTCCGAGTCCCGGTATTCGGACTCGTTAATATCGCCGCGTTCGTTTTCTGCCCAGGTGTACCTATCTTCAAGCCCCTGATTGGTTTGTACAATCGTGACGCGTGGGTCGCTATCAGTCGTATCGTTCGACGTTTCGGGCGGTTCCGCGCCCGCGTAGTCGAACGCTACGGCGTAGACTTCATGCCTGTCTAAGGGCGTTCCGCGGAAATTGAAGTCTTCGTCCGCAGGGCGATCCCCATCCGGCAGGTTCCGCGGAACGGGGTTTCTCGGCGGTCCTTCGACTGTCAAATGGTGCCACACGGTTTTCTTCGCCCCTTCCCGATGCACGTCTAACCGATGCCCAAACGGAGCGTTCGGCCCGATCCGACTGTAGGCGATTTCCGTACAGGCGGTCCTACCGCCGTGTTCAATGTGGTGTCGGCAGTTATCGGTGTAGTTGCCGATTGCAATGCTCCGGTTTTCCCATGAGTCATCAGACGTGCTAAACGCGATTCCGTAGCCCAAATGGTCAAACGCCGCGTTCACAGTGCGGGAATTTAGGACCCTCTGGCGCGGCGCTCTTCCCATGAAGTTCCCATAGGTAAACCCGTCTACCATGCACTCGTAGAACGTGTTTCCTTCGCCGTGGCTCATGAAGCCGCCGAGAATCCAGCTTTCCCATTCCTCTTCGTTATCGTTGTTAGTCGTTCGGTCGTCGCCCCAAGTGCCGTCAGATAGCGGTCCAAGGGCGTTGATTCCGACGATGACCTGATTCCCACCGGTAAAATCGAATTGCCAGGTAGCCCATCCGTATTCGGCCTTGGTGGTTTGTTCTACAGTGCCGCCGTTGCTAATGAAATCGCATGTGATTTCGTATTCGCGCGTTTTCAGTTGTACCCGGGCATCGGGGTGTAAATAGATCCGGTCGTCTTCGTCATGGTTTTCTTCCGCGTAGGCCAGGTCGGACTCGTCTTCGACTACATAGTCGGCTTTCTGGCGGTCAAAATGGGGTTCTACGACTTCGTTGTTAGGAAAAAGGGGTTCAAGAGCGCTCGGAGCAACTTTCGTCATAGGACTTAGTGTGTAGGTTCACGCCTTTAATCTCGGTGCGCTCCGTGTGCTGCTTCGCCGCGCACTATACGCGTTCAATGCGGTCAAACGCCGCGTCAACCAGAATAGAAAAGGCGTAGTCAGTGCGGCCGACTTTGTTTTCCTGCGCTTGTGTATACATGACATCTAACACCGCGTCGGGATAATCGCCTTCCCAAGTCCATCCAGTGCCTTTGCGCACTGCTGTCGGTTCATCCGCACTCGGGTCTTGTGTCTGATCCCACAGTTGCAAACCGTCGGCAGTGATAGTCCAATACCAAGTCATGTAATCAGTCCTTTTGCGTGAACACTTCGAGCGCTCCGAGTCCCACAATGTCTACCTCGGTGGTTCCATCATCAGTTTTGGCTTGTATCTGCCCCCGCCAGATACCACCGGGGTCGTGTGGAACGATAGGCGTCATAATCGGGTCCTCATCACCGCCCGTGCTGGCTGTCGTCTCCGTTCCGGGGAAAGTCGTGTTGTTAAAATCATCCTTTAGCCGGTAGGTGCCGGTAGCGCTGGCTGTATCAACCAGCGTACTAAGTCGGATGTATCGACCGGAACAAGAAGACGGTATCGAAGGCTCCGGGACCGCAGGTTTGTTAGAATCGCTAAGCAGGTCGGTGAAACTCGTGTTTGTAGTCGAAGTACGATTACAATCGAACGTGGTAGTAACCAGGTTGATGTAATCGCCGCTTTGCCAGATTCCGCCGCTGCTTTGGCGCGATTCGGTCACAACCCGGTCCTGGCCTTCGTACAGTTGCCCCCCACGAATGGTTGACGTGGCGCTGTCGGCTGTCGTGTAGAACTGACTTTCGTTACCTGTCCCGGTTCCGTTTAATCCAGATAACCCATCCGTGTAGGTGGGATTATCAAACATTTGGGTGTCATGGACTAAATAGGAATCACAGTAATCGTTTGCTTTGACGTACAAGTGATATTTGCTTGTCGAAGACCCGTCGTTTTCTTCCGAAATTATAATGTTGACTGGATCGGCTAAAGAACCCCCTTTCCGGGTGTGTTCTACATACGCGTTTCCGCTTCTACAGTGTATCTCAAGTTCTATCCACCCTCCTATTCCACTATTCCAACTACCCTGATCATGTGCGCCGTATAGTCTGACGTTTGTTCGTCCGTTGTAGTTTTCACCGTTATCGTTGATGCGTCCTAAATAGAAGTATTCAGTTCCGGAACTGGATTTGATTAGACGATCTTGTCTGTATGCCGCAGCACGGTTGACGCGGTTATCGGTGTAGTTGTTTGCGCTGCTTTCAGCGCTGTTTGCTGCATTATCGACATAGGGTTCGGTAGCGGATGTTTCGCCTTGAATGGAAACAATGCCGTTTGGAATTTCAATTTTCCCGTCTGTATATGCTACCAGAACCCGTCCGATACCGCTGGAACCACCGGCCCACAGTCTGAAATCACGGTCATCATATCGAAAGGTGTACGGGTCGGTGTTTGACCCGTTTGACCCATCCATGTAGTGTTGTACGTCGTTATCTGCGGTGTTGATTGTAAGCGGTTGGGTAAACGTGCGGGTTCCGGTAATCGTTTCGTCCGTGCTAACAGTCGGAATTTTATTTCCACCCGCCGTAACACCGCTTTTCAAATCCGGCGGTGAACCCGCAGCAATGCTAAGCGCCGTAGCAGCGCCGCCGCTTGTGTAGTCTACGATTTCCAAAATCGAATTGGTGTCGTCCCAAGAGACCCCGAAGTCGTTATCGGCTCCGAAAAAGACTGATTCCCCGTCCGGAATCCGGGTATCGCCCCGCGGGACGATTTCGGACCCGCCGACATCGATTTCATTATCGCCGGCTCCGCTGATAGTATCCCCGGATAGGGTCATTCCTCCGTTCGTCGCCCCGCCGGCTACAGTCCGCAGGGTGCCTACTGGATCAATCGCGAAGCGTTTGGTCCATCCACCGCCGCCGTCTTCGTGATTAATTGACGTGGGGCTATCGCCCGTGTCAATGGCTACTTTGGGATAGTCGGCTCCGCTGGTAGTTCCTTTGTTATCGGTTATCCAAACGGCGTTATCGTCTACCCATTGCCAAAGCGTCTGTAAGGCATCAGCATAGTTTAGTTCGGATAGGTCTACGCTACCCCCATCGACTTCGGAGTAATCGACAAGCGGCCCATCACGCCCGTCATATTTGGCTTCCTGGCCGTCAGCAGGGACGGGTAGCCCTGTGCGGTTTAGGCGGTATCCCTTAGGCAAAGCAAATCAGTCCGGTTGTTTCTATGTTGGTGCTTCGATCGTATAAAATTAGCAGAAGGGTTTTTCGGCTTTCTCTTCGGGTGAAAGATCAGGGTGATCCCATTTATACCCGTAGCCCGGCGGTGGGTTGCCCATATACCGCAAGAACTTAGCGGTTTCTTTGGTGCTAAACCTAATTCTTAACCACTTTTCACCTTCATTGACACCTGTGTTATACACACCTTTAGTAAAACTGGGATTAAAAACACTTTGTTTAAAAATATTGCGTACCCTGCTGGAAACAGAGTACTGCCCACAAGCAGCAATTTTAGCACGCGGGGTCCGGGACCGGCTATTAGTATAACACAAACTTCCGTCGCCAGAGTACCACGCTTTAAGAAAAACCGGCGAAGGTTTCAACCCCTTTGGAAACTTTTTTCCACCGCGTTTTTTGTACCACCGCTTTGCTATTTCGTCAAAAAACGGATGCGTTTTTGTTTGCCAACTATACAAAATTTTATCTCTATTTTTGTAACGCCGATTGTTTGTTTCGGTTGGTTTGCCTAACGAAAACTGACAAAAAGCGCGATCTAAGTCTTCAAGATAAGCTTTTCCGGATTTCCCTGCCATTCTAACTCTTAAATAGGGAAGCCTTTTTGTTTTCCATACTTTTTCTAACCCGCCGTCGCCTGCTAATTCTCCGACTACACGGTTTTTCAGACGGTTAGGCAGGTTGGGGTAACTACATTCAGACAGGGCATAATGATGATTAACGCTTTTAAACTCTTTACCGCAGGCATGGCACTGATCCATAGACTTTCTACACAGTAGAAAGCCTTAAAACTTAGTACTCGGACAGGTAGCTGTCAAACTCGTCTTCCATACCTTTAGCGGCGTCGCGACCGCCCTGGTAGCTGTCCGCACTGACTTCGGCGTTGATATTCACGTCTACGATATTGACTGTCCCGCCGCCTGCGGCGGCGTTTGCGGCAATGCCGGGGACTTTCTCGGTTAATTTCGCCATGCGGTCCATTTCGTCCGCAGTGCCTTTCCGCGCGCTTTCCATGGCTTCGGCTACGCCGCTCCGAAGCGCGTCGGCTTCGTCGGTGGCCCCGGCAGCTAATTCACCCATCTTTCGCGCGCCTTGTTTTGCGAATTTATCCATTTCGGCCACGGAGTCTTTGCGCATGTCGGGGATTATCGACCCACCCACCACGTCTTTGTACATCGATTTGACTTTATCGACGCCTTTGTTTTTCAGTTCGTCAATTTTGCCGGTTATATCGGAGACCATACCCTTCACTGCTTTGAAGGCCTGTGTGGCCATATCTCCGATGATTCGCACCACGTCCTTTTTCAGTGACAGGACTTTCTGTTTGCCTTTCCGGCGCATTTCTCCGGCTTTGTTTATTACGTCCGTGACCCACCCACCGACAGCGGTCATGACTTCGGAAATCATCGTCTTGAACGCTGTCACTATATCCCCGCCCCACGTCCGGAACTGCCCCAAAATGTCGGACATGAAGCTTGTAAGGGTCGAAGTGGCGTCGCTGATCCACTGACTGACAGCCGACATAATATCCGTAATCATGGTTTGGATCGCAGTAACCATATCTCCGCCCCATGTGCGGAATTTGCGCAGAATGTCGGAGACGAAGCTGGTAATTGCGGAGGTAAAGTCGCTAATCCAGGTTTTTAGGGTGCTGATAATTTCGTTGAACATATCCGTAATCAGCGACCCGAAGATTAGATCCTGAGCGAATTGCACGAATTTGTCGAAGGCGTCGCTGAGCGCGTTTCCGAGGAATTTGACGAATTTTCCGCCCCACTTTTTGACGAAATCGACTATGCCGCCGAAGAGCCGTTTCGCCAGGTCTATCATGCGCTGTAGCCCGCTTTCCCAATCGCCATTCCAGATGTCAATAGCCGTGCGAATCAGGGTTGCAATGGCGTCGAAGGCCCCTCCGAGTAAGCTGAATAGGGTATCGGAAACGAAGGTTGCCAGCGCACGAAGTTTGTCCTGATGCTTCTGTAGGAACTTGGTAGCCTTGTTAACAAACGCCAGTATTACATCGGCGATTTTGCGGAAGGTTGTGCTGAGCGCCGTGGCTAACGCTCCGACTACCAGCAGGATGTCCTTCTTGTTCTGTTTCCAGAACTTGGTCAACCGGGACAAGAACGGTTGCACAATTGAAATGACCGATTGTTTCAGTGTCTTGAAGACGTTTACGATCGTATCCAGGGCCAATTTGACTGTGCTTTTCCATTTGCGCCCCTCTGCTTGCCAGAATTGGTTAACTTTGTCGGCGACTTTCTGGATGATTTGGGGAATTTTTTGCGCACCGTTCCGGACAGCATTCGCGACATTCCGGATAATGTTCTTGGTTTTGTTAATCAGCGGCCGCAGTTTGTTTTCCCAGAGGCCCACAATGGAACTAAGCACATTCCGGGCGATTCCTTCGATTTGGCTCAGGTCCCCGTTGAATGCAGCTTTGATAGCCGACAAGATCCGGTTTGTGGTGTCGCGAATCCCCATGAAATTGGTTTTCCATGCGGTATACAGTCCGATGACCGCCGCCACGACTATGCCAATGGGGTTTGTTAACAGGCTTAGTGCGGACCCGAGGCTTCCGAGCCGAGTAACCAGCGACAGCGCCTTCCCGCCGGCAGTGATGAACGAAGTCGCCAGTTTCGAGGCAATGAACGACCCGACGGTGCGCAGGGGGCCTAAGATTCGGCTCAGAATCGGGGCTAAGCGCGACGCGATCGGGGTCACAAGGCTCAGGACAGCGCCCTTTGCTGTAGCAAAGGCAGGGGCAAAGCGGCTTACGATCGTAGACACCACTGCGGCGTACTTCGTTTTCAGGTTTGCAACGACCAACCCAAGGGAATTAAGCCGGGTTCCGAGCGCCGCTGCTGCTTTCTTCACTACCGAAGTCTTCGAAGCCCAACTGCCGAGTGTCGTGGTTGCGGCCTTTACCGATCCGACAAGCCCCGCGGCACCGATTGCCGGAATCAGCGACCCGGTAATCGTAGTTCCAAGAGACGACAGGGCCGATAGGACTACGCCACTGATCGTAGACGCTAAGCTGGTTAACGATCCTCCGACGACCGAAGTCTTTGCGGCCCACCCGCTAAGCGTCGGAATGAACGAAGCGACCGCCGCCTGATAGGGCGTCAAAGCCGCTTGTACGCTTTGCACGGAGCTTTGCACCTTCGTCTTATGCTTCCGCCACAGTTTTGTAGCCGCGTTTAGAGTGCCGCGGATAACGGTTCTAAACGAAGTAAGCCGGCCTTTCACAAGCTTACTGGCGGCAGTATATGCCTTCGTGACAGCCGCCTTCACCTGAGCGCCGTGACGTTTCCAAGACCCCTGCACCCGCGACAAAGCAGCAGTCACGACAGCCGCTAATCCGCCGACTACAGTCCGAACCGTTTGACCGATAGCCTGGTATCCCGAGCGGATAGTCCGCTTTGCTTCGGTAGCATGATCAGCATACAGAACGTTGAACGTGTTGATTTTCTTGGTAAGGAATTTCAAGATGCCTGTTACCGTATCGTAAATGGTAGTCGATACGAAATTGTAGGCTTGAATCACGGGTTTGATCCCCGAGGTATGCCGATTCCAGGTTTGGGTTAACTGGGTCACTGCGGAATTGACAGAACTTCGCAGTGCCGACGCTACAGTCGATATTTCGCGTTTGACGGTGTTGTAGGCAGGAACGACAGCGGCCATGAGCCCATCACCGTGCTTTTGCCATGCCTTTTGTAGGACATCGACAGACACTTCTACCAGGTTGGAAATCCGCCCGACTTGTTTGCTGATTGCCGAGAAAATCCCTTGGTAACTGGATTGCACTGCGGCGACTGTTTGCTGGCCGTTTTGTCGCCAGTACGTTACCAGGTCCATTAGTCGGGACTGGATCATACCGTTTACCCGGTTGATGCCACCAACTAACGTTTGGGTCAAAGTAGAGACGACCCCGCTTACGGTTTGGCTAACTTGGGACTGTAGCGGCGAAAACGCGCCTGCGATTTGTTTTATCGCCTGCGTTCCGAGGTTTTTCGCTTGAACTAACGTGTCCCCGAACTGCCGGATCGAACCCAGAACGTTGTTTGTAGCTGTTTTGATTCCAGCAAAATTTGATTTCCAGGCGGCGTACAGTGCCGACAGCGCCACACCAACCGCGCCCGCGATAGGGACGATAGTACTGAGCGCCGCGCCAAAGGCACTGACAGCCGCGCCTGCCGCGGCGAACTGGCTTAGCCCTGCCGCCGCTCCGACAAGGCCAGCGATCAGGCCCGTAATCAGGGTAATCGCGCCAGGGATTCCTCCGAGCGCACTGTTAAAGTCGGCGAAGGCCTGAGCGGCGTTCTTAATTACACCCACGACTGACGCGAACGCGGGAAGGAACACACCGCCGGTTTGCTGTCCGATCGTAACGATCGTATTTTTCAGCAGCTTAAGCTGATTCTTTGCCGTTTTCGACTGAATGGCAAACTCCTTTTGAAGCGAACTGCCTTTAGCGAAGGCCTTGTTAGAAACCTGCATGGCGCTGTTAACGCCTTCGATATTGTTACCCAAAGCGCTCAGAGTTTTGCGGCTGTAGGTGCTGAATTGCTTTTTGAGCGCTTTGCCTTTCTGGGTGTTGTTCGCCATGTTTTTAGCCATTTTCTTAAACAGCTTTATTGGCGAATTGTTCCGCATGTTTCTAAACTCCGAAGTAGTCATGCCCAAAGCCGCGGCGAAATCAGAGACCTTCTTGGGATTGCCGATTTCCTGAGCGACGCGGCGAAGTCCGGAACCGGCGCGCCGGGCGCTGCTGCTAACTTCGTTCATAGCGCCCGACAGCCCGATGATTTCCTGAGTAGTCAACCCGAGGTTCGTTAGGGTCCCCGCGGCGCGTTTCATCGTATCAACGATTTCCGAAGAAGACGCGGCGGCGTTGTTCGACAGGGCATTGATCGCCGAACCGAGGTTTTTCACCTTCGGGACGGGGGTTTCTGTCAATGTGGTAAGTTTTGCAAAGGCGGTGCCGGCTTCCTTCGCCGCCAGGTCGGTGGCGGTTGACATTTTACCAACCTGGGTTACGAAACTTTGAATGTTCTTTTCGGCAACACCAAAGCGGCCGGCTTGTTCGGTTAAGTTTGCCAGTTCCTTGGTAGACAAGGGAATGGTTTGGGCCATGTCCTGGATGTCACTCTTGAAGTTATTGGCAAACCCTTGGGACGTGACCTTAGCAACTTCCGCCATTTGGGATTCGAAATTAACAGCTGCTTGTGTTGCTTTTGCGATCCCACCAGCCGAAACTGCGGCTAAGGCCCCACCTGCCGCGGTGGTAGCAGCGGCGAATTGTTTAGACGAAGCTGCCGCTTGTGAAAACTCAGCGCTTACTTCGTCAGCGCCCGAAGCTGTCAGACGCGTTTCGATGACCTGTGAACCGCCGCCGAACATGATGAATCACTATTAACAGGGTGCCACAACGCGCCGCCAGGCGCGTTATCCGAGATTGCGCCGGGACCCAATGCGGTCCTGAGCGTTGCCGCGGGATACTGACGCCCCTGAATTGCTGTTATGGTTTTTTCGCTTTTCCTTTTCCGCGTTGTTATGCCCCTTGCGGATCGCATTTATTTCGCCGATCGTTAACGAATAGACATCCAAGAGCGGCGTTCCATAGTTTCCGACGTACACATACAGAAAGTCCGCCAGGTCATCGTCTATCTCGTCGCGTGTCTGATTCGCCGACTTGTGCGCCGCGAACTGCGAATCTTCCCGAACCACGTCCCCGTAGTCATCGTCCGAATCTTCAAGTCGGCCGCCTTTGCCTTCGTGCTTCGTCCGTTCAAGCAAACCCGAAGCTAACAACACGCCGTATTCTAAAACAGCCGGCATGGCCGGTTGCATACCTTTGACTTGTTCCTCGGAACACGGAGCAATGGCCGCAGTAAAGATCCGGGCCAGAGTAGCAGGCGTTCGCGGGCGGTTCTCGTATAACTCGACTATCGTACCATATTCCAAAGGCCGAATGGCGATATTTTTGAAGCCGGGGATTTCTACCGGTCGCGGGATTACATCACCCTCGGGTGTGTGTGCTGATTGCCCGTAGACTTCGATTTCTCCTAATTCTCGTTTCCCGATTCACTGACGTTAACCGATCCATCAGCGTTCGCTTCGACTTCGACATCATCACCCATCAGCGCTTCGAGCATCCGGGACGGGGCCAGGGGCTTCATGTCCCGGACATCATCACCGCTAAGTCCGGAGAAATCGGGACTGACATACTGGTTGGCAAAGATTTCGGCCATTTGCTCGGGGCTAAGCTCCGCTTCCCCGTCCTCGGTGTCTTCACCCCGGGTTTCGGCACTGTTTTGATTCCTCCGCCGGTAGTATTCGATAGTGCCGAAGTCGATCAGTTCGGCAGTGGCACTTCCCATGCCTTCGACCTGGATCGGTTGAACGCCTTGCGCCTGCTGCGTGTCTTCAAGATCCCAATCGGCTTCAAAGTTCTCGACTTCCTCAGGTATCTCTTCGTCGGACATACATCGAATGTGCTGCGGTTCCGTATAATAAATACCAGGACAGACACAATGGTATGGCCCGACACGTTTATTTGCCTGCCGCTGTTTTAGTCAAACGAAGCCACAAGGTGGCTTCGTACCATGGATACACACAACACAGAAATCCCGCGGGCAAACTGGATTCCGGTTATCGAAGGTCCGGACATCAACCAGGGAATCGAAGACGGAATACGGGACGGATGCACGTTCGTCGCCCCATCGGACCGCGGGCAAACGATAACGATCATCCGCTACCACGAATACGAACCGAACCAAACGATTACGCTGTTTCCGAGCGTCGCGGCGGAACTGACAAAGACGATGATTGACCTGATCGCCGAACAATGACGGCACCACAAAAGCACTTTAGCGACGAAGAACGAACCGACACGGAATTAGCCCAAATCGCGGCGGCCGGCGGTGTCAAAGAACGCCGCACTCTGGCGTTCCGGTACGAACGCGCCCGGCGAAAACGGCGCGCCACGACCGGGGTCGAAGCGGACCGGGTAGATAACCGCGCGGAGAACTTAGCGAAGCTCTTAGATCGGGTGCATCGGATCTTCGCCGAAAAGAAGGCCCGGCGTCGCGAAGCAGAAGTGCGCTGAATAAACATTCAGCGCACGTATAGAAACACTTTTTACCAAGCGCCGGCAACGGGTAGCCGTGTCACGCAAAAACACACACCCGGACGAAAGCGAACTGCGGCGTCAATTATTCGACGCAACCAAGAAAAGCCGCCAGGCCTTCGAAGTAGGAGACATCGAAAAACACGACAAATACCTGCGGACCGCCCTGGCAAAACTTAACGAACTGCGGCAAATTCCACGCGGTCCAACCGATCCCCACGTCTTAGACAAGCAGCGCTAAACTCCGTAGCTCCGCTACGGAGTAGAAGCGTCAATGCCGCCGAGTCCCGACATGATGACAAACTCTTGTTCCAGTGCGTTTTCGGCGGCGCTGCGCCCCCGTCCGCCTTCACCCATCGGAGCATCAGGCAGTTCCAGGTTCAACGACCCGTCCCGAGCGAACTGAATCCGCGTATCCAGCTTTTCAAGCACCGCCGCCTGCTTCATAGCTCGGTGGGACACGGTTTCCCCATCACAAGCTAACGTCACTTCCGCGGACCGCATACCTGGGTGATAGGCGTTTTCTCGGCTCCGATTATCCGGCGAAGACTCCGAATCGTTTTCCAGTTCGATTTCGATCGTATTCACCGAACCAGCCTCTTCGAACGCACTTCCGTAGGGGCGCTCGACTAAGCTGTTACCGACAGCAAAGTAGTCGGTGCCGGTAATCGTTTGTCCGATTTCCGAAGCGTGGGACCCCGAGCCGAGTGTCGGAACACCGTAGTCTCCGTGGGTGTTCTTGTACGTCCGGTTGCCGTACAGGACACCAAGCAACTGTGCGTTCTCGTAGCTATCGACATTCCCATCACCGTCAGTATCCGTGCCTTCGGTTTCCCAGATTAGAATGTCGCCCGCATGGTCGGTTTGCCCGTCAACTGTCTGAATCGCGTCGATCGAATCAAACGAAGACGTGGTAGTGACCGTGTTCGAAGCATCGTTCCCATCCAGGTTGATAGACTCGGTAGTCGTCGCGCCTTCGTCTTCGATTTCGACCGTCAACCCGGTATCAGCGTTGTTAACACCGCCGCCAGGTAGCCGCGATTCGAGATTAAGCGGGTTGCTATTCGAAGGTTGGTCGAACTGGTAGCTCCGCCCGTTTTTAACCAGCAGCGACGCTTCGACAGCCCAATAGACTTCTTCGGGGTCGCCTTCAAGGGTTAGCTCATCGACTAAGCCGCCACGCGCCACGGTATACAGGTGGCTATGGCGCGGGCCGGCGGCCCCGTCCCCGATGTAATCAGCGTGAACGGTAGACGCTGCGGCGTTCGGGGACCCTTCCCCGTCTTCGTGGGTTGCCGCGCGTTCTACGATGGATACGGTGCCGGGAAGCCGGCCCGACGCACTGCGGAACATGCCGTAGGCGCTCAGGTCGTTCGCGTCGCCTGAGCCGTCGTAAAACCAGCGCTGTAGATCGTAGCTGATCGTTAGTTCGTTCTCTTCAAGACCTTCGGCGTATTCGTTATCGTGTTGGCCGGTGCCGGCCTTGTCTACGGCTTCCGGGCCAAACTCGGGTTCGAAGTCAGTAACCCGGTCACTAATCATTTGCCATGAAGGATCAGACGGGGTAACTCCGACGGTTTCCTCCGCTATCATTTCGATACGCGAAGGTAGTAATCCGCCTTCTGTGTTGCGTGACATTATGGTCTATAGTGGATTCCTTAAAGGGTTTGAAAACTCGGCGGTGCGCTGCGTAGCAGCGCACGGGACCGTAAAGCAAAAGCGTAAGCATATGCGCTGAATAAACATTCAACCCACGGAACAAAGCACCAAGGCTACGGGCCTGAGTACCGCGGTCATTAGAAACCGGCAATCTTTTCTGGTTCGTTACGCAGGATTTTGTTGCCCTGATTCCCTCTTCTTGTAGCAACAAAATCTGGCGTAATTACCCGGAAGCCTTTGCCGATAGATTAACGAAACCGGCTCGTTAGGTCCTGTGCCGCCAAAGTAGTAGTAATTAATCTGGTAGGTTGGCAAAAGCAAGGCCAGATGCCTGCGAACCCCGCGTAATTACCGAAGGTAATTACGCCCTGATCCGATACCCGGTTTCGACAGTCGCGTAGTAATAGGGCTCCGGACCCATATCAGGATCTTGAAGAATAAACGGGAATGACAGCGCCCGCAGGTCCGTAGTCAGAGTATCCCCGGTCGAAGAATCCGGGTCCGGGACACCCAGGTACTCCTCTTGTACTATGTCGCGAACCTGCGTACCGATTTTCGACCCGGCTTCTTGGGGATCATAGCGCTGTCCCGAGGCTTCAAAACTCGGCGGCAGAGTCTGATACGAACCAGCCCACACCTGAATGTCCGCACGCCCGTCGTACTGGTTTACAAAGCCCCGGCCGGTGCCTTTTAACCCGCGAACGCCGCCGCTTCCGCCGGCCCCACGGATCGTAATTTGCGGGTAGGGTAGCTCTTCGTCGGGCGATCCGCCTAAGCTAACCGCTATGTCGTCTTCGCCGCTGTCCGTTGCCGCTAAGCCGAGTCCTAAAGACTCGGCAGGGGTCCATTCATCCAGTATCAGCTTTCGTAATGCAACGCGGATTTCGTACATTGTTAACGCGCGTTAACGCTCCTTGTCGGTAATCTTTTCACAATCACATTCAACGACGCCCGTATTATAATTGTTAACGTCTATAATTTCGTATTCTTTGCCGCCCTTCGGCGGCGCGCGTGCGTCTTTGATTTCGTCGCCCTCTTCTGGGTAGGTTCCAAGCTCTTGTAGTTCGGCTTCGCTGAGCCTGATAGTCGCGTCGGCTAAGACAGCGTTGCCGCTCGGGTTCTGTCGTTGTGTCGGCTTGGTGTTCGATTCGATCCTGATTCCCACGTCATAGGCAGTTTCGTTGCTAATCGGCCTGCCGGTGTCGGGGTCCCTGCCGCCGTCTTCTGAGGTTACGAGTGTTCCGGGGAAGGCAAATTCTTCGTGTAATTCGGTTATCGCTCCGGTATCCATACGTCTTTTTTATGCCGTCTACGCAAAAGAGTTATGACCGCCTGGTTGTTTTAACCGTGTGGGTTCAAACCTATGTACGAAAGCGAACGCGGCGAAGTCGGCGAAATCGGCAGGCCGGATAGTTACGAAATCGCGCCGGGCGATACCATTGTGTACCCGCGCGGAGACCCTGCGGACGAACGCGACAGGTCCGAAGGCGGCGCTGAAATGACGGTGAAAGAAATTTTCACCCCGAAGTACGAAGAGGACAGAAAGCACGTTTGGTTTGAAGAGCCTTGGTCCCATGTCGTACGCCCGCTTTCGAAAATCGTCATGAACGTGAACCGCGGGCAGGCAACCATAGAACCGAAGGCAGGCGCGCGGGTTTGCCGCGGGTGTGGAACGCGAATGCCCGTAAGCCTGGCAATGGGGGTTCCGGAAATACATTCCGAGGACAGCCCTGCGTACTGTCCCGAATGTACGGATAGGCTTCTGGATACCGAGGGTAAAAAACCGGACCCGACGAAACCCCCTTCCCCTGGCGCTGTAGCCGAAGCCTATGCGGAATACATCAGCCATAACAACGGACTTGAAGCGGAAGCAAAGCCCGACGGCAGTGTCGAAGTCAGTTTCTCGGACCCGCATTATCATGTGTATATCCGCTCAGCGTTCCGAAAGGGCTGGTTGGTGGCGCGTGTAAACTTCGAAGACAAGGCTGTCCGGTTGGAATGCTACGATCGGTCGCCCTATGATCAGGGCGAATACTAACGTGCGCTGAATGTTTATTCAGCGCACCTACTCCGAGTACAACTTTTTCGCGTAGCGCTGGAACGCCCCGGTAGCCGTGTCGCTTTCTTCTGCTACCTCTTTGGCCCCGTCATACACCCGCTGGATTTTGCTAAATTCAAACCACGCCAAAACGCTGAGAACGCCCGCTAAGCGGATTCGCCACACAGGGGGCGGCGGGTCATCATTTTCTCGAAACCGGCCCCACGCGACCATTGACGCCCTGCTAAGCCCCCAACACCACAAGGCAGAGAAAGCGGCCAGCAGTACCGCGCCAAAGGCGAAAAGTCCAAGCACAATGCCGACAGCTACAACGACTTTTCCGATGGCTACATACGCTTCCGTGGGTAATGCTATCATTTGTGGCTTAGATCAGGATTTTAATTGCGATCCACACAACGGTAAACCATACCAGGCCGGCAATTCCAAGGATCAGCGGACACGCTATTAAGATCGAATGGCGCACCCGGTTCACGTTCCGTTTCACCGAAAACCAAAACCAGGCGACTTCGAAGGCCCTGGTTCCGCCGGTGTTATGGTACTCGTATACGTCCTGTTTCGCCTTTTCCTGCTTCCGGGTCATTTCGGCTAACCACTCGTATGCGGCGAAAATGAAGCCGACAAAGGCGTGTGTCACGAATACTACCCACGCGATTCCGGCTTCACCGGCAGGGCCGGCAGGTCCGAGAATTGTCGGCACCGTTTCAATTGCCGAAATCATGGTTATGGTAACTCTGTTTCGATTTCGCTTTCAGTTACCCAATGCCGCAGTTTAACCAGTTGCTCCGCGAACTGATACTCGTAACTCTGTGCGGCTTCTAATTCGGACATTTTTATCTCATCGGCAACGTTCCAAAGGAAGTAATCAGCGACACCGGACCCTTCGATGATTACGGTATCGGTCGTTGCACCCCATTCGATGTTTGGCGGCGCTTCTTCGGCGGCGTCTTCAATTGCACGGAGTAGCACTTCCTTCGTGTTCCGGGGGTAATCCAGCACCGCAAAGGGTACTTTGTCGCCTTCGAACCCAGGGGTAGTCTCCGTGTAGTAGTCGTTCTCGTCGCTCATTCTAAGTTAGCCTCGTTAATATTTTTACACTGGCCAGCGGTTTATACTTTGCTGGTAGCTACGGCAGTAGCTACCGGATTTTTACCGGCGGGGCGTACGAAGCCCTCAGAGTGCCGGTATCCACTGGCGCGCGGCGTTGTACGTCGCCTGCTAAGTCCGCCGCCGCGCGTTTCAACGCTTCGTCCGGATTCGACGCGCTGCGGAAGTACTTGTCTATGTTGCCCCGCATTGCATCAGTCGCCGGCCGCAAGTGGGGTTGGGCTGGCATTTTATAAGTGCCGTATTCCTGGTGTGCGGCATAGTAAACGTCGGAGCCTACGACGTACGTCGGCTGTCCCATTGCACCGAAGCGTTCTGCCGCGCCTGTAAACTCGGATAACCATTCGGTGTACCCAATAAGATCAACGAATTTGGACCCAGAAGCCATAGGTGTTTTCTCCGACTATCCTCCGACAAGGAACCCGCTGGTAGTCTTCGTAAACAGCCGGTTCGACGTGTCGCGTAGTTCCGCGACTTCGGCGAACTTGTCATCCGTTTCGGCGTCTCCACTCTTGAAGTAGGTAATGGATTCGCCGCCGGATTTCACGGTTTTCTTTTCGCCGCTACTGACTGTGGTTTTCGGTGCGTACAAGTAATCTGCGGCCAAATACGCAACTACTTCGTTGTAGACGCGCGGAGTTACCCGGTCGTAAATCCGAGCGCCTGCGAATTGCTCCGCAAATTCGATAGCGTCTTCTGCTGCGGCGTTGCCTTTCGAATTCTCGGACGGGGCTTCGCTACCTTCGTTTTCGCGTTCGAAAACGTCGCGAACATCATCGGGCGTCACGTCGCTGCTGTAGGAACCTGGCGAAACGGACATGGTATAGTTGTAACTGGTTGCCGTTGTAAATAAAAAAGGAAGTCTTTGCTACTGATTCAGCGCCGGAACTACCTTCGAAGCAGCAACGTTAGTTTCCGATTCGGGTTGCTGCGTTCGGGTGGGTCTCTGTATACCCGATCAGGGTATACATCTGCATTTTGGTGTCAATCTGCTTGTCGAAGTTACTACCCTGCTCGGGACCTGCGGCGCGGGTCGTCGGGGGAAGCCACTCGGCACGCCGGCCGAACCATTCCCCGTCAACCACGTACGCTTCGCCGGAACCCATGTCGATCAGGGGCGAACCGGTGATATAGACGTTACCGAGGCCGGCGATCGAACCAACCCGCCCGAAGCGGATCGTTTCGTCGCCTTCGGCGGTAGCGTGCGTAAACTCATCCATCTTACGCACGTCTCCGAGGCCCTGGAATCCGACGAACAAGGCACTCGGGGCGTATTCGCCTTCCTCCGAGTCACGGACCTGGGTATCCGCGTCTACGAAGTCTTCGTACGTCAGTTCACCGTTCGACCCGGACGGGGTAATGGCGCTATGGTCGTTTCCGGCAACGCCGGCTTCGACCTGGCGGAACGCCGCGGCATCCATCGTATTCGCCATACGATTGATCTTCCGCTCCGCTTCGATAGCGACTTCGCCCGCGGCATCGTCCCGGGCGGCTTCCATGGTAATGTTGTACTCTTCGCCGTACTTGTACCGCTGCGCTCGGACCGTACGGTCATCACCCTGGCGCTCGGGAAACTCCGAACCCTCTTCGACAATTTCGATTTCCTCGGTGTCGTATTTGCCGTTATCGACATGGAATGAAACTTCGTCATCCCCGACACTGGAAACGTCTTGTTCGCGAAATGCGTTCTGGAAGACCTGGCGGTGGCGAACACGGTCCAAGAGGAACGCGTTTACCATGTCCGGGTCTTTTAGCACGTCGGCACTGAGTGCAGGTTGATCAGGCATGTTAGTATACTTTTAGTGTTCGTGTTTTTGATGTTATTCTTTCGCGTTCTGTGTTTTAGCGGACCAAGACCTGTCCCATCCCATCACCGTCAGGGGCGGCCAAAAGCCGAAGCTCAGGCCCGTCCTGCGGGTCTTCGCCCGTGTGGATCGGCTTCAATTCGCCGGGGTTGCCACTCGGAGTTAAGAACGCGGGCGCTTCGACAGCCACGTCGGCAGTAGCGCCGTCGTTATCATCATCGTACTCGTCGGCAACGTTTGCGTTCTTCACCCCGCCGAGTGACACGGTAACGATGTCGTCCCGGCCCGCAGGCCCGGGGCTCGGGTCGCCCTGAGCAATGCCGAAGACAGCTTCGTCCTGGGTGTCAGTCGCCGCAACCTGCCGGTCGCCCGTCAGTTTCACGGCGTCATGCCGGCTAAGGTCCGTGCTGGCACTCGGGTCTACCGTACACGTTAACGTATCAGTGTCGGAAAATTCAGCGTGCATTGTAATCCTTAGTATGTTTGTTTTGCGGTGTAGTTTCCGGCAATTTTACGCCGTAAGCTGGTCGATCGTTTCCTGCGCTTGCTCCGCGGCAGCGTCCCAACCCATCTGCTTTGCCTTGTCCCGCTTCGCGCTGAGCGCAGCGACCTTTTCCTCGGTTTCCGTATCCATGTCCGGGCGCTGTCCGTTTGCCGTCTGAGGGGTTCCCTCTTCGGGGCTTCCAACCGAAGACGTGCTACCCCCACCAGCGCTGTCTTCGACAGCGCTTTCAGGATCAACGATGTACTCTTCGGGGTCATCGATAGCCGACAGCACTTCGTCCGCACTCATGTTCTCGACAAAATCATCGGCCAAACCGCCGCGGGCCTTCAACGCCGCGCGGAGCATATCAGTAACGGGATTCAGGGCTTCGACCTGCGCAGTTGCCGCGTCCCGTTCGGCCTTCACGTCTTCAAGCGACGCCTGTAGCTCTTCCTTGTCAGACTCGGCTTCCTTAAGCGACGCCCGTAGCTCTTCGTTCTCGTCTTCGGCCTCAGAAAGCGACGCCTTGGTTTCATCAAAATGCTCTTCCGGGATTTCGACAAAGCGCCGGTCCTGATTATCCGTGTCGGTCATAAGGCCTAATTCATAGCTATTCCTTAATAAATGCGGATAGGTTCGGGTTCCTCTTCGGCTTTGATTGTGATGTCTTCGGGCGATAGCTCAGAAGCCGCGTCTAACAGCGCGTTCCAACCAATGTCATTATCTTCGGCGATTGATACCAGCGTCTTCGAATCGATCGGATACCCATTAATCGGCACTTCGATCGTTGCTTCAACCATTTCCTGGTTGCCGCCGGTACTATCAGGGGCAGGACTGTCCCCTGCCGCCAAAGCCGAAGCCAGGGCGCTATGAGTCCGTTCGGTTCCTCCGTGCGCCAAAGCGGCGATAGCAGGGTTATCCGCCGCTGAGCCCAAAGTCGAGTAATTCGCGTCAGACGCCCCATCACCGGCAACCGCAGCGATACGATTGTAGCTGTAATCAGTCATGTACGGCACTTCTTCGCCGCCGATTTCCTCGTATTCGATATGATCATGGTTCGGGACAGAAGCTTCTAACGAAACGTCGAAAGTGCCGTTTCCAAGCGCCGCAGCTAATTCCCAGTCGTCTACTTCGGCTTCGTACACAGTACCGAGGCCAGGCTGGTAGGCCATGTCAGTGACGCGTCCTTTGCCTACTGCCTTGTCTTCGTGTAGAACGCTAAATTCTTTCCCGACGCCGGTCAAAGCGGCCTTCTTTTGCTCTTCGCCGGGCCAGTACTTCGAACCGTGTAGTCCGTGCGTCACTTCGCCGTCGGCTAAGAGAACGCCGTTTACTAACCAGGGTCCTTCGCCCTCGGGGGCGGGTTCGGAGCCCTCGGTTAGTGCCGCGCGGATGTTTCCGTCCGATTTCAGGCGAATATCGGCGGTCGTGTCGTTATCGTTGCCGTCAGTACCGTCAGTAGACATAGAAGTAACTGGCCGGTTTATCGCTCTTTAAAAGCGCGCCACTCCGTAGCGCGTCTACCTGCGGGTTCCTGGATCGTAGTCGGCGGGTTTGTCTTCGTCCCACCGGCCTGATTCTGCCGAATCAGGCGAACCGCCCTCCGCCGAATCCGAGAAATCGAAGCCGACAGATTCGTCGGGGGTGCTGTCGTTCGCGTAACTCGACAGCAACGCACCCATAAACTCATTAACATCCGCCTGCGTAAACTCGGTTTCTTCACCGCGGGCCAGCCGGTTCACCTTTTCTTCGAAGCCGGCAGTAGAAGCAGCATTGGCGGACGTTTCCACGAACTTGAACCCGTTGTAAATGGTTTCAAGCCGATCTCCGGACACGTACTTCCGAAGCAGGTTCGAAAGAACGTTATCAACGATACCGATCAGCGGGACGTACGCCGCCATTTGCTGGCTAAACGTCGCCTGATCCAAGGGGTTGCCGGCCGCCGCCGACATAACTCCGATCAGCGCCGCGACTACAACCGTAGAACCGAAGCGCGACCCATCGAACGGTTCGCCCGATTTCGCGCGGTTGTTCGCGTAGCGCCAAATGCCCCACGCAATACCGGCCCCTACGGTTTTCAGCATCGGAGCCAAAACCGTCATATCGATTGTTTCGTGCATTCTATTCTAATCTGATCCTCCTACGGAATTGAATAGGGCGTGCTGCGCTATAAAGGTAGTTAACCGCTCTTCAAACTCTTCGCGCTCAGCTTCGAAGTCCCGATCATTGCCGCTGTCTTCGTCCGCAGCGCCGTCATGAATTACCGAGCCCCCCCGTTCGATCCGCAGGCCCGACAAGTCGCCTTCGTAACTCAAATCAGCGCCCGGGTCAATACGGAAGAGCCCATCCGAGTTACCAACCCACACCATTCCACCGGCCTGCTGGCCGTCGGGTTTGACGTAATCCGTGTCCGAAGCCGACTGATCCCCGTCGTAGTACATTCGGCCGCCGGAACACGCAAATTGATACCCGCGGGCTGTCCCATCGATGTCCTCCGATTCAATGGCAAACGCTTCAAGCACTTCGGCGTCTTCGGGAATCGTCGATTCGCCGCCGATTTCATCAATATCTACTTCGTCCCCATCGATCCGGACCGTAACCGGGTTATCAGCGTTAAACTCGGTGATTTCGCCAGTGTACGCGAAGGGGTCCTGTCCGAAACCGCCGCGTACCAGGCCTTCGACGCCCTTCATGTCGGGCATAATGCTGTCCGTACTTCCGAGCGGTTCGCCGCCCTCCGACGGCGGAATAATCTGCCCGGATACACGGAAGTCGTAATTAGCATCCTGATCCGAGTCTACAATAACTTCGATCAGGTGGGTTTCCTGCGGGTCCGGCTCCGGTTCGGGCTCAGGCTCCGGTTCGGGCTCCGGTTCGGGCTCCGGTTCGATAACCTCGGTTTCGACCGGTATCGGCTGTCCGTTCAACCGCACACTGACGTTTTCCAGGCCCGCTTCGGTGCCGCGAAGGCGCACGTTATTGATATGCGGGTCGTGTTCGCTGATGACAGTGTATACGTCAGTGCCGCCTTCGACTTTCCCGGTAGCACTGTGTTCATCCTCAGCGATTTCGTCCCCATCACCGATGTTCGTCCGTTCCGTAGCTTTGACCCACCCCGAAACGTCTACCCAGTAGCGTACGACCTCCGAGGAACCGCCCTCATCGTCTACGACAAAGCGGTGTTCACCGTCATTCTGTGCCGAGCCATAGCCCTGGCCCTTCGCCGCTTGTTCGGCATTCATCGGCACCCCTTCCGGCGGCGTCGGGTCCGGGTTCGAATCATACGACCCGTTTACCGTGGGTTCTTCCCACGTATCCATGTCCTCCGGGTCGCCGCTACCGCGGTGTGGCGGCGTAAAGATGTCCTGGCCGGCGTCGATGCTAACGTTCGACCCCAAGGTCACGTCCGGAACCTTCGGCAGAAGCTTCGCGTTATCTTCGTCATGGTCTCCGACCTGGATACCCTTGCCCGAATCCACAATGTCGATATTTTCGAGGTAGGTTCCCTGGCCGTACAAGTTCGCAATTGCTTTGACCCCACCAACCACGGTAACGTTCTTTAGTTCGCAGTTATCAGCACCGACACGAAGGCCATACCCATCACAGTCGCGAACATAGACGCTATCACACCGGAAGATCCCCTGGCCGCCGGGCGTCTTCGGCCAGGCCACGTCCGCATTGCCCGGCGGAGACCCGTATAAACCGTGTGCGTCATGAATCGGACCCGGATAGTTCGTCGGACCCAAACTAACGTTCTCAAAGATCAGTTCACCCTTATGCCGGGCGTTTACGAAACCGCCATGCGAAGTCAGTCCATCACCGACGTAAACATTCCGAACCAGCGTGTAGGCGTCTTCGTTGAAACAGCCGAAGTAGAAGATCCGCCCGTTATCATCGGGTACGGGGCCTTCGATACCGACGTTTTCGATCGTAGCATTCGGAGCGCGCGCGTCGATTTTAACACGTTCACCTTCGGCATAGATTTCCTTGTGGCCCCACGTTTCGCCAGGGCTCAGAGTATACTCGTATTCACCGCGGATAACTTCGTGTTCGGGCATAGTCTGACGTGCTGAGCGCTACGCCCTTAATATTCCGACTTCGGCTTGGGGAATGCCCCAAGCCATGAGCGAACGAAATTGAACGCGACCCCCTGCGCTTCCCGAACGTTATGATCAGCCCCGTATGCCTTCCGGACACGATAGCCCGTGAAGGCAGGCTTAGCAGGCCCGCGGCGGGGAACCGACCGACGCACGTTAGGGAAGACGATGAACCTACGCCACGCCGGCAAATTACAGTACATCGGCGGCGTATATAAACCCATTGGTCCGCTACGAAGTAGCGGACAGGGGCCTTGCTTAGTTGGTTATTGCCGACCTACCAGATTAATTACTACTACTTTGCGGACTCAGGGCCTGAGTCCGCATTTTAGTTAATCTACCGGCAAAAGCTTCTGGGTAATTACGCCAGTTTTTGTTGCTACAAGAAGAGGGAATCAGGGCAACGAAAACCAGTGTAACGAACCAGAAACCTTTGCCGGTTCCTGTGCGCTGCTGCGCAGCGCATTTGGTCCCGTGCGCTGAATAAACGTTCAACGCACATGCCTGCGCTTCGCCGCCGCTTTTTTACCTTCCCGTGCGCTATGTAATAGCGCACATGCACTACGAAGGACACGCCGGGGCAACGCTACTACTGTATTCGGCCGGGTGGATCGGAGCAACATTACTGGAATACAGGCCGTCGGGCTGGATGCTCGGGGCGCTACTCGGTTGGGCATTACTCTGCGGCGTTGCCCCCGATATAGACAGTTACGTCAAAAACCAGTACTTGGGACACCGGACCGCAGCGCACACACTTCTAACACCCCTGCTACTCGGTGCTGTCGGGTTTTTACTATTCGACACGGCAGGGCAGGGCTTCGGGATCGCCGCGGCACTGACGGCCTACAGCGCCGTTGTGTTGCACCTGGCGGTCGATACGATCAACCCGGCCGGAATCCCCTGGCTCTTCCCGCTAAACTTCCGCCGCTACAGCGCCCCCGAGCGCTTACAAGTAGACGCCACCAACCGCACGGCCAACCTTGTACTGTTTACAAGCGGCCTGATCGGCTTCGCCTTTGCGCTTGGGTACTGGGTTGTTTGAAAAATTAGCCGCGGAACCGTGCGCTGCTGCGCAGCGCGCTTAGTGCTTCGAAATTGCCGGCCGCTCTTCCTTTTTCGCCCGGTGGTAGACGACACAGAAGATCCCTGCGGCCTGTAGCGACATGGCTACGGCGCTAAGAAACAGCGCGCCAGGGAAGCCGATTCCGAGATACAAGAGCGCCAAGAAGACGCCTGCTGGAAGCACCAAGTACAGGACTGTCAGTGCGGCCATTGCCAACCACGTCCCTGCTATCATACGCAGGTCGTTCGGGGTTAAGCTCATTCGTTGCCCCCGTAGACTTTCGGGTCCGTGTTTTTCGAGAACCGCCGAGCTTCGCGTTCTGCCGCCCGGACTTCGTTGAGACCATTCGCGCGGCTGTGTTCCATGCCCCACATTCGGACCGCGTGACCAAGAATCTCTGCCTGCGCCGCCAGGACTCGGTTCTGGCGGTCAATCGCCGCAGTGTTTCGGTCCATGGCCTCAGCTAACATGATCATTCCGTCCGGTTCTTCTGCCGCAGCGCCGTATTCGTCGGCTTCGTTCATGGGTTTTCGACCCAGTTGCCTAAAACAACGGCAAAGTAATAAACGCTTCGACCTGAGCCGAAGACTCAGGTCCTACGGCTCGTCGGCAACGGTACGGGGAACCGGAGCCACTGACGGACCTGGACCGCCAGAAACCACACCGCCAAATCCGCCGTCATTCGGACCGAAACACGCCAAAAGCTGCGGGCCTTCTTCAAGCCGGTTGATATACAAGTCCGACGAACCGCATTCACACCGGCTTCCCGAACCCGCTTCCGCGGCTTCGAAGAACCGAACGGTCCTGTTACGCTGTTTCGGGTAACAGACGTACGGACAGTCCCGGCAGCCACACTTGAAGTGGGGCAAATGCTTCCCTTCGTACCGGTCCATGTCGCTACAGCCGTGCGCCTTCCCCAACCACACAAACCGGGGGGTGTGAACGTGCGGAAGCCCCTGAATATGCAGATGGGAATGTATCAGTTCGTGCCTGATCGTTTCGCATATCTCGGACCATGTGCTCCGTTCCCGATGGATGTACTGGCGCTTCAACTTAATGTGACTACAGCGCCGCCGGCCATTATCCGAGTCATGGCGCGGGCAGGCTACCGCCTTCGACCGCTTCAAACGGCCAGTAACTTCAAACGACACCCGATCCAGCGGAACATCCAGCAACCGGGTCTCCGACAAGAACCAGGTGGCGTAATCGGAAACAGCGCCGGAAACAACCCGGTCGGACACGTCATTCGCCCCGTCAACCCCAGGGTTTGACCCCCGAACACCGGGTTCGAAGCCCCTGTGTTCGGTGGCGTATTGCTCGGGTGGGGCGTTGCCGGCCGAAACCCGGGCCGCCAGGTTCCCGTTCATTGTTCTTCCTCTTCGTCTCCGCCGACTTGGGTCCAAACGGTAGCTTTCCCGCCGACCAACCAGGGCGACGATTCCGTATCCATCCCGTCAGAAGCGCGAACGGTGCCGCAGTCGGTAAACACTTTGACTCGGTGGTATTCCTCGGGGAAGTTCGTGGGTTCTTCTTCGAGTGCAACCAACTTGTGACCCCACTCGGGGTTTACTGCGTGTTCTTTCGCCGGCAGGCAAACAACCAACTCTTCGGTCATTTCGCGGGTCCCGTCGGGTTTTTCGTAGCTAATCCGAACGGGGTCGCCGCCCTCAAATTCGCGTTTAAACGCTTCACTATCCAATTCGACAGCACGCCATTCGGCCGCAGGGTTTTCTTCCGTCATGGGTTTTCGACCCACTTGGGTAGAATACGGGGTAACTAATAAGTCTGTCGCTTTGGTCTAATCCGCTGGCTTAGATCGGCGGACTGATCGGCTCTTCGTGGCCAGGTTTCCACCTGATCGACTCGACAACACCCAACCGAATGAACGAACCGGAGAAATCCGACGCCGAAACAGGGCCGTCAGTCGTAACGTCCTGGCGAACCAGGTTATCGACCAACACCTTCGCTTCGGACTCGGACAGTTCGTTCGTGTACTGGTACACGGGCCACTCTTCGGGCTTGTCCTGGTACATCCGAGCCACGAACACCCGGCTTCGATCAGCGTCATAGCCCCGGATTCCCAACCGCCCGCCGATGTCCGCCCCTGGGTCATAGTCCCGGACCGTGTTCAACACAACCCCCGAGCGGTTCTGTAAGCTTTCGGAGCGCTCCGAGTCATACAGCACGTCAACCCGCGCGCCCTTTACAGGGTTGAACCGAGAAAACTCGGACTGTGCCGCCAGTTCCTCCGCCGCAACCTGGTACGCGTTGCCCGCGTTTTTGCCGGTCGGAGTGTAGTAGAACGCGCGCGATTCATGCAACCCGTGTTGTTCGGTGTAATCCAGGTCGAAGCCCGCGGCGGCCAGAACATCGTTCACCGCGGTTTGTTCGGCGGGCGACAAGCGCTGGTTGAACGTGACTACTGATCGGTCGCGGGTGCCGAAGTCGGCAACGCTGTTTACCCGCACGCTGTCGATGACTTCGGGGTCCGGAGTATTCTCGGTGGATCGGAGAATAATACGCATTGCCTCGGTAAGATCAGCGGGGCGGGCGTCTTCTACACCGCCGTCGGTCCGGATTTCGCGCGCTTCGCGCTGAGCCCCCACCGCAGCGCTTTCGAAGACGTACACGGCTTCGCCGAAGATCCCCGTATCATCCATATCATTGTTTTTTGCGAAGCCGCCGCTGTCGTTCGTCGCGGGTTTGTAGTAGTTCCCACTGTGGCAATAGATAACACCTGCGGAATCTCCGGTGGCCCGCACGGTTTCTTTTCGGGCGCTCCGGACAGCCGTTTTGGTGTGCCAAAATTCGGCCCGGATTTCGTCGCCTTCGGAAACATCGGCCGCTTGGATCGGCGAAGCCAGGTCGGAGCCGAAGTAATCCAAGCACATGGGGGCTGTTTGCGTTGCTTCTTCGTGTCGTTCTTTTTGTTCGGGTTCGGTCATCGTTTTACCTCGTATAAACTGGCGGGCCGGAAGCGTTTAAGCCTGCCGCCTTAAACGCGGAACCACAGCAGCGAAGAACGTGTCAACCAAGATCAGCTAACGTTAGACATAGCTGGTTGACGTATCAGCTAACTTTACGAAACGGTTTCGTTTAGCTGTTTGACATGCGCCTTATAAACTGCCGGCAGAGGCCCGACGACATTGCTATTGCCGACCTACCAGATTAATTACTACTACTTTGGGGCCTTAGGCACTAAGGCCCCGGTTTCGTTAATCTACCGGCAAAGGTTTCTGGCTTATCAGGCCCATTTTGGTTGCTACAAGAAGAGGGATTCTGGTTCCCAGAATCCGAGTCTATGAACCAGAAACTTTTGCTGGTTTCTAATGACCCCGGTACTAAGCCGGCGGCGAAGAAGTTATAATCCGCGCGCTTCCAAAGGTAGTGTAGAACTATGATGGAACCGATCGAAATACCCGACGACCCCAAACGCGCTGCGGAGGAACTGGCATTGCCGCGCCCGTACAAACAAATACAATACCGCCAGGTTGCGCCGTTTGAAGGCGAAAGGCTCCGCAAAAAGGCGGCATTGGCGCGTGCTATCATGTCAGAAACGGCAGCGCCGCGCGGTTTAACCACCGTCAGAACCGCCGTCGAAGGCGATCCGACCAACACACTGACGAAAGACTCGGCACACTACCTATTACAAGAAGACTTCCGTGGGTTGGAACCTGTAGAATCCGGACCACATTCACAGGCAGGGGCGGATGTATACGCTGTTTACGACCCCGCCGGCCCCGAAGTCTTAGCGCTCTTGTGCCGTTTATACAAAACGCTGCGGCGTTACGAAGTTAGTGAAATCACCGTCAAAGAAACTATCATCCAGAACTACGGCGTCGATCCAGCGCACGGCTCTAAAATCTTCGACACTGCGATCCGCGTCCCGCGGTATGGCGACTTTCTCCTTTTCGACCGGAAACCGCAGATACAACCGTTTGACAGCGGAAAATTCGGTCCGTAGTGCGCTGCGAAGCAGCGCACGGAACCTTTTTATGACGCCGGCAGGTTATAATAGTATGGCCCTGAGCAACGAAAACCAGCGTAAGACGTACGCCCCGATGATTACCGAACCTGTCGGCAGGGGCGTCGCTATGGCGGACGAAGAAAGCCCCCCTGGCGAAGGCAACTGGATCGACTTGGTGCGCCGGCTTCAAATTTTTCAGGGCGGCATGTCTCCGCTATCCTGGAAATGGTACGCCGAAGACGTACCGCCGCGTACCGGGTCTATCGACATTAACACCGTACACCGTCATAGCAACCGCATGGCTACCGAGGACATTGTAACAGTCGATAGTCTCGGAAGTCATGCCCGCACGCCTGATTACGAGTTAACGCGGGTTGGGAAGGGCTATGCAACGGCGCTGCTGTACCGCTATAGCAAAACGTTGAAAACTAACCCGTACGCCGGCCTGCTGTCGGACTCGGAAGTAAACAAGTTATACGCGGAACACATGGGGATCGACCTGCCGCGACTGTCCGAGCGCCTTACCGATCCAACCGTGAAAAAGCACTACCCACTGCGGAAACTGCGGCTTCCCGACGCCGCGTTTGATCAGTACGGAATCTAAGCGCACAGTCGGAGACTGTGCGCTGAATAAACATTCAGCGCACATGCCAAACGCCTAAGTGCGGCGGGTTCATCAATAAAGCTGTAATGTCCGACGACCCCGACAAACCCGACGACCCCGCCACGTTCTACGAAGGGACAGCGCAGCGCTTTTGCGAAGACGTGCTAAACGCTGATTACACAATCGGCGAAATCGACGCACAGGAAAGCGTCGTTCGCGAAGAAATCCAAGAGCTACACGAAGCAATCGGACAGTTGACCTTTGCCGCAAAGAAGGACTTGTCCGGAGATCCACAATCAGACACGCACCTGCTATCCGAAGCGCTACACGAGAAAGCGCAAACCATGTCCCTGGATGAAATCGAACGCCAAAGCGATAGTGAAGGCGAAATCACGGCTAAACGCCCGGCGGTTGCGGAAGAAGCCGCCGACGCGCTGATTACGGTTCACGTCTTGTGCGAACTGATCGGCATAGACGTGGCTCAGGCGTACCAGGACAAGATGCAATACAACCTAACGAAATCCGGCCGCACTGACGAGAACGGAAAGGTCATAGACGATGGGGGCTAAGCCCGCAGCGAAGCTGCGGGCAATAAGGTGTTCACATACGTACCCACCACGTTCATTTGGTTCAACCTTGTAGGCGAAAGCGTAGCGTAAGACGCTACAGGATAGCAAACCCGGTGCTAACAGAACCCATGCGCATAAGTACCAAAGACGTGTACGCCTTAACCAGGAACCAGAAGTTCAACGGGCGTACATTTCGCGAAGGCGAAGAGATACCCGTTACCCACAAACAAATAGCTGAGCGGCTACAGGAACACGGGTTCATCGGAGACGTGACCCGTGTCGAGAACCGCGGGCGCGGCAACGACTATTACGCGCCACTGACTCGACTCGGGGCGGAGCTAATCAACCAGTGGGAACCCGAACACTTCCGGTTTATCGGCCGGCGCGCTGGCAATTACGTTGCATACGTCCGGAAGAACATCGACCATGAACACACGTTTGCGAACGTTGAAGCGCTACAGTTCGCGGAAGACGGCAGCGGCCTGATCGTTCGCGGAGCGTGTGAAATCTGCGGCGAAGACGCCGAACGCCGCATTACGGACCCGGAGGAAGCGGCCGATGTTCTGGCGTCGGAGCCTGCGGGATCAGAAGCAATCACCGCGTAGCGCCTAAAGACTTATACCCGCGCCGCGGTTTTTATGAAGTGTAGTATGAGCGAAGCATTGAACGACCCGTTGCAAAATTTGCCAGGCGAAAGCGGCGTGTACGAATGCGTCAAAGCCGAATACGAAATCACACTATCGACCGACTGTAGTAGCCGGCTTCATATACACACCCCCGACGGGCAACTGACGGTGCCGGTCGAAGAGCTACAGTTAGAAGAACTGGATCGGACTGTCACTGTTAGTCATAGTGATGCTACCATGTTCCAAGTTATCGAATCCGACGGGCGGATGTTCGTGCAAATCCATCGGAACGGAGACACGGGCAAAAGCGGCGGGGCAGAAGCGACGCTGGTTAGCCGTTAGTGTCCGCTGGTTCGGCACTGGCTGTAGCTTCCTGAATCCGCGTGTGCCATTCCTGCGGGCCTTGCGGCGCGTTTTGGGCTACCAGGACAACGTATAGGTCGTCGGTTTCTTCGTGGTTGATTTCGTCGGCATACGACATAGCGGCCGCTCCGAAGTACTCGTCTGAATCGTAGATGCTGAGCGCTTCTTGTTTCGCCTGTTTTTCGGTGTCGGCTTCTACGAACACGAACGGGTTTGCGATCATTTCGACGCTGGCTACTTCGGCCATAATCTTCCTCCGTTCGCGGTTTGGAAAAAAGTTACGGGTCGCTGCGAAGCTGCTTCCGAAGGCGTTGTATCTTACGGCGCACTTCTGCCGTTTGTTCCCCCGCTTTCGTTGCATCTGTCCCTGAATTTACGCCCGAATTTAACGCATCGGCGGCGTCGATGTACTGTAGCCTCGGAAACGCCGGCCTGTCGTAATCGGTTATCCTCGTATTCATAGTGTTAGTCTTCGCTCCAGTTGCCTCAAAGAAGCGCGCGGATAAAAAGACAGCGCTCAGGTGCGGGTCATTAGAAACCAGCAAAAGTTTCTGGTTCATAGACTCGGATTCTGGGAACCAGATTCTCCTTTCTTGTAGCAACCAAAATCGGTATGATAAGCCGGAAGCCTTTGCCGGTACATAGAAGAAACCAGGCGCTCAGGGCCTGAGCGCCTAAAGTAGTAGTAATTAATCTGGTAGGTCGGGTAATCGGAGCGGCGGCCCTGGATTCGACGGAACCAGCAACACCTCTGCGCTGAATGTTTATTCAGCGCACGAAGCAACGGCTCAAAACCGAACTGTCCAAAAAAGCAGCACCCAGGCGCTACGAAGTAGCGCCTTTAGACTCCGAGCCGTCGGAGCCCGAAGTAGGCGAAGAGTGTGAAGAGGACTACGGCAAAGGCCATGACGCCGGGTTCAACGCCCGCAGGCCGTGCGCCTGCTAACACGTTAACAAACGTCACGCCAATGGCTGTAGCCAAAACCGTGCGGATCAGCAAACGTACGACAAAGCGCGTCCTGCTGAATCGTCGGCTTCCGCTGCTTTCGCTGCTGGTTTGTTCTGCTGTTTGTTCACCGGGTGTTTCGTCGCGTTGTGGCTGTTCTGTAGCCATACCTACCCCTTCGGACCGGCACCTAATAACTCTTCCTGCCGGTAATAGTCTTTTACGGTAGTAAAAGACCTAAAAGAGGCTGGTTTCCAGGTCCCACTGACAAGACATTGGGCTTCCGATGTCTTCATAATCGATATTGTAGTGTAGTACCAGCGTCTCCGTGTGTCCGGGGCCGACTGTTTCCTCGGTTTCTGCGGCCTCGGTGCAATGGCCGGATTCTACCCGAACGGACATTTCAAACGACACGTCCCGGCGGACAAAGCCCTGGTTGCGCACGTCTACCAGGACCATGATTCCGGCCCCGTTCCGTTCGTAGTCGATTTCTTCGATTTGCACGGGTCCGTCGGACCATTTGCTTTCGGCTTCGCCGATTCCGACCATGTGACTGATCGCAGGGCCAGCGGCGGCACTGTAGGCGATTCCTTTCGATAGTTCGCGACGAGTAATCATATGATTTTGTTAATCGCGGCTGTAAATAAATCTGTGGCTAAGAGCCCGCGATTGAACCTGTAGGAACTACAACACAACGGCACTGGGGGTGTGTGCTAACAGGTGGCATGTAATCCCCGGGGTTGTTCCGAACCTGGGTAACCGTGTATGTAGAACCCGCCAAAGCCCGACATTCGGGACACACACGAAGATCCCCTGCGGTTACGTGTTCCAAAATCTTCTGCGATTGACCTGCCGGCCCGTCGGGGCTACTCCGGGTTCCTTCGGGCCTGATTCCCACTTCGGCTTCGGGTCCGAACCATTCGCCGTAGACTTCGGCCGCAGTGCGGTTGTGGGCATACAGAACCTCGGTTCGGGCTATCAGTTCCGCGCGCCACCGCCCGATGCCTCGGATTCGCCCGTTGATTTCGGTGGCTATGTCCCGCGGGTTTTCCCCACGGAGTTTGCCCATTGTTAACTCGTTTCGTAACTCTTCGGCCATGTCCTCGGTAACGTCCTGTAGCTGCTGGTAGTTCCGGTCGTATAGTTCTGTTAGCAGGCGGGTTCGTGTGGCGCGGGGCAACACGCCGTCGGTTTCTTCGGCGGCGGGGACATCGATGCCTTGGTTCTGTAGTTCGGCAACGGCAAAGTTTTCGCCTTTGTTCACCGCTGAGCGAATGTATTTAGCCGTGTAGTGCTGTCCTAAGCGGATTTGTTCGTCGGACGTGGCTTCCAAAACGCCGGCTTCGGCTTGGTTTTCGAACCAGGTTATGAAGGCGTCGAATCGTTGCCCTGGCGAACCGGTGAAGTAGTCCCTCGGGTTGAAGTCTTCTTGTGCTAAGGCGGCCGAAGACGGATTAGATTGCCCTGGTAGCGGTTCCAGGTCTTCTATGCCGAGTGCATCGTTCGCGGCTACGGTTTCCCTAACAGCGCTGATTAGCGCGTCTATGCGGCGCGTCAAAGCCGGGCGGTACTTCCGTTCTCTGAGCGTAGTCGTGTTGCTCGGATCGCCATTGCTGAGCGCCGCGGTCAAAGACAAATCAGAAACGTTGTAATCGGCGGAACTGCCGGAAGCTACTGACATAGATTTATATCAGATGCTGCTGTAGCTAAATATTATGTTACCCGTGTTGTCCGTTGCACCATTGCACTTTTGGCACGCCTTGGGAACCGGTTTGTTTGTCATTGGCGCTGCTGGCATCGGTATGGCGACGCTGGCCTATGCCTTCTACTGGCTGTTTCGCTTTCTGGCGTTTGTCCGGGACCTGATTGCCGAGAAAACGCGGTTGGGTCCGACGGATGCTGGTTTGGTGCTGTTTGTGATTTTGCTCGGGTTGCCCGTAGCGTATTTCGTCGGGCTCGAAATCGTACACTGACGGCTACGGGTAATGCGGAGGAATGTTCCCTCCGACTATCCATTGTGGAATACCGTTCCGGCTACTGTCTTCGCGTTCGACTTCTTCTATTATTTCTACTGCCCGTTCCAGTTCGTGAAGCTGTAAGTTGCCATTGACATACCTGCGCTTAGCGCACCGTAGCGGCCATGAAGACATTGACTATTCGCTGATTTCCGGGTCCAAATCGGGGTCAATACTGGCGGCAACGTGGCGCGCGTTTTCGGCAATCGCGGAGCCCGCGCCGGTAGTCATGCCTGTTTCCGGTTCTTCGGCGTATGCTGATAAACGTCGGAGCAACACCGCGGCTTCGTGTTTTTCGTCCCGGTCAACCGGATACTCTTGTTCCCACAGTTCGCCGAAGAGAATCGCGGCGGCTACATATCCGGTCATGTCGAAGGACCTGGTAAATAGGTTCCCGAGGATCGGAATTTTGCTCAGGATCGGGACGCTGATTGTGACGTTTAGCCGTTTGTCGTCTCCGAGGCCAAACAGCGTGACTTCCCCGTTTTCGCGCTCTTCGGTATGATCCAGCGCGTCGCGGAAGTAGGCACCGAGGGCGCGGCTTCCGGTGTTGCGGTCGTTTTCGTACATTTCTACAAAGTCATCGACCGTAGTAATGGCGCGGTCGTTGCCTTGTTCGGAGCGTTCGGTTTTTCCGTTTTCGTAGCCGTTTGTTTCAGTCATGGGTGTGCTTCCCGCAGGTCTTTCAGACGAACGAATCGGCCGCACTCGGGACATTCGCCGTCTGAGCCCTTGTATACATAATCGGTAGGGTCGTTATTAAGGGTTGGCATGAATAAACACGTTATGTCCGCCAGTTTCAGCGGAAAGGCGTTGTGACAGTAGGGGCATTCTTTGATTTTGCCCTTCATGTCCGCTTTGATTTGGCGACGCTGGCTGTTACCCATCGGGTCGCGTTCCTGCGGGTTGGGTTCGTAGTGCGGCGAATCAGGCATACCGGGTAGTCGCGCCGGTTCGGGCTATTAATGCCCGGGCGCTGCGTAGCAGCGCCCTTACGCGCCACATTCCAAGATCGTGTTGCCACAGTCCGCACACACGGTTTTACAGCCGTGTTTTTGCGCAGTGCCGCCGTCTTTGCATACGAAACAGTCCGGTTCGTAGGTTTGTGCCGACATAGGGATTTTATCGTTGCTGTCTGTCGTACAATAAGCTTCCGGAACCGCCTTCCGGCAGGGCCGGAAGGCACCGAAGCCTTTATATTCGCCGCCAGTGTACACGGAATTGGCGCGGGGCGTCGTTGCGTGGAAATCCGGGCGCGTGACGTGCGCCCGAGGGTTGGAACCCGCAGGCGAAACTTAAACCATTCTCCGCGTCCTGGCACCAATTTGGTGCCAGCACCTCCTTGCAAACCTGAGCTACGCTCAGGTTAGCCGCCTTGGTCTACCCGATCAGACACGTCTCCTTCGGCCGGCGGCCCGGCTTCCCCGTTTTCGTTCGCCGCGTTTCGCATGTTTTGCAACGCTTCGCTATCCGCGGCTTCGATCGCCGCCGCCACGTCCTGTAGCGCTTCTTCGATTTCGTTAGCATCCAGGTTCAAGTCTTTTTCTAAGACGTGTTCCGGCGGTAGGAACGAATCGATGCCCGATTGAATGTAGACCTGCCACCCTTTCATGTAATTCAACCATTCCTGAGCGTCAAAGTCTTCGTCGGCTAACGGGCTTTGCGATTCGTCGGATTCGATCGCATACGTAACCGAGTTAAGCAGTTCGTTGTAGTCGGCACTTCCTTCTTCGGGGCCACTGACTACGCCGCGGCGGAGTAGATACTTCGCCTTTTTGCGGTAGACTTCGGTGTACGACGCCGAAAGGTGGTTCCTGATCCGCTTTACCTGGCGGTTGAATTGCTCGACTCGGGGCTCAGTCACGTCCCGGTTTAGGTCGTCTCCGAAGCCAACATATGCTTTGGGAACGTTCATGCCCGTGAAGATCGTTTGAATGGATCGGTCGATCGTTTCGTCTATGTCGGGGACTTCGGGCGTTTTCGTTTCGGCTTCGACACCGGGGGGCATACCGAAAATCCCGCCGGGCGAATTGAATCCGGAGGAACCGGACCCGCCTTTGTTTGCCGAACTGTAGTCATTAGTGTAGTCTTCTGTCGCGGCGGTCCCAACACCTTGTGCATCGGCCTGGCGGCTGTATTTCCAGCCGTCGGACCCGGAGCGGCCGGCCCCCTTTTGCCGCAGCGATTTGATAAAGGCCTGGATTTGCCCGGTTTCCCATTCCAGAATGTCGCCACTCGGCAGTTCTACCTGCTTGAACGTGATAAACACGCGCGGGTAGGCTAAGTTCTGTAACGCCGCGTTGTAGTCGTCTTTCCGGTTCTGTAGCCTGATCGCTTCCGGAGCTACCGGTTCTACAATTGACATGCCCCGGACATCACCGTCTACAGCGCTTTCGTTTCCAAAGTCATAGTTGCCCGTGTGATCGTTCGGAGTGCCATGCATCGGGTTTCGAACGATCTTGGTCACGTCCCGTTGTGACAGCGGCACATTGCCGCTGCTATCGGCTTGTTTGTTCGACCCGGTTGCATACGTCGAACCCGCAGGAAGCCCCAAGTTCTGTACGTACGCCGCTGCTTCCCCCCGTGCGGTCCTCGGGACACCACTCGGCAGGTTCTGCCCCGCTTCGTCGGGACGGATCAGGCGCGACGTGTTGGGATAGCATAAGAAGTCAACCGTAACCGGGTCGATGGACTGAAAGCCAGTGAAGGCATCGGGGTCCGCAGGGTCATCGTAAATGTGTTCTGCTAAGACGGTGCCGGTTAGGAGGAACGAACGCGCGTCTAACCAAAGCTGGCCGCTGAGCGGTTGATTATATTCCCCGGCGTAGATCGTACATTGCTCTTCCCAGGTCCGCAGCGCTTCGGTCAAATCATCATCGTCTGTAGTGATTCGACCGCCGGGCCTGGCGACTTCGCCGGCTGTTAAGTCGATTCCGGCGTTGATGTACGGGTCGTGGCGGTACAGCTTCCGGTATAGCTGTGTCTGATCCTTGTCCGGGGCTTTGCGTTCAACACGCGTGTTGCTTGAAAAAGCGCCGTACCCGTTGCCACTGCGGGTTTGCGGGTCCGGGATTCCGCCGATGACTTCTTCGGCTTGGTGCGCTAATTCTGCTGTCAGTTCACCCGAGCGCTGTCGAAGTTCATCAATAAGACGTGCCATTTAACTATAATACCGGGTCGTAGCTAATTAAAAGCCGGCGTTTCCGTTTAGCCAACCACTGGTTCGTAGCTGTTAGTCTTGTACGGTCGCGAAGTCGGCTCATACCCACCCGCGGCATAGACGGCAATGGCTAAGGCGTCGGGAATGTCATCACCCGTGTTCTTGTCACGATGATACACCTTCGTATGCCCTGCGGGTGTGGTAGTGTAATCCAGGTCGGTAAGCTGGTTCATCAGCAGCTTGTGCTTCGGCAGGGTCAATGTTCCCTCTTCAAGCCGCTTTTTCAGAATCTGGTACATCTTCGACTTGGTAGGCAGGGTCGTAGTGATTTCTCCGACATTCCAAATGTCGTATTCTTCGGCGAAGTCGATAGCCCCCCCGCCTACCCCGTTTCCTTCGACATAGATTTGATCAGGTCCGTGTTCCTGGTTCATCTGCTTCATAGTGCCTACGATTTCGGGGATCGGAGATTCCTTTTTCGTTTCAAAGACTTTTACAGTACCATTTACATCTACAAGGACAGCGGCCATGACATCCGCGCCCCCGCGGGCCGGGTCTAATCCGCCCCAACACGGTTGTAGTAACTCCGGTTCGTCTTCGGCGGTGTGGACCTGCTGAGATTTTGCCAGGCTATGGTCAATATATACGTCGCCTTCGTCGGTAAATTCGGCCAAAATTTCTTTTTCGAAGGCCGTGCTGTCTAATTCCTGCCGCTTCTCTTCGATCCACTCATCGGAAATCATGGGGTTAATCGAAGAGGGCCAGTCGAACCGGAACCACTTAGAATCTATATCCAGCGCGTCAATCGACTTTTCGTAGAAGTAGCCCTGTTTCCCGTTTGTAGTACTAAACAGGTAAAACTCGGAAGTCGGAGCTTCGGCCTCTTCGCCGGTAAACGTGGCGAAATACGGCGTGATAACTTCCGTGTAGATTTTATTACTATTTAGAAACGCCGCTTCGTCTACCATTAGAACCCGCGGGCCGATGCCCCGGATTTGTTTGCCTTTCTTTCCAGTGGTTTTCGACTGTAGTCGCGACCCTGATTCAAATTCATATTCCCGTTCGTTATCGACTGTAATACCGAAGAAATCGCGATAATCCATATCGAAGCGCTCAGGCCACGGGCTGTTTTCGTACCACGAAGTCGCTTCGTCAAACATGTCATCAGCAGTGCGCTGGTAAGGCGCGGCGATAACCGTATCATCACCTGCCGCGGCGACTACAGCAGCATCGGCCGCTATCGCCGAACCGGTGTAGGTCTTTCCGCCCCTGCGGCCGATCGGGGACGCAACCCGGGTATGGTCCGACCATAGGTTGACATCCAGCATTTTGCGCTGGTAGTCGAAGGGTTCGGCGTCGAACAAGACTTGAACGCGCTCCGAACGCGGCAATTTGCGCACGTTCGCGAAAAACTCAGCTTGGGTTTGCGTATCCGGGTCTAAGACGATGGAATTGTTCGCAATTGCCCGCTCTACAACGGCATCAGAATTCGGTAAGTGGCGTTGTGTCGGCATTACTCGGAGTCCTCAGCTTCTTCGGACTCCGACAGGTCTCTGAAATCCACGTCGATCAGGTCCGAATCCGAAACCTCTTCGTCCGCAAACGCTTCGGCCAAAGAATCGCCGTTTAACGCTGATGCTTTCTTGGTTTCAGGGTCATTCAGCAACCCAAGGTCTTTCATCCGCTTAATCACGCTTTCGTTTTGCTGTCGAATATCATCCAGCAGGATGTTCGGAACATCATCGGAGAAAAGCGTACCTTCTTCGATCCGCTCTTCCTTTTGCACCCAGGTTTGCTTTTTGACGTACTTGTACGCACTCGGTATTTGCTCTAAATCAATCGCTATATTCCGAGCGACTTCCCGATCGAACATGTCGGGTTCGCGCCCGTGAATCCGGCGAAACCGATCGCACAGGTCTTGGTGCATTTGTTCGATAAATTCCACGTCCGCATTCGGAAAGTTTTGCACATAGTTTTCCCGGTCGCTATACAAACCGTGACGAGTGGCGTTCTGGTTGCCCTGCTTGGATTTCGCCATACTATCCAGTACGGCCTTTTTCTCTTCTTCGTCCGGGGGGTGGACCGCACAGTAGCCCCGTTCATCCTCAGAATCAGGCAATCGTTCGCAATATCCGCCGCTTTCTATTTCGAAGCCGCAGCGGCCTTCAATAGGGTGTTCGGAGACCATAGTGTCAGTACCCTATTGTTTGGTTTTAAGCGGAGTTAAAATTAGTGTTGATCCAATCGCGAAAATCCGCAACGGCGCGGCAATCGGGACACTGATAGCCAAGCGTCTTGTACGGTAGCGGTTCACCGACTGCCTGTACTTCTTCTTCTATCTTCGGCTCTAAAGAGCCCACACTGCTGATTTCGTAGTCACATTTCGGACAGCGGTCGTTTGTCTCTTCTAAGGTCTTGTGACACGAAGCGCAAACCGCCGCCAGGTTTTCGCGAAAATGGCTGTCTTCTTCGGCGTCGAAGTAACGCCGCGGAATCAGGTGATGAACGTGAAGCCGGCCGACTACAGCACTCGGTTCGTTGCAAAGCCGGCATTCCCAACCCGCAGCTTCTTTTTCAGCAGCGCGTAGCGATTCCCAAGATTCAGGTTCTGGATCAACCCCATGCTCCGAAAAGCAATGACCCCGCATTCTGGGTTTTGACGGGAAAGTCTTATTGCAAACACGGCATTCGTAACTACCAGGCATGATTAGAATTACGACCCTAATCGAATTAACTCTTTTGACTTGTGTAGTGTTGTACGCAAACTTCCTGTTTGGTACGACGGTAGCGGCGGCTGTAACCGCCGGAATTATAATCGGACTGACGGTAGAAGCAATCGGAACGGTGTTGGTTTTGCTATGAAGTAGTTTAAAACGCTGGTACTTGGAACCTGCCTGCTGGTTTTGGCTACAACGTGCGCCATTCTGACAGTCGGCGAAGTGTTCACAATGGGCTTTTTAAGCGGAGTTATCTTCGGCGTGGGTTGTTTAACGCTGATGCTTTTTGTCGCTACTTGAAGCCGCTCGGAAACGGACGGAATTGAACCGGAGACCTGGCCTTCAACGCTGAGAATTCGCGGCTATCGACATCCAGGTCATCAGGATAGACAAGCATCGGAACGCCATACCCCGATTCATTGTGTCCTGCATACATCAACGCCTGGCTTACACCTTCCTTCAATACGGCTTCGGCGTTGTTTTCACATTCGATGAAAAAATCCGCCATAGCCGTAGAAGCGACTATATCAGGTTCACGCTCCGAGGAATCAAACCGCGGTTCTCGGGACACGCTATCAGCACCGAGTAAGCGGCGAAGGAAGGCAACGACACGTTCGATGAAACCAGCATCGGAATTGTCATCATTCCCGTCTTCGCCTTCGTTGCCTTCGCCCCCGCCTTCGCCCCCGGTTACGACTTCGATTCCAAGCAACCGCTGGATGTTCGCCGCCTTGTCTATCAGGCTAACTTTCTGAGAACCAGCGTAGACATGACCCACGAACTTCGGTCGCTTGGTGGTTCCATCACCCATGTACGTTACGACAGGCGAACCGGAATCGCCGCCTTTCGACATTGCCGTAGTCACATACTGATCGGTGCGTTCGATCTTTTCTCCGCCGCTATACCCCACCCTAACGGTCGCCGACGTGGCTTCAACGGTGCCGCGCGTATAGCCCGACGAACGCCCCGTTTTCTGTACGCCTTGGCCCTTGGAAACGTCCGTTTCAACACCGTTGATATTGCCGATCGTATGAATCGTGTTCTTTTCATCGTCTCCTACGGAACGCACCGAAGCGTCTACCGGAGTGCCGTCGGCTAAGGGAACCCCACCGAGATACTGTCCGACCTGATCCCCATTCCCAGGCGGGGTACTGGAAGCATCGATCGGGGAAGGTTGTACGACGGGTTCGCCGACTTCGGCGTTACCTTCCCGCCCGTAGACGTGCATGTTCGACACCCGGACCAATTGACCTTCTTCGGCCTGTAACCCTGCGGCGCTCGGGTCCACAACACGAGCTAAGAGGCCGCCAGTGGCCGCAGTAAGCTCCGCGTTGATTTCCGAGACCCCAGAGACGACAGGGCGGTGCCGGGCCTTAGGGCTTCGCTCCGAGGCAGAGAAACGATCGGTGGGAACGTGTAAATGCTGCGTATGACACGCCGGGTCGCCGGCTTCGACTACCCGCGTGTTCGTATCTGGATGCACGCGATTGCGAATCAGTTGCCGCTCGGGGATTTCATCTTCTGAGCGCCGGGTTTCTACGAAGACGGTTAGATCCCCCGCGTCGTTTCCATCGTCTACGCCCCTTACTCCGGGGTCGTCTAACAAGTGGTGGTAGTGTTCTGTAGCCATGGTTATGTTTTGCGTGTTGCTTATTTCCGCGCGGAAACCGCTGCTGCTACCGCCGGCCGAAACAGTTGCTCATCCGGCGGGGCTGGATTCCCGCTGTATGTGTTCTTTGCAACGTTGAAGACTAAAATCGCAGGTTCGTGTGAAACGCTAAGCTCCGATAGCGTGCGGCTTAGATAGGTTGCAAAACGTTCCGCCGAACGCGCTGATAGCGGCCTGGTTTGTCCTGTAGCTTTGCGGCAGTGTAAACAGCGCGCTCCGGGTGCGTTTTCTCGGAAGTCGCGCCTATCGTATGGACCGTTACGGGATTCGAGCGGCCTTTTATTTCCCTCGTAGTCGTAGTAATAGCGTAACGTGAAGCAGTTATCACAAGTGCGGTCGTCGCGGCTAACAACGCTAAACACAGTCTCCGGTTCGGTTTCCCGAATGGCCTCATAGGCGTTTTTATTATCGCCGCAGGTCATAAGGTTTGGTACTGTCCGCCGAGGCTAAAAACTTTCCCGGCGCTGCGAAGCAGCGCCCTTAGCCAAACAGCCAGGACAGCGTTGTGTCCCCGAGGTGGTAGAAAAACCAAACCAAGGACAGCAGCGTTGCAATCATCACCGCTACCAGGATTACGAACCCGAGAAATCCCGCAACTGTCGCGAAGCCGCTGCGGAATCCCGGCGGAAGTTTACGAGTAACCCACTTATCAACCGCCGGTTGTATCCGGGTTTCGACCAAAGGAGGGATGAATATCGCTACCAGCAGTGTAGCCGTCATTAGAACCGCACTAAAACCGATTGCTACCAGCACTTGTGCCGCCGCTTCCAGGTCTACAGTCATGGAGCGCCAAAGATCAGCACTTCGGGGTCATCGTCCGTTAGTTCGTACGGACAGTGTAGCGGGAAGTCCTGATCGCCTGCGGCCGCTTTGACCGCCGCGACGACCGCCGCACAACATATCTTCCCTTTGGCACCCATCGGCGATAGCTTTCGCGTGTCCTCGGAATCGACCGGCTTGGTGTCTTCCGACACGGGTTCCAGTGCGAACACCCCCGCATTTGGATCGCCGGAAACGATCAGACGCTCGGGTAGCCCCGACACGGTGCGCCAGGCATCCATAGCTTCGCGCGGCAACCAGATGTAAGTGCCGGCGCTACCCGCGGGAATGCGCACACAACTATCGGAATCGTTAATTTCGGACATGGTAAAAGGTAACGCCGCGGCTACAGTTTAATGTTGCGCAATTCTTGTGCGATTTCTTCGGCGTCAGACGGGTTCACTTCGTCCCCGTCTACGAAGGCCTGTAGACATTCGGCCGCAGCGTCAACCGATTCCTGAGCCGAACGCCCCCCGTCCGCCGTTATCTCGGTTTGCTCCGCGTCGATTTCGCCGCCTTCGCCGTCGGGGCCGAAGACCCCATAGTAATCGTTCATGCACTTTTGCCTCTGGTAGTAGGCATCACGGAACGACATGCCGTTATCTTCGACATCAACGATCATGGCATCGTCCCCGCCACTCGGTCGGAGCGCGCGCCCGATCGTTTGCACGGTTTCGACATCCGACTTCCCGCCGTGCGCTAAGATAATCGCATTGACTTCCGGCAGGTCAACACCCTCCTTTAGCAGCGTCGAAGCCACAATGTCGATTTCCCCGTCGGCGAAGTCCTGTAGCCGCTCTTCACGGTTATCGGACTCGGAGGACACAGCTTCGGCAACCGCGTCGGACCCGCGCGCTTCCGCAATCTCGTTTGCAATGTCCGCAATCTGATTTGCGGGACTGATCCAGCGCGTGTTGACGATGACCCGGCGGCCAGTCTCCGCTAAGTCAACCGCCTTTTCGGCTATGGCGCTGTTACGAATCTCGGACTCAGCGATACAGCGCTTGTAAGCCGTTTGGTAGTGTTCGTGCTTCCCTTCGCGGGTAGGGCCGTCATGGGTGATGCTGTCGAACGCGGGTTTCGCCAGGTAGCCTTTGCGGATCAGATGCTCGGGTTCAACGCTGTAGACTTCACTACCAACCGCCCCTTCAATCCATAGCTCTTCGGCTTGAACGCGCCGCCAGGGCGTTGCCGAAAGCCCGATCCGGTAGTGACTCGGGAATAGTTGCCCAACCTTGTGGAACGTATCTGCGGCGCTGGTTCGGTGGCACTCATCGAAGATACTGACGCCGTAGTCCTCGGGGGCCAGTTCCTTGTCTTCGCCGCCTTCAAGCCCGCGGCTAACAACGCTTTGCATGATCGCCACAGTGACCGGGCCTTCGGACCATTGATCGTCTCCGATCATGCCGGGTTCAACACCCAAGCAATCGCGGATGTTTTCTGCCCACTGGTATAGCAGTTCCTTGGTGTGGACCCACACGACCGCGCGACGACTAAGGCGCTGGATCAGGCGCATTGCTACCACGGTTTTACCTCCGCCGGTCGGAATGGCGATAACGCCTTGTTCCTCTTCTTCTGCGGCGTCTACGGCTTCGCGCTGGTAGTCGCGAAGGTCATGGGAAAATTCCCACGAAAGGGCATGATCGACAGCGGTGCCGCGCGCGCCGCCTTCCGGCCCCAAAACCGTAACACCGAAGCCGTCAGATTCGAGGATTTCGACCGCACGGTCGATCAGCATGAGCGGCCCCGAACCCGAGCGCCGGAACACGTACTTAGTCCGGGGCGCGCCGGGGTCAAATTCGGCTTCGGGGTTCTCGTAACTGAATGCTCGGATCAGCAGGTCGAAGGCATCCTTATAGGCCTCTTGTTCGGATTCCGCCTGATCCAAGTGGAATTGATTGCGCTCGGGTTTGCGGACAAGCGTCACGGCACCGGAGCCCGAACTTTCGAACGGTTTGTACTCCGGAGGAATAACCGTATTCAGCGCGTCTTCGATTTGCTCGTAGGAACGCGGCGAAACGGCAATAGCCCAACTAAAATCATCCAGGTCGTAGTAGGGCTGGTAGCGCGTCACACCCCAGGCCGTTGATTTGACATCCGACTTCGGAGCGCCTACGATCGCCAGTTTTTCGTCTTTGCTGTACCCATCGTCTTCCGCTTCGACAAACGCAAAGTCGTATTCGGTCATGGGTTTTCGACCCATTTGGGTAGAATACGGGGTAACTAATAAATCTGTCGTTCCGGACTACAGGCCCCGGTGCTACGGCACCGCGTCACGGTGTCTCTGGCGCAACTTACAACTACACGTCCGGATCGCATGGCGGCGAACCTGGTTTATACCAAGGCCGTAGTAATCAGCTATGGCACTCGGCGAATAGCCGCGGTCGTACAACGCCTGGATGTACGCACAGTCGTAATTGTTCAACTTAGTTGTCGAACTAAACTCGTATTCCTCTTCCCGGACTTTCAGATTAGCCCGCTGGAAAGCGGGCCGGCCAAACATCTGCTGATCAGCAGTAGCAATCTCCGTAGCCACGCGGAGAACTTCGACATCTTCTTCGGTCAAACCCGGCGGGCCGGAAGCTTCAACGGTCACAATTACACTCCGAGTTTTCTTTGACGTGCTTCGAAACGCAGGCATCCGACACCCCGAACATTTCTGCTAATTCGTACTGGTACATCGATGGACTCAGGTCGTTCATCAACCGACATTGTTCCGGAGTCACACACCCATAACTGTGCGTGCATTCGCCGTTGTAGTGTACTCCGATGTTCGTGTGACTAACGCCAGTGTACTCCGCAATAGCGCGTTGTGGGAAGCCTTCGTCTACCAGGTCACGCACAAGTTCACAGTCCGAAACCGAAAGCCGGCCTGCCGGCAGGTCGAACTGCGGATTTCGTTTTGCAAGGCGAAGACGGTCGTTTGCCGCAGGGGTTTGTCGCCCGTCAACCAGTTGTGCCAGTTCGGCCGCTTCGGACTGACTAACCGACAATTCGGTGTCGTGGCGGGTCTTTTCCACCATACCACTTCGTCAAAACCGGAAAGGCAAAAATCCGTCGGTTGCGCGAATTAGGAGCTAAGCGCCGCGTCGATCTTTTCAGCAGTCTTTTCGCCGATGCCTTCGACCGAAGTCAGTTCGTCTTCCGACGCATTGAAAACGCGCCGTGGCGTGCCAAACTCCGAAAGCAACGCTTTCGCAGTAACGGGGCCAACACTCGGCAGGCCTTCAACCAAGAACCGGGGGCGTTTGTCTTCGGGGACGCTCGGAGCGTCACGAATAGCCGAGGCATCGGTGCCGCCGCTGCTTGTGCTTTCGGCCAATTTGCACACAAACGCCGCTGTGTCAACATCAGACGGCAGGTGTTGGGTCATGACCCCCATACGAATGATAGCCCCGAAAGCGCCACTGACGGCTTCCTCCGGAAGCGCGCGAAGGCTCCATGCTTCCCATTCTCCTTCAAGTAGGAGGACCGGCGTCAAGCTTTCTTCGTCCGCAGCGGCTTTCAACTGCCGAACTTGGGTCCAAATACTGTTTTCCGTTTGAGTCAACCGACCGATGAAATCCGAATACGTTTTTCGTTCAATCAGATACGCGCCGGCTAAATAATCGCCGGCACCAAGGGCTTCGTAACTAACATCTATGCCGCGCGACTTCCCGGCCGCTTTAACCATGCCGTACAAGTCCGTCGGTTCCCGGGTATCGACTACCAGGGTCATCGTTCACCTTCGTTTTTGACCTTTGGAAACAGGTCTCCGTAGCCGACTTCATACGCCACCGGCTTTTGCAATTCTATTTCTAATTCGACTTCGGGCCGCCCGTGATACACCATATTCCAGGTCGGTTCTCGGGTCATTTTCTACGCCCCGTCTTCGGACGCTAAGGTATTAGCTCTTCGGGTCTTCGCCGGTCAACCCTTCCTCTTGGATTTGATACAGCACAGTTCGAAGCGTAACCGGATCGACACCACAAACGTCCGCAATTCGCTTCTGAGAAATATCGTCCGTGACGAAGTACAGCGCCCCGGCAACGATACCACACGGGTTCCGCCCGTTCTTAAACGATTCATCCAGTTCCTTAGTAATCCGTGTTGCCCGAAGCCGGGTGTCCGTATCCAGGTCTAACTTCGTTCCGAACCGGCCAACATATTGTTCCGTTGACTGGATCGGTATCGACAAGTCCATTTTGCGGCGAATATAATCGACGGACTGTTTAACCCCGCGCGTGTCCGTATTACAAGCTTCGGCTATTTCTTCGTAGGTTCGTGGCACTTCGTTGATCCGCAGCACAATATAGTACAAACCGGCTACGCTGGCTTCGATAGACCTGCCGCGGAACGTATGTTTATCGGCAACCTGATCGTACAAAGCAATAACCTGATTAACAAATTCGTCGGGGACTTCAAGAATCCCGCCGCAGGTCCGCATTTTGTCATAGGCGACGTGGCGCGTGCGGCTAAATTCGTTGTGTTTGGCGCGCTTGTTCAACCGCTTCATACGCCGCATTTTAAATTCCTCGGTGCCGTCGTACTCGTCCGGATTAAACAGCGTAACGACACCCCGGTCCAAGTGTTGCCGGTTCCGCGGCGGACCGGTTCGCTTCTTCCGGTCGTTTTCATCAGGGGTAAACGCGCGCCACTCTTCGCCTTGGTCGATATTTACTTTCTCTTCAAGCACCAAACCGCACTCATTACAGTAGTTCTCATTATCATCAGCAATTACATCCTCAGAACCACATTCGCTACAAGTAAGCTCAGGCATGTCTTATATATCAATAGCTACCGCGTAAATAAAAAGGCTCGGAAGAAATAACAGAAGGTAACGGGCTCAGGCGAACGCCGCCAGGCGTGATTGTTCGCCCTTAGTCGGATCTAAGTTCACTTGTTCGATAGCCTTGTGACAGTAATTTTTCCACAAGAATTTGCGGCGCTCAGGCGTGAAGCAAAACGGTTCATCGTTCGCCTTGGGGTTCGGATCTTCCGGATCTAACTGTAAGTGCGGCAATTGGTTTTCTCGAATCGCCGGATGCACCGTCTTGGTCGTTCCGGACCCGTATTTGATGTAATCTACCTTGTCCCCGCGACCCAGTTTCGCACCCGTGATTAGGTCCCGGTCAATAGCCAGGTTATACTGCTTCGCCGCCCTGGTATGGGCCGACTTCCCGGCATAGACATCACAATCACATGCTGAGGATTCCGAATCCTCAGCATCACACGCACACGAAAGCCGCTTCCCAAGACCCTTGTGCCGAACCAGCTTGTCGTCTAAGCTTCCCGAGTACACCGCGTGCTTGAACGCTTCGATGATATGATCCGTGTCCCTGTCTTCAAGCAGCGCGTCAACCAAGGCGCGCTGTAAGTCGGAAGCAACATCCATCGTATCCGACTTTTTGCACTTTAGCCCCGTGACCTTCTTCTTATCCGACGGTTCCCCGTCTTCCCACACCCGATGATAGGCGTACGCTTTCTTCTTGTCGGTTTGAACGAACCTATCAGCGACGTAATCCACGTCTAAGTTCAACACCTCAGCGTTCGCGTTCAAGTCTTCGGCCGCTAAGGTCTTTATATGGTCGTTCAGCTTGTCTACGACAGTGTTTGCTACTGCTGCTACGGCCTTCGGCTCAGCGTCGGGGTCATCTTCCGCCAGTTCGATAAATACACTGTCCGTGTCACCCCCTACCACACGCTTTACTTCCGGACACTCGGCTTCAACGAAGCGTTCGCATTCCCTGATCAGGAACTGCCCGGTTTCAGTGATATGTTCGCTCATACCCGGCAGGTAGTAACGGTGCAATGGCGACGCCACAACACCGTAGCTGCTGTTATACAAGCTTTTGATGCCCATATACATAGCTTCAGCAACCGCTTCTTCCTCCGAATCGTTCGGAGCGCTGTTTTTTCGGTCCTTGTAGTCCTGTGCAACCGTATCCAGCTTTTCGGTCGCGGCGGCCAAGAGGCCTTGTTCGCTATCAGGGGTGTTGAACCCGCCGCGGCTTCGTTCCCCGGCCCCGAAAGCTTCGTTCACCCCTTTAACCGGAGAACTGCCGTCTTCTATCCAGGTGTTTTCCCCGATGTTCAACGCCCGAATGATGTTCGGGTACATCGAAGAGAAATCGGCAGTGATGACCCACGAATGTTTGCCCGGAACCGGATCAAAGACATAACCGCCCGGAAACTTACCTGTATCAGCATAGCGCCCGCGGTCCCCGAAGACATAACCGACGCGCTGCGCTTCGCGAAGCACAACCGAATCAACGGCCTTCCCAACCGCCACCTGCGGGTAGCCGTCATTATCATAGGTAATCGAAGACATGCGGGTGTAACCCTCAGCACAGACGCGCGCGGTCGCTTCGACTAAGCTGTATTCGTCGCTGATCTTCTTCGTTAGCCGCGCGTCCTGTAGGTTGTATTCACGAAGGCGCTCAGAACCGCTATCGAACCATTCCCGCAGGTTCTGATAGCTTTCCGATTCGGCCATGTCCTTAGAATCGCCGACTTCGGCCTCAGCAACCGCGTCTAAGCTGTACGAATCCAGTTGGTCGCGCTTGAATGACCGAAACAACCCCATGCCGTCAAAGTGTATAATCTCCGAAGACGGCCAATAGTAGCCGCCGACTTTTTCCATCCTGTTTTTCAAATACGGCAGGTCGAACGATTCACTATTCCAACCGATCAGCACGAAGTAGTCGCCGAGTAAGCCCCGGTCGTTGATCCGCGGGTTCCCCCGGTTTGCCGGGTCCCCAACCAGCGCGTTGAAGATTTCGGTTTCCGATCCGCTG
>LMAX01000006.1_pt1 | contig 52735 bp, 72 predicted proteins | sample 582101 | NCBI WGS metagenome assembly LMAX01 (sample SAMN04097215, study PRJNA296403) | rock metagenome | isolation source: Halite rock | place: Chile: Salar Grande | collected 2013-04-24
TCGGGGTCGTCCTCGTCGGACCCCGTACTGCCTGATTCGTCGCCTCTGAGAGCCTCTGCCAGCGTGTCTCCCTTGCTGTCGGGAAGGCTCTTCCGCTGTTCCTTGCTGATTGCCTTCTGAAGTCCGTTGTAGCCCATCCAGCGGCCTTCTACCTTCCATTTCGTCCTTCCCTCGTCTGTCGTTCGCTTTTGGCCGTTTCCGGACCCCCCGGATGCGGGGGTGTCTGCCTCGCCGGCCTTATCGGGTTCGTCTTCGGAATCCTGGCCGTCCGATTCAGTGCCGGAGGCTGCCGTTTTCAGGGTTTCTGCGAGGTTTTCCCCGGAAGTGTCGTCGGGGTACGGAATCTCCAGATTGCCGACCATCTTCTGAAGTTCGTTGTAGGAGAGGTAGCGCCCCTCTACCTGCCATTCAGTCCTGTCTTCAACAGTCCTGGTGGGGATTCCGTCAGTGCCACCCGCATCCGGGTGGTGGTCGTCGTCGTCCGCTTCCGCGCCTGCGGGGTCTTCACGGGGATTCGGGTCCGGGTGTTCCGGGTGATCGACCCAATCCTGGGACCCCGTTTCGTCCGCATCAGTTTCCTGATAGGTGGGCGCGTCCTTAATTCCTGCAACGTTTAGCGTCACGTTGTACGAACCGTCGTCACAGGCTTCAACTCCCCTGATTTCGACAGTCTCGAACCGCGTAGTTGCCGCACTATCCGCCGCCGTCGCAACGTTCGGGATTTCCGACATTGCATACTTTCCAACTGGATTCACACATATAAACCTGGCGGGGCCCTATACGGGTACAATCAGGGACGTTTACGCAGGTTCGCAACCGCGACCCGTATACAGATTGCACGCACGAATGACGGGGCCAAACGGGGGTGAAACGGGGGTGTATACATGAAGAATCATGACATACATGACTGCGTTGTACGCCCGGGTAGTGAAACGGGTACGGATTAGGTACGCCTAAAGTACGGGAACACACCCGTCATAGCGGCTGTACCTACAGATGTGTGGCTGCGGCGGTGTGTGTAAAACGTACAGTAGAGTTACCAAAACCGCCAATTTCTGGGGGCACACCCCGTTTCAGAGAACGGAAAGCATGAACGATACCTGAAGGGGCCGAAACCGGACATTTTTGCCCATTTTAGGTGTTTTTACGACGTTTTAGCCGAGTTTAATTTACCGAGAGGGGCCTTCAGAACGGTAAAATCTCCAGAACTCGGGATTTTGTCACTAAATCGGGATGCCACAGATCCAAACTGGGCCGTTGAGGGTACTGAAAGGGCCAGTAACGGGGAGAACGGGGGACAAACCCGATGAGGGGGCGGTCAGGGAGGATTGTCAGTGTGTGTCGGAGTCCCATGGGTGCCAGGATTCCACTTGGAACATGGTCAGATCGGCTCTCAGTATTTGATTAGTAACCCACATCGCATGATAGTGCCGTCTCAGCCTGATTTTCGCGCCCCGAACGCCAAATAGAGGTCGGGGGGTGTCTTACAGCTCCACCTGAATTTTAAAATTTCTCGATTTTGCCCCACTTTTAAGGCCGCCACCCCGACTTATCGGGTCAAATCTGCGCGCGAGAAATTTTGATCCGATAATTGCCGATTTGAGAGCGAAAATTACGAAACTATCGGCAATATTCTCCGCATTATGGCAAATATTGCCGGTTAATATATCAGATGCCGTAACATAGTCGGGGCGTGTATATAAGTGCGTGTGCTTTCATTGTAGTGCCGGGGAGGTCACTTAGACTGCCCCAGTTTAGTTTTGCCCGTTCTGGTTGTTGTTTCCCCAACTGTTTTCTTTTAATTGGGGGTCTTTTTGATCTCGCAATTCAGGATGGGTATTTTCCATTATTCTATTCAGTTTGTTGTTGGGTTAGTATATCTGAACCAGAACATCTAAACCACTATGCCGGACTTATCGAGTTTTTAAATCTACTTAGAATACGTATTTAGAGTAGAAACTGAACCGTTTCGGTCATCAATGGTCGTCAATGGTCGCCGTAATAGGCCATATACAATATAATATATACTATAATGGCAGCAGGTGAGATCACAGGGGCGTCCCCGGAAGAAGTGGAGGATATAAGTGAGGCGCATTTAGAGACTCCACTTTATAACGAGCACGAAATCCCCTTCGAAACTGCTTATTGTCTTCAGAAAATTGGAAAGCAGCCAGACGAGTACGATGGACCGCAGCGGTACTGCAAGCGTCGGGCTGCGAAGAAGGACGAGGCAGATTACGACTGTGGCGAATTCGATAAGGGGGCCTATGCGGCGTGTTGCAAAGTACACGGCGGCGATGTAGAAAAACAGGGGCGGCAAAATCAGGATAATCTGGAGAACCCCAGAACTGTTAACATTACCCACGGAACTGATGCGGAAGATAAACATTTAATTATGGACTTTGATGACCAAGAGCAGGAGTTGTACGATAAGATTATGGAGAAGTGGCCGGAGATCTATGATTGGCCCGATCAGTCTGAGGACCCGGCTCGGTATCGTATTCTCCGACGTGTCGCTGTAAACGAAGTTCGTTCGCTCCGGCAAGAAGATTACCTGGATGACCACGAAGTTCACATCAAAGAAATTCCGACCGAAAACGGCGTCCAGACTGAAGAAGTCGAGAACCCGTTGGCGCGAGAGTATCGCCTTTTGATGTCTGAGATCACGAATCAGATGCGTGAGCTTGGCCTAACGCCGAAGGAGCGACAGAAGATGGATACGCTTTCTTCTGAGGCTGACAAGGCTGATGTGCTTTCTGACGTGGCCCAGAACGCGCTGAACAGCGAAGACGGAGAATATGATCCGGAACGGTTCGATGAATGATTCGTCCTTTTGCCCCCGCACGAGCCGCTTTTCAGCCAGTTATTCACTGGTAGAAAACGCCGAAGTAGTCACACACGAAGCAGATGAAGCCGTGATGGACTACGAAATGTACGATAAGTTGGCGCGGAGCTTTCCCGACCCCCTTATCGCGTTCGTCGACGGGCTACATTACCAAGTGAAAAAGATAACACAGATTCCGGCAGGGACCGTTGCGGTTCCGGGTCGAAACCATGATAATCCAAAAACGCTTCTCATTCAACTATGACAACCGTGACCAAGTATTCTGATTTTGAAATTAATGAAGATGGAAAACTCGTGCCGCGAGAAGATGAAGAGGTTGACTTTGAAGAAAACCTAACTTTTGATGGTTAATAATCAACTAAAAGTGAAACTGGAGTACACTGATGGTTTTCGAGAAGGATTCCTTCAAGGCTTCATGGCAGCCACGGCCCAGAAGTACGGGGATTGTGGTGTAGAAGACTGTCCAAAAGAGCCGGGCAGTCCCGGCCCTTGTGACCACGACGACTGTGGTCGAAGGGACTGAGTGATGTGGACCATCCGGATCAGCCGGTTGGCATTTCTTATTCGTTAGCTGGTGACATTGTAGACAAACCAGATAGCGTTATTTCGATTGTAGTAAAGGACCAGGAGGGAGCGGCTGCTGGTGTTTTAGAAAAGTGGGAAAGCGAAGCGTGGATTTACGCTGAAGCGGAGTCGCTTCGAGAAATCAACCAATAGCGGATAAGAATGCCTATAAGCCGGTGACGGCGAGGGGCGTAAAACGGAACTCAAAAGGGAGGTGAACTTCATGGCAATTGATATTAACCAGCTTGCGCTGCTCGGTGTTGGGGGCGTTCTGACTGTAATGATCCTGGCGGTTCTCGCTCAGGTTGGTCTGTCGTACCTTGCACAGCGCAATCTGAATGACCAGCTTAGTCTTGGTATTCAGGGCATCGTCGGCACGAACAACCTTCGCACTATCGACAACCAGATGGACGACAACGTTCGGGTTGTCGTCGGTGGCGATGAGGACAGTAGCGGTCAGAGCGGTGGCGGTCAGTAGCGGCTTTCCAACTTCGTTTTTACCATAAGGCAATTAATCATAATAACGATAATTTTTAATGGATAAGCTCGCTGATGCGGTTGCTGATAATAGCAATCAGGACAAAAATGCCCTACTTCGGCGGTGGGAAGCCTCTCCTGAGAAAATTTCTCAAGATGTCTTCCGGACCCGAAACATGGAAACCGGGGAAATGGAAGATCTGGAACTTTTCTACCCGTATCAGCCTAAGCTGCTCCATGCGTATTTCTACGGCGACGACTCGATCATTAACGTCTACAAGGGGCGACGGATCGGTGTCTCGTTTATTTTCTGTGTTGCAATAGCGATTGATGCTTTTACGACACCAGAAGCGAACTTTGCGATTGTTTCGCGGACCAAAGGACAGTCAGAAGAGCGAATTTCCGATATTCGGGCGCTGCTGAAGTCTTCAAAGTTTGTCACGGAGCCGGTCGAGGATTGGCTGGAAAAAGACAACAATGGCAAGTTAATTTTTCCGAACGGCGCAACTATCAGAGCGTTTTCAGGCGATCCTAAGTCTGCTCGTGGAATGGATTCCGCAAAGACAGTTTTTGTGGACGAAATGGCGTGGCTGAAGGATCAAAAAGCCACGATGCAGGCGTATATGCCTTTCATCAACCTGGGTAGCCACCGCCAGATGCTCCAGGTGTCAACGCCGAGGGCAAGCAATGATACGTTCATTTCTACGAACCAGAAAGGTAGTCCTCGTGGAACTGACGGTGTTATTGCTATCAAACAGCCGAGTTTCAAGAACCCAGAAGAGATCGACATTGAACGGTCGCTTCTTGAACAAGATGTTGAGCCGGTTCGGCCCGACATGGACGTTCGTTCGGTCGAAGTCGAGCGCGCTCAAGACCCCCAAGGGTTCGCACAGGAGTATCTGTGCAGACCGATAGCTGACGAGTATCGGTTCTTTACTTCTGATGGGATCAGAAAAGCTGTTGAGCGCGGCGCAGCGCGCGTTGATCCGGCCCGAGGCCCAGTGGGCAAGGCCACCGGAGAAAAGGCGTACTGGCACCCTGCTACGCACGCTCGACTCGGTGGCGATATGATTATGGGCGTGGACATCGGGGTTGACCGAGACGATACGGCAATTGCGGTGTTTGAGCACGTCAATGGTCGGCGTTATCTCCGCTTCCATACTTGTCTAAGCATTCAGGATCTCGCCGCTGTGGGGATCAACACGCACAGAGTCGATGATCCTTCTACTGTAGCTCGCTACATCCACCGTGTTGTGAACAACATGGGGGTTGATCGGGTCTATCTCGATAAGACCGGCCCCGGTAAGGGTTTCCAGAAAGAAGTTGAAAAGCGCCTTGGACGCAAAGCGTTCGGGTTCAACTTCTCTGACAAAGACGAAGTGAAGCGGATGATGGGCGACTTCAACTACGCCCTCCACAACGATCTCATTACGTTGGTTCCAGACGAGAACGACAAAATTACAGACCAGCTTGAGGCAGTTGTCAAAGAACAACGTCACGAAACGTCGAAGCCACGGTTTAGCGGAAAGGATCACGCTCCGGACGGAAAAGACGACTTGGCAATGGCGCTTGTTCTCGGTGCTTATCCGCCAAACTACGACGAAGAGCGCGAAATAGAACCACACCAGCGAGAGAACGTTTCCGGCTATGAAAACCAAGAGCCGGAAACGGTCGAAGGATCTGAAGCGACTGGATTCAAAGAAATGTTGAGCGGTGGCAGCGTATCTCGTGAGGACACGAGGCCGAGCAATCAAGTACAAGAATCGGCGTTTGGGATAAGCTCAGATGCAGGAAAATCGAAGCGATACAAAAGAAGACACCCCAGATAATGTCAACTAAAAAATCTAACTTTGTCGAACCGCAGATTCCCGAAGGGGAAAATGCAGAGTTCTATGCCGACTCTCCAAAGGGTGTTATTCGTAAAGATTCCAGCGGTGCTGGGACTTCTGTTGGTGGCGATAGAGCCGCTTCAGCTCCCAAAGAGAAAATCCAGGAACATCGGGATATAGCCTACACCGATCCCCACGTCAAAGAGGGCATCATGACCCTCATCGATTGGACCGTTGGGGACGGATTCAACATCGCGCCGCAAAATTTTGATTCGGCAATGGAATCTGGAGTAGCAGGAGATGCCGCTGAGGTTGCCGCAGAGGGACAGAGTTCTTCTGAGGGTGATGGGTCGCGTGCGACAAAGCTCAGTCGTCTGCTGGAGAACTCGACGTTTTGGCCGGTGTTCAACGATTGGGTCCGATACGCAATGATCGACGGCCACGCTTTTATGGAACTGGTCGTTGAGGACGAAACTTTCAAGCCGAAACTGCTTCCGACAAAGAAGATGCAGCGGAAGGAAGATAAGTTTGGCAATTTAGAATTTTACAAACTCGAAACCCCCGAGGGTGGCGGTGGCGGTAGCCTCGAAGGGGATGATGACATTAAATACGAACCGCACGAAGTCGCAGAACTCTATTTTTCAAAACAACCAACTGAAGACTTTGGGCGATCACTGATCGAACCGATTGCGGAGCCTGCTGATATGCTCCGTGATATGGAGATCGACTATGCCCGGTTCATCGCAACTAAGGCATACCCGCCGATTCTTTGGAAACTCGGGAATGAGGACAGTAATTGGACTGAAGACCAGATCACTGCCTGGATGGATAACGTCCAGAGCATCGAGCCCGATTCGATGCTTGCGGCCCCGCACGACGTGGACACTGAACTTGTTGGTGCTACTTCTACGTCAAGCACTTCGGGAGCAATGCGGCTCGAAAAAACGTTCAAACACTTCGAGAACCGGGTCGTAACTGGTCTTGGTGTCCCTCGTGTGCTGATGAACATGGAAATTTCGGGGCAGGGAGAAGCAACGGCTGCAATGCCTTCGTTCAAGCGCCGGACCAGTCGGCTTCAGAACCGCATCAAGTCTGTGGTCGAGCAGCAGATTCTCCGGAGTCTACTAAATGAAAGCGCAAAACTGGAAGACTTCGACGGTGTGGTTCCAGAATTCCAGTTTGGCGAACACAGCTCCGCAGAAAAGCGGCTGGAAATCGACAAACTGCTGAACCTGTTCAACAACGGGCTGCTTACACCTGATGCGTTTGCAGAGCGGGCTGGAATTGACCCCAATGAGGTGCCGGACATCTGGGATAGTGGCGATCACATGGAGACGTTGCTTACCCTTTCGGGTGTTGGTGATAACATTCAGAACCCCAATGGCGGAAGTCCGACCGATACAGAAGGTGGGGCAGATTCCGCTGGTGGAGAAGTTACGTCACGCCAAGACCCCGGCGCTGATTCGAGCAATGGCCGGAACAAGAAATCAATAACGGAGGAAGAACGGTGACGTAACATGAATGAAGACGAACAAGAACAACTTTCAGACATACATAGAGAAGTTCAGGGGTCCCATGCTCAGTTAGGTAAAATCAACGAGCGCACACGGAACATAGAACGGCAGTTATCGGAAATTTCCAACGATGTCAGCGAAAACGAAAACGACATTAATGATCTCCAGAGTTCTGTGAAGCGCAATACTACAGTAATTAACGCTGTGACGGTTGGCCTTAGTGGTGTTGTGCTGTGGACAGCAGACAAGATTTCCAAAATAAACCCATTCTAATTATTTATGCAACTCAACATTAACGAACGCCTTGCGTTCAGTGCTTCGACACCCGATGAGGGGGTCGATTTCTATCATCAAGAATTTAAAAACAGGGTCGGCACTGGATTCAACAAACATGGGGTTCGTGAAAACTACGACGAAGAAGGAAATCTCGAAAGTGTTGATGTTATTTTTGGAGCAATGGAACCGGGACCGCCAAAAGATCGTAACGGCGTCCGTATTACTCCTGAATTTTTGAATAACGTTGCTTCCAAGGATTACAGACCAAATCCGCCCCACCTCAAGGACCACAACGGCCAGGATACGTTTGCCCGCATTGGTGAAGTTCAGGAGGCGTGGTTTTCAGAGCGGTTAGAAAAACTTATGCTGATGACCCGGACGCCGAACATCGAAGGGTCAACAAATCACCAAGAGGCAGTTGCGCGCTACACCCATGATCCGCCTGCAATCCGAGATGGATCACTTGGGTTTGGCAAAAACTACGAAGTAAAGCGGAACGACGATGGTGAACCAGAAATGGTTAATGGAAAGTTCCGCGAGTTTTCGACTACGAACTTTCCTGGCGGCTACGATGAGGGTGGCGTCAACGCTGCTTTCGCAGAAGCCGTTGAGGAAGCACAAGCTGAGTTCAATGACCCGGCGGGAGAAGAAAATAAGCCCGGCGAGAACTCGGTGACGGAAGGCTTTGCGGTTGCGACAGAAACAATTAAATTCTGATATGGATCTCGAATTTAACAAAGTTACTTACGACGGCGAACTTGCTGACTTTTCCGAAGAAGAGCTTCGGGAACTGATTAGCGAGTTCGAAACTGCACAGGAGTCCAACGTCGCTGAGTTCGAACAGGCGGCAGAGGCAATTGACGACGTTGACGAAAGCACTATCGAAGAGTTCGAGGAGGCGCGCGAGGCCCTCATCGACGAGATCGTTGAAGCTGAAACGTTCGATGAAGTTCCACTAACTGAGGAGAACCTGGCTGACGAAGATTTCAGCGATCTCCGCGATTGGCAGGACTTCGTTCAGGATCAGTCCGAGGCTGACGAGGAAGACGGCAGCAATGAAGCCGACTTCGATGACATGGGGAAAAAGTCCCCAGTCAACCCGGACGAAGATGAGGCAGACTTCGCTGAAGAGGCTCTGAGCCACGTTCAGGGTCTTAACATCTAAAACTGCCATTTTTAAGTAATTAATGACGGATTTTAACATTGCGACTGGTGAAGAACAGCCCCTTAACCGGACTGGTATCGATAACGTCCAGGTGACGGGAAAAAATCAGGGCGTCCCGGTCGGGATTGACCATACGGTTGACCCGCCGCAGCTTGTCGAGGCCGACGCCGCCGCTGACGCAAGCGATGACGGCTCGCAGCCGGTTCAGGCTATTGGTGTTCTGTTCCCGCGCGAAGTCATGCCTGCTGATCTCTCTAACGTCACGGACCACCCGTGGAGTGACGTTGAAGAGCAGGTCTACACGGAAGACCGCACCCTTACAGGGGACCGCGCTACTGTCGTCCGCTCGGGGATCGAAATGGTCAACGACGATGACGACACCAGCTTTGATCCTGGCGAGCCGGTCTATCTGGACGTTGGCGGTGGCTTCACGCAGACGGCGCCTTCGAATGCGGGTCAGGCCGTCCAGGCGCTCGGCGTTGCCTGTACCACGATGGACGATGGCGTTAACCCGCAGGACGTGAGCAAGGATCGGCTGTTCCTTGAGATCGACGCTCACTACGAGACGGCGTAAAGAGTCAAAACAGCTAATTTAATTTTTAATTTCAAATGGCACGCAGACATGAACTGCACACCGCTGACGGTGTGCCTATTGACGACCTTCTGGAAAAGGCCCGCGTCCTCTTTGACCGCTACAACGACGCTGAGAAGCCGTTCCGTGAGATGTTCGCGGATTCCGTTTCTGAGCAGACCTTTTACCAGGAAGCGGAACAGGACGATGTTTACTGGGACGAGCTTTCGGAGGGCGAGCAGCCCCGTGCAATGCGGCACGAAGGGGAAGACGGCAAGTGGATGACCATTCGCGGCACCACGTACTCGAAGTCTCTGGGAATGACCCAGAAGTACGTGCGCCGCACGCCTTCGGATGAGATCGTTCAGAAGTTCACGCGCCTGCTTGAAGGTGCGAAGAACACCGAGGAGCAGCTTATCTACAACACGCTCCAGAACGGCATCATCGACGGCTCGGGTGCCTGGTACGACATTCGTGACTACGGCGAATACTCGTTCACGAACAACCACGATCACGTTTTCGAGGACACCGATTCGCTCTTCGATGACGACGGTACGGACGACACCGCATACGAGGCTCACGAGCACATCGAGGAGGCCAAGCGCCACCTTACTCATCACGGGATGGAGGGGCCATTTGTGGGGCTTGTCTCGAACAGCTTCAAGCGCAGCCTTCGTGACGAGATCTCGTGGGACGCGCAGTACCACGTTCCAATGGCAAACGGTATGCGGTCCTCGGACGTTCAGGATCTCGACATCGTCATCGATGGCGTCTCCCTCATCGAATCGCCGTGGATGGCGGGCGACAAGTTCTACGTCACGCAGGCGTCGAACGACTCCCCGATCAAGTTCCTCGAAGAGCGCCCGGTTCAGGCCACGCGACCAAACGGTGCAGTTGTCCGGTCGCCGGGCGACCTTCTCGGTGCGAACGCCGAGGCCGACTACGGCTGCCGCATGGCCGACCCGCTCGCTGCTGTTGAAGTCACTGCGACCGAGGTCAAGTAAACTGGCCCATTGAGGCCGTCTGAGTGATTTATGGTTCTAAACGAAACTGAACTAAAGCAAGACGTGCGAGATATGACTGGCTATACGTCAGTCCAAGCTCTGTCTGACGACGGCCTCGACGTGGCATATCGCCGCGCCCAACTTCATATTCGGGTCGAAAAATCACTTGGCCCAGACTACGAATGGTTCGATTCTTCAAACCCGGAACGGGGGCAGGCATTGTTCTGGTGGACTTGTCTGTTTGCCAAAGTTCAGACTGGTGAGCTTGATTCTCAGGATGTTCAAGTTGGCGCTATCGACATGAACGCGCTGCTGGCGAAAGACAATAACTCTGTCACACAGTGGTTTCGGAGCGCACAGAAGTCTCTTGAGGCCCTTGAACCAGATACTATCATGCAAACGGCTTCTCCGATTCGCTCTGACAGAGAGTATGTTGCGGGTTCTTTTGATAAAGAAAACAGTTCAGGCGGCGGTGCTGGTGATGGCTTTGATATATGACATATATCAACCAGAAAGTTATTGCTCAACTTCACCGCTTGGGCCGAAATGCGAAAGTTCTGGAGCGCAGTGAAGATGGAAAAAACGAGTTTGGCAATACCACTGAAACACACTCATTCAGCCATACTGTAATGGCTGTCAAGACGTACCCAAACCGGAATACAGAACATGAAAGTCGGGTTGGAGATTACGAACAAGATAGACCCGTTTTCATTGTCGCAATTGGTGACGATCTCCCAGACCCCCCAGGCGAAGATGATCGCATCGTCTATGACGGTGACAAGTATGAGGTAAAGGCGTTTACCAAATACGAAACTCACGTTGAGTTTTTCGGAGATCAAGTTCTTCACGAGCCATAATATGTCTAAGATAGATCTCGACATTGAAGTTGAGAACGCCGAAGAGGTCGCACCAGCCCTCTTACGGGGTTTAGATGAAGGACTAAAAGAATCCGGGAATTGGATGCTTGAACGTGGTGAAGAAGTTGCGAAGAATGTCGTTCTTTCTGCTGATCGTGTTTGGCGAAAGAAGCTACGACGTGGTTTCAGCACAAATGAGAACCGGTTTAGTAGAACCTATCACTGGCAGGGCAAAATTAGGAACGACGCGCCGAGTGCTGAAATCAACGAGTATGGTGTAAGGCCAGGAAATTCCCCACCAATTCAGGCCATTATCGATTGGGTCGATGATGAAGTTGTCCCAAACGCCCAAGCCCGAGCAAAAGCGAAACTGGCCCACATCGGCAATTGGGACCCGCAGTTGCAGGCACTTGCTGTGCAGTACACCAAAGAAAAAGTCATGGCAGCGTTCGCTGTCAAAGGTGGACTTGAAAAGAAGGGGTTTGAGGGGATTCACTTCATGGAAGCAGCAGAGATCTACCTGGAACAAGTTTCTCGTATGATTATCAAGCAGAAAGTCGAAAAACATATGCAGAAAGAGTTGCGCTCTGCTGGAATCTAACTCACAATGGATGAAACGGAGCTAATTAGTACTATCCAGTCAGAGATTTCTTCTGTCGTAAATGTTCCCGTCAAGACATCTGGATTGGACGACGAGCGCCCGGTCCCTGTAGTACTTATTGAAGACTGGGACACCCAAGATAAGAATTTCCATAATTCTCCCCATGCAGGAGATTTTGTTGGAGACATTAACAATGACGGGAAAAAAGAGTATGAAAGATACCTCAATTTTGACTTCAAGACCCGAGTTGAATTCGCAGTTCGACACTACGATGAAGTAGAAGTAAGCCGATTGAAAAATAAAGTCAAAAACAAACTTCGGCTCATTCGTGACGACCCACAAGGGTTCCACGAAGGGCTGAAAGAAGTTGCACTTGCTTCGGGTGGGAATCCGACTAATCGGTTTACGGAACCCAAAGAAGCAGAGTTGATGCTTGCTGCGAGGTTCCACGGCGATCACACAATCACCGTTACTGGCGGCGATCAGATTGAAGCCTTGAATGAACAGTTCAAGTTCAATCAGTAATTTATATAATTTAACATGACTACTTACGGAAATAAGAACGAACCCGGAATCGTTACGGACGTTACCTCGTCGGCGGCTGTGCCGACGTTTGGCCCGGCCCCGAACGATCTTTGTATTGTTGGTCAGGCAGATCTCGCAAACGCTGAGAACGCTGCTGACACCACGAAAGTTTATCAGGTAACTCGCGCTTCAAAGGCGGTCGAATGGTTCGGCCCCAAAGAGTCGAGCCTTCTGACCCAGGCGGCCATCGACGCTCTGAACGAGGGAGCATACCCCGTTTACGCTGTTGTTGCAGAATCCAATGGGCACATTGACGATATTAGTGGTGCTGGAAGTACTACTATTCAGCTGGACAATGCCCCAATACGAGAGGGGAGAGATGACGTTTCAGTGTCCGTTGACGGCACTGATCTGAGGACCAATCCAGTCTACGATGATGTGTCTACGTACACGCCTGCCGCTGACGAGTGTTTCTTTAACCCGGTTCGTGGAACCCTGGAACTGCCTTCGATTCCCAGTGACGGCGACGATGGCAACGACACTGTAGATTACGATTCGTTTGATTACCACACCGCAATTAACACAGCAGTCAATGAGGTCGCTGACGTTATCGACTTCTTGGCTCCCATTTCGGAGAATACAGATGTCGTAGACAAGGCAAACGTCGAAGTTGCTAACATGGAGCAGAACTACGATCTTTCTCTTTGTGTTGGCGGTGCCGACATCAACCTCGACCCGGCCACTTTCACGCAGAACTACGACGACAGCCGAACTCAGGTCGTTTATCCGACCCGGTTCGAGGACAACACCTCAGCTCTGGCTTCCTACGCTGGCTTCAAGGCCAACCTTGGCCTCGCCGTCACGCCGATCAACAAGCGCCTGAGCACCAACAAGGACCTTTCGGAAACGCTGAACCGCGCCGAGCGTGGTTCGCTAATCTCGGAAGATGTTGTCCCACTGGCGAACGAATCCCGTGGTGTCCGGATTGTTGACGACCCGACTACCGTCTCGGATTCTAATACGGACGAGAATAACCTTGCTTACGGCTTCAACCGACTGGTTGCTGACTACATCATCAACACCACTCGGGACAATCAGAAACCGTTCATCGGCAAGCTAAACAATCAGGTTGTCAGGAACACGCTGAACGGGATGATTAACGATCAGCTTTCCGAGCTTGCTGAATCCCAGGTTGTCATCAGCTACGATGTCAACGTCTTGAAGGAAGACGCAACATCGGTTGGCGTGGAAATGTCCATTGACCTCGTTGAGCCACTGCGCTACATCGAGAACACCGTCACCATCGAGAACGGCGGATAAGATTTAATTCTTTCATTCTAAGTTATTATGGCAAGAAATGGCACTGTTGACCGTATTGAATCCGCCGCGAACATTACGCTGGTTGTTTCGCGGGGCGCATCGTCTGAAGTTACCAACGTTGAGGGGAGTTATGGTGGCGGTTCGCAGGATGCAGAGTACATCCAGATCCCCATTTCTCGGCTTGACACAACCAAAGAGGTTGAAGTCTCCGAGATCCGCGAGTCTTCGCTGAAAGCAAGTGGCTATTCGGTCACTTCTATTTCGTACTCCGGTACAATGATGTTCAAAGGATCGAATGCCACCAAGACGTACGTCGATGAGGGCGGAAATCAGCAAGAAGTGGACATCGTAGATTTCCTCTATGATGATGCTGGCGTTCCGATGCCGCACACCATTAACATCAACCACGACATTAACGGCGAAAACGAACGTTATCTCCACGTCCTTGCAACGTCTGAGTCCTACGAGAGTCGGTCAGAGCAGGAAACGGAAACTGCGTTCGACTGGGTTGCGATGGATCGTTCAAGCGATCAGGCTCAGTAGCGAGACGGAGCCACCCCCTCATCGGGTCTTAACGTTTTTATTTTCTTTTCGGATTTTCACCGATTCAAACTTATTCATGTCCGATAACAGCGAATCTGAACAAGCAGAGAATAGTGATACAAACCTTAGCCGTCTGCGTGAGATGGCTATTCGCGGAGATCAGTTCCGCGATACAATCGACTTCACGTACTACGATATGGAGGGCGAGCTTTACGTTCGGCCTCTGACAGACGAAGAGTTTCTTCCAATTGCGGCGTTCCTTGAGAACCGTCTTGACATCGATGCGGAAGAGGCCAAAGAGCAGCTTGAAGAAGGAAAAGACGAAGACGATTACATTGACCCCGGCCAGTTCGACGAGGATTTCGTTGAGATCATGCACTCTGCTGCTGTCCTGGGTATCGATACTACACAGGGCATCGCTGAAGGTGAAGACCGGGAAGGGGTCGAGGAGATCGTCTCGATGCTTCAAGGTGGAAAGTCTCTAATTATTGCGGAGCGCGTCCTCGAAATATCGTCCGACGCCGAAAGTGCAGAAACCTTTCGCAGAGACGGGGGCAGCGAGTAGCTTCAAGAACCGGATCGAAAACCACGCAAACGGTGTCACCGACCTTCCCGGAGTCGATCATCTGGGAGACCTTACTCCGTTTCAGAATCAGGTTCTCGATGCGGCACAAAAGAAGGAAGCTGAAGAAAAGAAGCGGCAGCGAGAAGAAGCCAGAAATCAGGGCGGCAAAAGTGGGAGACAGCGGAACCCCAAATCAAGTGGTCCAGCCGGGCAGGGGGGTTTTGAGCGAGAAGAAACTGTTCGCTACATAAACAAAGAAGAAAATCCAGATCACCAAATTCACGAAGAATCTTCATAATGGCTGTTAATATTGACATTAATCTTCAGGCGGAAGATGTCCAGGCCGAAATTGCGGCCATTGGTACTGAGCTTGCTGCTCTTGACAAACTTTCTAATCGCGTCGACATTAATTTCGACGCCAGTGAAATCACTGGAGAGATTGGAAAGGTAGTCGAACAGCTTCAGGAACTCGAAGATTTGGAACTCAATGCTGACAAGTTAGAACGTCAAATTTCTGATATTGAAACCGCTCTTGACAAAGAAATCGAGACTAAGGTACAAGTCGAACATCTTCAGCCTGACGGGAAGACTGGTAGTGGAGACAGCACTGGTGGAGATCCTCCCGGTGGCGATGGCTCTCTTTCCCGTCAACGTCTCCAAAAGAAAGCGGCAGATCTCGTGGGGCTTAACGCCGCAAGAATGGGTCGTTCTCCTGAACTGGATAGCGACAAGCTTGGGGATACATTTGGTGACTTCGAGAACACCGTCAAGAGGTTGACTGGCGACTCCGGCCTTCCAGGAAAGAACTCTCTTCGGACAAACTTTTTCCAAGAAGACGTTGATCTTGACAGCCGCTCTTGGCAAAAGATCCAGAAAGACGCAGCCGAAGCAAATGTTCTCCAGGGCGGCCTGAAAAACATTGGCCGCGACTTCGATCCAGATGATCTCAGTTTCGAGTCTCTGGAAAGAAGAGCACATGAAACGGGAGTTACTGATCGGCGGTTCAACACTGACATTGTAGATGAACCGCCGAGCCAAATGTCTTGGAACAAACTTCAACGCAAGGCTTCTGAAGCTGGTGTTTTTGATGGAAAAGTCGGAGACATAGAGACTAAAAAGGAGCAAAGTACCAAAGAGGCCCTTGCAAAACGTCTACGCGACAAGGTTCTAAAGGGGGCTGGACTTGAAAAATTCCAGAAATCTGACATGGGCTTGGAAGAAATTCTCCGGCAGGAAGTCAAAGAAAATACTAAATCAACCCAAAAAGCTGTCAAAGACAGACTTCGCACTCAGTACTTTGGTGACTTCGATGGCGAACTTTACGATAGCGAAGGTCGGGGAATGATTTCGGCTAAAGAGGCCAGGCGACACGGTACGCATGATCGCGGTGCGATGGCCGCAGATCATCCCGTGCTGGAGACTGGGGACTCTGGTGAGGGCCTTGCTTACAGGGATAAACTTAGTTTTCTCACTGGAGATAATAATCTGGGAGCTGCTATTAGGAATATTGAAAAACAGCAAAAAGAACTTTTCGAAAACGCCGGTCTTGACCCAGAACGGGTAAAGAAAAGGGACGACATTGAGGGAAGTCTAACAGAGGCAACTTTCGGTGACGACGACCCTATGCGCTTTAACCGAGAGAAGCGCCGAGAAGCTGGTCTAACTGACATGGGTGTCCAAACCAGCGTTAATATGGAAGACTACGGCGACCTCGACGCCGATGCCGACATCAGCCCAGGGCCAAGTAGAAGCGGTGGCGGGGGATTGGGCAAGTCTCTCCGGACGGTACGTCGGCTCAAAACAACCAGAAACCAAGTAGAGTCACTTAGTGGCTCGGTTGTCAGAAAGCTGAAGCCGTCGATGTCCCAGGTTCACAATGCAATGGCGGCTGTCCTTCCTGTTCTCTTCGCTCTCGGAACCCAACTTCTTGGCGTTGCAGCGGCAATGGGTTCAGTAGCCACAGCGGGTGCAGGAATAATCGGCCTTGGTCTTTTGGGCCACGCTGAGAGCATGAGTGGCTCTTTCAAGCAGGCAAAAGAACAGCTTCAGGCCCTCAAAGAAGATGCATTTGAGGCTGCACAGCCAACGATGCAGCTTTTCGCTCCGGCCCAGTCTCGGCTATTTGACGCCATTCCGGGTCAGATCCAAGAGATTGCTGATTCGATGGAAGGGCTACAGCACTTTGAAGGTACTCTTAGCACGATGGGAAATGACCTTTCAGAAGGCATTCAAGAGTTCTTCAACATCGTTAACCGAAATCGTGGAACGATTAGTCAGCTTTCGATTCGGTTTGGTCGCCTGATCGGCGGCGGCCTTCTCGGTTTCTTCGAGGACCTGCTTAACAAAGCAGAAAAGAATCAAGACTTTTTGGTTTCACTCGGTCGAGACGTTCTCCGAATCATTAGTACACTTTACCAACTGTCGATGGCGATTTCGATAGTTGTGACGGCCTTCTCACCGTTCTTTGTCTTGCTTCAGCAGGTTTCAAAGTGGATGAGAAACGACCTTTTGTTGGTTCTTATTCAGTTGGTGGGGTGGATGTATGCACTTGCGAAAGTATCGAAGATTACCGGAGCAATTTGGTTTGCCTTCAAGGGGATTGCTCCAATCATCGGTGGAGTGATTACTGTCCTTCAAGGCTACCAAGCAACTGCATGGCAAGCAACTATGGCTACCCTTGCTCTCGTTAGTGCGCTAACTATGGGTCTTGGAGCCGTTGGTGCCTTTGGAGGTATATCTTCGCTTGATGGACCCGGAATGGGGGGCGGTTCTTCGTTGGGCGTTGGAACTGCTGCTGGTGGTGGCACCAAAAACATCTATCACGATAACCGCGAGTACACAATCAATAGCCAGGGGGAAATGGACAACGCTTCGAGGCAGAACCTCCGGACTACTCTCGAACGTGTTAGTGCCGAGAATACCGCTCAGAACCCAGTGAATGCGTCAGGAGATAACTTTAGCTCCAGAACAGGTGATTAGATATGACTAATCCAATTTCAGCAAAAGCCCCTTCACCACGACCATCTGAATATGATGTTTATCTCCCAGATGATCCATCTGAACAGCCAGGATTAGAGATTCGCTCACTCGATGAGTCGCGGTCTGGTGCGAGTGCTCGGGATTACTACGTTGAAGAAGATGCAAATGCAGTATTTATTCCCGACTATTATCCAGACCGGTTCAGCCAAACGAAAGAAAAAAAGCTGGAAAGAGATGGGCGGCAGTGTGAAGGCGAGAACATTACGGTAGATAAAATTAAAAATCGAGAATTCCACCTTTCAGGTGTTGTTCTTGAGTACGAAATCGGATCGTTCAATCAATTAGTTGACCACGAAGGCAAAGTAGAAATTATTTCACCACTGGTTCCTCGTGGGGCGATAACCTGCATCGTCAAAAAAGGAGAATTGGGGAAAGAACAGGGATACGATCCCCATGCAAAACAGCGATTGTATGAGTACATGATTGATCTCGTCTCAACCGGAGATGACGAGTACGAGAGTAACAGTCGTAACCCAATTGTCACCGAGGCAAAATAGCCTTATATATGACTTGCTATGCTTCGCATGACTGGACTGTTCGCTTCCCAGATATTGGGGGAGAGTACAGACCCACTACGTTAACACTCAAAAAGGAAAATAGAAAGCTCAACTATTGTCGTGCGAAGTTTGACGGGGTTGTTGGTGAGCAAATTAAAGAGCACAGCCACGATAGCCAGGGAGATCTCTACGGCCGAAGAATTGTAGAAGTCCTGGTTGACGGGTCCGTGGTTTCTCGTCTAATGTCAAGCCCGGACGGACTCGAATTTGGAGAAAGATATTTTCACGTAGAGCTATACGATCCCCAGAAGTCGCTGGATTCGGGCGTTGTGGACTATCACTTTCAAGGGTCTACCCTTGAACAGACTTACAAGCGCGTTTTTGATATTCGAGAAAGTAATCTTCTTAACGGGATTAAATTTTCATTTCCCGAAGAAATTCAATACCCCAGTTCTTCTGCCTTGTTGGAAAAAACAAGACAGCAAAGAGGACAAGATACGATAGATGCCACCGAAACCGGCCTTACAGCACAAGACTTCGATAACATTAGTCCTCTTCGTGCAATCTACAAACTAAACAACAAATACCGCCTCAACAGTTGGGTTGATAATGACCTTAACCTCTGGGTTGGTCATCGTGATGTTCTCTCCCAAGAACATATTGCAGCCCCGAATGATGAACGTGTGTGGCGATATAAGGATGTAAATATCAGACATTCGGGCTCTCCAATAAAGGGAGTAACGCTCCGCGGTAATTGGATGGACGAAGATGGTGCCCGTCCTGCTTCTTGGTCTGAAGCCTTTGACGCCGTAAACCCACTAAATGACAAAAATAAGATGGACTATCAAGTGGTTGGGGTTGCTGAACGGATGGATATTGATAGTGGGGTCATGATGGAAGCGAAAAACGAGAACATCAAACGGAGAAATATCCAAAAAGAAGCCCAGAACATCTTGATTGAAGAAACGTCAAATCAGAACTCAGGCGCCGTTCAAATTAACGCAAGCAAGTCTGGAAGTCATACTGATCTTAAAAAGGTAAAACCCGGAGATGCTATTCACATTATTCCTCATAACAAATACTTTGAAGAACCATATACGGCATCGACGGGAGAAATTGGGCACAAACCAGAAAAAATAGATGACACCTTTTGTGGCTCTGTGCCGCGAAATGAGCGGTACGAAATAGATTCTGTTCAACACAGAATTCATCAAACTGGGCGGTGGGAAACTCACCTCGATGTAAGCCTCTTGCCGGGCGACAACATTGATTTCTCACAGATTCAAACGAAGACGGTTCTGTTTAATCCGAACCCCGACAGCGAAGAAGACAAAATTTTGACACTTGGAGAAGGACACAGCGGGTTCTTCGAAGGTGGAATAGTCGAAAGAGACTAATCATGGAACAAGGAATTGTTACAAATCTGAAAAACGTTGACGGTGTGGTACGGTGCAATGTCCAACCAATCAGACACCGGAAAGAATACAAAGAAGTCCCATTCATCAAACCGTTCGGCGGGTTTCATCGGACCCCAGCTATCGGTCAAAACGTTGTAATGGAAAAGTTAGAGCGTGGGACTCGTGTCATTGTGGGTGTAATTAACATTGACAGCGAGAAGGCGCTCCCAGAAGATCTTAAATTGAAGCCCGAAGAAGTCAGGATTCAGTTAGATGAAGAAACAATCGTTGAGCTACGGAAGACCGAAAGCGAAGAAAAATACAACATCAACATTCAGGCTTCTAACGATATCGAAGTCTCTGCAACGGCTGATGGAGATATTGACGTGAAAGCCGAAAATGGAATCATCAACGCCGAAACGGGGGCTTCTGGGAATATTATTATAGACGGAATTGACTTTGATGAACACATCCACCCGTACCAAGATGGAACGATCAACGATACTGGCGACGGTTCCGGGTCTTATTCGTCTTCATCTGAAAATACAGGACCGCCAGAATGATGGTTGATTATTTGATTGGTGAAGACTTCGATCTGCAACGCACTGCGTGGAATGATTTCGAAACCGTCGATGGTCTTGATGAATTTGAGCAGGATGTCGCAATAAACATTCACTTCAAGATGCGACAGTTAATGCAGGACACAAGCGGGGCTAAAACGGATCGAGAAAAAATCCGCGCAGTCGTTTATCGTGTTGCCTCCGAATACTCGATTTTGGATGAAATCAAAACAGTACAGGTAAGTAGAATTTTCGACGGCGAAAGCAAATACAGAGTTGAAATAACGTACATCACCTCTGAAGCGTTCTCTGAAACTTTTTAATGCCAATCACGCAAGACGGATACGAAACGCTGGATGGTGACGAGATCCAGCAAATGATGGAAAACAGCCTTGAAGGAATTCTCGGCATGACAGCCGAGCCTGGAGATCTCGTCACTGCACAGCTCCAGTCAGAAGCAGAAACCATTGCCGATAATATTGAAAAGTCTCTCCAGAAAGTCTACGAAGCTGCGTATCTCGATGATGCAAGCGGCGAAGAGCTTGACAAATTAGTAGACCTTATTGGTTTGACTCGAAAACGGGGGTTGGGGGCTACTGGTGTTTCTCGCTTTTCTCGTGCTGATCCGCCCACAAGTGACTATACAATCCCAAGAGGGACTTTAGTTCAGACTGGTGGCGTTAATCCAATTGTCTTTGAAACAACTGAGATCTCTTCGATAGAACATATCGATGGGTTCGAAGACCAGACGTTGAATAATTGGGAAGGGGATACCGGTAGCACAAGTGTAGTTTCCAGTAACGATATGACTGGGAATTACGTACTGGAAATGCCCGCCACTTCCGGGGTTGCCATTAATAGTGTTAAATCGTTCAAGATTGGTACTATTTTTGACATTGACCTTCGTCCCCAGGGCGATAGCGTCATTGGGTTCCGTTTCCAGCGAGAAAATGGCTCTAACTACAAAGAAGTAGTTCTTAATATAGGCAGCAACGATCTTCGAATCCGTGAAGTCGCTGATGGTTCACAGGAGCGCCAGGAAACAGTAAATGTTCCACTCTCTGCTAATGATACTGTTCATCTCGAAGTAGAATGGTCGCTGTATGGGGATGATAGAGCGACACTTTATGCTTCATCTTCAAAACAGACAGAGATAGAAACTATTTATCTGGAAGATCAGGGGTATCCAGATTTGACTGAAGGAGATATTGGTATTGTCTCTAAAGGAGACGCCGCTACGACACACGTAGACGAAATTGCGACAAGTGCTACAACTATCCCAATTGAAGCGGTGGAGACGGGAATCCAAACCAACGTCAGTGCAGATTCAATTGACATTTTAACGAATGGCATGTCTGGTATTAACTCTGTAACTAATCCTGTCCCAACGGGGAATCCGAAATTTCTTAACACAAACCGAATCGAATTCATTAGCGGTCGAGAGCGTGAAGGGGATGAAGATCTCCGCGAACGGGCGCTCAATAATACTGTTATCGGCGGCTCTGCCACCACTACAGCAATTGGGTCTGCCCTTCAAAAAATAGATGGGGTTCAATCTGTCGAACTGTTTAAAAATAAAACTGAGAACGAAAAAGACGGACTTCCTTCCCACTCGTATGAGGCTGTTATTCATGGTGGGACTAAAGAAGAAATCGCAAAAGTTCTTCACAATACAAGTGCAATAGATTCACAGGATTATGGTGGCGCTCACGGAGATAAAGTAACCTACACAATTACTGATGACGTGTTAGCATCCACCGAAACCTATTCTTGGTCTACGCCGGCAGAGCTTACCCTTAATATTAGTGTAGATCTCATCATTGATGATACGTACATTGGTGACGAAGATGTGAAGTCTTTGATTATCGGCTATATCGGTGGCACCGATATTGATGGTAGTTTCATCCCCGGTACTAATCCCGGAGAAGACGTTTACGAAGCGGTAGTGAAAAATCGAATTGTTGATCCATCTGAACATGGAATATGGGAAGTCGATTCCTTGACTATTGACAAAGATGGAGACGGCACCGACGATACAACGTCTCTGGGAAGCGGTGCCGACGTTCTTGAAGTTCAGAGTAGCGAAATTGCACAAACAAACGCGCGCGACAGTTCTATTACTGTCAACACGAATACGAAATAATAATGTCAGAAATTCTTGAAAGCGGTTATCAAACACTGCGCGACTTTGCAGTTAGCAGTACAGCAACCCCTCCCGAATGGGATTACATTGCCGTTTACGACGACTCTGACAATGAAGAGACTCGGGTTTCGATTTCAGGCGATTCACGTTGTCAGTGGCTCGATATTGATGGCGACAAAATTCTTAAAGTCGAATTTGAGGTAACTGGCAGTGACGCTGACATTGACCATCCTGTGACACTTCAAAGCTCGGCCATTTGGAACGATACGCAGGCAAATAACGGTACTCAGATTACGCCAAAAGAAGGGTTTGCGCCTGTTACTTTCAACCAAGATGGGGACAACACCGTATTAACGCATACGGTGAACCTTCCGCAGTAATTACTCTATGTCATGGAAAGTCTTTGCTGAGGATGCAGGTACGGGGCTACAAACCCAGGACGACGCCGATTGGGGCGACGGTGCCAATTTTAATGCGCTTGCCCACAATGATAACGCTGTTGGGTATTCTGTCAAATCTCCATCTCTCAATCCGGATTATACAGTCCCGGAAGTCGCTCTTGGCGAGGCCCAGTTCCGGGTTCGGGCAACCGACCTTACCGAACGGGACCACAATGAAGACGGATCAGCGACCTCATGGCCCGAAGCTACCCTCTCGGTTAAGGCTCCGGCAACGACGCTCGCCCTCACTGATAACGATACAAATCATATTTTTCTTAATATTGACCTGACTACATCTGGTGACGATGCTGGGTACGTCGTTAACACTACGGGGTCTGCTCCTACAAAACCCTCACTGAAAGTTGCCGAAGTGGATACTTCGAACAACACTGCCAATTCAGTAAACAGTAACCCAGAAGGGGTGTACGAGGATGTGCAGGTAATGGACTACAGCGGGACGTGGCTCGCCACTTGGATGGCGAATATTGATAGTGACAAGCTCGACAGTGCAAGTTACACGCCCGAGCAAGATACTCACAACCGATATTCAGACAACGAGGCTCGAACCGCTGTAGACGGCGCTAACGTTGATATTACAGGTGACTCCGATACGGTCGATGGCTACCACGGGAACGATCTCGCTCGTCCAAAGAACTCGGCCAGCTTCAGCAGCACCGACACTTCTACGAACATTAATCAAAATTCGTGGACTGTTATTCCGTGGGACGTTCAACTCGATGTTGACGCTGGGTACAGCCACGAACCCGCGAACAGCCCTGGACAGATTACGTTCGACAACGGTGGGACATACAAGATTCATGCGATGCTGTCCTACGACTCAAATGGAAATACTCGAATAAATCCCGGCATCAAATTTTCTGTCAACGGAACGAGGCGTGACCGCCTTGGGTTGTCCGGCTATGTTCGGAGTAGAGAAAGCCACGCTGAGGCGTCAAACTATCTCACGGAGCAGATCACCGTCAACAGCGGCGATACTCTGCGCGTCGAGACGCACCTGTACGGTAGTGGCGGGGCGGTTACCCTTCGAGATAGTGAGTCTCTCCTACTAATTGAGCAAGTTTCCGAGACTGTCCCCATTGCTGACGACGCTGACACGGTTGACGGCAAGCACGCTGCTGACTTCGTGCTGGAGAGTGAACACGATAGTGGCGGTGTTGATGTCCAAACGTTCACATCTTCGGGAACCTGGAACAAACCCAACAATGTGAGCGTCGTTGCCGTAGACGTGATCTCAGGTGGCGGTGGCGGGCGTGCGGGTAGCGATAGCAGTCCGTACTACGGCACTGGCGGGGGCGGTGGTGGCCGCACACTACGATTTTATCGAGCATCTAACGTGCCCGATTCTGTCTCTGTCACTGTCGCATCTGGTGGATCTGGTGGATCAAGCGATAACGAATCGGGATATGACGGTGGATCATCTTCCTTCGGAGATTTGATTACAGTAATCGGCGGTAAAGGTGGCGAATACAGTGATGGTGGAAATGGAGGACACATAGAAGGTGGCGGCACCTCATCAGACGCAGTAGGGTCACAAGGAGCAAGCAGTAGTGGGAACAGCGCCGACTGGGGTGGAGCCAGCGGGGCCGATCGGGGTGGAAAAGCTGGTGGCAGTTCCCTGTACGCTGCTGGCGGCGGTGGCGGTGGCGGTCAAGACAGAGGTGGGAACGGCGGATCAACTGGGACCAGGGTTGTAGGTGACGGTCCATCTCCTGGGACATCTGCTGGACACATGGAAGGTGGTGCTGGCAAAGACGATACAGATGGAGAAAATGGTGGTTTCCCAGGTGGCGGCGGCGGTGGCGGTGGTTATAGCTCCAACGGATGGAAATCAGGCGGCGACGGTGCTGACGGGCTCGTCGTCGTTCGGTCGTGGTAATATGACAGGAAAATATGCTGTTGTCGACGACAACAACGACGTACAGAACGTTATCGTCGCTGACTCGGACTTTGAACACCCCGAACACAGCCCCGTGAACGCTGACGGTGAAAGCGTCCAGCCAGGAGATTACCTGGATGATGCGAGTGGTGACTTCATCACGCCAAGCCCACAGATAGACAGCGACAAATCTCAACTCGAAAACGGCGGGCAAGACGAAGCCACACTTACCATTACGACAACCGCAAGAACGACTTCTGACATTGACCTAATAATCGACGAAGATTTCGTTACGACAATCGCAGTCGATCCTAATGAACAGCACACTGAAACGTTGACAACGACAAAAGAAGCAAGTCAGACCATCACCATCGATGTGGAAAGTAAAAATGGATCTGATACAGCGTCAATTGAAGTGGTGTCACCATGAGTGTCAATGAAGATCTCTTCGGTCCACCCGAGGAGGTCCTCAACCGCGCCACAGAGAGAACTTCTGACGGCACGATCTCGGTTGGTGACGACCCACTGAAGCAGCTCGCCAACGAGATCGACTGGAACAACCTAAGCCCATTTGAGGAGTACGTCATCGCCGTGCTGGACGAGAACGACTTGTTGCCCGACGAATGATCTGACCCGTGACATACCCAATCATTTGATGAAGTCTACAAACAACCTTTCCAGGCTTGGTGAAAACCCCATAGGAGATTTCATCATTGGCAATGATACTATCTACAGATCAGTAAACAGCCACACAAGCGCCGTTACATCTAATTCTTCTACTGTCTTCTCTACATTTTCTACTACCAGTTCTCATGTCGGAACTATCGATAGTTCAGTTAAAAGTCTGATTTCTGTGTATCGGTCCCCAAACTCTCATTCTAAACCAATCACATCTAACAGTTCCAGGTCTGCGGCTAACCACGCCCCCTCTAACGTTTCGTCACACATCAAAGCGGTTTCTTCATTTACGTACAATGAAAGAACCTCTTTAGATTTAATCGATTATGATGTCACTTGGAGCGATGAAACGGCCTCTTGGCACACCCCGTGGGTAAAACAGTTCAGAGTTCTCGGTAGTGAGGATACAATGGTAGTTCGCGGAAGTTCTGTTGATAATTCAAAAAACCCATGCGCACTGGTACAAATCGAATACGACAAAAGTGGAAATGAATTAATAGATGAAAAATCTGAAATAATCCAAGTCACAAATGAGGACCAAATCCACGAAGTTTCAGGTGTTCCACTCGATGAGGGGGGTTGGTATCGTATGAGAATTTTCGAATATAGCGGTTATAACTCTCTCTACTCCCTTGATATGGGGATGATCCACTAATGCACTCAAAACAGGAGCCGGACATCGTCGATAACTGGGACCATCCCATCGATGTAAAACCCGGAACCGACCTTTACAAATTGCTCTTAGTGAGTAGCCAAGAAAATAGTCGGCTAAACCTTGAGATTGAAGAACTATACGAAAACAGGTTTCTCCCAACAGCGACGGGCAAAGAGCTTGAAAAGTTGGGGAGATATGTTGGTGTAAAAAGAAAAACTGATGAGGGTGATCGTAAACTGCGAAAGCGCATTCAGGGAGAATTTTTAGCTCAAGGTAGCGATACTACATACGAATATTTTGCATCTGCCGCTCTTTCAATCCTGAAAGTGGGGGCTGGTAGTGTGGAGATGATTACTCCCCCCCAAAGCCCTTCGAAGGTAATTACGCTCAAAGTGGATGGTTCCACTTTTTCTGGAAACCCGCTTACAAAGTCGGAAATTGCAGATTTATTGGACAAATGCGTTTCAGCAGACGCGAAAGTGAACCTCATCGAGGTTGGTACGTTCGCCTTCGCTGGCGATGATAGCAGCCTAAAAGGGTGGGAAGATGGCACATGGTCGTCTGTTGTTGAGTAAAATTTCATACTAATTAGTAATGTCAAGAGATAGATTCAGTTACAGCCACGGCGATACAGGAAACAAACCAGCGACTTCTCTCAATTTCGAGTCAAACGAGAGGCCGCAGTCGGAGCACTTTGATTGGTGGTGGTATTCGGTGATCCAGGCCATCAACAATCATGCAGACGAATTTGACCGGCTCGACTCTGATGGTGACGGTGTAGTTGACAAGGCCGATTCCGCGAACGACGCTGACGCTTCAACCTACAAGGGGAACGATATTGACACCGATGGCGATGGGGTCGTCAACGCAGCAGATTACGCCGATAACGCAGATAAAGTCGACGGCTACCACTGGAGCGACATCAAAGATTGGGTAAATGACAACACGGCTGACGAGCCACACGGCAACGAAGACCACAATCCAAATTTTGCCGAGTATTCTGAACTCGCGGACCACGACCACTCAGGAACGGACGCTCCCGCAACGATCAACCCCGATGAGGCGAACGTCTCAACTAAGTTGACAATTCCGGTCCGTAGCTCTGACCCGTCTAACCCCTCAGAGGGTGAAACGTGGATTCGAGATGATCTATAAGTTGTAAGTATGGCTAAGACAGAAAATGATACTTTCTTCGTCAGCGACTACGACGGGAGCAAATGGACGACCAGCGACGAGACAGAAATCACGACCGAAAAAAATATCAACATTTTATCCGCCAAGTGTCGATGGAAAGGAGACACCGACGAACGAGAGTGGGAAGAAGAGGAATACAGTCAAACCACAAACAAGGTCACTGGTGTCGACCGTGATGACTCGGGAACTTTAGATCTCGACAACGACCCACCAGGAAGTGAGTGGTATCCGCATCGGTATATCATGCTCTTTAATCACTTCACAGTCCCCGAATACCCACCAAACGATCAAGATCCGGTCCTTGGATTTTCGTGGTCTGCCTACGATCCAAACGGATCACTATTCGACAGTGGCTCGACAGATGACGATAAATTCAATCGTGACGACCCGTATGCCAATACCTATTGGGGGACAACACTACCACCCGATGATTCGCGCCACTACTTAGCAGCGTGGTCCCGACAAAAAGACCGGGGGGACAACATGATGGATGTTGAGGGGACGGGACACGTCGACTGGACGCTCGGCTGGACAAACTACCCAGATGAACCAGTCGAAGTATGGATGCGCACAACATTCGAACGGGTAAAAACTCACACAGAGAAAATCAAGACCAAAAACCCATCTGTCAGTGGCGATGTCTCGGCGTCTTACGATCAGAAACTTGACGATAATGAATGGTCCCCGTGGGTTACGCTCAACGGACTCAGTGAGGGGACTAACAAGTTCAAACACCACATTTCTGGGTCAGGAGAAGCCCACTTCGAGTACACATATGACTGGGAATTCGCAGACCCAACTCCCCTCTACTTCAAGCGCGTTCACGTGAACGGCAACACCTACGATCTCCCATTGGTCGATCCCAACGACGATGCCCTGGAACACAGTTCGCTGCGATACTACGTGAACGAAGAAGTAGTTGCCGCAGACCTTGTCGACCCCGGCGACCCCAACGCTTCGCCAGTCCGCGTTTATACACCACAACACGGCATTCTCGCTTGGCACGAAAAGTATTCATGACCTTTTCTGTTCGAGCCAAACACACCCAAGTTGTAGACGGCGATACACTCAAAGTTACTTGTTTTCTTGGTTTCGGGGTCACGTTTGACACTACAATTCGGTTAGTTGGCGTTGACACTCACGAAACGTATGGCACCCCTCATGATTCCGAGGAATATAAAAGGGGAGTGAAAGAAAAAGAGTTTGTGCAGTCCTGGTTACGGGCTACAAATAGTGAACAGTACCCACTTCGGCTTGAAATCCGGGGTAAAGGGAAGTTTGGCAGACATTTGGCTGAAGTATATTACAACGGTACTTGTCTAAACGACGAGCTTGTCGAGAACTTTGATATAGAATATTGATACTGCATTCACTGAGTGGGTTAGCGGGTGGGCACTCTTCTATTCTGACGATATTGGTTACTCGGTGATTGCGGAATCTGCTTGTTCTTTGATGCGTTCAGCCTCAACTTTTTCAGTTGGCTGACGCGCATCGTCGTTCATAACACGCTTCATTTCTGACTTCACGAAGGCCACTTGACGTGGACTTAGCTGCATACTTTTCTTTCGGCTTCCAAATATAAAAATCCCCCTCAACAGAGTATAGATTTGATCCTCTATACCCTGTTGAGGGAATTTTTCTCTTTATATAGAACAGATAGACCGAACCGCCCCCCCCCCCCATCGAGTTTTTCAATCTTACTCTTTGGGGGTCCGTAAGAACCAACCTGGAATCTCAAAACCCCGGTCGTAATACCATGCGAGGATCGGCGGGATAACCACAGAGAAAATAAATCCCCACAGAGCAATGATAATTAGGGCCGTAGCCGAGAAGGTCAGCAATGCAATTCCTGCAAGGAATAGGCTGCCGGTAATTCCAATATGGAACGCATCAAGGAACGGGTTTCTATCTATCATGTTTTGGTTTTGTCCACCTCAACGGTCACATCTACTGCATTTTTCGGCAGCTTCGGCAGCGGTGGATAAACACTCACATCGACTGTAAGCGTGCCGCGATTGAATGACGAACTGATCGTATAGGTTAGATCATCGAACCAATTTTGTACCTCGCCAAGATGTTCTTCATCAATTTCTCGACGGAAGTGGCAGTCGTCGGACCACTCGTGGATTTCTGGTCGCAACAACTCCCCCATTTCCGCCGCTTTATCTTTCGTGTATTCTGTATCGATTACCTCTGCACAGTAATTCTCTAACTCTTTACAGGCGGAGCAGGAACCACAGTTTGCTGTCGAGCCGTGGGGTGTCTCACAATCATTTTCTGTGCCACTACATCCCGCCACCGCAGCCGCTACTGACGAGATGATTCCACTAAGGAAACTGCGGCGATCCATTAGGAAGTCACCTGGTTGAGAACCGAATCGTCTGGCCGTTCGAGGTACGACTGAAGAACATCAGCAGTAATACTTGCTACCTCAGAGCGGAACTCTTTGGTGTTGAGGTCGTAGTTTCCAAGAAAGATCGTTGAGAACTCTTCTTCGATAATGTCCTCGAACACGTCTTCCCACAAACTTTCCATGATTGACATTTCGATGGTGAGACTCCGATTTTCGTATTTGTGAACCATCTTGAGAACACGAGCTTCGGTCGTAAATTTCCGCGCCAGAATCTCTGAGTCCGAAGGTTCGTACTCGTCTGGGTTCGTAACAGATTGCGTTCCGTGAGCTTCCTTGAACTGCTGTGTTCGGAGTTTCGCGGTCTGTCCTGTATCTTCGTTCCTGATGACAATCCCCTCTGGCAGACCGTTGCGGTACGCTGACGAGACTTGTTTTGACCACTCGTTCAGACCATATTTCTTCTTGAACCCGTCAGCGGGACCTTCATACACTACCGGCGTTGTCGGTAAGGACATTTGTCCGATAATGCTCCGCGCTTCTTCCCAGTCCAAGAACACATCGGGCTGAACTGCATACACATCAAATCCGATGAAGGGGGGCGTATCATCCCATTGATACTCAAGGGTATGGGGATGCATCGCCTCACCAAAGACGACAAGCGGTCCCCATTTAGTCTCTGCTTCCAGAAGACCGTCGAGGTCTACCTCTTCTCGGACGTACTCAACAGCGTGGTCGAAGTTCTTGTCTATGTCTTTCTCGTTCTTGTATTCTACGTTGCGCGAACCGAAGACCAGTTCCCGCTCCTCATCTCGATAACCGGGGTCGAGGTGATGGTCCCCCATCAGTCTAAAGTTAGCCCCATCTAATTTTTCTTTCACGACGATGTGGCCGTCTTCGAGGATTCCGTTGTTGTCTTCGTGACCGATACGGCTGATGCTGGGATACTTTTTGAGTTCTGTCATGATTAGAATGGGTCGGAACAATCTCTAATTATACCACACTGTTCACAGCAGATTTTGCAGTGACGTTTGTAGAGCGGGCCGTCACAGTGAGGACAGGTTTCCGTCTTCACAGAACACGCAATACTCACTCATTTCTCATGTGAACACCCCCAGTTCGGCGTTACTTCCGGCGAGAGTTTCTGGTGATTCCTCATTGCGGATAAACGCATCAAGCTCTGCTCCATGATCGAGGCCGATTTCTCGCCAGGAACAGTCTCGTTTCTTGCTGGGACCCGATGAGGGGGTGGCGTGCCCTTCCAGGTACTTTCCATCGAAGACATAGTACAAATCTTCGCTATTATTGTAGAAGATGAAGTCTGCATCTTCGTAGTAGCACCGGACCAGTACGGCGATAAAGGATGCCAACCTGTTGTGGGCATACTCTTTGGCAACCAAGATATAGTTCTCGCCTCGATAAGTCAGAGCGTAGCCGATAGTCCCGTGACTGTCTTCGAATTGTTTGACCTCCTCGAATCCTCTTTCCACTAAGGTATCTTTTGCTTCGTGAATCATTGTTACATGAACGCTCCCAGCGACTCTTGGCTCTGTACCTTTCCTTGCATCGCCGCGCCGAGTTCAATTCCGATTGATTCGAGAATATCCTCCAGGGGATTTTCGAGACACTTTCGCTGCATCTCGATAGGATCAATCGTAAGATCAACGCCGTCAAGGTCGCGGCTTGAATTGTAAGCAATTACGTCTACTTCGTCTCCGTTTACGGTGTGAGTAGGCTTGAGTACTGCCCGTTTCGGTTTATCGCCCTGTGCAAGCTCCACGTCAAGAAGATGATTAGCAAACCATGCCGCCCTTGGCGCCTCCCCCTTGGGGTGATCTCCCCTTAAAGACCACAAATACGTATTTTCTTCGCCGGGATTCTCAGGGTCAATGCGCTGGCCGAGCCCTTGCGGGATACCAATGTAGTCCCAGTCGGGGTCTTTGGCATCAATTGACGCCGCAGCTTGATGTACCGTCTCCACGATCTCCGATTCGTTAGCTCCGCGAACGATTTTTTCCAACACCTCTTCCTGTACTTCAGATGAAATTTTGGCTGTGTTAGATTTTAAGCAGTCATATCCGACTATATCTACATGACCCACATTTACGTCTTCCCGACCTTTCGCCTCTGTTATCTTCATCGTTTGACTCATTGGACTATTTTTCTCTGTTCGCTTTCGGGTAAAGGTTCTATTTTTCCGTGACAACCACGACACAACGCTACAAGGTTATCGAGACAATGAGCATCGTCCGGGTCTTCGAACGACCGAACTGGCTTAATATGATGAACGTCTAACTCTCGGTCAGACTCTTTCCCACACCGTTGGCAAACTTCATCTCTATTTCTTACTTTTTTCCTTTTTCTTCTCCACTTTCCGCTATAATTCTGCTGATACCCACCCTTCCAAGATGGGCTGTTTTCACCTGAGTATCGTTTCGAGACCCACTTAGCGGCACACTTCTTACTGCAACACGGTTTCTCTACTTTACCTTCGACTTTCGATAGGAATCTCTCAAATTCTTCCTCACAAATGGGACACTCAAAGGTCTCTTTTTCTCCCTCAGTAACATGGTTTGGGTTTGTCTCAATCCCAAAATTATCTAACCAGTCACAAACAGCCTTACAACTGGTAGTGTTGGGCAACCGTTCAAGAACTCTAATTATTGAATTTTCTTGTTCGTATAGCTCACGTAGTTTTTCTTCATTATACAAATCTCTCGATGGGTGTCCGTTGAAAGTTTCTATCTCGTGGCGAGCAAACCAGTTTTCTATTGTTCCTTTTGAACAGCCCATTTCTTCTGCTATTAACTTTTGTTTTCCTAACCGATAGTACGCCTCTTTTAGTGTTTCTTTGTCCGTCCACGGTCTATTTCCACCATGTTGGTTTTTCATTCTACTAACACCTCATTAAAGTCCATCCCCTCAGACCAGCGAGTTAGGGTCGTATATCTTTTCTTACTTCCTGACATAAACATAGTTCCGAGCTTTTCCAACTCCATCTGCCAGCGATTGTTCTCGGGGCCGATTCCGTACTTTTTACACAACAGCGGATAGATAGAATTGTTCAGGTGTTCGCAATGTTCTTCAACGGTTTCGAGAGTCTTGACTTGTCCCCAAGTGTCGGGCCACTTACAGTAGACGCTATCCGTGTCACCGTATGACACACTTCCCTCGGTTTCTTCATCGATATATTTGGCTGTCCTTTTGATAACAGCCTGCCCTGTAAGGGTGACAGCGGCGGCATCGTGGGGGTTGTAGAGTGGAGAACGATTCCACCCCCCGTACCCATAGAAACTATTTACTATAGTTTTTGTGACACTATACACTTCAGCCAGTTTTTCCCTTTTTTCTGTTCCGGGGTCTGCCTGATTTCGTTCCTTTTTGAAATTCGCCTTCAGTTTCATATAATCAGTAATCAGTTCTCTCATAATGCCGTCAACATCATTTCTGAAGGCTTGGCCGTTCTCCCCTTCCAAAAACGGAATGTCTTCCACAAGAGCTTCAGCCTTCTCGATTCGAGCATCAGGAGACACATTCAGCATCTGCTGTGTCCGTGGATAGAGCGATTCGAGGTCAATCCCGACAACGTTCTCTTTCAAACCCGAGAACGAAGGGAAGACGTACGCCCCTTCGTAGTTCACTGCATCAGTATCTCCACCCACGTAGGGATTATCGTAGGCAGTAATCATTGACAGTCCGCGTTCAGCGCACTTCCGGCGTACTGCCATCTCGATGAACTCGTTGTTTTCATGGGTACGACGCCAATCGACTCCAATAATGTCTTTGAGTCGCTTCTTGAATGATAGGACTCCTTCTTCTTCGTTAATCCCGACCGTCAGCCCCACGTCGCGGGCGTTGTAATTCACGAACTTCACAGGGTCGTCCCGGTACATCTCGTAGTAGTCCTGTTCTTCGTGTTCTATCTTGGTATTATCGAGCGAGCCTTCAGCAACATCGTCAAGAGCGTAGGAGCGCGGTTCAGATAGCTGAGTGTCACCCCACCCATCCATCAGGTCGTAGAGCGCACGACCCCTAATACTCGGCTTGTAGTCGTCGCCGTGTTCCTTTACTTCTACCTCACGTTCCCGACTGAGCCTCGTCACCGTCACACCGACATTCCCCATGCGTTCAATTATGTGGGGTAAGTCGAAGCCATCATTCGATGAGTCGCCGCTGTTCCAGCCGGTGATAAGATCCGGATCTCTGTCCTTCACGTAGTTCGCAAACAGTGTGAGCATCCCAGTCTCGGTGTCAGCGAACTCCAACCTGTCAGGCTCGGTCATCCCGAGATCGTCCAGTGTGACCTCTTCTTTGAGGTTCCCACTTGGAGTTTGGAGGAAATTATCTACATCGAAGAACTCGATAAGGTCGTCGCCGGCCAAATCGAGGAACACAGTATACTCGTCGTCGTATGAATCATATGCTGCAATACTCAATATCCGCGCATCGCCTGGGTCCGGGAAGCCCGCGCCACGGTCGTCAGTTTCAATGTCGAGAGTCAAAACACGCGGTTCTACGTCTTTGATCTCGACAGGCTCCACATCATCTTTCTCTACAATAATGTGGTTATCGCGGCGCTGATCGGTCGGGACTCTGACGCCGGTCCTAATCTCGTGATCGATCCTGAAGCGTTCGGTGAAAATCGTATCGGCGCTCCAGGTCCGGTCGAACCTGTTCCGGAGATCCCGCACCGAATGCGGGTACTTGGCGATCACCTTCACCAACTCCGTAGGGTTGTGGTCGAACCGTTCAGAGAGTGGGTCCGTATCCACATCTTCGTACCCGATAAGGTCCTGGTGCTTGGCCGGCGGCACCTTATCGGTTTCTGACTTCTCAGCCAGGAAATACGGCTCGAACCCTGTGACTGTCACCGTGATTGCTTCCTGATCTCGGTTCCGCCCGTAGAGTCTGACGATCACACTCTCGAACTCAGTGTCATTCGGATACAGTGTTTCGGTAGTCACCACGTACAAGCTTTCTGACATTAGTTGAACACCTCGTTTTCTTGCATCAGTTATTTTGAGCCTTGATTAGTTCAGCGCCACACTGTTCACAGTAGTTTCTCGTGCCGACATCGGCGTCGGCTTCGTCAATCCACCTAAACTGGCGGGAGACTCTAATGCCCTTCCCGAAGCCATTGAACAGGAAACATCTGTTTGGGCACTTTACCAACGTTCTATCTATTTTGGTTCTGCTGTCAGTCTCGGTCATGGGGTGAAGTGTGGTCGTTGCGTTTCTTCCTCTCCAATTCTTTCATTTTTTTCCTCCTTTTCCGCTATTGCCTCCAGATACCGCTGGATGGGACTGTCAAGGTCAGTCTGAGTCTCGATTTGATTTCGGTGCATCACGACCGGCATCCGAGCGGCCTGTGCGGAGACAGTCCTCGGGTTGTCACCACTGAAGGTGAACGTCCCGTGGTCAGTCTCGACGGTCGCCTCAAAGTCGTGGTCAGTCATGTTTAGAGAACTACCATCCGGTTATCTCCACGATGTCTTTATCCCAGTATTTGAAGCTGCCACTGCTTGGTTGGACAGTGTGCATCGTAGCCGTGCCACCGCCTCCTTTGAGTGTATTCAACTTGCTTTCTTCTTCGAAGTCCGATGCCTCCATCGTTAGCACGTCTTCCCCATCAAGCACGACAAGCTCTCCGTCATTTTCCAGGATAAAGTCGTGGGCTTTCCCTGGAACGTGAACACCAGCTCTACTGATTGCATCTTCTTTCAGCACGACAGCAGCCCGTCCGAGCATGGTGTTCCTGGCTTCGAACCCGTACACCTTGTCCTGCTGCGTTGGATGGCTGATCGTCTTCTTGATCGTGAGTTTTGGCTCAATGTGTGGGTACATTATTCCATTTGCTCTTCGACAGTCTCTCTGATGCTATCAATGCGAGAAGCTGCCGCTTTTGTCCACCGGGCAGCGTGTCCCGGTTCGACCGCATTCGCGTTATTCTGTAGCACTGTCAACAACCATTCCGCTTCGTCGTCTGAGAGTTCTAATTCCACTGTCATAGGTAGGTTATGCCCCGCCGCCGCAGCCTCGCTGACTGGGGGCGGTTTCGGGACACCCAGGGTTTGTCCCTGGATTAAAGAATAGAGTCGGGGAAGGTTAAGTCTTATGAATCAAAGGTTCACATAGAACGCGGCAAGGTACATCAACAGACCGTAGAAGAAAAACGAAAACAGCCACAGCAATACAATCCGATAGTCAATGACCATCTACGGTTTTGGTACCGGGTCGATCTGCCGTTCTATTCGTTGCGCCACGGCCATCCGGCGTTCGTAGGCCATTGGTGGTTCGTGAGAATTGAAATCACCAGGATTGGTGATTAGTCCGAGAAGCTTTTCTGCTGAATCTCGACGGAGTTCAAGTGTTACTGTTTCTGGTCTTGGCATTAGTCGGTTCGGATAAGTTCGTATTGCGACCACTCAGGGTCGAGGCTACGCAACCTTCGCGGGTTATCGTGAAGTCTGGTATGTTCATCTCGTTGCATCACTTCCAGGTTTGATGGGCGATTATCCCAAGGGATGCAATTCTTATGGTGAACTACTGTATCTTCTTGTGTAACTTCTTCCCATCCATATTCAGCAATTGCTGTTAGTCGGTGGAGTTGGACCTGTGAAGTTTCTCTATTCAGTGTTTCAGATATGTAGACGTGACCAGAGGGACGAACGTGAAGTGATGGTAAAGCGTAATCAGAGCGCGTTTTCATTTCTACGCCAGCCTCTTTCAATGTCTTTCTAACAGGACTTTGACTACATCCTATTTCATTTGCAATTTCTACTAACGTTTCATTCTCTTTAAGATATTTTTCTTTGAGCAGTTCTTCATCGTGCCTTTTTCGGATTAGTTCATGATTGTCAATCCAACGGGAGATAGTAGTCGATGAAACTCCTACCTCTTTTGCTATATCATTTACATCTCTATCTTTTTCCCGAAACTGTTCACAGAGCCATTCTTCGGTTTTGTGTTTTTCATCGTACATTGAACTCATTGGTACTACTTACCTTGTTCACTTTCACAAATGTCATAAAACCAACACTTGCCGCTCCCCCAATGGCAGAGATTCCCCTCATCGCGTTCGAAGTTGTTCGGCTCGCCGTTTTCGTTCAATTCTTCGGGAAGTTCTTGCATCCCGAGAGCGGCTTCCTTAATCTTGAACCGACGTTCCTGAACGCCTTGTTCCCCAATAACAAGTTCGTCATCACGAGGATAATAGATTGCGACTGCATCTACGTCGTAGATTGATCTGGCAAGCCACGAGTAGAACTCTGTTTCGAGCATCACGTCTTCCATCACATCATCAAGGAACGGCGCTCCCTCGTATTTGATAGTTGGACAGTCACCAGTTTTGTAGTCGAGGATGGTAACACCGGAGCCAGTAACACCGGGAACGCTGGCACTGTTCAGCACCACGTCAGCCTTTCCCATCCAAGGGATGTCCCCGACAGGTGGGCCGGACTCGTCTACGTAGTCGGGATCTCCGTCGTAGTCATCAGGTGGTTCTCCCATCCAGAACTCTGCTTCGACTTCGAGGGGTTCCCATGCCTGTACCACTGCTCTATCATCCATACTGAATTGCTCAGATGGAATCCTCGAAGAAGCGAAGTCATACGTTCTATCAGTCTCCCGCAATCTCCTCATCTCAAATTTCCAGAAGTTTGAGATGTAGTCCAACCACTGAGTTTCGTTTCCGGTATTAGGCATCAGCGGTGTGAACCTCTCGGGCTTATCGCCGTTCTCAGCGATGTACTCCTTCAGGTTCTCGTGGAATCTCTCGAAGACAAGGTGGACCCGAGAACCGCGCTCTGTTGCCATCGTTCCAGGCGGTCGTTCTTCCATCCAATATTTCATCGCAAATTTGAATGGACATTGACGATATAGCTTAATTCTGGACTTTGATACGTATTCCAAGCCCCTTTCCATCTTTTCGTCGGAAACAGTCAGTTCTGTTCCGGGTTCTATTCCTGCTATCGATTCGTCGGTGTGGATTTCGCTCATTCTTTTACATCCCGAGTTTCGTTTCGCGCCCCAACCCGCCGATCCCTGCGTTCTTTTCCTTTTTCGTGATTCTGATTGAAGTTGGTATCCTGGGAGGTGGCTTGCCGCCGCGCCCGCTCCTGGTGAAACCATTCGTTCTTTTCTTCGTTTGTCATTGCCTCCCAGTCTGGGGGGAAATTATAATCATGTCTCATCAGCTAACTTTTCTTCCATTTTAGCATAGTGCTCGGACACGTCCATTGCCTTCATTCCGTCGAACTCGATAACAACGCGGCCATCCTCGTCTTTATTTGCAGCAGCCTTGAACAACATCTGCCGCAAGTTTTCCTTTCCGAAGGTCTCGAAAATGAAGGCCCACTGTTGCGCCTTACTGCTTTCCATTTTTCATTTTTCGACTCTTGCCCCGCTCTCAGCGTAGCCTGCTATATCGACCCAGTTGTCCTCATGGTAGTGGCCTTGAGAGTTCCGAGCCACCTTCAACAGAACCATCATGTTCGCAACATCAGCTCCATCGAGGTTCGGGTCAGCGACCCCTCCTCCCCGAAGGAACCCATTCCATAGCTCTGCGATGGTATCGAAGGAATCCTCCGGCTCCCCGTATTTGTCGGAACGTTCGTAGACAGCACTCGCCGCCTCATCGAGTATTTCAGGCGAGTCTGGTTCTTCTACTTGGTTCGTTGGGTGCGGTTGTTCACTCATTTGTTGACTTCTCCACGGACCACTGTTCCATAATCCAATATTTTTTCATCCCGATCATCGTCACTGAAAGAAAGCTGGAGTTTGTTACTCATTGGTGGGTTGTTGAACGACTCTACCCCTTCGAACTCTTCTACGACCACTTTGCCGTCAACAAGTTCGTGTTCAACGAACAGTTTGAACATCAGTCTTCGCTTTTGTTTACGACAATCCGCTCCGGCCCCTCTCCCTCTATAACTATTCTTTCCGATTCTGATTCTTTGTCGGTACTACTACTTCTCCACGGTAGCCAGTAGTTCCAGTTCATTGTTGACTTTCGATTGCGGAGAACGCTGTCGTCCGGCCCTTGCCGTCCTTTTCGGACTCGATAAGGGCCTGCAACTCTTCCTCAGTCAGGTCCCGCTCTTCAAGCTCTTCTTTGAGAGACGATACACTGTACCCTGCTGGTTCTATCGGCGGTTCCACTTCTTCTCCGCCCCCCTTATCGGGTTCGACCCTCGTCAGCACGATAAGGCTGTTTCTGGTATTCTTTATCACTTCGAGGAACTCACCGTCAGGTTCCTCGTACTCACGTCTACCGATCTCGGTTAGTGTTTCTTCTCGGAGCATGGTTAGTTGAAGTATCCTGAGTATTTTCCAGGTCTGTCGCCGTGTAGTTCTTCGTCGCCGCGTTCGATTCGAAGGAACAAACCAAAGGCCGTTTCTTTGACTTCTCGAATGATTTCGCACGCCGCTTCGTTGCCGTCTCGCTTTTCTTCCTCAGCCAACCGATCATCGAGTGCAAGGTAGAGGTGGTAGGCCCCCGTTTTCGTTTGCTCGATTTCGTTGTGCATGACAGCGAGATCAAGCATGATCGATCCGAGAGTCACTTCGCCGCTTGGGGAATCAATTCGGATATTGTTACTGATCTCCGCGATCTCCCGATCAGGGATGTGGGCAAGGTTTAGATCATAGTCTGGATTACCCCCATCACCATTTCCTTTGGAGCCTTGGGGAGTTTCATCCAAGACCTCCACCATTTCGTGTTCAGAGACAATGTACGTGTCACCGTCTATTTCTATTGTTTCAGTTTCTACCCGGATTTTCAACTGGTGGCCGTTAGCATGGTTTGTGATAAACACTTCCGGTTCTTTTTCGCCGTTAAGTGCTTTCTCTAAGAATTTCCCATGTTTAAGTGGATCAGTGTCAGCCAGCTCCGTCACCATCATCCCCTCAAACTGTTTTCTGTCGTACCCGTGCAAATCCAACGCAGCATCGTTTACTTCAACATATTCCCCCACTTCGTTGATGAGCACGGTCGGCGTGTCGCTATGTGAAACTGTTTGTTTTTTTTTGTGCGTCGGTTACTCATGCTGTAGTTTCGTTGTTATTTCCATTGATCCGTCCAGCAGCCTTTGCATCTCGGATAATATCCTCTTTGGGTGTGGTATCCATTCCGGTACAAATCATCCCACAGTTGGGACAAACTGGCTCTGATTGAGCAGTATAACGGGCTGGAATGCCACACTCGGGGCAATTAACAATGCTATATTTGATTTCTTTGATGACTACATTTCCAACGTCAGTGCTCTTAAGGATTGGGATGCCGTTATCAAGCCTTTTGTTAGTCCACGGGTCCCTCGTCCGGTATCTTTCATGTGGATTGTCAGTTACAACAAACTGTTCAACTCGTTTACCGTCTCGGGAGTGTGTTTCCGGCATTGACCGATTAAGTATTGTCTACCAGAGACAAGGGATCGGAAAGACTTAATCTTATCGGTTTGGAGTCTTATAGCGCCATGTTTATTTTTTCTTCGTCATTATCGTCTTCAACTACCGGATCTTCGAAATCAATTGGGTAAAGCCAAGTACAAGGTCTATCGTCAGACGCTCCATGAACGGTTGCGGCTGGTTCGCTCCACTCTGCAATTGACTCTTCAAAGTCAGACGGTGGTACAATTGCGCCAGACTGGATAACTTTGCTTCCGGCAATGCCTTCTATCTTGAAGGCATGGTAATGGCCCCGATATGCAATATCGAAGTCATGCTGGTTATACCACTGGAGCCACCGCTTCTTTCCTGCACTGGTTCCAATATGTTCGAGACTGTTTTGACCGTGACGGAGGTGGCCGCGGTGTTCACAATCGTTTAGACTGGTACCCCGAATGGGGAAGTTAGTAAAGTTCTGTGATTGTGAACGAACAAATCTTACATTATCGTAGTTCCTATCACGAACACGGCGGTCGAGCGTCATGAAGAACGCCGTATCCACGTTGTCGTCAGGACCCATACCGTCTCCGCGAAGCTCTCCATGATTTCCATTCTGGCAGATAACCTGGACTGATTCGAACTCTTTTGACGCCCGATCAATGAACTCCATATAAACATCTGATGCGATTGTCAGTTGTTCTGGGAGCGACAATTCCTGCTCAAACGGCTGGTCAGAATAAATTCCAATACCGTCGAGGTGGTCGCCGCCCATCACGATGTGGATTGTGTCGAAGTCCACGCCAGCCGCTTCCTGACGCTCTTTTAGGTCGAACACCTTTTCCGAGACAGTCCGAACACGGTCGATGCCAATTTCGGCAGAGAACGTCGCGTTGCCGAACTCGTCATGGTATTTCGCCCCGATGTGGTCGTCGGAGCGGTGGCACACCATGTCCTCATGGCTTTCTCGAACCGATAAGCCCGTGTCGGGGGCAGCAGGTGCGCGACCGTTCAGGTCCCGGTCGAGGTACTGAATCAGCTCGTGTACCTTCTCTTTTGCGTCCCTCGTGACAGCGGCCTTGGAGCGGGGCTCGCCCGTTGGTTGGTCCGGGTTGATGGGGTGCTCTTTCGCGTCAGGCCGGTAGTAGAACTCTGACACACCATTTACCTCCCGAACACCAAGGGAAACACCGTCGATGTTCTGGAGGTTGTTGATGTGGTCACGGGCTGTGGACTTACTGATGTCCAGAGCTTCGGCAAGTTCGGCGTATGTTGCGCCCCCGTCACGGACGAGAGTGAACACTTGCTGACGTTTCTGCGAACTGATTGTAGTTTCGTTTGTCAAGTTGTATTTTGGTCCCTATTGTGGGGGATACCGCAACTGCTACTGCTATTTCTGAATGTCGTCGTTTCTCTTGTAGACACTACAAGCTTCTGCCAAGCAGAACTGCTGCGCTCGGTCAGCGATACTGCTACAGTTGAACGATTTGTACTCCCTTGCCACTGCGTCGTCAATTGCCTCATCTGTCATCCCCTCATCGTATCCGGGGATCTCCTCGAATAGCTCGTGGATAACCCTTCGAGGAACGTTTTTTTCCACGAGCAAGGAGATTACGTTCAATTCCATCAAGTGCGAAGCGTTCCCGTAATCCCAAGCATCATCACGTTCCAAGAACTCAACGATGCACGGAAAATTCGCCGTCAAGAATGGAATGTCTTCTACTTCAATATCTCCATTTGCTCGGCTTTCGTACTCTTCAATAGCTGAGTAGTTTGGCTTTGAGGTTCCGACTCGATGAGGGGGGGTGTCTGTCTTCGCAGCGTTCCGAATCATCTGGACGACCTTGTTCCCCGCTGATTTTGACGGCGTTCGGTTGAACTCGTCAGACCAGCGCGGTTCCAGGGTCAGCTCCAGGTAGTCTTCAACGCGAAGCTCTGCTAACTCTTCGACGGTGATCGGAACGCACCACCGTGTCTTATCATCGTAGACAGCCCCATGATGAACCGTGTTGGGGTATCGGGCCAACCGCCCGAGATCCGAGGCGTCAACATCAACCCAGGGGTCAATGTTCACACCACCTGCCGTGGACTCAAGCCACGACATGACCTGTTCACCGTACTCTTTCAAGCCGTTCTTGAACTGTTCAAACGACCCGTTGGCTGGCGCAACCTCGGGGAAATCCAGGTACAAGTGTAGCCCTTTGTGACCTGAAAGCGCAACGCGGAAGTGTTGTTCTTGTTCCGATTCGAGAATAGCGTCGGCAATCATTCTTGCCCTCGCCAGCAACGCACTCATATCTCGACGCCACGCTTCGAAGCCGGTTGTGCCGTTCTTCGGGTCGTAGCCGTCACCCTCAACGTCGAGATCGATGAAGATGCAATCAACCTTTGGAATGTTGCCGTCTCGGGAGTGGCCCCGTGGGAACGAATACACCGAATAGTACCCCGGCATTTCGCTCCTGGTCGCCGCCTCCAGCGACTCACAGAAGACAACCCGGTTGCTACGAGACGATTGGATCGTCCGATTGTCCGAAGACTGCCGTGGAAAGTCGGGTGCGAACACTGCGCTCGCCTTCCACACCCCCTCATCGAGTTTCATCTTCAAACACGTTCCATGCAGTTCACACATTCATCGGAGTCGGGGAACGTCTCGACGTGTTCTTCACAGTTTGGGCAGTACGACTTTTCGCTCATCGGATCGTTTTCCGCTGTTTCACCGGGCGTCATCGTATTTGGCCCGGCGTAGGGGTGTCGCTCACTCATGTTAGCGTGCCCTGGGACGGACCAGACCCATCATCGTCCCCGTCATCGCTGAAGATGTCTTGATCCATCACCTGTTTCTCTTTCTCTGTTTGCTGTTCGACCTTTTTCTCCAGTTCATTTGCCTCTTCTTCCTCCAGGTTTACCGTCTGACCAGTGAACGGGTGCGTCACGAGCAACCCCTCGCCCTGGAGAGCTTGCTGCTCGTAGTCCATCGCCACCGGCTTTGGATAGTGTTCGTGGACTAATTCACGAGCATCTTCGATGATCGTGGGCCAATCGATGCTCACCTCCCGATTGACCTGCTTTGCGAACTCGGCAGCCGACCACTCATAGGGTGTCACCGACTTGTCCACCCTAACGTATCCTTTCGTCTTCATGTTCTTCAACGACGATTGCACGTCGCTATTTGTGATGTTCCAGCCACGTTGCCGCATCATCTGCTGGAGCGTACCCTTATCGAATTGTTCACCGTAATTCGACCGGAGCAGATCGAGGAGTTGGAAGTCTTTGTCCTGCAAGTTCAGCGCCGACAGAACCATCTTCTCTCCGAAGATCCGCATCCCGAGCCATGAGTCGGCTGGCGTCACCAGCAACGTCACATCGTTGTCGATGCGGTTATCGCCATCCCACATTTTCTGTGGCACTTCGATCCGATCATCGTAGTGGAAGAGCGTTACGCTCTTCATGAAGTCCGACAGCCGGGGAAAGTCACGGCGCGCCTCGGTGAAGTGCTGTGGAAGTGGATTCTGCCTGTCCAGCGCGGGCATGATCGGGTTCAAGAAGCCACCCACCCCATTTGATCCACCGTAGGTGTGCATCGGGATCGTGGAGACGTACTCCCTAATTTCCTGGGTCCGTTCCTCAGAAATGTTGTACTCGATAACGCCCGCCTCTTGCTTTGCCTGCCTTGTATTCACTTGTTCAGTGAGTTCTTTCGAATCATCGATTCCGACCACGAGCGCCCGATTCCGGACCTCGGGATAGTCGTTGAGATCAACCTGCTTGTTGTCCGACGCCAAGAACAGCACCAGGCAATGAGGGGGGTGGAGTGTTTGCTGAATTTCTCGCCGCTCTTCACCAGTGACTTTGGTGAACGTCCGGCTGATGGGATCACCCTCTCCGTGCGCCTTCCAAGTGTCTTCCAGGTAACCCTTCTTGATGTTCGAAATGTCCTTGTGGCGATGTACCGGACAGGAGTTGATCTTGTTGTGCATCTCGAAGAACGAGGATTCAGTCATGGATGTGGGCATCTCGAACACCCAATCATCGGGCACGCAGTATTCCGCCGCGTACACAACGGCATCCTTCCCACCGGAGGAAAGGCCCGTCATGATAACCGATCCTCCGCCGAAGAAGCTAAGGAATACCACAAGATGCGTTTCGACTTCACCGGAAAGGCCCCAATCCTCTCTTAATTGTGATACTTCGTACAGGTTTGGATTGCGAATGTTGTCTATGTCCATTGGTTGTGTCGCGCCACTTCACGGGCATTCGGCAGAGCAAGGCTGGAGTGTTAAGATGGGGAACCTTGCTCTTGAACCGGCCCGCGAAGCGGCAGAAGTCGTGGTTAGTTACTGCGTTGTGCTACTCGCTGGGAATGTCTTCATATCGTTCCGGGCCATACCCTTCGATGTCCACATCCCGCCACTCGCTACTGGTTTCTTCTACTTGATGTCCTTCCACTTCAGAGAGGACACGACCAACATCGACTGTATGGCCGCGTTTCACCGCTTCACCGTCAACGTAGAGGACTTCCCAACGCCCGGGGAATCGGACGTGTCGGACGGTGATTGCTTCAGTCATCACCGAACGCCTCCTCCCGAATATATTCTTCATGCCTGCGCATAGCAGCCTGTTCAGCGGCAGCCATCACGTCGTCCTGACACTTCTCGCGGAACTCCTCGAACTCTTCTCGACTCAGACCTTCGGGAACGTCGTAGGTCTGGCTAATGTGGGCCGAGACAGGTTCATAGTCGTCTAACATTACCTTCCGAGTTGCAGTCACTTCGACTGTCTCGGGAATCGCTCTATCTGACATTGTTGTACTTTCTATCGAGTTTTGGTTGTGTCTCAACTCCTTCAGGATACAGCCACCCGTAGAGTTGTTCTAATCTCTCAGCACCACCGACTCGCAATGTGAAAGCCCCATCTTTCCGGTCAACGATTGTCCCCTCAACAGGAAGCCAACCGAGAAGGGCGAAGAAGCGGCCTCGACTTGCTCCAGTGATGTTGAATCTCTGATGTTGCCCGACGTGTCCATCAGCATCGAACAGGCCACGAACGAACGCCGCCCGGAGACTGTCACTGGTCAACTCAGGTAAGGAACCCGAGTGAGTCTTATCAGGACCAAGACCGTGACCGCGGAGGTCTTGTGACAGAATCTCGCACCTCATGCTGACGCTGAATATCGGACCGCTCTCGGTGACGGAGTGTTCAGCATCGAGGGCATCTACGAAGGCTTCAACGTGATTTCGCTCTTGTAGTCCCAATGACAACATTGGGTTCCCCTTTTCAGGTTCACACAAGGAGCCATCACCGTAGAGCATACCAAGCCAGTATGCCTGTTCGTTCGTTTCAACCTCAGCGAAGTAGTCTTCGTTCAAGTCGAGAGCGCCGCCGACGCCGTGAACCGACAAGCCCGCCTCTTCCTTAGCGGCGTTCCAGGTACCACCGAGGTAGTTCTGGAGGCTTGTTACAGACGGGCCAACGTCTTTTTCATCGCGGAGCCTGCGATACTCGGGTCGGCTTGGTGGGTGTCCAAGCATCTCAGCGGCCTCACGAAGCCCGTCGAGGCAGTCTTGTCGAGTTACCATTTTAGGTTAGGATGAACGCTGTTGGCTTAGTTACCGTCCTTCTTTTGGAACCCACTCTATCTCTGGTTCCTGTGCCAGACGGTACACCTCAGACGCTTCTAACGCACTTGCCGCCGCGTTGAGTAGCGACCGACGTTTCTCGTCATGGGAGACTTCACCCATCTCAAGGACGAGGCGACCCTCGTCATCGAACTCCGCGAAGTCGGGGTGGTTCTCGATTATCGCGTCTCTCTCTTCGTCGTAGAAGAGGGTCACAGCGGAACCCCTACCATGAGAACGCCGAAGTGTTCGAGGAGGAAGTACGCCCCACCGAAGACGACCACCAGTAGCGCGAGGTAGAACAGTATCTCCAGTAGGATGAAGAGCAGGGCAAGCAGGCCAATGCCAGCCACCATTCCGCCAGACAGTGCGCTTTTCAGACTCATGGCGAATTAGGAACGCCGCTCCGCGACCTCCGCGGCGGCCTCCCAGTCGATCTCGTCCGGGTCCTCCACTTCATCTTCGGAGAAGCTTCGAATCTGGTCTGGGTCGGTCTTGCCGTTCCGGGCCATGTAGTCGATCAGGTTATCGAGCTTGTCAGGCACACCCTCCGGCAGTCCGTTTTCGTCGCCCGGCTGATCCGGCGACTCAGTGGATTCGGTTTCCGTCGCGCCCGACGTGGACTGAGTGGTAGTACCGCCGTCAGCAGCGGCCTGCTCCGACTCGCCGTCGCCCTCATTGGATACTCCGTTGTCGATGGTGACGAAGTTCCCAGTCTTCACATCGAGGAGGTTCGGGGTCTGGTACGTCACTTCTTCGCCATCGAAGGTGCTGGTTTCCTCCGTGATCCACAGCTCCAGCTCCCGACCTTCAAGTTCGGTACGGAGCGTCGGATCATCGGTGGTCAGCCAGTTGTGGCTGTCGTAGCTCCGTTTGTCTCCCTCTTTGCCGTTGTCCTGAACGAGAGAGTCACCTTCTTCGGTGAGCTTCTTTGCGAAGGTGCGAGTCCATGGTTTGGAACTCAGCATCATCGAAGCGTCACCAACCGGAATGACACTCTGGTTGTTAACTACACTCATGTCACCCTCTTCCAGCAGATCCTCGTTAACGACAATATCGCCACCACTCTCGATCACGACGCCTACCGGCTTGTAGAAGTAGTCCTTGTCGAACGTCTCAGAGAACCCGGCGACCCTCGGATGGTCGAACACGTCCTGGGCCGACATCTCGCCAGAGTACCCTTCTTCATCATCGAAGTTCTCGTAGACCAGACCATCCTCCGGGTTGAGGTGGAAGAACTTCCCGGCAGAAAAGACCTTCCAGGTCCCCGGCTTGTCTTCCCGCTGGAACACGATGCCGTCGAGAATGTTTAGGTTCTCAAAGTTAGCGATGAAGCTCTCACCGTACTTTTTGTGATATGTATAGTTGACCGACTCTGGCTCCATCGAAACCGTAGAGTAGTCCTGAAGTTTAATCTCCATCCGGTCGTCGTAGTTGCTGCTGCCGTTACTACCGCCGTTCGAGTTGTCATATCTGCTCATAGTTGGGTTGTGTCACGCCGTCCGCCACCTCTCTGAGCGCCGACGTGCTACACTCAAAGAGTCGGGATGCGGGAACTAAAGTCTTGCGATAAGACTCAAGTTTCCAAAGTCGAACGTTATCCCGATGCCGAAGTGTGGAATCGAACCACCGTGGACCAATCTCCGGTGACTGCAACCGCTGACGTATGGTTACTCCGCGCAGACGCCCGTGCACGCGGGAAGCTCAAGCGACGGACTCGGAAGCCGCACCTGTGGAAGACGCCACTTTTCGTCGTAGCTGGGACCCTTCATTGGTCTATTCCGGTTTCCCAACTCGATAAGGTGCCGCGCATGTCTCGCTTTTGGTCATGGCACTTACAAGAGCAGTTCGGACCACAGGGTTCGCAGAGACACTTAGCTGTCATTCTCTTCATCGGTATCGCCGCCACTGATCGTTGTCTCCTCGACATTGACAGCAGACTCCCCACCCTTATCGAGTTCGTCTTCGACTTCATTCCAATCGATCAACACGTTGCCGGCGATGAACGCTACTGGAACGTCCTCCCCTGCGAGGTCTTCCATGTTCTCGAACTCGACTCCGAGCACGTCGAGCAGTATGTTAAACTGGGATAGCTCGTCGTCTCGACTTTCAGGGAGATCGTAGACCAAGCGGCGCGAAGCATCGTAGGGTGCATCGTAGATCGGGACGATCACCTTTGGTTGCTCGAAGAAGTACCCGTCACTGCAAACGATGTCTGGCTCACCGAGTTCCGCAGTGAACACCTGTTCTTTGATGCTCTCGATCTCGCTGACCGCCGTCCGAACCGCTTCTGCACCTTGGGGATCATGCGTCTCGTCCCTGGTTAGTTTACTTACAATATTTTCGACGATTGCTACTGTTGCCATTTGTACTTTGAAGGTGGCGTCATTTCCGTGAGGCACCCGGCCCGCAACGCCAGTTGGACCGGGGAAAGCCGAGAGCGACCATTGCAGGGCGCATTGTATCTCTTCCCGTTGGGGAAGATTCACGTCTCTCAGTCGTGTTCTCGGCAAGTGGGGACTGGGGCCTCGAACCCCGTTCGTGGAGTCACTGCTCCGCTACTTTCCGCCAAGCCGTGTACCTCGGCTACCCCGAAAGGCGTGGGACCACGCCTAACTTCCGGCCCGCAGTATGGGCCTCGGTGCCGCAAGCCACGACACGCCTACCCGTTTGCCGGGCAGGTTCCCTGTTGGGATATGGGGCCGGGACCACCCCTTCTTGATGATATTTTCACCCACTGGTCCGAAATGGGCGAAGGCCGTCAAGCGGCGACCTCCCTGTGTCTATTCTTCTACCGCCACCTCACAGGGAAAGTGACGGTGAATGGAGTCGGTGAGATTTGAACTCACAGCTTCCGTCATGCAACGACGACGCTCTGCCGTTGAGCTACGACCCCAAAAGCCGACAGGAGGATTTGAACCTCCGCTCTCCGACTTACAAAGGCGGTGCTCTGCCAAACTGAGCTATGTCGGCACAAAAAGCGGGTTACCAAGCCCACTTTTGAATCCCGTAGCGAAGCGGCGGGACACAACCTAACGGGGAATCTCACCCCGCTCCCCGCTACACATCCCACTCTCATAAGTGTTGAGAGTCGCCGGGAGGAAAGCCCGGACTTCGTATGGATGGTATCGGGTGGACAGCCCGCGAGGTTTCCAACCTCGACAACGAGGAAAGGCGAGCGGTGGCCGCCAACCATCCTTTCGTCTCCCCCTCCCCCATTAGAGTAAAGGGGCCCCAATGACTTAAAACTGCCGATTTCGATTCATTATAGGGGCTCCCTGCTATCACATCAGTTATACAACGAAGTTAAACATTTATCTTTCTCCAATCCGTTTCTTTAGACGAGGCTACATTAAAGATGGTTCCGGCGTCAGACAAGAAAAAGAAACATAAAAACAAAGAGAAGACAGTTCGTTGCCCAGTCGAGGACTGCAATGAAAAGGTGTTGGCTCGTGGGCTACATCTCCACATTAGACAGAGTGCCGGAAATGGTCATGGAGAATCGGGAGAGATACCCCCTGGTATCGACTTGGACGATGCTGAAGAAGCCGGAACCAGGGAGGTTGAAATGGAATATCCCGAACAAAGAGAAGGTGAAAGTGTCCAGCGGCTCTGTCCGTACTGCGAGCGCCCGTTCCGTGGGAAGCAGGGGGTAATGATTCACCTCGGAACAACTGCTGGTAAAAAGAATCACCCAAAGGATGCACCTGATCGCCACGAACTTGACGACTTCCCGGTTGTTCGTGTAGATGAAAACGATAATGTTACAAAAGTGGTTGAAGAAGGAACCTCACTCCCCTCGACGGAGCGGCGACAAGAACAGGAAGATGGAGATGCACCATTAGATTCTGTTAGTGAAGACGATATTCGAGAACATATTCAAAATTTGCGAGAACAGGGTCTTGATGACGAAGCAGATAGAGCTGAGAAAATGTTACTTGGAGAGTGACCACTGCTTGGCAAAATATATTTGCGTATATTTCGGATCGCGGCCCTTGTTACCCGCTCGTAATTCGTCTACAGCTCCCATCAATTCGTAGAACCCTTCTTTGGTCTTATGTTGATCGTCGCGGATCGCTGGTAGAATCTCCTGTAGCATAACTTCGCTTCTCACATATGTCGTCACCAGATACTCACGGAGTGGCTCAAGGAAATTCTCGATGCTGTTTGGGTCGGTGGTTTTGAACTTCGCGCCGTTATTGCCTGTCTCCATCAATCTGTATCTGACGCCTTGCTCACTGCAATAGGACATCAACTTCCCCAGGATTGGGTCTTCATTGCTCGGTCTGCTAAACGACAGCAGCGGGAGCATCCGATACCCGATTTTATACCGATCAGCTTGATCGATCTTCACCGTAATATTGCCACCCACATCAAACGCTCCGGCGAGGTGGGCAATCTGGTCTTGTTGCACTGTACTCCTGTTTGATTGGTCCGCTGATAGGTGTTCTGATTTCATTGGTGTTCAACACTTGGATCGGAAGTCTTAAGTCTTTTCGGGTCATTTGTGTGAACGAGTACGTCCTGCGAACGGAAGCCGTAGTCCACTGGGCTGCGGCGTGCCTGCTGCGCCGTTGGGTGTAGGAACGGCGTGACGGAACCGGGGGTGTTTCCAATGGCCGTTAGTAAAGAATTAATATCGTAAGATTTAAGTTATTGGGCGTTCATATGTTTAATGACGGCAGATTGTTCTGGTTGTTCTATACTACTATAGTACATACTATAATAGTTACATCAGTAGAATATACTGTTTAGAATGGTTGATTAGGATGTTTAGTACTAAACATCTAAAACCAACCGCCCACCTTATCGAGTTTTTAAATCAACTTAGAGTAGATATTCTAAACATCTATTCTACCTATACGAGCAATCTGAACTCTGCCTGTAAATATCACAATGGAACATCCAAACGAAAGAACGCCGAATAATGTGATTACCAGCGATACTGATAATGCAACGACTATTCAACCAAAGGAAGCACCACCGGGAAAGCGTGAGAAGTTCCGTCGATTCCGTGCCTACAACACGGATATGTGGAATGGGCCGCGTCGGGAGAACACTGAGTCGTTCCGGCGGCAAGATGATCTCCATCGCTATGACTCAATTTCGTCAAGTCTCGACTTAACGTCTCACCAGAAAGATCGGGGCCGAAACATCCTCGACAATTTCGATCCGCAAACGTTCGGACAGTCAATCGATCACATCATCTTCGGTATTTGCGTTGTCGTTGCCAATGCCGATGTTGATGGAACGCGGTATTGGCCGACACAAGTCAGTGAGTCTGAGCCGTCGTGTGTATTCGAGGAGGTCGCCGCAGAAATTGGGTTTGGCTGGAAAGAGCAAATGTCGACTATCAAAAAGGTCAAGGATCGGGTTGATAATCGTAGGACCTGTCTTACGATTATCCGCGATAACCGGGAACAGAGGCCCTGGGAGTTCAATAACCTCCCGGTCAAGACAGTGGATTCCACTATCAAGACTGGGGACTATACCCTCGCTGAACTTTGCGATCACGATGACGATCTCGATACGTACTACCCGGAATATTCGATTGAGCGCAAATCCGGGGATGATTTCGTCAGCAGTGTCGGGCGGAATCGGAGCCGATTCGAGAAGGAGATCAAGCGGGCGTCTGACTGGGACTCCCCCCTTCTCGTGTTGGTTGAGGCTCCGAAGGAACCGTCGCGCTATTCGAACGGTCACTTCCTCGATTACACAGACATGGACCGGAGTCAAATCTTCGGCACTGTAGACTCCTGGGAGCGTCACTACAACGTTTCGTTCCAATTTGCCGGGAGTCGGAGCAAGGCACAGCAGATCGCCTATGAGACGCTACTGAGCCATCTCAAGGCGGGCCTTGTCTCTGATTAGTATTTCGAGTTGACTGCTCCATGTCGCTTCTTCGTGCTTGAATGGGAATATCTCATTGTCGTTTCTACTTTGACGTGGCGGAGTTGTTCCCGAGCGTCGTGAATGTCTTCTTCGTCGGCCCATACAGTTGCAACGCCGTGTCGGATCGAGTACCATGTTAGGTCCCGACCGGCTGGCTCTACACCGGCCGACTCGATAAGGGCGCGCAGTAGGTAGTTGAGCGACTGTGAGTTGTACGGGTTCCCTTTGTCGTTCAGCCATAGGCTATCGCTCGTCGCGTATTTTCCGTAGCTCTGTCGCTCGTCAAGCCACTTCCGCAGCGTTCGGACTGATTTGTTCGACAGTACGCACTCCCAGTTGTCTCGGTTTTTCGTCGATTCAGTGGCCGGAATTCGTAGTACTGCATCGTCCAGGTGTATCCATTCTGGTTTGGTCCGCGCCACTTCGATGGGACGCAGCCCCATGTCCAGTGTCGTGGCGATCAGCGATGGGATTTTGAACGAGTTCGCCCGGTCGAAGTCGTCAATGGACACCCCTTCTTTGTTTTTATCGAAGCGCCGAGCCAGGTGCCCTTTCAGCCGCTTTCGCTCTGCTTTGCTACAACTATTGTAGTGCTTTACCGTTCCGTATTTTAGGGCAGCTTCGTACAGCGGCCGGAACTCGTCTTTCTTGAAGTAGTCTCGATTCGTCACTTTCGGTTCGCTGATCTCGTAGTTGCAGGACCATTCGATGTTTTTCGCTTTTTCGTGATTGTAGTAGCTGAAGATCCTCTTGATCGTCTTGACGAAGTTGTTGAGGTTGGCGTTTTCGTAGTCACTGTAGCGCCCCAATTCTCTCATTAATTCATCAGCGTCTTCCGGTGTCAACTCTGTAGTGTAGCCTCTGTTTTCCCACACCCATCGCATGATTTGGTCGGTGTGATAGTTCGTCTTCCGCACCGTCCCGTCAGCGAACCCTTCCAGTTTGTCGGGTTTTCTGCCTTCGACGGTAAGCCATTCGAGGAAGTCACGCTTCCAGGTTTCGTAGTCAGCTCTCGCTCTATTGTGACAGGACTCCAGCGCCTCATCGGTTTTTGCCGGAAGGGGGTTGAATTCGAAGTTTATATCGTCGGCTCCTTGGTTTAACTCCATTTTCAGTACCTCTCGCCCCATTTTGCACGATTCGATGCTCCGTAAGATATGAGTGCTATCGTGGTTCTGAACATGATTTTCGTCGCTCTCAGTTGGGCCGAAATTTGGGGCGTTAGCCCGTGAGAAGCTGGATATGCGCTGGCCGAGATTTGAACTCGGGTTAGGACCGTGGCAGGGTCCTGTGATACCACTACACCACCAGCGCTCGTTTCACTCGCGCTGAGCATCGCGAA
>LMAX01000008.1_pt1 | contig 44511 bp, 69 predicted proteins | sample 582101 | NCBI WGS metagenome assembly LMAX01 (sample SAMN04097215, study PRJNA296403) | rock metagenome | isolation source: Halite rock | place: Chile: Salar Grande | collected 2013-04-24
GGCGATGAATGCTGTTCTGAAACGCCCACGCATAGGGGAGCAATATTGCTATAGCGAAATGAAGTTTATAGGCCACAAGTCCGACAGTCAATCACCACCCGGCCGTCAGTCCTCGCCGAACTCCTCGCGGCCGTGGTTCAACAGCGCTTGGCGGATCGTCGCGCGACGGTCGTGCGCGGAGTCAAACTCCCAGTCGAACTCGGCGAGGGCGTCCTCGGCGGCGAGGGCGTCGCCGAGAAGCTCCTGGATGCGCTCTGAACGCTTGTCGCCGTATTCGAGGGGTGCCTCCACGCGGTCGGCGAGGTCGTCGTCCATCGAGACGCCAAAGGAGCGCGTCATGGATGCGCAGTGCATCGCGCAGCGGCTTAAAGTCCACCGGAGGATGCGCCGATGACTCAGGGTGAGCGTCAGTACGAGACGGATAGCAAACGAGAGTGGGTCTGCCCGGACTGCGGACACTCCATACCGCGCCACCACAGCGCGAAGGGGGCGACCGTTCTGCGACCCCTGCGAGTGGCAGCACGCCACCCTCATCGAGATGCGTCCCGAAAAGAACGGTGAGAAGGTGGACTTATGAAGGTGCTCGTCGACACCGACCCAACGTTGGTCGTCCCGGACGAGCGTGGAGTGACGGCCGACGAACACGTGGATCGTGCGCTCGCGGTGTGGGACGAACTCGAAAACCCCGAGGAAGTGCTCGCGGCTTATCGCGAACGCGAGAGTTCGGACGACACGCGGCGGGAGGTGACGGCTCGTGAATCGTGATGCACTGTGCATGACGCAGGGTGCACGAGCGCGGCCGGGCGCTGCAGCGTGCAACGCGATTCGCCCGATGGCGGCGGATCGGGGTGTCGAAACGCACCGACCACGTAGCGATATAGGAGCGCATAGATCGGACGGTAGCGAGTCTCTCCGTCCCGTTCGGCGAGAATCTTCGGTTGCGTGGTGTGCACTGCAGCGTGCACTTGCCAGCACGGGAGAAAGAGAGGTGGTCGCATGAAGGGCCGTGCCCGCGCGCGGAGCACGGTCGAGAAGGCGCTTACTGACATCGACATCCGCGAGGACGAGTCGGCAATCGGACGGCTGGGCGAGGCCGCGGCGTTGCTCGCGGACGCGACCGAGGATACCGAGGCGGACCTGCCGGAGTTCGAGGAAGTGCTCGCGGGCGACGGGGAAGGGGGTGACTGACGGTGGCCGAACATCGCCACTGCTTGATTTGCGACCGACATGTCAAGCGCACCTGCGAAGGCGGACAGTGCCAGCAGTGCGGGCGCTGTAACGTCCAGCGTGCAGTCAGGAGTGGTCGGCAATGACAGACAGAGAACTGTGGGAATATTCCAAGCAGGCAGACCTCGAAAAACCACCTACACTCAACCACACTCCCAATGGATACGTTAGATGGCAGTCTACCCACAAAGGGCGGAGAGAGGTCCTATACGTACATCAGCTGCTGGCAATAGCAGAGGGTGAGGACCCGCACGAGGTCTTTTCATCCGATAACGATGTCCATCACGGGCCAGTAGAGATCCCCTGGGCAAATTGGCCCGGGAACGTTTCTGTCATTTCGCGCGGGGAGCACATCACACACCATCGGTACGACCCGGACGCACCTTACCGCGACCCAGAGCGGTTGGAGAGGGTATACAACCGGATTGGAGCAGACGGCTTGTCCTCTCTTTGGGATTGCAGCGAAGATACCATCTATAGATGGCTGGAGGAGTTCGGAATCCCAAAAACGGGCGCTAGAACGGCCAGAAGCGACGAAAAATGGTTAGAAACTCTCGGGTGGACGGAGATGGTTCGGAACACCGACAAGCCGAAGTCCGAAATCGCAAAGTCGGTCGGGGTAGCGCCCGACACGTTCCGCACCCGACTCCGTAGGAGCACGGAGAAACACCGCGAAGAGCGCAACCGAAAGTTCCGGGTCGGTGGTCCGGCGTGATCGATGCGGCGTCGCTCGAACTCGCCGCCTGGCTGTCCGTCGGCGCGGTCGGTGCGCTCGCGGCGTGGATGCTCGTGTGGACCGCCGCCTGCCGCGGCGGGCGGTTCGCCGAGCGTCGCGTCGCGCGGTGGCACGAGGGCGGTGATCGGTGGTGAGCGACGTGCTCGAAGTCGCCGAGTATGGCGACCTCGCTGCGCGGACCGACTTCTCGCGGCGCGAGATCGACACGCTCGTCGGGCTGCTTGACGAGACCGACGCGCGGTATCTCGTCCTCGAAGAATGGCTCGTCGGGGAGAAGCCCATCGAGCCGATGGATGGCTGGGTGCGGCTGTTCCGCGTCAAGTACCTGCTCGATGAGACCGACGACGCATGGTGCGTTCGCGTCGGCGAGGAGGAGTGCTGGGTGCCCAAATCTCAGTCAGTGCTCCTGGCTCTCGCCGACGGCGCGGACGCGGTGAGCACGCCGTCGAAGACGCTCACCGACTTCGCGGGGGGTGGGTCAGCGTGAGCGAGCCGGCCACCGGCGACCCGCCAGAGGTCGGGGACTACTGCGAGCGCTGCCACCACGAATTTTGGCCGCCGGTTGAGGAGCCAGTGGTTGACGCCGCCGGCCGCGAGTACGACCACGCGATTGACACCGATCCGAGCAGTCGCTTGTGGTGCCCTGACTGTTGGCAGGATCGCCAGCGCGAGAAGCACGCCGCCGAGAACCATCAACTCGCTGCGTTTAGTGAGGGTGGTGATTCAGCGTGACCGTCGAGCACATCCAAACCGAGAGCGGGAAGCATCGCGTGACGTGGGTCGCGTGCCCGTTCTGCGGCCGGTCGGGGCCGTCGGTGCCGCGGCACTTCCCGGGCCACTGGCGCAATGAGTGTCCCGCGAACGACGGGCGGGGTGGTGGCTGATGGGCCGGAAGCCGGGCGAGTGCTACGTCTGTGGCGCGTCGATGAGGCACATCGGCAAGACCCGCGAGATCGGCGGGAACGGCCACTCGAATCGGGTGTATTACTGCGAGAACTGCGATCGAAAGAGGGTCTCGGGATAATGACACGCACTTGTTTGGACCTTTTCAGCGGCCTCGGAGGCTTCAGCGCCGCGTTCGCCGAGGCCGCCGGCTGGGAGGTCGTGACCGTCGACATCGACGAGCGCTTCGAGCCGGACATCCAAGCCGACGTGCTGGATTTGCGGCCGAGCGATCTCATCGCCGCGATCGGGGAGTGGGATGTGTTGGTCATCCTCGCCAGTCCGCCGTGCAACTGTTTCAGCAAGGCGGCCGCCTGGCAAGACCACTGGGACGAGAACGGCGACCCACAGACCGCCAAGGCACGCGAAGCGGTCGCGCTCGCCCACCACACCATCGGCCTCATCCAGGCACTCGCGCCGGACTACTGGATCGTCGAGAATCCGCAGGGCCACCTCCGGCGGTTCCTCGGCGACCCCGCCGGCCGCGTCACGTACTGTCAGTACGGGACCACCTATCAGAAACCCACCGACCTGTGGGGCGAGCACCCACCGATGGAGTACCGGCGCTGTCGGAGGGGCGCTCCGTGCCACGACCACGGCAGTCTCGAAGACGACCGAGACAATCGGCCCCTCCCGCGCGACCCCGCCGAACGCGCGAAGGTCCCGCGCGAACTCAGCGACGCGATCCTCGAAGCGGTCGAAGAGGCCTACGCCAACCCGCCGCCCACACAGGCGACGCTCGGGAGGTCGGCATGACGGGACCGAAAGTCGGCCTGAGCACCACACAACTCACCCAGCCGTGGCGGCTGGCGTGTCCCGACTGCGGCTGCACCGACTGGCGCGGGCGGGCGAGTGGGTTCTATTACTGCCCGCAGTGTCAGGAGCGGTTCGATCAACTCCGTGATAAGAAGACCGGGGGGTTGGTGGGATGAGTGCAACGCCGGACAACGACGAGCCTGGCGAGTTCTACTGTCCCGACTGCCACTGTCAGTGCACCCGATCGCCGACCGATCCCGGACTCGAATACGGCCACGCAGGAGTGAAATGGTCGCGTGACGGCGTTCGGTGTCCCCGCCGCCCCGAATCGCTCGATACCACGCGGCACGGCGGATGGGGGGGCAGATGAGCACCGCCCGCGACCCCGAGACCGGCGAGTTCGTCGGCGCTCCGCACGCGGCCTACGAGTGCCGCGCCGACGGTTACTGTCGCTGGCGCGTCTACGAGCACGCACGCGCGAGCGAGTCCTACGTCTACGTTCACCAGCTACTCGCCTGTCTCGATGACGACCCGCGCGAGGTGTTCGGTCCGCGGACGCACGTTCACCACATCGACGGCGTGCGGTGGCACAACATCCGCGAGAACGTGGAGGTGCGCGCAGACGACGAGCACGCGAACTATCACATGAACGGGAGGAGCTTCGATGACTGACTGGCCCGAACCGCCCGAGACGCTACTCGGGAAAGACATCTGGTTGTGTTGGGCATACGACGAACGCGAGAAAGCAGACGGCTCGACGTATCTCACGAAGGTGCCGCTCGACCCCGAGACCGGCCACGACGGCGACGCCACCGACGACGGCGTGACCGTCGGGTTTGAGGCGGCGGTTGCGGCCCACGACCGGCTTGCGGCGGCCGACGGGATCGGCTTCGCGTTCCCCGAGAACGGCCTGCTGGTGGGTGTCGACTTGGATGACGTGCGCGATCCCGACGACGGCAGTCTGACGAAACTCGGCCGGGATGTGATGAGCGACCTCGATACCTACACCGAGGTCTCACCGTCGGGCACCGGGCTGCACTGTGTCGCGCTCGGATTCAAGCCCGGCGACCGGTGCCGGCGGTCGCTCGCGGCCGACGGGTCGCGTGACGGTTCGGCGTGCGAGATCGAGATGTACGATCAGGATCGCTTCTTTACCTACACCGGCGAGCGCGTCGGCGATGGATTCGATACCGTCGAGCAGCGCAAGCAGGCGGTCCGAGACGTGTACGACGAGTACCTGGCCGCGGACTCCGACGGCAGCGATAGTGGCGGCAGCCACGGGGCGGGGGGCTCCGACCCCGACCCCGATCTCGACGACGAGCAGGTGCTTGCGAAAGCGCGGACCGCGTCGAACGCCGAGAAGTTCGAGAACCTATGGAACGGCCGGTCGGTCGCCGGTCTCGACGGCAACGGCGGCCAGTCCGAACGCGACAAGGCGCTGTGTCAGATGCTCGCGTTCTGGACCGGCGGCGACCGTCGGCAGATGGATCGGCTGTTTCGTCAGTCCGGGCTCATGCGCGAGAAGTGGGACGAGGACCGCGGCGATCGGACCTACGGCGATCGGACCATCCAGGCCGCGCTCGACGACCAAACCGAGTTCTACGACCCCGACGGCGGCGGTACCGCCCCGGAGGCGGACATCGACGATGACGGGCCGAAGGACTGGATACAGACGGCGTGGGACGAGCACGCCGAGACCATCGACGACCCGTCGGGGCCAAGCGAGCTCGGCGAGGCCGTCGAGCAGACCATCGATGTGCTGGTTGCGGCCCACGCCAACGGCATGGCCCGCCCCACTGTCGACATGTGGCTCAAGGAGATCTCCGATCAAAGCGGAAAGGCCTACACCAAATCCGGGTTGGCCGACCTGTTCGACCGCCGGATGGATGCCGCGGTCGCGGACGGCGCGACGGGCGAGGGCAGCGGTGTTGCCCCGCGCGTTCCCGAGTTCATGGAAGACCATCTGCAGCGGGTCGTCGTCAACCGCGTCACGGACCACAACGTCGATACCTCCTACCAGTGGTATTTCAACGGCGAGATCGACGTGGCGTTCTCGACAACGGGCGGGACGCACTGGGACTGGTATCAGTTCCGCGAGCGGTACTTCGACGAGACCGGCGTCGATCTCTGCGAGCCCACGGACGGCGACGCGGATGAGTGGCGGGCGTTCGTGGTCGGGTTGATCGACGAACGCGGCGAGGAATCGAAGATCCGTGGCCCACGAACCGAGACGATCGGCGCGCTGAAAAACTACATTGAGCGCCGGACGGCCTACGGCGACATCGACGCCGCGGCGATGCGTGAGGGCGTCTATCTCGACGGCGAGGACGCCGAGGAGCTGTGGGTCCTCTCGAAGGACATCCAGCGGTTGTGCGCCGAGCGCGAGGTTGAGACCCGTGGGCTGCAAGAGGAACTCCGAGCGCGCGGACTGACGACCGGGAGTCGCGTCGCCGAGCGGCGGCGGTCTAGCGGCACGCGCGTGACCTGGTGGCGACTCTCCGCGGAGATCGCCGAGCCGCGGGCCTACGAGGACGGCGAGGAGATCGTGGAAGAGGGCGGTGACAGCGCGGAGGAACCCGAATGAGTGACACCATCCCACTCGACGAGATCGAAATCACCGGCGTTGACGATCATCCCGTGACCGACAGCGTGAAACTCCACGGCCCGCCGGGGACCGGCAAGACCACGAACGCCGGGGCGCGACTGGCCCGGCTCATCGAGGACCACGGTGTTCACATCGGCGACGTGACGTGGGTGACGTTCCGGCGGTCGCTCGCCGAGGACACCCTTTCCCGGCTGGCCGACTGGGGCGTGCTCCCCGAGAGCGCGATCGAAGACCCGACGATGGGCGACACGCGATTCATCAGCACGGTCCACGCCGTCGCCAACCGGACGCTCGGCGGGATCGGCGACGTGGCGACCACCGACGATAAAGTGGATTTCTGCCAGCAGGTGGGCGTACAGTTTCTCGCCCCGGACTCGAAGCCATGGGAAACGCCGCCCGGACAGCTGCTGTTCGACACCCTCGGGTGGTGTGCGAACAACCGCGTCGATCCCCACGACGCCGCGGAGTGTCCCCACTACGGCGACCTGAAACGTGAGTGGCCGGGCTGTGATGTCCCCGAGATGAACCAGCAGTGGCTGGCCTACAAGGACGACCGCGACCTATTCGATTTCCACGAGATGCTCACCGAGGCGCTGCGGTCGGGCTCGAACCCACCGTCGGATGTCGTTGTGGTCGACGAGTATCACGACGGCTACCCGCTGTTCGACGAGTTGGTCCGGCAGTGGCTCGACGACGCCGAGGTGGCGATCGTGGCCGGCGACCCCGAGCAGGTCGTGAACTCCTACCAGGGCGCGGACCCGCAGTTCTTTCAGAAGATCGACCTTCCCGAAGTGCTGCTCGATACGACGTATCGGGTGCGCGAGAACCACTGGCAGACCGCGACCAACCTGCTCGCACAGACGGTGAACCACTCCCCCCCGCCGGTCAAGCGCGCGAACGACGGCGGCGAACTCCGCGAGTACCGCTCGCCGGAGTTCTCGTATTCGGATGTCGAAAGCCGGTGGCGGTCGCCGCGGCCCGACGAGGACGGCTCGCCCGCGCGGATCGTCGAGCAGGCCGGACCGGACCCCGACGTGTTGTTCCTCGTACGAACGCGACGGCAAGCCTCGGCGGTCGCCGCGGCGCTGAAGAAGGCCGGGATCGTGTTCGCCACCCAGCGACGGCTCGGCGGGTGGAACACCGCCCCGAAACGGCTCGCGCTGTTCAACGCGCTCGCGAAACTCGACGGCGTTGAATCCGGCGACAGCGGTTCACATCATGGGTTGGGGCGGTGGGGGTCGAACGGTTTCGACCCGGACGAAGAGGCGACCCCGCGCGGTAGTGTCGTGCTCGCGCCGGGTGAGGCCGCGCGGCTGCTCGACGCAACCAACGCTTCGTTCCTCTCCCAGACGCGCGGCGACACCGATGACATTACGTCGCGAATCCGCAATGAAGACCGCCCCGTTCGCGGCGACGAGCTCGAAAACCACGTTGAACCGAAGTTCTGGAACACGCACACCAACGGCGCGCCGAGCGCGCGCGAACTCAACCAGGGGAGCCTCGGCGACGGCGGCATCGAGACCCTCGAACGCGCGCTCCAACGCCACGACGAGCCGGTGACGCCAAGCGACCTCGGCGTACGCGTGCTCACGATTCACGCGAGTAAGGGTGCGGAAGCCGAGGACGTCGCGGTCTACGATGGCATCCCCACCCCGGTTCGCGAGGGGATGGATCAGCGCGTCCAAACCCACGACAACGAATGGCGGACGTGGTACGTCGCGCTGACCCGAGCGAGCGAACGGCTCCACGTCCTCCGCGACGGCTTCCGGTGGCTGACGCCGTTCTTGCCACAGCAGTTGTAGACCGCCGCGGTTCGCTTTTCTCAAAACCACCGATACCGCGAGCGCGTGCGCTGTCCCCCGCGCCATTTATTCCACGAAGGTGTGTTAATGAAAACTCAACTTAAAGGGTTTTACTATTATATAGGGGGGTCACTGGGGGGGGTGGTGCGCGCGAGAAAAGGGGGTGACTGACCCCGGACAGGGGGCGGTAAGTGTCGCCCATCCATCGTGAACGCCACTGTCCGGGGTCGTTGGGGGGGTGATTTCGCGCGCACTACCCCCCCAAGTGACCCCACTAATAATAGATTGAGTCCTTTAAGTTAAGATTTCGTTGCCACACTTTCGCGGAAAGAAGTGCTGTTGGCGGCCCGCGGTCCGCCGCCTGCCCGGCTGATCGAACCCTGCGGGACAATTAAGTATCTCGTGTGAGATGCTATTCGTATGGGTGTTTCAGATACCCGTCAGCGTAGCACCGACGACAACGAACCGCCGCTTACCCAGCTCACCGCGTTCCAGCGTGACTGCCTGTTCGCGATCGCCCGGCTCGGCGGGCGCTCTGACGACCCGACGGAGGCTCCGCACGGCCTCGCGATCAAGAGCGAACTCGAAGACGCCTACGGCATGACCGGCAACGTCATCGGGGGCGACCGAGTCAACCACGGCCGACTGTACCCGAACCTCGATGCGCTCGTTGAGGAGGGTCTCGTGGAGAAGGGCGAGCGCGACCGTCGGACGAACACATACGCGCTCACTGACAAGGCCGTGTCGACCTGCAAGCGTCAGGTGTCCTTCGAGCGCAAGGCGCTCGCCGTGCCCGACCCGGATGCCGGTGATCCCGCATGAACAAAGGCGACGGCCTGCTGTTCGGTATCGGTGGCGTGCTGCTGACGATCGCCATGCTCGTGCTCAACCTGCTGTTCTACGGCGCTCTCGTCGCGATCGTGCTATATGTCGCGCTGCGGATGCTTCGGCACTTTGACGTCCTGATGGTCGGTCTCGCGCTGTTGTAGGCAAACCATTCAAGCCTATGAGAGTGCTACCTGAGATAAGCGATGGTATCGGAAGAGCCGACAGACGGACGGTGCAACGCGCCGGCCGGTGAGGACAACGCCTACTTTTGCGAGGCGTACCCCTACAAAGACGAAAACGGCGATCCGCGAAACGGTCGGTGTGCGATCCACGGTGGGAAGAATCCTGGTGCGCCGAAAGGTAACCAGAACGCCGCTGGGTCGCACGATCTCGATCAGGACGGAAACACGAACGCCCTCAATCACGGCGCGTACTCAGCTCGCTCACCAGGCGAGCTCTACCCTGCGCTCGATCCCGGCGATCGCGAGTTCGTAGACACACTCACTCGAAAATACATCGAGTTCGGGGGATGGGACCCCGACGATCCGCGAGTAACACAGCTGATTGACATCTGCGTCGACATCTGGCGGCGCGCTCGTGCGAAGGGAATACTCGTCGAGAACGGCCCCTCCCAAGAGACAGTGATCGGGACCGACGCTCAGACTGGCGAACCGATCTGGGGCGACGAGGAGCACCATCTTCAACGGCCGGTCTCCTCGATTGATTCGGACATTCGCCAAGGCCTAAAGGATCTCAATCTGAACCTCCCACCCGAGGATGCGGCGACCAACAGCATCGAGGCCGGCGGTCTGACGGTGAACTTCAACATCGAACGGGTCCCCGACGAGACCGACTACGTCGACGTCGAGTCGGAGCCGGTGGAGGACTGATGGCGACGACAGCTAGCGCCACGGATGGGGGTGCTCTTGACATCGGTTGGAAGTTCTGGTCGGCTCAACAGGAAGCGTTGAACGCCCTCCAATCTGGTGAGCACGATCTCGTGTCGTTCCGGGGTGGCTTCGGATCGGGCAAGACCGTGCTCGGCTCGCGGGCAACGATGCTGTTCGCTGTCGACGTCGCCGGGTCGGACAACCTCATCATCGCGCAGGACTCGAAAAAGGGCGGCCCGACCACCTACAAGAAGTTCTTCGAGGAGCTCCCTGGCGAGGACACGATCCCCGATCAAGGCGGCGACCCGGAGAACTCCCCGCTCATCGACGATTACAACCGGAACAAATCCCGGCTCACCGTGTTCAACGGCTCGGTGATCCGGCTCGGATCGGCCGACAAATGGAATCGCTACGCCGGTGGCGAGTTCAACTTCATCTGGTGTGACGAGGTAGCCCACTACGGAACGACGAACCTCTTCAAACTTGACGAGATGCTGATCTCTCGACAGCGGACGGCGGGCGGGCCGAACATCTCGCTGTGGACCTCAACCGGCAACGGGTACAACCAGTTCTGGCAGTTCGTCGAGCTCCAAGAGACGCCGAGTGGCGATCCGATCACAACGCGCATGAAGAACGTCGTGGCCGACGCTCGTCGGAACCCATTCCATGAGACGATGGAAAAGCAGATTCGGAAGTTCGCCGGCACCGAACGCGAGGAAGAGGCGCTTGCCGGTGGCTTCAGCGCTGCGGAGGGGCTAGTCTACGACCGTTTCTCGCGGGATCGTCACGTCATCCCTGCTGCCCACGCTCGCGAGATCGTGACCGACGACAGCTGGCGGATGTACGGCTACGACTCGGGCTACAAGGACCCCCGAGTCGTGCTTGAGGTCGGCAAGACCCCGACCGACGTGTTCGTTGTGCTGGATCACTTCCATCGCGAGGAGAGCCAACCCGAGGACGTCATCGACCCGAACGACGGGAGTGGCTGGCTCTCTGCCAAACCCGAGGGCACGATCTACTCCGAGCACGTCCCGGAACACGTTGATAAGTTCCGGCGTGCTGGGTGGCCCGTCCAGGAGGCGATCAAGGACGTCGACGATGGGATCAACTATGTTCAGGGCCGGCTGCAGGACGACGGTGGGCATGGCCCAGGCCTGCTCGTGAGCGAGGCGTGTGGTCAGCTTATCCGAGAGTTTATGAGCTACCAAGAGGACGAGATCGGGACCAGCGGGGCGACCGATCACTGTGCCGATGCATTGAGGTATGCACTCTACACTGACGAATACGGCGGCACGGAGGTCAAGCGCACTACCGTGACCCCGTCGGGTTCATCGGAGTCCCGGAGTTCCCGGAACCGGAAGCCAGGCCGGAGGCGGAACAGCAGCCAACGGCGCTGACCGCCTACTGAAGCCCTGTTCGTGGCCTTGGTACGCGGTCTCGAGTTCTGCTATTTGTCCTACTCGCCGTCCTCGTCAGGGATGATGGCAATCAGGTTTTCGAGCGGCACGTAGCCGACTGTTTTGCTCTGCCTAGGCCCTTGGTACAAGGCAAGACCGTGGTTGCCTTCTTTGAAGTTGCCGCATTCTGTGGTTTCTGGGTCCCCGGTCGTTGGGTTCTGGTATTTCACTTCCACAGCATGAGGTGAAGGCGGTGACAATTAAAACCACGCCCGCCCGCGCATCTACACCACCACTACCCGCACCTGCAGCGGAGCGTGAACAATGTCATCGGAGGATTCTCGTCTCACTCCGGATCCGCAGTCGTCGTCGCTCGGGGATCTCACCGACTCGATTCGTTCCCGAGCGCACGACATCGGCGAGTTCGTCGGCGACTTCGGGCGGCGGCTCAACACACGTGACACGATCAACATCGGCGGGAGCAGCTCGTCGACGCGAAGGCGAGGCAAGCGCGCCGAGCAGATCGAGCCGCCACGCGACGCCTACTCGAAGTTTCGCAACCAGTACGATACGACACCGCTCATCTCCTCGCCGATCGACCAGATGGCCTCTGATACCACCGCCGACGGTTGGCGGGTGCAGGCCGACGACGACCGTACGCAGGAGTTCCTCGAGCAGTGGGGCAAGCAGTGTGCGATCATCGCCGGCGAGACGGGCAAGGACTTCATCGAGCTCGTCGACGTATGGTCAAAGGTCTTCGACATCTACGGCACGCCCATCACCGAGAACGTGCCGGGACTGCAGCGCCCGGATGCCGTCGCAGCGCTGAAGATGGTGCCGCCAAGCACCATCAGCTATCAGACGCGCCCCGGCTCGTCGATGCTGCTCCGAAAGCAGGACACTCAGTACGCGAACAAGCTCACCGGGCGTGATACGGCCGCGGCGTACGTCCAGTACGATCGGGATGCCGACGAGATCTGGACCGACGGAAAGGGCCGTCGCCTCAAGGAGCGTCGGTTCGACGTCGATCAGCTCACTCGCGCCGTTCGCAACCCCGATCCCGGTGGCGTCACGGGCAAGAGCGCGGTTGAGCAGATCTCCGAGCAGACCGAGACGATGAAGGAGATGATGCGCAACGACGAGGTCGCCGTCGAATCCTCGGCGTGGAAGCAACTGTTCATCGGGTTCAAGCCGCTCGTCGAGAGTCTCCCGAACGGCGTGGAGATCACCGAACTCTCCGAGACGGGCAAGGATCGCGTCGGGAGCCATATCGAGACGGCTGAGCCCGGCGAGGTCGTGACGTACGACGCTGGCTCAATGGAGGTCCACGACGTCTCGGGCGAAGTGGCGGACCTCGTCGGCCGCTACGAGTTCTTCGTCGAGTACATCCTGAGCGCGATGCCCGCCCCGAAGTTCATGGCCGGGTTCGCGGACAACCTCAACCGCGACATCGCAAGCGATCAGGCGGCTGCCCACGAGCAGGCGGTGAAACAGCGCAAGCAGTTGATCTCCCGCACCTTCACACCAGTCTTCAAGCGCGTCGCTGATCAGCACGCCTACCCGACCGACGGCGTCGAGATCACGCTCGAACCGCCGACCGAGACCTCGCCGGTGCTCTCGCTCACGGACGAGGAGATGACCCGGCTCAAAGAGTATTCCACCGCGCTGAAGAACATCGCCGGTGGATCGCCGCCGTCAACGCTCGTGAACGAGGAGCAGCTGCTCGACTTGGTTCTTCAGCTCGACCCCGAAGAGGCGGCGCTGACGACTGACGAGGAGCCGGTGGACGGGTCCGACGAGGAAGCGGTCCGGCAGTTCAACGCGCTCATGAATGCGGGTGAGGGCGGTGAGTGAGGACATCCAACCCTACGGTGTCGAGCTCACGGAGGGCGACATCGCGGTGCTTCGTGAGACGGGTGAACTTCGGTACCGGTACGCCACCCCCGAGCAGGACCCGGACGTCGAAGTCGTGTTGAAGTATTCGAGCGACGACGGCCACGACGGTGGCGGGCACAAGGTCACGACAACGCTTCGTTGACCGGCGAGTGGAAGCAGGCCGACGGCCGCCCTGAGAAAAGCAGGACGGCCGGCATGGTAGCGCTTGGACAGCGATCGGGAGCAGTGCGACAGCGCGACGGATGGGCTCGTCGCACACTCGTCCATTCGGGATGCTCTCCCATATAAGCACCGACCCATGCACCCACACCGAAGATTCAGGTAGCATCAACACCACGACCCGACCATGCAGCTCGATCAGGAGACAGTCAAAGAGTTGGTCGGTGCGGTGCTCGGCGTGGGGGCGCTGGTCTTTCTCGTCGAGATCAGCGGCGTTCCCAGCGACGTGGCCGTCGAAGCGATCATCGGGATTCTCGGCGCGCTCGGCTTCTACGGCGTGGGGAAAAAACGCGAGCAGCGCAAGGGTGGCGAGCAATGATTGGCCCCTCCCAACTCAGTGTGGAGGTTTCGTTCGAGACCGAAGCAGCGGCGAACTACATAGAGGGGTATATGGCCGGGATCGACGAGTCGCTGACTGGCGACCCGTCCGAGCATGTCACGCTCGACGAACAATTCTTCCGGGAACACCTCAGACAGTTCGTTGAAATCGAACCGTTGGGGGGTGACGACCGATGAGCGACGCCGAATTTACCGTCCACATTGACGGCCCCATCAACGCCGCTATCCGCGGGATCATCGGCGGGTTCGCCGCCGTCGGCGCAACGACGATCGCGCTTCGGGCGCTGCAGGTCTACCAGCGTCGCCAGACCCGCGAGCAGGTGGCGGGTGAGTTTAACGAACTGACCCACGAGCTAAGGACGCGTGGGCTTGGCCGTGGTGGAGACGATGGGTGACGGCGTGACGGTCGCCGATTACTTCGCTGGCGACGCGCCGCCGACGTGCTGGCCGCGTAAGTGCTCGGTCTGTGGCGTGTGGTGTGCGGACCTCGCCGAACTCACCGACGAGGACCATCACGAGTGGGGGGCGGGCGGCCGATGAGCGCGCCCTTCTCGCTCGTCGCAGGGGGCCTCAATCGCCTCGATCCCGCGCCTGCTGGTGTCCAGTGCCAACATCACTACCCGTCGGGGCGGCGCTGTCAAGAGGAGGCCGACTATCGAGTCCGGGACCGCCCGCCGCAGGGTCCCGAACGGGAGCGGGTGTTCTGCGAGGGCCATGTGAGGGTGTCATCATCATGACTGGTTGGTTCGGCACTGGCTGGCGATCCGGGGCGTGCGACAACTGCGGACGCTCGCGGCGCGTGACGCGTGTCGACCACTCCGATCCGCGCCTCGCTGCCGTTTGTGCCTCGTGCCTCAACGCGCTCGCTGGGATGGATGATCAGCAAGGGGTCGCTCAAGACGGCCAGAACCTCGCCTAATACCCATGATACCCGATGCGCGTGTCTTGGCACAATCGAAAAAATTCAGCGGTGCCATGGCGAAACGGTGGCGTTCGCTGAAGGGCGACATCAACCAGCGCGTGATCGAGGAGGACAGCCTCGGTCTCAAAGCCCCCCAACCGGGCGATCCGGTCACCGATGGGGGCTTCGACTTCCGGGGGCGGGCCGAGAAAGAACAACAGTTCCAAAACTGGATCGAGCGCCGGATGCGTCAGGACGTGCTCGAACCCGTCGGCGACAAGCAACTCCGGCAGGGCGGCCATTATTCGGCCAAATTTCTGCGGGCTTCGTATGAGGGGGGCCTCCGCGATTCGGGGACGCGACTCCGCCAAGCCGGCGGTGAGACCGATTACCCCCGCTCGGAGTTGCAGGCGGTGTTCAACCTCCCAATCCATCAAGAACAGGTTCGAATGCTTTACCGACGGGCGTTCTCGGAGCTCAACGGGATCACCTCAAAAGTCAGCCAAGAGATCAGTCGGGAGCTGTCGGACGGTTTGCTCGCTGGCGAGAACCCCCGGAAGATCGCCCAGAGGATGAATGACCGGATCGATGCCGTCGGCCTTACACGATCTAAAGCGCTGGCGCGGACCGAGCTTTCTCGCTCGTACAACATGGCAAGCGAAAGGCGTTACAAATCCAACGGGATAGACAAGGTGGCGGTGCTGAATACGAGTCCGTGCGAGGTCTGTGCGTCCGTTATCTCGGGGAACCCCTACAAAACCGGCGAGATACCCGAGGGGAATCCACCCTATCATCCTAACTGTCAATGCGCTTTGACAATTCCGGATGGGTACTTCACGTAAACCGCTATACGGAACGCTTATCGCCCTCTGGTGTGTGGTTGTAACTAAGCAGCACGGTGTCGCCGAGTGAATCGGCCGGGGGTGGAGCCCCGACCGTGCTGGGAGAACCAGCATGATTCAACAGAAGTTGCGCGACTATCAGTCTGGCGAACCGATGTGCCCCACCTGCGGAAGGGTTTTTGATACCGAAACCGGCGTTTCTGTTCATCATACTCAGGCCCACGAGTCACCCCTCCGCTATACGCTGATTTGTGAAGAGTGCGGTGATAGAAAAGACATCCTGCCATGGCGGTCTAGCCGGTCGCGGTTCTGTTCCGAGGGGTGCAAATACAAATCCTTTGAAAGTTCTTATCGGGGCGAGGGCAATCCGCAGTATAATTCGGAGGAAGTGCCATGCTCAGTTTGCGGGGAGTCTCTAACCCGCCCAGCTTGCAACGTGAACGATCGGAATTTCTGCTCAAGGGAGTGTCAAAGCATCGGTTTTAGTGGGAAGGGAAGCCCCCGGTGGTCGGGTGGGAAGTCGATTTATCACGCGATGAAGGCTTTGCTCCCAGGGGCTTCTTGGGGCTGGATCCGCCAGCATGAGCGTGGGGATAAATGCGAGATGTGTGGGGAGAGTGCGGAAAAACTCGATCTGCACCACATCATACCGCTGCTTGCCGGCGGGGTGAACGAAGAGTGGAACTACATGACGCTCTGTCGCTCTTGCCATATCACCGTCGAGCATTACACTTCTACCATCACCAACCGCCCCTTCATCGATGGGTAGCCTACGCCACCCGCGCGCCCGCTCACGCCGTCGGTAAGCGCCCGCTCGCCGGATCGCTGGTATGCCAGACGTCACGATCGAACAGAGTGCCGGCTTCGCGGCCCACGCCGCCCCCGATGACGACGAAGACGCCCTCGCGGTGCGAGGAATAGCCCTCGGAGAGGGGCTCGCACAGGGCTCAACGAGCGATAGCGGCGACGGTCCCTCCTATTACCCGCCGGAGGTGCTGGATGCTGCGGCCGACAATCTCGTGGGCAAGAAGATCGTCGACGACTCGAATCACGACGATCTCGAAAGCAAGCACCCACCGAACGGCGCCATCGTCGGCGAGGTCACGGACGCGCAGCACGAACCGGGTGTCGGTATCGCCTTCGAGGGCGAGGTCCACCGCGAACCCGAGCGCTCGCTCATCGAGGCGGGGCTCGTCGACGTCTCGCCCGCGCTGTTTCACGGCGGTGCGGAGTACGACGAGGACCTCGGCGGCCGCGCGGTCGAAGACATCGCTTGGTGGCGCGATCTCGCGGTCGTCGATTCGGGAGGTAGCCCTGCGGCGACGATCGAGGCGCTCCAGTCGGACGCTGGTGCGGGCATGGTGGCCGAAGCTCTCGCCGACACGTTCGACGCCGCCGATGGCGTGGACGACGAGGACGCCACCCGCGCGCCCGCCGACGGCGACACTAACCCCGACGGCGAGGAATCGGGCACAGAGACAATGGCTGACGACGACAACCCGGAGGATCCTGACGAGACGACCGTCGAGGGTCTCCGCAAGGAGAACGAACGGCTCCGCGCCGAACTCACGGAGCTCCGCGAGGCCGACGCCGAGGAACTCGAAGCGGAAAACGAGAACCTCCGCGACCAGCTCGAAGAACTCGACGACGAACTCGAAGACCTCCGCGAGCAGATGGAGCCCGTCGAATCTCAGGCCGTCGAGGCCATGAGCCAGCGCACCGACCTCCCCGAGGACGTCGTGCGCGAGAAATTCGACACGGGCGAGATGTTCGACACGCTCACCGAGGGCGACGAGTCGCCTGACAGCGTGGCCGAAGCACTCAGTCTGACGCCGGACCCGCAGAGCGGCGACCCCGACCCCACGTCCGGAAAGGGTGGGTCCATCGGCGACCTCTCCTCGGACGACGAGGCCGAGATCGAGTCGCTCGCGGAGCGTGCCGAGACGTTCGACGGCGTGGACGATGAGTACGCCGAGACGCTCCGCAGCGAGGCAGCGGACATCGCGGGCGTCGACGACTTCGAGGACCTCACCGTGGAGGTGGTCTAAATGGCTCGCGAACCGGGCCAGGAGATCCTCGAGTGCCGCCGAGCGACGATGGAATCCGACGGCACCGGCGAGCCGGGGGACTTCGTGGCACTGTCCGGTGGCCAGGTCACGCAGGCCGACGGCACCGACGACCCGAAGTTCACGGGCGTTATCTCGGACTCAAAAGACAACATCGAAGGCTTCGAGGCCGGAGACAAGATCTCGGTCATCATCGGCGGCGTGTGCGTGGCGACCGTCACGGCGGGCGTCGCGTCCGGCGACGGTCTCGGTCCCTCCGCGACGGAGGGGGCAGCCACGTCGGGCGGCAGCGAGGCCGAGGCGTTCTCCGACGCTGGCGGCGAGTTCCTCGGATCGATCCCCGATGGCGCTGCGGCGGTTCACTTGGAAGGTGGTAGCTAATGCCTACTGACATCAACTACGCGGCTGCGCCGACCGACGAGGACATGATGCGAACGCTGCTGCCGGAGCCCGAGGAGATGTACGGCTACCGGGAGGCGTTCATGAATGACAGCGAGGCCCCGAACCGCGAGGGTAACGCCGTCGAGTACCCTTCTCTCGGAGAGAACTCGGACGGTGAGGACGGGTTCGAGGGCGAACTCATCGAGATCAAAGACGAGGACCCCCACCCGCTCATCAAACTCGAATACGACGGCCTCGTGGCCGCGTGGACCGAGTACGGCTGGAAGTATCACATCACGTTCAACGACATCCAGGATCAGGTCATCAACCTGACCCTCGTCCACTCTCAGGCGGACACGAAAAAGCGGATGCGTGGGCTCGATGCGAAGGCGGGGGCTGTCCTCGACGCGAACAAAAACGCCACCACCATCGGTAACGACGCCGAGGCGATGGACTACGAAGCGATCGTCGATGCCGTGACCTACATGGAAGACGAGACGGGCTACGACCCGGACCTCATCATCGCCAGCCCGCAGGCGTACGCCGAGTGGCTCAAGTCGGATCACTTCACCGGCGATACCGAGCAGTTCGCGGGCGAGCTTCGCGGCGGCGGCACGCCCGACGACGTGCTGCTCGACCTCCCGGTCACGAAGGTGCGCCGCGGTCCGCTGCAGGGGACCAACTCGGCATACGTCATCGACACCGGGATGTACGGCTGGGAGAGTCCCCGCCGGCAGTTCTCGGTGGACCGCGAGCGCAACAACGACAACAGGCGGTTCGAATACTACGTCGACGGGCGATACGACTGGGTCCCCACTGAGCCAGAGGCGCTCGTTGAGGTCATCGGCGGCGCAAGCGGTGCCTAACCCCACCGGCCCGGTCCCCTCAACTCACGATTTTCGCACAGCCCATGACCCACACGACCACCACCGAGACGATTGATGGATGAGCACCACACCGCACGGAGCGCGTATGGATGAGCCCCGACGCGGACCCGCCGTCGGACCGACAGGACACCACCGAGGAACTGCCGGTGCCCCGCGAGCGCAGCCAGTTCCTCGGGGCGGTGGTCGTGCTCTCGGGGGTAGCGTTGGTTGCACTCTCGTCGGTGGGGCTGGTGGAATTCGATGACTCGACTGCGCGCCTCCTCCTCCTCTTCGGAAGCATCCTCGTCCTCGGACGGCAAGCCTTCGGTGGGGCTTGACAGTCGCTCCGTCCGGTGGCTCCCCCTGACTTGGCAGGTCGGGGGCACGCTCCTCGTCGTCGCGAGCTACGTGTCGGGGGTGCTCTCAATCGTGGACGTCGGGGGGCATATCGCGTTGCTGTCACTCATCACGGCCTTCTATCTCTCGTGGGTCGTGCGCACCCACCGCCAGCCCCAAGACACGATCGCCGTGCTCGGGTATCTGCTCTACGCAGCGGGGCTGGGATTCGTGAGCGCGCCGTCGCTGTTCGCGCTCGACGTCAGATTGACGACCCCCACACGAGCACTCGGGGGGCTCTGTCTCGGCTTGGTGCTCGCAGTCGTGTGGGTGCTCCACGCCGAGTTCGCGACGCGTGCGGACAAAGCAGCGATGGCCGCGGAGGATGGCCGCTCATGAGTTCGTCGGAAATCACCTCCGAACACTCGACGGCCTCCGTGAGCGATGTTCGCGGCGTGATCGCGACGGACTTGGAGGACTCCGAGATCATATCGGCCCTCGAAGATGCCTGGTTCGACAACAAGCGCGCGAACGACCTGGCGGCGATGGAGGATCCGCTTATCGAGCAGATCGAAAAACACCTCGCCGCGTACAAAATCCGGGCAACTCGCGACCGCGATCTCGAAAAAGGCAAACGAAAGTCGGTGAGCATGACCTATGACGGGAGCGCGCTCGACGAACTCCGCCGGAAGGTCCGCGATCTCGACCCCTCCGGCGAGCTCATCAGTCAGGCCGGCGTCACCCGCCGGACCGGCTCGCACGTATCGAGCGCCAGACCACACTCAAAGGACGGCATCGGCGACCGCGGCGTCCGCGACAGCGGAGCCCGGTGATGGGGTGGGGCATGGAAGCTGTCGGGGTCGCCGATTTGGTGGATGATTTGGACGACATCAGCGATTCGCTCACACAGACGGAGTGGAAGGTGGGCACCACCGTCGAGTACGCGATATACCTCGAAACGGGCACCTCGAAAATGAAGCCGTTTCCGTTCATGCAACCGGCGGTGGAGAAAGTCATGACGGAACAAGCGGACAAGATCGCCGCCGACGCTGACTCCGTAGATGAAGTGGTGTCAGGGATCGCCTTTGCGATCGAGGCCGAAGCGAAGCACTTTGCCAGCGACGGTGTGCCGCCTGGCCCTGACGAAGTGACATCAAATCTGAAAAATTCTATAAGAGCCGAGAAGGTGTCGTAGTGGACCGACTGGGACTCGAACCCAGGCGTTGCGATGCGCCGCCGGTTGTGCTCGGAGGATGACCTCCGATTGGTGCCCGGCCGCTCTACCACTGAGCTATCGGTCCGATGGAAGCGGGAGGCTTCGAATCTCCGGTCGGGATGGCGTGAAGCCAAGCCCGTGTCGCACCTGCGCGACCACTTCCGCGGGACGGTCGCCGTGCCCGCACCATTCACCGACTGAGGCTTATCCGGGGTTGGTTTTCCGGCCCAATTGGGCTATCACATGGGTACGAGTTACGGGCCGATAGCGCCGTCCTATCCACCCCTATGCATCCGTTAGGGTAATATCTTGTGGCCCGACGAAAGTGGTATGTGAGATAGGCGCGTGGATGCTACCATGCCCGACACGAAGTGGGACCGATTCGACGCGGCCGCGTCGCGCCTCGACGACGACATGGACTTTCGCGAGGTCTTGGTCAAAAACTGGCAGCGCCAATACGACGAGTCGACCGGCGACTACGATTACGAACTCGGCGACGGCACGCTCGTCCAGGCCGAGCTCCGCCAGCCGAACATGCCCCGGACTGTGACGGGACCGGAGGGCGGCGACACCGAGGTCGACGTTGAGTGCTACATCCGCGAGGACGAAAACGCCAATCTCGTAGCCGCCGGCTCGGAGGACCGTGCGACGGTGATCGAGGACACCACTGATGGCCGGCAGTTCACCGTCACCGAGTTCTTCGCGGAGGACAACGGCCTGATCAGAGCGAGCGCGGTGGAAAGATGACCCGCACCAACGCCGTGCTCGTTCGCGCCGCCGGCCTGACGGCACTCACGGCCGCGGTGGCCGGTGGGGCCTATCTCGCTGCCGACTGGCTCGCAGGCCCGCCGGTCGCGGCGCTTGTCGCGCTCGCCGTGCTGGGGTTCGTGCTGTTCGCGGCAGGGGACGCAGCGATCGAGAGCGGTCCCGGTGCTGACGACTTGGAGGACGAACCATGATGGGCGACATGCGCGACGAGACCGATCTCGATTACTGCCCGGCGTGCGGGTCGGCGCTCACTGGCGAGTTCCCTGTTGAGTGTCCCGAACACGGGCCGGTGAACATCGACTTCTGGCCGTCGCCCTGGGAAGGGGGCGAAGACGCTGCCGCGGAGTTCGAGAACCCGATGGATGAGTTCAACGAGGAAATGAAGCGCCTCAACGAACTGGCTGGTGTCGACGTCGAGAACCCGTTCGCTTTCTTCGATGACCCCGGCAACGAAAGCGGCGAAGGGATGTCCGATGAGGAGTTCGTCACGGGGGGGTGGCTCGGTGTCGATCCCGACGAACTCGATGAGGGCACGGAGGATGGCGGGGTGCGTGACCGGATCAACCGACTACTCGAGAGAGACGGATGAGCAAGACGTGTTCAATCTGTGGGCAGTCCCTTTCGGCGAACCCACTCTCCGGCCCGGCCCACGCCCGCAAGCACAAAAACGAGTTCCGTAAAAAAGTGGGCCGACGGCCACAGAGTTACGACGAAGTCCGGGAGTTCTTCGACGGCGGATTCGACGGGAAGCACAAACAGCCGGGGTTGGGGGCGTTCGCCAATGCCGGATAGTCTTCCACGCCACCCCGCGCTCATGCTCCGCGATCTCCTCGTCAGCTACTGGGACGAGACCGAAACTTCCGGCCTCGATCCGGATGTCGCACCGCATCGCGACGGCGGCCTCTCAATGAACCGCGGATGGTACGATACGACGGACTTTGATCCGCATTGTGCCCTCACGGGTTTTAGGGAGGACACCGACGGTGGCGGCGACACGGGCTACACGGGAATCGACCCCTCCGGTGCAGGACCCACACAGACCCGGATCGGCCAGGGGAGCGTGACGATCTTCGCCGAGGCCGACACCGAATACGGCACGGAGGGCATGACCGCCGACGCGATCGTGAACGCGATCCAAAACGAAGTGGAGGACGTCGTGGGACAGGCCATGAGCGACGACTATCCCAACGTCGAGCTACCCAAACCGTGGACGAATCTCTCCTCAAGCTGGGATCGTGAGGACGTCGATCGCGACGTAACGCCAGTGGTCCGCTACTCGACGCTGCGAATCCGGTATGCGTGGGAGCGCCTCCCTCGCTGAGTCCACACTCACGCGCCCGCCCGCTGCGACTACCGTTTAGCCCTTTCTCGGCGGATTCGCCGGTAGAGGATGTATATCGTCTCAACGGCGGGAACCGGACGCCGAACGCTCTATCGCCGCGACCTGATGGAGGGGGTCTACGAGCCGCCCGGCATCGAGTTCGCGCCGGCCGACGAACACGGCCACGACACCGACCATCCGGTAGCGGAGTGTCGCAAGGAAGTCGGCGAGCCACTCTGCGAGCGCTACGGCAGCGTGCAGCCGCTCGGCGCCGTGGTCGACGCGGAGGACTCGTCGGACACCGAGCCGACTGAGGCGTCGCGTGCGGACGCTGACGATCCCGAGGAAGACGCCCCGCTCGTCGAGCGCGACCCCGAGCAGCTCACCGACATCGAGCGCATGATCGACAGCGCTGGGTACACGAAACTGCGCAAGGTCGCCGCGCGCATCGAGGGTGTGAACGGCAGCGGGGCGACCGCCGATATGCGCGTCGGGCTTCACGCTGCCGACGAGGAGCACGTCGCGGAGGCGTTCGCAGCCGTCGAAGACGAAACCGAGAGCGAGAGCGACATCAACACCGAGGAATCCTAATCCATGCCAGTAGACCAAGCAGCGAAGCGACCTACCGAGGGCGGTCTCCTCGGTCACCGTATCGAGTTCGTTCGCGAGAATCAGATCGGCGTCACGCCCACGGACCCCGACTGGCAGCTCTACGCGGACGTGATGATCAACGCCTGGAACTGGCAGCCGGATTCCTCGATCGAGCCCCAGCGCGGGATCTCTCATGTGGACCCGCAGGCCTTCTTCGGCGGCCCCGAGGAACACGAGTTCTCCCATCAGTATCACTGGCAGAAAGAACTCACCGACGGCGCGGGGAATCCGAACGACGCACTGTATGATTTCCTGTTCCGCGACGAGAACGGGGACTTCAACGCCACCCACACCGTCGTCGGCCGGGAAGTCCACAACTCCGGCGGCACCGACGGCGCAGGCTTTCGGACCTATACGGTCGCCACGGGAGCGCACCCGAGCGAGGCCGAGATCGAGGCCGACGCCTCCGAATCGATGCCCCTGCCGCCCGAAATCACATACGAGGCCGAACGCGTCCGCCAGTACGTCATCAACCAGCCGGCGAGCGAGACGAATCTCGCCGTGCGCTCCACCGACGACGCCGACACCACGCAGGCGGTGACCGTTGAGAACGAGGGAGCGGCCACAACCGATACCGTGACGCTCGAGGGAACCACGCTCGTCGACGTGCCCGGCCCCTACGCCGACATCGACGCGGTGAGTCTCGATACGGACGCGGTGGGCGACGTCTTGGTGTTCGTGAACGACGGCGACGCGGCCGCACCGACTGAAGGCACCAAACTCGTCGAGATTCCCGGTAAGGATACGAACAGCCCGCCGGGGAACACGAATCTCGACGGCGATCTCGGCCCCCCGCCACTCGGTGGTGGCAGCCACGAGGGGCAGGTCCAACCGGAGGGTTCCCGCACCTGGCAGCACTTCCGTGGCGACCGGATCGAGCGCGTGGCCGGCGCGGGGATCGGCCCCCGGATCAACAGCGCCACCCTGTCGGCCGATCACAACACCGATTCGGACGAACAGCAGCAGTCCACGGCGATGGCGATCGACCGCGGCGTGCTCGACGTGACGCTCGAAGCCAGCATCGCTGGCCCCCGGGCAACCGCCGACGCGATCATGGACCACCTCACGACCCGGGGGGCGGACGTCGAGTGGGAGATTACCTCCGATACGCTCCGGCTCCCCGCCGCTGTCGTGACTGAGCCGGGAGAGCTATCGATCGAACAAGAACAAACCTCGCTCTACACCGACTGTTCATTTCAGGGACGCGGTCTCGAGCTCGTCTGACTCTCTCGGTAGCATCTTTTTGCTACCAGAACTGCTACCTGAAACACGCGCGCGTATCGCACTTTTATTACACGGCCTTACCTACGCGCGGGTGTGCCCCCGAAGCCCGATATTACCGTTTCGATGGACCCCCAACTCATCGAGGATTTAGAGGAGTTAGAAGAGCGTCGCAACACCCACCGAAGCGCCGAGATCGCGGCCGGTGCGATGGTGTGGGTCAACGCCGCGATCGCGAACGGCGACCTCGATCGCCCCTACGAGTGGGACGTCGAGGAACACCACGCCGATGCTTCGTCACTGATATGACCCGCGAGAAGTGCTCGTCGTGCGGCACGCCGCTCGGAAACACGGTAAAGAAATGCCACGACTGCGGCGGGGCGACCTACCGATCCGAGCCGCGAGAGACCGGAGAGGCGTGGCGGGTCCTCCTCGGGGCGGGTGGCTGAATGGACCTTCGCGAAGTCCCCCCTGATGCGCTCGTGATCAGCGACCTGAACGAGCGGACCCGCCCCCCGAAGACGTCGGATCTGGTGAAGTCCCTCGAAGACGGCGTCGGGCTCGTCCAGCCGCCCATCGTCCGCGACGGTGATCGCGGCAGCGAAGACGGCAGCACGCTCGAAGTCGTGGTCGGCCAGCGCCGCGTGCTCGCCGCCCGGCAGGCGGGCGTCGAGGCGATCCCCATCGTGGAGGTCCCATGGAGTGACGCCGAGGCGCTCGAAGCCTCGATCACTGAGAACATCGACGCGTTCCGGGAGGACGTCACGGACAACGAACGCGCTGCTGCCGTCACGCAGCTGATGGAGCTCCGCGACGAGAGCCAACGCGAAGTGGCCCGTCGGCTTGGCGTGGACGAGTCCTCGGTGCGCAACTGGCTCGAAGGCACCCGCGAGGAATGGGAGGGCACGGACTTCGAGCCGGCGTTCAAACGCCGAAAACATCAGGACAGTGAGCGGAGTGACACCGCACAAGAAACTGATACATATTCGACGGCGGCGGACGGCGCAGCCGAGGCATCGGCGTCGGTCGGCGGCTCGTCGCTCCGCCCTGTACGTAAAGCCACCGAGGAGTCCGACGACCCGAAGAAAACGCGCGAAGAGATGGCCCATCGTGTTGAGAAGGGCGACCTCAACCAGCGCGACGTTCGCGAGATCGCCGACGCGGTGGACCGCGGTGCGGATGTCGAAGAAGCGACTGAGCGCGTCGAGCGCTCGAAGGACGCCTCGGACGGCCCGACGATCGGCGTCCAGCTGACCCTGCCCGGCTCGATCGGTTCGGAACTCGAATCCCGCGCCGAAGCGGACGGCGTGAGCAACGAAGACGTGATTCGCCGAGCGCTGCGCGAGTATCTCGGCATTGAGGAGTGACATCATGAGCAACGACCCAACCCAGAACACGAATCTGAGCAGCCCGACCGCGAAGAACGCCCCCGTAAACGAGGACACCGAGCTCGAAGTCGTCGGTGCCGAGGAGGTGTTCTTCACGAAACGAGACGAGAACGGCGATCTCATCCCCAAGACGCTCGAAGTCCCCGGGACTGACGGCAAGGCGGTCCGGGTGAAACCGGCCTCGTCAGGCGTCTACAACGAATACCTCTCGCCCGTCGAGTGGGAAAATGACGAGAAGATGGCCGAACTCTTCTCGAAGCAGTTCTCCGATCTTGACGTTTCAGCGGAGGATCTCGATAAGGACCTGCTCTCCTTTTCAGCGCAGACGATGGTCCAACTCATCCGCGAAGCGAGCGGCGAGGGAATGCAGTCAGCACTCGAAGAAAAACAGAATCGCGAGGGCATCGAGACCATGATGGGGATGCTCGGCATCGAGAAAGGCGAGGCCGACATGGCCGACATGATGCGCGTCGTGAACCAGATGGAGGGCGGAACGACCGCCGGGGACCTGCAAGCGACCGCTGAGCAGCATGACATCGATCCCGACAGCGCGACCGTCGCCGAGCTGATGGATGCGGTCGGCGAGGGCGACGGCGAGGGGGCGGCCGGCCCAAACCCTTCTCCTCCGTGACCAACGCGACCGGCGCGGATCTCGAAGATCGAGCAGCGGCGGAGGTGGACCTTCGGTATCGTTTCGCGGCCCGGCTCGGCTACGGCGTGACTGGCGAGCGCAACATCCAAGAGCTCACCCACGCCGAGATGCGCACGTATCTCGAAGGAATGCGCCGCGCCGACGAGCGCGAAGCAGAGAAGTGGGGCGACGACGGACGGGCAGAGGGCCAACCGCGAGAGAGCGATGTGGAGATGATGCGCGACCTCGAAGAAGACCTTGCCGAAGGCAGCGCCTCTTAGTCCTTCTGCGACCGCCACTCCTCCCGTGTCATCCCCTCGAATGGCGCTTCTCCTTCCTTCGGTTTCAAAAACGAGCCGAGATAGAACGCAATTCCGAGCGGCAGCGTGATCGGGGCCGGGATCACGAGCAGCGAAAGCGCTAGGAACCCACGCCCGGTTTGGCGTGCGTCGGTTCGGTCGTCCTCGCCACGGTAGCCACAGGAGGGGCACTTCTCCGCGACGATCTTCGCCTTGTCACCACACTGCCGACATTCATACGCCATATCATGTCGTGGGGCTGTCCCGACATAAATCCTAACGGCGGTTCACACGCCCGGACGCGCGGCGCAACCAGCGGTTAGCGCCGCCTTGGCGGATTTTCCGGCAACGAATGGTCGCGACGCCGGGGGCAAGCCAAAACGTCGAGGTGCAGGTTTCGACGAGCGGCGCGGACGACGCGGCGTCCTCGATCACCTCAATCGGCGATGCGGCGTCCTCGATGTCGGCGAAGGTCGGCGCGGCGGGGGCTGCGCTCGCTGCGGTGTCGGCGGGAGGGCTCGCGGCCGCGGTCTCGGCAGCCGCGGACTTCGAGCAGCAACTCGTGGAGTTGGAGAAAGTTACCAACCCCGAAACCGCGAGAAAAATGGGCGATGCGATCCAGGGGATGGCCTCGAAGATGCCCCTGGCCCAGTCGGAGCTTGCTGGGATTTCCGAGCAGGCGGGTCGCCTCGGAATCGAGGGCACGGACAACATCAAAAATTTCACCAGAGTCACAGGTGAGATGGCGACGGCGACCGACCTGAGTGCCGAACAGGCGGCCGACTCGTTCGCTCGGATGTCGACGCTGATGCAGGAGCCGATCGAGAACGTCCGGAAGATCGGCGACGCGACGAACGCGCTCTCGAACTCGATGGCTACCTCCTCCTCGGAGATCACGGACGCCGCCACGCGTTCGTCGGGGGCGCTCACCAATATGGGAGCGTCCAGTTCGGATATTCTCGCGCTGAACGCGGCGATGAACGAGGTCTCGCCGTCCGCCCGTGTGGCCGGCACCCAGCTCCGACGGATGTCCCAAGAAATGATGTCGCCGAAGAAAGTCGGCGACCTCTCGTCGGCGCTCGGGATGACCGCGAGCGAGTTCAAAAACATGCGGTCGAACGACCCGACGAAGCTCATTAAGCTGATGGCGAAGCGGATGGGTGAGGGCGGGCAGGCTGCCGATGCGCTCCGTTCGACGCTCTCGACGACGAGTCGACAGGCCCTCGCAGGCCTCTCGAACAATCTCGGATCGCTGAACAAGGGCCTTGAGACCTCACAAAAGCAGTTCGCCGAGGGCGGGTCGCTCGCCGAAGAGTTTGAGTCCGCGATGGGAACGCTCAAGAACACTGCCAAGATCACGGTGAACGAGCTGCGGAACCTCGCGATTTCGACGGGGCAGGTGTTCTTGCCGGCGCTCACTCGAATGTTGAAGGGGGTGAACTCGGCGATCTCCCTCTTCTCGAAGTTGAATACCGAGACGGGTGGGATGGCCGGTGCGATCACGCTGATCTCGGGGCTCATCACTGGCCTCGCAGCGGCGTTCTACGGCCTCGCCGGGACAGGTGCGGCGGCAGCCGTCGCCTCGGTCGGCACCGCCGTGGGGGCGCTCGCCGCGCCGCTCGGGGCCACGATGGCGGCGGTCACGGCCTTCGGGTATGCGTGGGAGAACAACCTCGGCGGGATCCAAACGACCACGCAGTCGGTCGCCACATCGGTCACCTCCCGGATCCAGTCGTTCGTCGGACGGGCGCAAGCCACCGTCCGCCAGGGGGCGTCGGGATTCCGGCAGGCGTGGTCGCAGTACATGGACATCTCGGGGGCATTCGCGCCCGCGATGGCCCGCATCCGGCAGTTCCTCCGCTCCGGTCTCGCGGGGCTTCGGGCGCTGGTCCGCGGCGACGCATCGGCGTTTCGGGTCGCGTTCTCGAAGGTCATGACCCAAGGCCGGCAGGCGGTGCTCGCGGGCATCCGCGGGATTGAGTCGGTCATCAAATCGTTCGGTGCGACCCTCATCCGTGCGTGGGAGATCGCGTTCGGAAAGCTCCCGGACAGCACGCGCTCGACGCTCCGGGGGGTGAACCTTGCACTCTCGCAAGGCCTCTCGTCGCTGCTGATGGCGCTGACGGGGTTCGGATCGCAGTCCCGCTCGAAGTTCAAGGAGGCTGTGGGCGGGTGGCGCAGCGCCGTCTCGTCGGGAGTCCCACTGATCCGCGGCGCGGTCTCGCGGCTGACCGGTGCTGTCGTCGGCCGGCTTCGTCGGTTCGCCACGACCGCCCGGAACGTGTGGTCGGTGCTGTTCGGATTCCTCCCCGCGAGAGTCCAGCGCTCGCTCTCGAAGATCACTGCGAAGGTGCGGTCGGGGCTCGCCCGCGCCGAGGCGCTGTGGAACCAGCACGCCGGCACGGTCCGGACGAAGGCACGCAACGCCTACAATCGCGCTCGAACCGCCGTCCGCGTCGCCATCCAGAAGGTCCGGACAGCAGTCACCCGCGGCCTCGGTCTCGCGGAATCGGCGTGGGATACCCACAAGCCGAGGATCATGGGCAAGGCCCGGTCGGCCTACCAAGGAGCAAAACGCGCGATTGGCGGGGTACTCGGCCGACTCCGGCGGACCGGTCAGCGTGCCCTCGGCTCCCTCACTGGACTCTGGAACAAGCACAAGGGAGCCGTACTGTCGGCGGTCAACACGATCATCACGCCGATCCAGCGCTTTGCGAAGAAGCTCGGATTCCTCAACCAGAAGGGGCGACTCACAGCGGGCGGCTTCGCGAAGATCGGCCTCTCGCTCGCGGCGCTGATGGGCGGACCGGTCACGGCGGCCATCGCGACGATCGCGAAGCTCGGGCTCGCGTTCAAGAACAACCTGCTCGGGATCCGCAACCTCGCGATGCAGGCGTTCAACGGCGCGAAGCGGGCGGTCCAGACGGCGATGCCGAAGATCAGGTCGACGGTCCAGACCGGCCTCTACGCCGTCCGGCGGATCTGGAACTTCGTGCTGAAGCCGCTCGTGAACTCCGCGAGGCGGATATTCTCGACCGTCGCGAGCACGGTCAAGAAGCACATCCCCGCGATGAAGCGGGTGGTCCAGAACTCGCTGCTGACTGTTCTGTCGATCTGGAAGAACGTCATCAAGCCGCTGCTGCCGGTCGCGAAGACCGTCTTCGGCGGCATCCTGCTCACGATCACGCGGGTCCTAGGGAAGGTCCTGAGCGTCGTCAACCGAAACCTCCCGCTGATCAAGAAGACCATCCGGACCGCGACGAACGGCATTCTCTCGATCTGGAAGAACGTTTTCGATCCGCTGCTCGGTCTCACGCTGAACGTCATCAACGGCGTGTTGCGCGTCGTCAGGAAGAACCTCCCGCTGGTCAAGCGGCTGATCAAGGGCTCGATCTCGGCGGCCTCGAGGATCTGGAAGAACCAACTGAAGCCGCTAATCCCGATCGCGAAGGACCTCTTCAACGGCGCGAAGCGGGCGGTCCAGTCGGCGATGCCTGTGGTGAAGCGTCTCGTGAAGGGGGCGATCTCCACAGTCCAGCGCGTCTGGGGCTTCCTGAAGCCGCTGATCCCCGTCGCGAAGGATCTGTTTGGCGGCGCTCGGAAGGAGGCGCAGGCCTCGATGCCGCTGGTCAAGCGGCTGGTTAAAACCGGGATCTCCACAGTCAAGCGAGTCTGGAACGGCCTGACCACGCTGATGGGAATCGCCTCGCGCGTGTTCGGCGGCGCGAAGCAGGCGATCACGTCAGCGCTGAACACGATCAAGCGGACAGTCGGGCCGATCGTTCGGGGCGTCAAGAACACGATCAGCCGCGTGTGGGGCCGGATCGCGCCCGAGGCGCGGAAGACGTGGAACGCTTGGAAGGAGGCGATTCGCGGCGTCATCAACTGGGCGAAAACGAACATCGTCCCGCCGATCCGGACCGCCATCAACGGCGTTCGGCGTGTCCTCGGTACACTCGCGGGCATCGCCCGGAAGGCCTGGAACGGCCTGAAGCGCGCCATCCAGACGGCGATCTCGGTGGTCGTCCCGATCGTCCGCACTGCGTTCAACACTATCAAGCGCACCGTCAGGACGGTTCTGAACGCACTCCTACCGATCGTTCGCACCGCCTGGAACGTCATCAAGTCGGTCGTCAGCGGTGTCGTCACCGCGCTGAAGCCGATCGTCCGCGGTGCGTGGCAGACGATCAAGGGTGCTACGCGGACGGCGTTCCGCCTGATCCGTGGCATCGCCGAGACGGTTTGGGGCGCGATCAAGGGTGTCATCGGCGCGTCGATCGACACGATCACGACCGCCGTCGTCACCGGGCTTCAGCTGCTCCGCGGTGACTGGAAGTCGGCGCTGAACACGATCAAGGAGTTCGGCGAGCGGATCTGGTCAGGGATCAAGAAGTTCATCAGCGACACGATTTCGGGCCTCGCGAGCACGCTCTCGGGGGTCTGGAGCGGGATGAAGAACACGGCCAAGGGTGCCTGGAACACGCTGAAGAACAAGGTCACCGGGGCTGCGAGCACGCTCAAAGAGAAGTCCATCGGAGCAGTCCAGACGCTCGCGTCGACGATCGTCGACAAGCTCAACCGCCTGAAGAATACGGCCATCACGAAGGCGAACAAGCTGAAGAACAAGGTCGTCGACAAGTTCACCACGCTGAAAGACGACGCGATCGGGAAGGTCCAGGATCTCGCGGGCACCGTGATGGATTACCTGACCGGGAAGAAAGGCCCGCTTAGTGGCTTGAAGTCCGCCGGAGAGGGGTTGATCAATACCTTCGTAGACGGCGTAAAGAACGTCATCAACGCCCCGAAGAACGCCATTGAGAACGCGATGGACAAGGTGCGGAGCTTCTTGCCTGGGTCGAATGCCGATCAGGGGCCGCTCTCGGACATCCTCTCGTCGGGGGAGGCGCTGATCGACACGATCGTGAGCGGGATCGAGAACAAGGCCGGTGCGGTAAAGGATGCAGTGAGCGACGCCGTGGGGAAGGCTCGGGAGTATCTTCCGTTCAGCCCCGCGGAGGAGGGGCCACTCCAAGATCTCGGCAAGACTGGCCCCGCACTCGTCCACGAATTTGCCGGCGGGATCGTGGCGAACACGTCGGAGCTGGCGAGCGCTGCGCGGAAGGCCGCCGCCGCTGCCCGGCCGCCGATGCCCGACCGCCGCGGCATAGCCCCAACGCAGGTCACGCACCCCCTCGCCGGGGCGGGGGGTGCCACGAGCGTTCGCGAGGGCGACACGATCAACGACATCGGCCCGATCACGATCGAGGTCTCGGGGAGCGCGACCCGCGAGGACGGCAAACGCTTCGGCGAGGGCTTCGTCGACGAGCTCCACAGCCGGGGGGCGGAGCGATAGCGTGACTCGAACCATCGTTCCCGGTCAGGTCAAACTCGACATCTACAAACCCGACAACGAACCCGACGATCCGGCGAACCCCGAGGCCGACCGCACGCCGGACATCCAAGTGGGGCCGGCGACCGACACCGCCCACCTGATCGACAAGGCGTCGGTCCCCCGCTCGCTCGGCGCGCTCAAAGATCAGGCTTCCTTTGCCCTCGCCAACCGTGCGGGGCGCTACTCACGCGGGGCGAGCGAGATCACGAGCGGCGACGAAGTAGTCTTCAGTGTGGAGTTCGCCGACAACCCCGGGACGTGGAGCGAGCGCTTTCGGGGTGTGGTTCGGAACCCGAAAGTATCGGGCGATGGGGCCGGCGAATCCACGTTCTCGTTCAAATGCGAGGAGTTCGTCGGGGGCATCCTCGGCTGGCGTTACCTCGAAGCGGGCTATAAGAACCGCCGCGTCGCCGGAACCGAATCGTCGGTGCTCGAATCGGCACTCGCCGAGAAATGCCCCGAGATTGCCCGCGACCGGATCACCGCCGACGGCCGCGAGACCACACAGATCTTCAACGCGGCAAAGATGTTGAAGGTCGTCCGAGGGCTCGCGAACATCCTCGACAGCACCGTCTCGACCGACGCCCGCTCGCTCGTCATCGAGCCGCTGCCGGGCGTGTCCCCCTCGTGGAGTCTCGAAGCGGGCGACTACGGCACGTTTGAGGCCGAGACCGACGACGGCGAGCTCGCCAATGCGATCCGGATCGACGGCCCGACATCCCAGGGCACGCAGGACAAACAAGAGACCCAGACCGGGTGGGCAAACGTCACCGACGACTCGCGCATCACTCGCCAACTCGACGTCCCGAAATCGGAGATCTCGGGAATCGAGATCTGGACCGACCCCACGCGCACCAACTCCGGCGACGACATCCGCGTCCGCATCCAGAAGGACGACGGCGGCGCGCCGCTTGACCCGACCGATTCGTCGCTTGACGAAGCCTTCCGGACCAACAACGGCATCCTCGAACACGACGGATGGACGACGTTTCCGCTGCCCGATAACAAGGTGCTCGACCCCGACCCCTGGCTCATCATCGAGGCGACAATCGACGGGGACGGGAGCGGTCAGGACATCGGCATCAATAACGCGGGGGTGCCGACCTATCGAGCGTACTACCCGTTTCCGATCTCCGGTCGCAAGAAAGACCCCGACTCGATCGACGAATACCGCCGCCGCGAGCGCCAACTCTCCGACACGTCGCTAACGTCGCTGAACCGTCTTAGTCAGGAACTAAACGCTCAACTCGACCACGAGAACACCCTGTCGAACACCTTTGGGTTTGACGCGCGGTCGCTCCGTGCCCACCAACTCACACCGGGTGATGCTATCCGGATCGACGAGCCGACTGCCGGTCTCGCGGGGGACTTCATGGTCACGAAACGGCAGGACACCTATTCGGGTGGGTTGCTCCGGACCGATGTGACGGCCGCCGACATCGAGGACGTCCCATCCGACCTCACCGGCTGGGGGGCGGCCTGGGGCGAGACGTGGGGGAGCTGAGGCCGCTGACCCGCGGGCGTGGCAAGGAGACCTACCACCCCCGGCCACCGAGAAACGGCAAATGCCGAGCGAGACACCGAATCACGGGTTCTACCAGCCGGACCCGAACCAGGACGGGTGGGGGACGACAAAAACAGCGATTGGGCCGACCTCGACACTCTACTGAAGCATATCTCCGCGGACGGGAAGACGTATTCGCCGCCAGCGGGAGAGTTTGAGGAGCTATCCGTCACCGAAACCTACCTCGGCCGGCTCGCGGATACCCCAACGGACGCCGAGATCGGGTCCGGTAACGTCGCCCTCTACTTCAAAGAAAACGACGATACGCTCTACAAACGACCGCACGGTGGTACGGAAACGGGTATCACGGGTGGGGGTAGCGTATCGTTTGATGGACTCACGGACGTTCAGACCGACACTCTTTCCAGCCGACCTACTGCTGACGGATCGCAGGGATGGTACTTTACGACCGACGGTGAGGGTTTCTATCTCGACAACGGTTCGTGGGATCTCATCGCGGAGCATCCAGCAAACATTGTAGCCGGAGACCTCGGGTTCGACCCCGCAACGCAGGGCGAGCTCGATACACACGCCGGGACTGCGGAAGCTCACCATACCAAAACTACGTCGTCGGATATCGACCACGCAAACGTCTCAAACGTTTTATCCGGCCAACATCACGCCAAGACCGTAAGCACCGACCTCGAAAGCGGTGGTTCGGACGAGATGAGTGTGGGAGGATTGGTAGGCGATCTCGCCGATCCGCAAAATCCAAAATCACACGACAATACCGACCACTCCACGGATTACTCACCACAAAGTCACGATCACGGTGGCGAAACAATCAGCCCGCAAACGGCCAGCATTGGGGAGCTATCCGTCGGTGGCGGGGCGACTCTCAGCGACCTGCTCGGGGCTAACATCTCGGACGACGGCGGGTCGCTCGCCGTGCTCGATACCGACATCCGGTCCTCCGTAGAGGGGGTCAGCGACGTTGCGGATCTCTCCGGCGACGCCGGCACGGCCGATCAGGTACCCCAAACCGACGGCTCGAACGTGAGCTGGGTTGATCTGCCCTCAGATGTAACGGATACGCGGATCGATGTCGCGGATAGCGGCGGCGTGGTCGTCTCCGAGCCCGACGTGATGACGGTCACGGAGTCCGGCGACGCATCGGTATACGTCTCGGACGACGGCTCCGGCGGCGTAACCGTCGATGTGAGCGCGACGGACACAGATACTCAGCTCACGACCGAGGAAGTCCAAACGGCGATCAACAACGACAGCGACCACGGCTCAACAGCCAGCCATAATTATATACCTGACACTAATCTATCGGATAGCGAGGTCGTCGATGCCGTCGAGAGTCACGGCAGCAAACTCAGCGCCAACATCGACCAGATCGACGGGTACGACATCCAAAAGAACGGCTCTGACGGTTCAGGGATTATAAACTTCAAAACGTAACTGATGACTCCACCAATATCCATCGGCGGCGACGACGTAAGCGAAATCACCATCGACGGCGAGCAGGTCCAAGAGGTCACGGCAGATGGCGACGTGGTGTGGACTGCATCCGATTTCCCGCCCGACGGTGCGACCGCCGCCTACGACTTCGAGAGCGGGTCGGGGAGCACGCTCGTCGATCGGACGGGCAACGGCAACGACGGCAGTGTGTCGGGGATGACATGGACGACGAACACCGAAAACGGGGGTTACGCGGGGTCGTTCGACGGCACCGATGATTCGGTGAATCTCGGCAGTATCTACGGTTCCGAGAACATCCAAGAAGCTGCATTTCGGATATATCCGCGGTCGAACGGACTCCAGACGGTGTTCGACCAACAATATTCGTGGAGCGCTTACTTCGACTATGGGGGTCAATCGATCTTCGTCGAACTCTACGACGATTCGTTCCGTCACGGTTCCTCACTGAGCCTCGATACGTGGCACGACGTATATATAAAGTGGGACAAAAACAATCAGATCGTCATCGAGATCAATGGCGACCGTCGCTCCGCGAGCACGTCCGCATCGGGCTCCAACAGCAGTGATACGTTTCTTGGTAAAAGCAGGAACAGGTACTATATCGACTGCCGTCTCGATAACGTTGCGCTGGCACAGGGCAGTTCGGCGGTGTTGGACTCGTGAGCATCCACATGATCCGATTCTCGACAGCGCCGGACGCCACTCTCCAGCAATGGGTGTCGACGTGGCTCACGAATATGACAGCGTGGTCGGAGGCCGACAATCAAGCCCCTACGGAGCGGGCGTTGGAGGACGGCACGGCCCACTACCGGGAGGACTGGCGCTTCGACTGGGGATCGAACAGCAAGGAAGTCCTGCTGGCTGATCTCGTCGCATACAGCCGCTCTTACGCAAATTGGGGAGTTATCGGATACCATGTCTGCGAACACGGTGGCTCGGAGAATCAGCCATGCCCGGGCTTCGATTACGGTCTTGACGGCGGTTTTTCACCGTCGGTCCAATCGGGCGTCTGGGGGTCGCCGCCCGGGAGCATCGACCCTCGCTGATCAGTGCTAAGGGCCTATTGGACACCGCGTTCGGTCCCGCACGGCCGATCAAAACCATCGCTCTCCGAGCGCGCGCGCGTGCGCATCAGAAACCACCGTATAGCGCCGCGGTGGAAGAACGACAATGCCAAGTCCCGAAGAAGAGGCCGCCCGGATTTTCGACCGCCTTGAAGGCCGCGTCTCTCGTTTGGAGGGGGCAAACACTGAAGAGGCCGTCCCGAACCCGCTCCTCGAATTTTCGGAGACGACCCGCTCGACCGACAGCTTCGGCGTCGAGGCGACATCGGCCGGGAGCGCACAGTGGGACGCCAGCCAGTGGAACGTAAGCGAGTGGAATCCTCCCGGAGGGAACTGATCGTGAGCACCGACGATCCCACCGAAACGGACGCGGCAGTCGGGTTCGCCGAGGCGACCCGCTCGCGGGGGCGCTTCGTCGTCCGGCGCTACGACATCGAGGCGGTCCGGGCCGCGATCCCGGGGTGGGACGACCATCCGAAGTCCCGCCGACTCGCTGCGCTGTCGCTGTTCCAGCCGGTCTCGGTATCCGAGACGACGAACACCCCTACCGTGGGCCAGCACGAGCTGCTCGCCGACTATCTCGCTACCACGACCGCCCCGACGGAGACGGCCGCCCACCTCGCGGTCGGCGACGACAACGCGACCGCGCCGGCCTACCGGAATCGGAGCCTCAACAACGAGCGCTATCGCACGCCGGTCGCGGACTCCTCACCCGATGACACCACGATCCGGTCGGTGGTCTATCTCGACGCCACCGAAGCGAACAACATGGATGCGGTACGTGAGGCGGGGCTGTGTACCGCTGGGACCCAAGGTGAGGGTAAACTGTTGAACCACGCGCTGGTCGGTCCCGAACCGAAGTCCTCGACGGTCGCGCTGACGGTCCGGGGCGCGCTGTCGTGGGAGGCCGCACAGTGACCGACAGCGTTACCCCCGGCGATGGGGTCCACGACATTGACCCCTATCTGACGAGCGGGGCGATCCGGTATGGTGCGGGCGACTGGGTTGTGCCGAGTGACCAAGTGGAGTTCGCCGACCACGAGGGGCTGACAGCCACGCCGCTCAACGCATTCGACGCCTCGCATTCGGCCAGCTCGATGGACGTGACGATCGACACCGGCGAGGCCTTCGTAGTGGGGTCATGGATCGGTCGCGACACGACGACGACCGTGACGCTCAATGCGCAGACGAGCAACCAGACGGTGTATCTGGGGTGGAAGAAGGGCACGTCGAACGCCGCCGTCGTGGGGCGCGAATCCGCGTTTCAGACCGGCTGGCCTAAGATCGCCATCTGGCAGTTCGACACCGACGGGTCGGGGGTAGTGGCGGCGCGCGATCAGCGTGCGGTCGGCGAGCAAATCGACGCGCGGAATGAGGGTTCGGCGGCGGCCGCGGACACCGCCGGGCACGTCACCGGGGCGAACGTCGACGGCCAGGTGTATAGCGCCGAGAACGCCGATAACGCCGACAACAGCGACGCGCTCGGCGGCGAGCCGGCGAGCGACTATCTGCGTTCGGACCGCAACGACAGCACTGCCGGGCGGCTCGGTGCGAAAGCTATCAACCTCAGAAACATCGAATTTGGCAACATCCAAAACACCGAAGGTGTTTTCGCATACGACAATTCCGAGGGGTTGAAATACTACCATAACGGGGGGTGGCGGCGGGTGTACACGTCGGATTACAAGCAAACGTCGGTCAACGGGTCGTCTATCCTTACGCGAGACGACGAAAGCGGCCTGAATGTGCACAGCGCCGACGACGCGGACAACGCCAACGCACTCGGCGGCGAGCCGGCGACGAACTATCTGCGGTCGGACCGTAGCGACACGATTTCAGGGAGGCTCGGTGCGGAGGCTATCAGGCTTGGAGACTACGATTTTAGCTACCACCCGAATGACGAGGGACTTTTGGCGTATAATGATCTCAGAGGGGTGAAATACTACCATAACGGGGGGTGGCGGCGGGTGTACACGTCGGATTACAAGCAAACGTCGATCGGCGGATCGGATATTCTCACTCGGTCCGACGAAAGCGAGCTTTCAGTTCAAAATAGTGACAGCCTCGACGGCATCGAGAGGAAGAAGATAGAGGGGACCCAGTCGGCGACGCTGCCGGTCACAGAACTGGCGGACAACGAACTCGAGTGGGTGACTATTAGACTGTATAACGACGTTTTCAGACTACTTGAAGTGAACCGGATCGGGAAGGATGGAACTATCAGTGACGAAGAGCGGTTTCACGTCCGGCGGAATAATTCGCCGAACTCATACAGCCTATACAGGCACACGTCCGGCTTGAAATCCCACGGGACGTACAACAATCCGCTCGCTGACTATGCGGGGACCGACAAGCTCCGTTTGCAGATCGAGAACCGCACCGGCTCACCGAGCACGTTCGGCGCACAGGTGAAGTTCACGGTTTACTAACACCTACGACGGCCCCCGGCGTCGCAGTACGTCGACCGCGAACGCGAACTCCCGGACCGGCGCGGGTAGCACCCCGACCGACGGATAGATAGGCGTGTGGATGCTACCTGGGTCACAACACCATGCCGAGCCACGACCACGAGCTGGCGGTGATCAGCGATTCGGGGCGCACCGACTACCGGTTCGAAGCGGTGGGGTTCGTCGAGCCCCTCGGACTCAACGACCACGACGAGGTGGACGAGAAGGCCGTCGTGGGGCACGTCAACGGCGGCACGGACGTGATCGCGTTCGACGGCGCGCCGAAGGGCCTCGCGTTCCCCGGCGACGTGGGCGATTACCGCCTCGAACTCGACGGCGAACCGATCGATCCGTTCCATCTCAACATGCGCACGATGCGAGTCGAGACTACTGCCGACAAGGCTCCCTATCGATTTGCGGTCGACGCCGACGGTCGGATCATCGGGTCGGGCACAACCAACGAGACCGAGGTGATCGGGCCGTCCGGCACGAGCGCCCGCGGTCGGGTCCGCGACGGCGAGGACACGTGGCACTTCGCGGGGGCGCTCGTTGCTGTCGACAGCAACCAGAACCTCACCGTGACGATTGACAACCGCGAGCTCGACGTGGCGGGGAACCCGCCGGTCGGGGCGATCTGACATGCCGATCCGGGCACCGGCGATGGGCGTGGAGCTCGCGGCGAGGACAAGCCCCTCCTCGGCGACCGAATCCGGGGCGTCGGGCGGCCAGAGCGATGGTCCGGGCGACGGTGGCGGCCCGCTCGTTCGCCACGGTATCGAGTTCGATCGCCGCGTCCACGCCGTTGACGATCTCGACTGGGACCCCAACGGCGACGAGACCATCTCCGTTCCCGACCGGGACGGCGTGCTCATCGAAGTACCGAACGGAACCTATCAGACCGGCCACAACGTCTTTTTCGGGACTAAGAACTGGGGGATCGTCGGACTGGGTGACGACGTGACGCTCCGGCCGCCGCCGGGCGAGTGTCTGCGCGCACTGCACGTCTCGTCGAACGACCCCGGCCGAAACATCCTCGTCGAGAACATCGAGTTCGACCAACGCGACGGTCTGCAAGCCGGTCTCGGTTGCAGCATTACCGTCCACGACGGGTTGGAGATCCACGACTGCTCACGGACGGGCGTGACCCCGAACCGCATCACTGCGGGACCGCCACTCGGACAGGAGCCGACCGGTCTGACGGCGAACGTCGTCGACGAGGACGGGTCCGGCCTGATTCGCAACTGGACGGATCACTGCGAGACCGAAGTTATCAGTTATCCCGGCAACGCACAGGGAATCAGCGTCTGGGATTCGTCGACGGGAACCGTCCGGATCGAGAACCCGTCGATCAGAAATCAGGGCGAGCACGCCATCTACGCTAGCAAGGCGAGCGCTGTGGAAGTCGTCGGTGGCGAACTGATTGACAATTGCAATACCAACCTCCGGATCGCTGGCAAAGGATCGTACGCCAGGGACTGTCGCATCGGCTACCAGCGCGACGCCGAGTACACGGATCACAAGCGCTCGAAAGGCCGGAAGGCGACCAAAATCGTCCGCATCGAGGACTCGCGCGACGGTGCCTCGGGTGGATATCTCGAAAACTGCGAGGTGTTCTGCGAGACCGACGGACTGGCGGCCTCGATGCTCGCGTTCGTGATGGGCAACACCGGCGGCTTCGAGTTCCGCAACACCACCTTCCGCAACGAGGGCACCGGGCAGTGGTGTGTCATCCAGGCCATCGGCGGCGGCTGGCGCGAACTCCACCCGCCGGGCGCGCAGTGGGTCCGGTTCACCGGGTGTGAGTTCTTGGGGGACGCGCCCGGAAAGCACGTCGTCGACGATCGCGGCGACGGTCTCGTGACGGTCGACTGAAAAGAAGCTGTTTTTCCGCGCTACTCGAAGTCGCCGAGTTCGTGGTCGTCGCGGTCTCGGCGGTCCCGGCAGGCCCGATCGGGCAGCAGGTGCGCGCCCGTCGGCGACCGAGCGGCCTGCGCGACGGTCATGTCTTCGACGCGCGACGCGGCGATCACGATCGCGTCCGGGTCGTCACTATCGTGGGCGTCGGTCATTCGCCGCCCCCATCATCACCCGGCTGCCACTCGCGAACATCTTCGGCGAGCGCTCGCAGCCACGGTTTGAGTTCGTCCATGTCCTCGCGGGCGTCCTCCAGTGTCGCGCCTTTCGCCTTCGCTTTGATTTTATCCTGGTCGCGCGTGCCCTCCCCGCGCTTGAGTTCGAGCTCGATACTGATGCCAACGTCCGTGCGCTCGACGCGCTCGGTTTCGTCGGCGCTCATAGTGGAGTCTCGTCGACGGGCGAGACGCCCCGGCGCTGGCACTCGGCGCACTGCTCGTCGTCGCCCTCGGCTTGCCCGTCGCAAGTGGAGCAGGGGTGGAGCGTGACGGTGCCGTGGGACTCGTCTTCGGAGCCACCGTCCGTGACGACGCCCTCGCCGCGGTCGGCATCCGCACCGATGCCGAGCCACTCATCGTGACCGCTCAGGCGACAGTAGACCACCCAGTGCCCGGGCGTCGCGGCGATGCACCCCTCACAGGGCAGCCCGCGCTGCCCCTCGTCGGTCGGACCGCCACACCCGGCGACATCGTGCGGGCACCCAACGTCGCGCAGGGCCGCGAGGACACGCGCCACGAGGCGGGTGTTGTGCGTCTGTCGATAGGCGTGGTGAACGCTCGCCCGCAGGGCGTGCTTGCACACGAACCGCTTCCCCCGGTGGCGGTAGTCGGGGCATTCGCACGTGCCGGCCTCAACGTCGACGAGGTACTCCGCGCCCTCGTGGCCGACGAGGTACTGTAGCTTGCCGGCGTCGCGAACGGTCAGACTCTCCGTGAGCGCTCGCGAGAGGCGGTCGGATTCGATGCTGCGGTCGTTACCGCTGGATTCAACAGCGGTGGTCGCTTCCATAGACATGGGTTGCTCCGCAACCCGTGGTCCGGTGCTTCAACACCGGGCCGTCTTACTGCGACGGTCTCGGGCTACAGTGAGTACTCTATGCTCCGGGGACTTAAGCTTGTTGCATAGAACAAGGTTGTCTCAAGGGACAACCCATAAGGCTGGTCGGATGCAACAAGCCATTGTATGAGAGCGGAGAACCGTGCCGGTATGGCGACAGGCCGCGCACTGATGACCGAGACCGAACGCGAGTATCTGGCGGGCGAGCATGGCGACCAGCGGCGCTACGAAGCGGTTTCCCGCATCCGATCGCGGATCAAAGGACCGCTGGCTGATGATATGGACTGGATAGAGCAGCACGCGCCGAAACTCCTCGAAGAAACGCGCGAGGTGGTCTGTGATGGGGAGTGACGACTCCGCAGATGCTATTGACCACGACTTGCTCGAAAAGGCGATCGGCGCATGGGGGACCGACCTCCAGATGTGGATGGCCGTTGAGGAACTCGGCGAGGCGCAGACGGCGATCGCTCGCTGGCAGCGTGGGCGCGGTGGACGTGACGCAGCGGTCGAAGAAATCGCCGACGCGATCATCATGGCCCATCAGATGGCCGTGTGCTTCGGCGAAGATGAGGTCGCTGAGGCAATCGGAGAGAAACAAGACCGGCTCCGCAAGCGGGTCTTGGAGGAAATGGATGCCTGAACAATCTCCAACAGTAACGTAACGCAGCTGCTATTCCTCACCGTCCTCCACTTTTGAGACCTCAACCACCCCGGTGTCCATGTGCGCGACGAGCTGCAGGTCGTCGCCCTGCTCGGCCTTGATCGAGTCGAGTATCTCCGGCGGGATCGTGAGGGTCAGCGACGCCCCAGCTTCCCGCAGCGATCGCTGCGCGCTCACGGTCTGAGCATCCGGATCGATAGTCACGCCTGGCATACCCATCCGCCTACGCTGGATAGGCACAAAGGCGTGCCGGTGATCTCGCCGCTTCCGAGCGGAACTGAGAAATCAAGCCCCAGCAGGTTACAGAAGGTTCGCGTAGAGATCATAATCCGAGACGCGGGTTGAGTCTTGGGTGCTGTACGCCAGAAGTTCGAGCGTGGTTTGCCACGACTCGCCCGCCGGGAGCTCATCAAGCGAGTCGAGCCCGTCGCCGAGTGCGATTCCATCCCCATCGTAAAACACGCAGAACACCGCCGGCGAGACGGTGCTATCCGAGGTGTTCTCCACGCGGAGGTCAAGCGCCGGCTCCTCGCCGGTCCGGAGGTTTTCCTCGGCAATGTTGAGCGGATCTGGGATGCCGAGCTCCGTCTGATACGTATCGGCGCTCGTGACCTCAATCTCGCCGCTGGCGGGCTCGGTGTCGTCGAGGTAGGGCTCGTAGATCTCCCAGCGCGTCCCGGGTTCGAGAAAGTAGATGCTGGCAGTCGATGTGTCTAAAATTGACTCCGAGTCGTCGTAGAACGTGACGCGGGCCTCCGGCAAGCGGAGCGTGTCGCTGCCGGTATTCTCGACGATCCCTGTCATGTAGACGTCCGTGCCGAACTCGCCCTCTTCGACGACGAGTTCCGAGTCCGAGACGGTCGTGCTCCCGGTCCCGCCGCTTGCCGTCGTCGCGGTTGCGGAGTCAGTGGTCTCGGTCTCCATCATCGCCTCGGTTTCAGTCTCCGTTTCGGTGCTTGTTGGGGTCTCAGTCTCTGTTTCAGGTTCGGTTTCGGCCTCCGTTTCGACCATTGTGGTCTCGTCGGCCGGCGGTTCGGTCGTCGCCGTGGCGGTCGGTTCGGCCGTCTCGGTCAGTGTCTCCATCTCGGCGGTCTCGGTCCCGTCGCTGCCGTTGTCCCCGCCGCCCTCCTCCTCCGAGCAGCCCGCCAGTACAGTCATCGATACACCCGCCAGCGCAAGGTAGCGTCGTCGTTGCATAGTCCGACTGATTGTGTCGGCGGGTTGTGTTAAAGGTATGGTGGCGACGGTCGGGGTCGCGCTTCCCGAAGATCAGAAGAAGGGAAATGCAGTTTTACTTCCGACGCGGTGTTGCCGAGGGTTGATGATGGGCATCCGTGAAGATTGTTGGCATGGATGAAGAGACGGGTGGGGGACGAGAAGTACCGGTCAAAAAAAGTACCGACGAGTGGTTAGCTGCTGTTGCAGAGGGGGCCGGACTGACAGAAACTGAGATGGCTCGGAAGTGTCTACGGTACGGGCTATTGAATTACGAGGCGGCAATTGACTAATCAGCCAGCATCGCCGCCATTTTCGGGTTTCCCTGGCCGTGCTCCGCGATGAACTCTTTCATTAGCACGCGGAGCACGTCACTGCGGTTCGCGTTTGGTCCAACCGCCTCCGACGCTCGCGCCGCACCAATCGCCTTGTCGAACTCTTCGACCACCTGTTCGTCGATCCAAAACGACACGTTTTTTGCTCCTTCCGAGCGGTCGTCGGACCCTCCACCCTGCTGTGCCATGTTGTCCTACAATAGTACCCATGGACTAATAAATCCCCTACTCGCTGGCGTATTATCGCACCCGTGGTACTGGATACGACCGCAATAACTTAGTTGGTGTAGTACAGTAGTATGTGCCATGTCAAGCCGTACTGCTGGGACAGAAGACGACAGCGCGGGAAAGCACGATCGAGAGAAGGTAAGCATCGAGTTTCGCGTCTCTCCTGAAATGAAATCCGCAGTGGGCGAACTCGTTGATGCCAACGACGAGACAGTGCGAAACGTCTCGCAGGTTGCGCGAGTGTTGGTCGCTTTCGCGCTCGCGAACGCCGACGAAGCGATCGAATACGGGGAAGAGAACGAGGTTTCGCTATGACCCGAGGAACCGCACGGGCATCGTCCTCCGCGACCGATGCAGGCGAAACGTGGCGGATTCTGCTGGGGGCCGGTGGATGAGTGACGTTCGTACCGCTCGCGTGACCGTCGACAAGGACGGCGACGTGGAAGTGCCCGAGAGCGTCGCCGAGGTCGTCGAAGAACACCGCGAGACGCTCGAAATCGTCGCCGAGGGCGGCACGATCACGACGGACGCCGACTCGCCCGCGCTCCCGCAGGTGATCGAGCGCGTCAACGCGCGAGGTGATCGGCGATGAATGCTGTTCTGAAACGCCCACGCATAGGGGAGCAATATTGCTATAGCGAAATGAAGTTTATAGGCCACAAGTCCGACAGTCAATCACCACC
>LMAX01000001.1_pt1 | contig 34099 bp, 55 predicted proteins | sample 582101 | NCBI WGS metagenome assembly LMAX01 (sample SAMN04097215, study PRJNA296403) | rock metagenome | isolation source: Halite rock | place: Chile: Salar Grande | collected 2013-04-24
CAGGTCTGAAACCTATTACGGCTTTACTTGGAGCAATCCTAGGAGCTATCTCGCGTTTTTTGGTACCGGTTATTGAGGATATAGCTGATTTTCTGCGGCCGGTAATAAATTTTGTGAATGATGTTGCCAGTAATACAGGCAGTGCTGCCAATACAGCCCGGAACCTGACGTTGGGAGGTGTTCCAAGCCTCTTACAAGGTGATGTAAAAGGTGCTGTAACCAGTAGTACCGGCGCAGAACTGTTCAGGTTGTTGAAGGATCAAATAGAAGGCGGCGGCTCTTCAAGCAGTTCCAGCTCTGGCAACGGATCGGCTGGCCTGGTTTCAGAGTTCTTAACCGATCCAAGTAAGACAGCGGATCAAACCGGTGAAGTTACAAAAGATTATATTAAAAACAGTATTGATGACCCGATAAAGGAGAGACTGGGTGGAGGCAGCACTGGTCCATGACCTTCAAAATCGTTCTCCAAAACAACTTTTCAGCGTACAGCGTTGATTTGGAGTACAGTTTTGAGCCTTTGGTGAAACGTAAACCTGATGGCCGGGAAAGAAACTTGACAACAATCAGCAACCAAGATCCGGAGGCAGCACGGCATTTTGCTTTCCAGCCAGGCCAAGAAAACCCTTCCTTGGAATGGACAATCTACGATAACGGGGAGGATAAAAGCAACGGATCCCTAAGCAGTTCCGGTATCAGTGATTCAAGGTTCTCCAACGACACAGTTACAACAGTGAAGGAGCAAGTGATTTGGATTACAGAGTATATCGCTGACAACACCAGTAACCCGCGTTGGCTACTGTTCGGCGGCCGGTTCACAGACAGGGACGGAAACGGGAACGGCGAAGGCACCAACGTAGTTATAGAGAACATTAATCATAGGCGTGTGGCCGGTCGGAAAGCAGCGGAAGCCGAGATAAACATGAAACTAGGGGTGACAATCTAGTAGTGGTAAACACTAGTCGGCGCTGGAAACTAGAATACACAGACAACAACGGGAACACTCAGATAATAGCTGAAGCATTTCAAAACACTGGCGCCTTGGCGATTGAACGCCACGTCCATATCCGTAGAAAAAATGATCCTGATATGTTGAAGGTCTGGCTTGAAGGAGAAAACTTTGGAAACGAGATACCGACACGTAAAAGCGAGTTCGGCACCAGCAGCAACGGAACCAATGAACCGGAAATCCGTTACAAACAATACAACCCGGAAACCGGAAGCTTTGAGTTAAAGAACCGGTTCTACCCTAAAAACAAGGGAACAATAGATGAAAACGGGAATCTGGCCTGGAAACTTTACAGCTTTATGCGTTACACAGGACAACAGCCAAGCCAAACTGTTGATGTAAGCAGTGATACTGAAGCAGCTTTGAACAGTGTCCTGCCCCAGGGCTACGTTGCCAAAATACCTGGCGATGTTTCAGCTCCAGGTGTAGATAATTATACTTTAAGTAAAAACGGTGAGGCAGATCGTGAGAAAGGATACTACGAGCTTTCCCGGAACTATAGTTATGCATTAACATTTACAGGTAATATAGACAGTAACGGTGATGCAGAGGTAAAGTATGAACCGGTTGGTTACGGCGGCACAGTCACAACTTTAATACCGAACAGTCAAGCCAGTTCACATCAAATAACAGGGGTCGATACCGGTAACAACGTATTCAAAGTTAACGGCGATGTAACCAGTGAAATGGCTGTAGACCAGGAAATAGAAGTCATTCAATCAACCGGTAACAACGGTACATATACAATCAAAGACCTTAGTTTCGACAGTTCCAACAACCAAACCAACATAGAAGTAAAAGACAACATAACGGATAGTACTGCAGACGGCACAATCATTCCCGGCGGCCAAGCAATCTTCAAAACCTGGGAAAAAGAAAAAACAGATGAAATAATCAACAAAGTAAGAGTAGAAGCCACCAACACAGACGGAGACAAAGTCACAGGGACAGCAGAGAACAGTACGATCAAAAACGAGTACGGCGAACGCTTCAAAAAAATAAAAATCGGTTACGTCCAAAACAATAACGAAGCCGACAGCATTGCTGAAAACTTCCTGCAGCCCGGTTTAAAAAATGATGGAACAGATAAAACAGAGATACCGGAATCCGGAACCCTGAAAACCAGTGTATTCTCCAACAACATCGTCAACGACAGCGTGCAGGTCGTGGACAACACACGTAACATTGATGATACATTTACTGTGGTACAGCAACGGAACTACTGGCCGGAAGCCAGTACAGAACTAGAGCTAGAATTTGAGAAAGAGAACCTAGAACGTGCAGCCACAGGCAGAGAAAACCTGAGAGATGAACGCAGCCGTTTATACCCAGGCAGCCAACAAGATGTCGGCGGTCAAAACATTGACACGCAAAACAGTTACACACAGACAGCGAATGCAGATGTAAGCACAAGCGAGCAAAGCAAAAGCCCTGACACCAATGGAAGCACAGGATTCCCTATAGCAGAAGGACAGTACGAATACAGGGAAACAGGTGCCACAGTATCAGACAACAGTTCAATAAGTGTTTCGGACAACGCACCTGATCTCTCAACCAACTTCACAGAATACCTTCTAATAAGTGTAAACGTTTCCTTCAACGGAAGCGCCGGCGACATTGACGTAATAATAGAAAACAAAAGCAGCAACAACCAGTACTTCTTCGAAGAAATCAGCCTGGTTCAAAACAGTACCGCCCGAACAATCACAATAATTGAAAGAGAGATAACGGACGGCGATCAAATAGAGACAACTGTGGAAAACGAAACAGGTTCAGCCGCTGAAATAAGTATTGATCAAACACTTGATGCATTAGGTTTCCATGATCACAGCACCAGCGGGAACACGGACAGCCACGACCATAACGTAGGTGCTTCAGATGCTGGGCACGGCGGTACAAATGACTCCAGCACACACCGGTTGGAAGGCAGAACCGAGGACGGGCAAAACATTAATACAGCTACAGAAGAAAAAACAGACAGATAGGTAAGGAATAATTTATGAGTCAGCATTTTGAAGCCGTAGAACAAGAATACATTCCCAGTAAGGAAAACCCGCAAGCTGTAAGAATCAAAGTCAGTTTCGATATTGAAGGCAAAAATGATAGATGGTTTAATTTGAAGCCTGGCCAGGTCAAAGATTGGAAGAAACATGTCCGGCAGCATTTAAAGAACCGTGAAGCAGACAATGTACCTGATGTGACCGGAGAGAAACACGTTTTATAAGTTGTCAGGCAAAGTTTTTAACTGAGCGCTTTCATAACTTGTTTATAAATGGATCCTTTGAAGCATACAGATTTCTACATCGGAGTATTTGCCGCAGTCCTACTGGTTGTATTCCTGTTAACCGGTTTCTACATAAACAGCGAACTAAGACCTCAAAACGTGCAGGACCAGGATATAGGTTTTGAAACAAATGTTACTGCCTGCAAGCTCACACAACACTTCAACGAGGATAATAATAGTGCTTACTATGATTACGAGAGAAAGGTATGTGTTCAACCCAATGAAAGTAAGGGTGGTAGTAACTGACCGACTTGGGCCGTGAAAACGATGATAGCTTGGAGGAAATAAAGGAAAAACTAGAAACACAACAAAACAAAGAAGATTACGAGAGTAAATGGGTTGAGGCATACGACCAATGGGAGAACGAAGGCGACCGGTCTATGCTGGAGAACCTTTTACAGCAGCAAAGCCAGGTCCATTCAATTAATACTTTGGAAAAGTTGAGGAAGAAGGGCCGTGACTTTGACTACGATAAAAACGATGCACTACTGTACGGATTATTGGGAACCGGATTGGTGTTTGAACTGCATCCGCTTACTGCATCTTTGGTTTTGATGGGGGGTTACAAAGTTTTGAAAGACAGCATTAATGACTTAGGTGATGAAAGTAATTTTTGGCAGAGACTTGATGCGTTTGGCTTGGAAATGTTTTACTACATTACCGGAGTCACACTAGCCGCTTACTACTTTATCGTGTTGAATAATCAGTCTGTGGCTTGGATGAAAGCCGGCAGCCTAATTATTTTACTGGTGGAGGTGGTGAAACTTGCCGGAATCCAATAAAAACAATGAACAAAGCCATCAATGTAAACAGGGAAAACAATCCGAGGACAAAGAAGAACTAAGCAGGGAACTTGCAGAGATCACAGAAGAACTAGAAACAAAACTGGAAGCCCGGAAAAAACAAATGAATCAAAGCAACGGATTACTGACAACCAAAGAGAAACTAGTCAGTAGAAGCGAGTTCCACGCCACAATAATCGGAATAAGCATGGTCGGCATGGGCTACATATTCCCCACACCCATCGGAGAACTATTCGTAATAAGCCTGTTACTAATGCTGAGAACCGGGTTAAAAAGCTGTAGAACCCAAGAACACCTGCCCGGCCACTTAGGAGATGTCATCCATGAATGGGCGTACACCGCAGCATTCGGATTCCTGACAGCAATGGTTTTCCATTATTGCACAGGTTTCATGTTATCGGAAATCAATTTCAGTCAGATAGTACTGGCGATGCTCGGCGGCCTCTAAAAAAAACTGGTACTGCGATCCCGGTTTTTCCGAAAAAAGTTGATACTGGAATCCTAATATTTCTAGGGAGGAATTTGAGGTTCAAGAGTATTTAATCGGATCAAAAAACTAGTTTTTGTATTATAGTATCAAACAAAGATTCGGTTTTTTGTATTATATCTTGAAACAAAAGATTTGTTTTGTTATTCAGTTTAAACTTCAAGAGCATACTTTGTAATTTCGAGCCTATTTCTTCAAACTATTGTGTTGTATTGCATAAGTAGTCATACACAATACACAAGACTACTTGTGGATTTTATAAATGAAAGTAGGTTTTTGTATGAGAATGAGTATGTTGGTGACCTTGTGTATGTATGTTGTGTATGTACACAAGCCTGATCACATATGGAGTTCAATTTTTCTTCCCTCCACTAGAAATCGTGGGGCTGAGGCCTAACTTTGGCCTCTAGGGACTGTTTAAGGTTTTTCTGTTTATAAATACTTGTCTTTTATCCAGATGAAAAGTACACAAGGTTATTTAAACAACACACACTCATATCACAGACATGAAGGAAGTACGGATTCCGATGGACGACGATAAGCACAAAGAACTTAAATCAGAGAAAAACGACAGAACATGGCTTGAAATGCTTGAAAAAGCTGCAGGAATAGAAGAGAAAGAGTGATTGGGCTTATGACTGACCGTGTGAATATCAGCCTTGATGAAACAGCCCAATCGCTCTGGGATAAATTGAAAACCGATATTAATGAAGTTTATGATGGAGGAAGATCGGAGTTTTTTCGTGATATGCTTATGAAATACGGAGATGACAAAACCAAGTTGGAAGCCAAAAGAGAACTTTTGGATAGCAGGATTGAGAAACTGGAAGATGAAATAGATCAGTTGAAGATCCAAAGGAAAGGTCTTAAGGCAGAAATTGAAGAGATTGAAGTAGAGACAGAGGAAGAGTCCCAAGAGAAGATTAGGGATGTTGATGATAAGGAGTTCTGGGACAATACAGTTGAAATGATCATGGTTCGTAGAAGCGAGAGTGATCCAGCGGAGGTTGAGTCAAGGTTCAAAAGATGGTTTGATGGGAGATACAAGAAGTATAAGAAGAATTTTGATACGGTTCCGAGACCTAGATTCAAGAAGCAACTGTTAGAAGAAGCTGAAAACCGAGGGTATGATGAGAAGGTGGAGAGGCTGCGATGACAGGTCTTTCTGAGAAACAGTCCAATCTTTTGTTGATGGCTGTGAAGAAGAATAATGGTGTGATTACTTTGAGTTTTGCTGAGAGAATGTACAGCGGAAAAAGTTCTGCCAAATCGGCGATCCAAACTTTTGAACTACATGATTTGGTGGAGAGGACTGCTCCAGGTACTTGGAAGATTGTAAAACTGCCGGAGGATGTTAAGAAACAGCTCCGGAATATGCAGAATGAAAAATCAAAGGAAGAAGAATATGATAAGGAGCCTGTTGAAAATTGAGACGACTCATTGTTTTACAGATAATTCTAAACACGTTGATAATTATAGGTTTCTTAGGCGTATTCCATAGTATTCAGGCGGAGCACACCGAGCAGATACAGGAGATGAAACAGAATCATCTTGAAGAGAAAAAAGAGATACGGCAGGAGATAAAGTCTCAGCAATGGAATGATGGCTACCGGCAGGGCTACAGTGAGGGCTCGGAGAACGCTAGAAACATTCTTGGAGAACCCTACAATAACAGCCGGATTGTTGCACAGGAGAAGAACTTTTCATCAGGTGTTTACCGGTTTCATGTGGTAGACCAGGTAAAGGCACAAAGTGGGAGAAATGTTATGGGCAAAACTTTTACTCATAATAACACGATTTTTGTTGAGACGGGTTTGACGGCTACACAGTTTGATACGGTATGTAATCATGAAGTTCTGCATAACTTGTTCCCCGAGTATGAACATGATGAGGATTTGGATAAGACGGAGGATTCTATCTATAAGACGAGTCGGCGTGTGGATTTACGGGTTTGTGATCGTGCGACTCGTCAGGCGTTGAATAACCATTAGTTTTTTAGGATTGGCTGGTAATATTTGTTTTTATAGAAGTTGGTCTATTCAAGCCCAGCTTTTAGAGGAAAAAACGCAAGTGTCTCCAGAACACTGGTTTTTTCTACCTTCAAGCGCCGCAGGTCTTTATACCGGGCCTATTTGAGGGGGGATTGGGCGCTCTTCTAAATTCTCCCCCTACATATTCTCCTCAAATATTTTTTTGGTCTACCCCTCCCCACAAGTTTTCCTTTCTTTTTTAAAGCTTATAGACTAATTATTGATTGGGTTTCGCCCTTTATCGGCGAGTAAAGGAAATAGATAGAGTATAGGTGAATGTAATGGAATTACCAGAACAACTAGAAGAATTTGCAGAACTTTCAAAATCTGATTTAGAATCAACGACTTCTCGAGAGCTAAGAAATAAGGTTAAGGCGGTTGAGGATTTTCTCATAGACCACGTGGGAAAAGTTGATTACGGCGAGTTATGGGATATAGATGAAGGAGTTGCCGATCAAGTCTTTTCTGTGCAGGATATTCTTAAGGAGAGAATGAAAGCTGCCAACCGGTACATAGTTAGTGAGCATGATGATAGGCTTGATGATATTCATGAAAGAACAACTGGTATGCAGAAAGCAATTGATGATTTGAAGGAGCATACACATGAGAAGTTGGATACAGGTTTACCGAAGAGAGATTTCTAACTTTTCCAAATTTTTTCTTTTTTCTTTAGTAAAACAATGAAAATGTTTATAAGTAATGTATACCAATGTATGATATAGAAGGTAGAACACTAGTTTATGCAAACGAATAATCCAACTATGAACGAACTAAGGGACGCAAGTCCATCAATACTCGACCAACAAAAATCCGATACAGCTAAAGCAGTTAAAGTACTGCAAAGTAAGTCAGAAGACACGGAAAGTAACTGGGACAAGGAACTACTGACAGCGGCAGCACAGTACCTGAAAAACGAGGTGATGAACCAGTGAGAAGAAAAGTAATTTCCGAACCTGTTGGAGATAACCCTGAAACTGCTGGCCTATATATCAGAGTAAATGAAGAACATCCAATGAAAGGAGACGTAGCATTGGTGAATTTTTGGTCAAATAATGAAGAAGTGGTTTATGTGGATTCTAACGAAATTGATGACTTGATCAAAGCATTAAAGGAGGTCAAACAACAATGAGTAAGTCAAGTTTTACAGGTGTTCTAAAGAACTTCAGCCCGAAACCTGATGAAGGATATTACGGTATCCTTGTAGACAACGGCCAGGAAGAAAAATGGTTGAACGGTGAAGGCAGCATACCAAGTGAATGGAGTAAAGGCGATAAAGTCAAAGTCAAAACCAATCAAGACCAGTTCATTGATATAAAGAAGATAGATGTTATTAAGGAGTCAAGTGACAATGAAGGCGCACAAAGCGCAGGGAGTGACAGGGGGGAAAACACTGACTCCTATATTCCTCCAGAACTGCAGGTAGCGTTGAAAGAAGCATGTGAAACCAGTCGCCAAGCCAATTTGGATCTAGGTGATGAAAGGGAGAGAGCTGAACACATCGATCTTGTTAAATCTTTGACGAACGGTTACTACAACATTTTACAGGATCTAGGAGGAGATAGCAAATGAGTGATTTAGAGGATACTGTAGCGGAAGTTGTAGATAGATTGGAAAAAGGGAATCAAGAGTTGCCGGAGAGGGAAGGCCAAGAACCTGAAATCAAGTTAAACAGAAAAGGTGAGACACCTAAAGGATACCCATTCTTCCATGTTAGGAAAGGAGAATCCTGTATGCACTACTGCCATGTCCCCGATCAAGATATTCTGTATATCAGCATGGTTTGGATGGAATACGACAACGACTTCACAGACTTAATGGATTTTGTAGTTGAGGAGCATGGAACCAATCATATCAAGTTCACAATGGTAGTAAACAACGGACTGAAAAAAGCTTTAACAGGGTTTGAAGAAAAACAGGAATACCACGAGAACGTAGACGAAATAGGAACAGTTCTCGAAGGTGAATGGAATCAATGACAGATAATCCTGTACGGAGAGGTAGACTGATCTACGATAGAGAAAAACAAGAAATCTGCGAAGTCTCTGCTTACAAGTTCAACATGGAGACCAAAGACTGGGAGTACAAGGTAACTGATGGAACTCACACAGAATACGAGGAAGTAACCCAAAATGAACTTGACAGAAGGTTTGCTGTTCTACCTATTACAGTGCATCAAAACCGGAAATCAAGGTATTTACTTGACTTCCCAAAATTAGTTGAGAGACTTGATAGGCATACTTTCTACGACCTAAATCCAGAACATTATAACAAGAAAGGTGATAAAAACTGTGATGCAGAGCAGGCGTAACGCAATGCACGTCCCTGACCGGCCCGGAATCTACAAACTTTACAGCCGGAAAGCCGGCGGCGACCTCAAACTGGTTTACATCGGCCGGGCATCCAGCCTAAGGAAAAGAGTGACCTCGCATGACAAACCGTTGTGGGATGAAGCCACGTTCGAGGTTGTAACAGAGAAAAATATCCGGGAGTTAATGGAGAAGCATTTGATAAACGAGTTTAAACCGCCTTATAACCAGTTGGAGTACGTTAATCCGTTCAGCCCTGATAAGGAGGAAACAGTTTTGTGGGCTTTTCTTGAGGAAGACGAGTTTCTTTCTTTAGATGATTTGGCTGATAAACTGGGTGAGGCACCAATGGCTTTACAGGAATATGTGGAGAAACTGGAGAAAGAAGACCTGCTGGATACAAAGATGGAGAACGGGAAAAAGTTGTACAGTGTTTCTGGAGCAGTGGAAATGCAGCAGGATGTTGCCAATGTAATTGATGATGCACGTTTCAATGAGAACGAGGAAAAAATCCTTTCTGCTTTCATAGAGCTTGACGGTTTTGTATCATACAGTGATTTAGCTGAGAAAATAGGGAAACCGGAAAAAGTTAAGGCGTTGAGGAGCCGTGTCTCCGAGTTACGTGAAAAACTGGATTTTGAAAGCAAGCGCAACGGGAAATACGTTAAGTACAAACTCAGCGAAGATGCGGAGCAACAGTTAAAACACTGCCTCAAAGACAAAGAAAAAGTCGGTGCAGAAACCGTATGAGTGATTACAGTAATGTATACAATGAAATAGCAACGGTTAACGATGAAAAATACTTAGTTCAAGACGGCCCATTACTGGAGGATCCAATGATTAGAAACGTGAAGGATTTGTTGCAGCCGGAGAAACAAGCAGTACAACTAATGATGGGAGAAGATGATAAAAAATGACTAATAATGGTATGGCGGAGACCAGTTTACAAGCCTTCAGACAGAAACTGAAAGACGGTACCGTAGAAACAGATCGTGAAAGAGTCTTCAAAATCATTGACAAGTACGGCCCGCTGACCAGTGAAGAAATGGAATTGCACATGGGAAAAAACAAGCACAAGTTCTCAGGCCGTATAAACGAATTAAGAGACAACTTTAACGTTATTGAACAAGTCGGCACTAAAGACGGGCATAAATTATACGACATTAAAAAAGAACAAAAACAGGAGGAGAAGTTGTTATGGCCAAAAAATTGACTCCTCTACAGTATTTCACCCAGCATATCTGGATAAATAAACAAAACGGTGAAACACAAAGATATGAGGATAAGAGAACCGGTGACACCTTCTCAAGCAGGGAACAAGTTAATAAGCACTGCCGAAAACAAACCCAAGACTTTGAAAGCGAAGCAGACACTGATTTATGACAACAGAACAGTTGCTGATGAAGATCCTAGAGCTATTGATCAAGCTCGGTATCGCTTTCCTGAAACTATTATTGAATGCTTTACCGGGACAGTAAAACTTTATTTAAAAAACAAGTAGTAAACAAACAGGTATGAGCCAGCCACAGAAAAAAGAAAACAAAAGTTCACAAATCTTCACAGGAACACAGGGACTTATAGAAGACTCACAGCTTGACAAAAAAGATAAGAGAATCAGAAAAGCCGTAAGACTTTACTACGGGAACAACCAATACAATACCCAAGCCCAAGTAGCAGAAGAAATGGGTTTAACACGGAGAACAGTAGCCAAATACCTGGACAGCGACAGAGCCAACGCATTCGAAAGACTTTTCACCGACAAAGAAAAACACGAAATAGAAAGATGGCTTCAACAACAACTAGGAAAACACTACGATATAGCAATCAACGCAATCGCTTTATCCGAAAAAAGAGCACGTGAAAACCCGGAAGTCAGTCCACAGGTCCTGGCTAACTCCGGATTATCACTGATCAAAGCCGATGAAAGAATGGCTTCACTACTGCAAGAATTCAATGTACTTGACAAATCCGGAGACCAAGACCATGTAGAAGATGATACTGAGGAAACACGCAGAGAACTATCGGAGATCTACAGTAAGTACCACAGAGAAAAAGAAGAAGAAGGGGAGAAGGCGGATGCCTCAGAGTAATTATGGTGAAGAAGATCAGGTCCAGACTTTTTTGGAGCATTTGCTGCCGCCGGCCCTAACTTATTTAGTAAGAAAGCTGGTTTTGGGCGTTGTTCTGGCGTTAGTGTTTGCGGCGAGACAAGCTTCCAAGCCCTATGATTTTTATTTCATGGCGGATGTAACTGATAGAGAGGCTTGGTGCTGGAAGTTGTGGGAGAAGCTGCCTGTTTACCGTGCCCGTGTGGAAAAAGTAGAGTGAATAGATGGGTTCTCTGAAGTTTATCTGCAGCGGCTGTAAAACTCTTCAGCGTCTGAAATTATCGGAGGAACTACGTGGACAGGATTTTATCCGTATTACCTGTAAAAGTTGTTGGACTAAACAAAGGTACAGTTTGATCAGACTTGAGGCCAAACAGGTCGGGAATTAGTTCTATAATATTTGTTGTTAACAATTTGTTAACAGGTGGTGGGAAACCAGTATTTTTGCAGGAGGTTTTCTAGTCAGTCTTTTTAACTGTTAACACAAAGTTACTGTGTATGGTAGAAGGCAAGCATAAGCGGATTCAACCGGATCTGGTTAAGGAGATAGAGCAGTATTCCGGCGGTTCTTTCAGCGAGAAAATGGTGAAATGGAAGGAAGATGTTAACACAATGTCACATGATGACGTTGACGATGTTGTTAGGGAGGTTATAAATGATTTGTTTCCTGGTATTATGCAGGATAGGCGATAAATCAGTAATTATGATTCATAGCAATGCAATGAAAATGTTTATAAGTAATGCGTGTCCATGTAAGTATAGAAGGTGAAAAGACACAATGATGAGCCAATGCCCCGAATGCAGAATACCTGCACAAAACAAAAAATGCAGACACTTCAAAGGCAGCAACCATGACCTAGAAAAAACCGAGAAAGGAGAAAAAGAACTAAACGGGATGCAGTAAAATGAGCAGTAAAAACAAGTTGCCGCCGACCTTCCCCAAAGAAGAAATAGAACTTCAAGAACCAGAGACTTGTAGTCAGTGCCGTGAAAACCCTTGTAGATGCGACAACTGGGAAGAACTATGATAGAATACTTTCTATACCTTGGATCACTCTCTTTGGGAATAACTACCGGCAGTCTAACTTATGGGCTCCTAACTAAAAGTGATTCTCATTGAGTTACCCATTCTGGATTGACCCGGAAAACATTGAAATCAATGATGCAAAAGCAGAAGCCCGGCATCAAAGAAACAGAGAAAAAACAAATTGGGAAGAAACTTATTAAATGAAACCGATTATTTTCCAAGAAGACAACGTATTCAAAGCATTCAAAAACAAAGGAGAAATCGCTACATACAGGACAGGTGAACTACCGAGTGATCAAGAATTCTGGGTAAAAAGAGCAAGAGCAGGTCCTAAAGTAGGTGAAGCCGATCTGTTTAAAGCGGTGCGTATAAGCAAAGACAATATTTACAGGTTGCAGAAATCGTTTGGTGAAATGCCTACAGGATTTACTCATGCCCATGAATGGTACGACCGTATAATAGAAATGCACGGCCACATCAAAGACGGATGGATCCTCTATCTTAATGCAAGGTGGATAGAATGACAGGTAAATCAAAGATAAGTTTGGAACAGTTAGAGAAAGAACTAGACAAAAACAAGACAGTCAAGGAAATAGCGGAAGAATACAACTACAGCTATCCAAGCCGTGCATTAAGCAACAAATTAAGAGAACTCGGTTACAGTAAAAACTATTCTCTGACCGCTAGAAGTGATAGAGGCGGATACAACATTTACTTGAAGGAGAACCCTGTACTTCAAGCATTGGAAACCAGGAAATTGGATGACGAAAACGATGTCTATTATTATTACAATATTAAAGAAAGAGGGATCATTGAAATAATCACAACGCATAAGATGTGGACCAAAAAACAATGACAAAACAAAGACAGGAAAGTGAAAGTGATTTACTGGAGAAAGCTATTCAACAAAAGGATGTCAAAGTCCTGGTAGACTACTTCTTCAACATAGAACTATACCCGATTCAAGAAGACATTGTAAAAACTATTGTATTCCAAACTGAAAACCGTTTACTTCTCAACACATACAGCCAATTCGGAAAATCTTTCAGCATCGGAGTCGGCCTTGCGCTCCACCTTATCTTGAACGGTGAAAACCTAAGTAATTTTGAAATAAGTATTATCGGCCCGGCAATGAATGATGCAGAAAACGTAAGAGACGATCTACTTGAGGCTGGTTTGGAAAGCAAGGAGTTCAAGGACATGATTGATACTAGTCGGGGCAGTGATCCTGAAGACTTAAAGAAAAGTGCTAGTCAGTCATTGATTACTTTGAACGATGGAGATATACGGATCCAGTGTTTATCCGCTAGTTCAGGGAGTAGTGGTAAGGGCCAAGGATTGATGGGGTCAGGCGCCGACATCGTTGTAATGGACGAAAGTAATCGTATCAGTGAAAGTGTTTGGAAGAAGAATATTGCCCGTATGCTGAACACTGAGGACGCAGTCCTGATTGAGGCCGGGAACCCTTTCCATAAGGACAACCAGTTCTATAGTCATTGGATCAGTGATGATTTCAAGTGTTTCCATGTCGATGATGAAAAAGGAATAGAAATCGGTCGCCACTCAGAAAGATTTTTTGATAAGAAGGCTAAAGATGTTGGCGGAAAAAATTCATTGGAGTACAAAGTCTTGTACAAGTCAAGGTTTCCGGATCAAGTTGATAACGCATTGATCAAACATTCTTGGATTAAGAGAGCTGAACGCAGAGTTAACTTTATTGAAGCCAGTAAAAACCGTGACCTGGATCTTGATACTGATGTAAAATACTCAGCCGATATAGCCGGGAAAGGCGAAGACCTGATAGTCGTAAGCCGGAAAGAAAGTTTGAAGGGCGAGCACTTGGTTACGGATCAATTCAGTAAGAAGTACAGTAGTGATACCGGGAGTACCGCGGAGTGGATACGTAACCGGATTAAAGAGGAACCAGGAAAAGTTGACGGAGTGATTGTCGATAGTGTAGGTATTGGGGCCGGTGTCTACAGCAAACTAAAAGAATACGGGTACAGTGTTTCGGAGTTCCGGGCCGGCACCAACCCCAGTAGTGAAGGGGACAGGTTTCAGAATAAGAAGGCCCGGAATTATTTCAAGCTCCGGGATCACTTGCAGGACCAGACAATTTCTTTCATGGATGGTTGGCGTAATAATGATCTGGATATGCCGAGTAACAAACTGGTGCATGAACTGACTCATATAAGGACGGAGCGCCGGGCTAAGGATAAGGTCCGGATTGTTGATCCTGACAGCGGCAGCCCTGACTTCAGTGATTCTTTAATGATGTCAATGTTTGAGCCCAACACCGGCTTTGTGATTTAAGATAAAAACATTTAAAACTATAGTAATGTTATTGTTTGACTATGGAGACATACGGTAAGTCGATAGGTAGAAAATACTGGGAAGAACTAGAAGAAGCCGGACAAAAATCATTGAACCCGCATAAAAAAGACGATACAACCACAATAGAAATAACAGAAGAAATCAGAGACTACTTAAAACAGTTCAGAGGCCGAAACTACACTGAAAGAATAGGATCACTGGATTACAAGCAGAACTGCTGTCATTCAGGGACATCGGGATGCAGTAAAAAAGCAACAAATGCTTTAAGAGTGAATCTTGGCGGAGATTTAGACGTAGCAATTCCTTTATGCGAGAAACACTTAGAACAAGCCGATGTAGATAATATGGCTACCCTAACAGAGATGGAAAAATAATGAAACCAATGGTTTTCTCTAGTGAACCGGCGCTTTCTCAGCTAAGTGTCAAAGGCAAAGTCTGGACAGCCAGAACCAATGCTAAAAAAGAAGGAGAAAAAGTTTGGGTGAGAGGAACAAGAACAGGACCTAAATTATTTGAGGCAGAGATCAAAGAAGTTAGAAAAACTAAAGAGTCACTGGCAAAACAAGATATGTTCAGAAATTATTATGATTTATCTGGTTTTGATATGCCAGATGATTGGAGGCAGGAAGTTGTTAATCATCAAGGATGTATGCCTTATGTTCTTTATTTCTATAAAGTTGTTAAACTTGGAGAGGTGGAAAAATGATTTTGGAAAAACTAGGATTGAAAAACAAGAGAACGCATCATTTAGGAGATTGGAAACCAGCATACAAATTTCATGAAAAATCAATTACTGTAACTCCCAAACTTTGTTCTGAAGGCTGTAAAATTTTCACTAGGAAGATCAGAAAATGCCAGGAATGCAATTACAAAGAACGAAAAACACAGCAAATAAACAGTGTTAACCTACCTAAGGAAGAAGTAAATGAAAAGCTTATCGAGTTCGCTAAAAACATAGAAAAAGAGACCGAGTAACAATGAGTATAATTAATTTAGATAAGGACCTTGAATTTGAGAAAGATTTGCTTAATCTCCTTGTTGAACACGGCTACATACCTGAGGATAGAAAAGACATGGTCAAAAAAGCGGATTTAAAAGTGTTCGCTGACAGCGCTATGGAATTAGAGGTAATTGAGAAATGAATAAACGCCGCTTGTTCTTGAAAAAACTGGCCGACCTATTAAAAATAGATATTTCCCCGGTTAATGAAATACATAAACTGGAGGACCGGAGAGACGTTGTTTATTTATGGGACCTAAATTGCACTGACCAGCAGGCCGAAGGATTAAAGAAACGGATTAAGTCAGAGTTCATTCAAAGGAATAACCGTGACCCCCAAGCCATCCACGTCGTACTGAACAATGTTGACAGTTTCAGTGAGATGGGGCCGGGCCAGATCCGTGAAGTGTTCGGGCCATGGCTAGACCAAGCACAAAAAACCGAGGGAAAAAATCAGTGAAAATTGAGCCGGATCAAATCAGGGAATGGTTCTCAAACTTTGAAAACACAGTAACACAGAGAAAATCTGTAGTTATCAAATGCCCGAACAATGAATGTGACTACACAGTAGATACTACCGTAATGACTACGGGAATTAGAAAGCAGAAAGTTTGCCGGAACCCTGAATGCAGCACTTACAAATTTGAAGTAGAGAAAAACCTGGTTGAAGCATTTCATGTAGAGCTTGAGGTCCAGAATTATTCAAAACGGGAAAAGTAGTCACCTTTAAATTGTACACCAGTTAATCTTTACCTGTAAAAAAGATTATTATGGGAGCCGGCGACATCATCTCACTAAACAATAGTAGTAATTCGAAGGCAAGTATTGACGGAGTAAGCGGCAACGACACCAGCCAACCACTGGGAGAAATCAGCAGTGTTTTCTTCAACGAAAGTATGGATGGAGTCCCGCGGAAAGCCGATCTATTTACTATCCGAGCCCTTGGTCAGACCAGTCAAGTTGAATGGTTGAAGGATATTATCAAGTCCCAGATCGCCAGTATAGATTTTGATGTAGTAGTTGATGTACCGGATGGCGAAAGTCGGGAACCCAGTCAACAAGAAATAGAAGCGGCTGAAAACGTTAAACAGTTTTTCAATGGAAACTTCAACCAAAACCAGGAGACCGTGGATGATTTGCACGGCCAACTCTTGGATGATGTACTGGATTTGAACAGCGGCGTCCTAGAACTAATATCAGATAATGATGGTTACTTGGATGAAATGTATGTCCGGGACGGCGTAACCTTCACAATCAACCAAGATGAGTACGGCCGGTTGCCAGGCCCTGACACCGGTGAACCAGCGTATTACCAGTTCGGGTTAACGAACCATGCCCGTAACCTGTTCGGACACAGCAATGACGGAATAGATGTTAACAAGATCCGTAACCATATGTCAGAACTCGAGTTCTCCCGTATCTTCTCCAAAAAAGATACTAAAGAGTTCAGCCGTGACCAAATCGTCTGGTTCTCCGAGTCACAGAACAAAAAGACGTACAGTCCGTATGGTCGTGGCCGGACAGAAAAAGTGAAGGATGCCGCAGAAATCATGATCAACGGCGACATCCATAGAAACAAGTTCTTCCTGGATAACGAGTTCCATAAAGGTGTGATGGCGGTCGGCGCCGACCTTTCACAGGACCAAGTACAAAGCATTAAAAACAAGTTGAAGGGCACGGCAGGAAACGAACACGAACTACCGGTAGTCGGAAGCAAAGAAGACATTGACTACATACCGTTGGATCCGGAACCGGAGAAAATGCAGTTCCTGGAGTCACAAAAGTGGTACACTAAAAAACTGGTCTGGAGCTACGGATTAAACGATATTGAAGGCGGTGCATTAGAAAACGCTAACAAAGGTATCAGCGATAATGGGAAACGGCAGATCTGGGAAAGAGTCACCAGTGGACTTATTGAAATGTTTGAGAACAGGTGGAACAACCAAGTCCTACCGTTTATGCGGGAGTACGAAGCCGTAGACGGAAACCTGAAAGTTGTGTACCGGCCGGACAACAAGTTCATGGAGAAGATAGAGAACGAGATAATAGAAAACGAGTTAAACAGTGATTCCATGACTATTAATGAGGCCCGTGAAAGAAAGGACCGGGAAACGTTCGGAGAATTGGGTGATGTTCCGAAGACAGCTTTTGAGCAGTACGCCCGTAACAACCCGGCATACGTAGTAGAACAACTGACTGGTTTGGATGATGTTCCTTCGGGGGATGGCGGCAACAACCCGTTCCAAGACCTGAACATTAACTTAGACCAAAACAAAAAAGGAGTTATTGACGATGATGGATGCAGACAAGATAGAACAGAGCACGGAAAAAAATATAGATCAAAAGATAGTTCGGACGGAGAAATAGATGAGGACGGGTCGGGAAGCACCGCCCCCACAAAAATAGAGGGTTACCGGGAAGCTTTCAAACATACCGACCAACTATTGAATCAAACTAAAGATGCACTGAGAAATCAAAGAGGTTTTGATGATGTGGACGGATTGGTCGGGCATAAAGAAAGTATGCAGAGGGATGTTGCCCAGGCTTTCGAAAAAAGTCTAAGTGATTTGCAGGGAATTGTTGAGCAGGAGTTCCCGGAAGAGTCACAGGAAAACGGTGTACTGGTTGACGCCGACAAAATCGTGGACCAGTTAAGTATTAAGGAAAGAATCAGCAGTGTATTGGAATCCAACAATCTTGGGGCTTTGGAAATGAGCGCTGAACATTTCCAAGAAGACGTAGAAAACGAGACAGAGGAAAGATATAATATTCCGGAGGAGACGAAGGTCGAAATCAGTTTTAATGTACTAGATACGTTCACCGCTGATATTATCCGGCAGGAAGCGTTGCAGTCGGCTACAGAGATTGACAGCAGTATCAAAAACAGATTAAAAAGACAGATTTTGAAGGGTGCGGAGAAAGGAGAGGGTATTCCGGAGATCACGGACCGAGTATCCAAGGTTTCTGAGGATATTACAGATAATCATGCGGAGTTGGTTGCCCGGACCGAGACTTTACAAAGCAGTAGGAAGGGCAGTCAGGCACTAGCTGAATCCACAGACCTAGTTCAAGGAAAAGAGTGGATTTCTACGTCAGATTCACGGGTCCGGGAATGGCATAAAACAATGGATGGAACTATAGTAGAGAAAGATGGCCAGTTCACAGTACCCAGTGTTTCAGATGATCAACCGAATGATTATCCTAGGTCGGCGAGGGTTGTAGGAGAGGACCAGCCCTTCAACTGCAGGTGTTCACAGAGCCCGGTGCTTGCTGAGGATATGCCGGATACCGTGCAGCAGCTTGACCAAGACTTTGACAATATTCTGGTGGACTTGGGTATGAGTAAGAGAAGGTTTGAGGTCTGGAAACAACATTCAAAAGAAGATGAGGATAGTTTTGAAGAGTTTTGGAGCCGGGTAGTTAATGAGAAGAGTAAGACGGAGATCGCAGAGGATTTCAGTATGAGTAATTCAACGGTTTATAACTGGTCAGGTTAGATTGTCTTTGATTTTTCCCTATTAGATATATTAGATTTTGGGATAAAACATTCTTATTTGGGAAGCCTTTATAAGTGTTAAGGTATAATATAAGTATAGAAGGTAGAAAGACCATGACAAAGAACATGCAACTTGAAAACGAAAACGCAGAAGTTCTCAAAAACAACGAAAAAGTATTCGAAGTCGCAGTCGACTTCACAGAAAAATCAGGTATCACAGTCGGTGCAAGCCGAGGAGTAGAAGACTGGATTGTCTCAATGACAGGCGGAACAGACAACGATCCTTGGATGATCAAACATCGAATCGGCGAGTTTGAAAGCCGTGAGGAAGCTGTGGAGAAAGTCAAGGAGGTGGTAGAATAATGGTTGTCTGTTTTGATGTTGACGAGATGTCGAAAGAGGAGCTGAAAGATGCTGTACGGGAATATGACCATACGCCTGCCAGAAACAAGCTTTTCAAGGATTACAACTACAGCCAAGAGCAGCTTTCCGCCCTGTCAAAAGGTACTTTCAAAGAAAAATGGGGTGAGGAGTAAAAAATGAAAGCTGAGATTCGGAAGGAGCAGCTCTATGAGAGAAAGGCCGATTCAAGCGGCCGAATCTCTCTCCCATCCAAAAAGTTTGCCGGTAAAAAACTGGAGATTGCGGTACTTGATGAAATAGAGGAAGATAAAGAGTGAGTTTTCCAAATAAGGCAGGCATCTATAAGATTATAGAAGATGAAGAAATTATCTATATCGGGAGCTCTGAGAACGTTAAGAGGCGTTTAAGACAGCATATTATAACTGCAAGAGATACTGTAGATGTAAAGACTGAAATGATCAAGAATGCTAGTACTAGAAAACAAAGAGAAAAAGAGCTGATAAAGAAATATTCTCCTGAATTAAATAGAGAAGAATATTTGAAGGAAAAACAGGATGTAGATAATTTTGATGAAAACAGTATTAAAGAATTAGAAGAAAATACTAGATTAGCGAAAAAAGAAGCCAAAGTCTATATTTTAACAGAAAAACTCGGGTACACAGTCCAAGAAGCGGCCGATGAAATGAATATAGGGTACGGAACTGCTTCAAACAAGAGAAACCGTATCAGACAGAAAATCAGGGAGGCGGAGAAAACCGCAGAACTAAGCGTTTAAAAAACCCTCTTCTCAATTTTTTCTCTGCTTTTTTACCCCGGTTTTCTACACTGTAATTTTAAAAAGGCTTTAATTATACAGTTGTATGCCTTCAACACAGCCGGATCTCAAGTTTTCCGAAGAACAAAAACAACTAATAGCCGATAAAGATATTACTGAGGACGAAGTCGCAGACTGCATAGGGAAAGAACTGGAGAACGGTAAAGATCAGGAACAGGCTATAGCGATTTGTCTTTCTAAACTGGAGTCCGGGAACAGTGAGCCAAGTAATACGGATAGTTTGGAGAACCCACGTTACAGTACAGGTGATTTCGTTGAATGGGAGTTCGCAGATGGAACCAGTCAAGGCGAGGTAATAGATAGGAAAACCGAGGTCGGCGACTCTATGAGCGCTGGCGGCAACACATTTACGATAGAGGAAGGTGACGGCCCACTATACAAAATGGTGGAGTGGGATGAAACCGAGGGCGAGGACGGCGAATATACCAACAATGTTGTCAAGTTTGAAGACTCTCTAAGTTCTGCGGATAGACCGGCGGCAGCAGAAAGAAGCAAAGGCAAAGACAAGGAACTAAGTATGCAGGAACGTATAGAAATGGCCCGTAACAATCAGGATAAAATAAAGAGAGTGAATGTTTCTGGGAAAGATGTTGAAGTCATCAGCAAAGATAACGGTGAGACCAAACTGCAGGTACCGGTCCAGGCACTTAGTCAGGATAGAGACGGCGACTTCTTGGATGAAAACGGGCAGAACAGGACTATAAAACAACTAGAGTCCGGTACAGTACCTTTGTTCCCGAATCACGGCGTTGGAGAAGGCGAAGCCATGTACGACTTCAGAGATATTTTCGGGAGATTTGATGACGGAGAAATGATGAATGAAACAACCGTGGGAGAAGTAACTCTTAGAAGAGGGCAAACCGAGGTAGATGCTGATGAATTACATCCTATGGGTAAGGAACTTGTCAATCTTTTAGATCAAAATATGCCGGTTGGTTTCAGCATAGGTTTTATTCCTAGAGATACTGAACCGATGGAATCAGGTGAAGGCGAACAGATCAGCGACCTTGATCTAATGGAGGTATCTGCTGTAGGTATTCCAAGTAATCCTGATGCAATGCCGAACGCAATGAACCAAGCCGCTAGTCAGACCACGGCAATTGCAGCCAAACAAATGATGGAAGCCGGTTTCGACAAAAACGAGATTGTAGATAACGTTAGAACTGCTTTAAATGATACTATGACCGATAAAAACGATTCTGATGGTCAAGAACAAAACAATGATTCAAAATCCGAGATAAAACAACTTGATGAGGAACAGGTCGAACAGGTTACCAGTGTTGTCGGGACTGCAGTCAACGATCATATGACCGCTGCATTAGAAGACATCCAGGAAGAATTAGCCAGTATGGAACAAGACGGCGATGAAGAAGATAGTGATATGGATGAAGACAGTGAACACAATGAAGACGAACAGCAAGATGCTGGAGAACCAGAGGAAACAAACAATGGTGAAGGTTCCGATCAAAACGGAGACCCCGGCAACGATGAAGGAGAGAAAGATGGTGGGTCCGCTGAATCGGAAAAACAAGAAAACGAAGGATCCGGTCTAAGTGAGGATGAAAAAACAGTTAACAGTGATGATAGTGGCCGGACAATGACTACAATCAACAACAATGAAGACAACGAAGAAAGCAAGGAAAACCAAGAACAAGAGAGCAGTGACCCGTTCAAGGTCAGGGAAACACTTCAAAACTAATACTATATGGTGAAAACAACCAACCAATGACAACTAACACGCTTACACTACAAAAAATCGGTAGACGATCCGGTTCAGCAAAACAAGTCTTTGAAAAAGCATGGGAGGACCAGGGATGGCCTGCCGGCTACACAGACGGCGGGAAAGAAAGAACCCCTCCAATCAAAAGACTTGTAGAAGTTAACCGGGACGGAGAACTTACAGAAAAATCAAGGAGAAAAATCAAAAACAGCGACGAATTCGACGTAGAGGACTTTGAAGGACGTGCTGTTAAGCATATCCAAAAGCTTCAGAACGGAGAAGAAATGGATTCGAAGACAATGGACGCAGGAGCCACCCAGGCTTATACACCGCTGGTGTTTGACCCTGAAATTGTCAGCATTGAGAAACAGAACAGCGAATTAGTCAACCTGATCGATGAGGAAGGACAGGAAGGATACAAAGCTGTTTACAACGTTGTCAGTGACCGGGATGATCCGATAGGATACGTTTCCGAAAGCGATGCAGTCGACCTCAAAAACAATACTGAAAGCGATATTACTTTCAGTAAGTCCGAGGTCGATATGACAATCTTCGCCGACCGCTTAGCCATCTCAGACTTTTCACAGGAAGCGGCAGCGCATTACATGAACCTAGAAGATACCACTTTAGGTGAGAGAGTTGCTGAGCATACACAGAGGAAGGCCCAGCAAATTCTTTACGGTGATCCAAGCCAGGACACCCAGACAGGATTCATCGGTGACGCCGAAGGCTTCCAAGGATTAGCGCAGTACGCAGCCAGCCAGGGTAACGACGTAGACAAAAGTGGTGTATCCAGTGGTTTTGTGAAAGATATTAAGACGGAGGTCCGGCAACTGATCGATGAAGAGAACGTGAACCCTGCAAACATTGTAGTTGTGACCAGTGGATCGTTCTACGACAAACTGGAGAACGAAGCAGACTTCGACAACGTTACAACCGACCCTGAAACCAGTACAGTAGATGTCGGTTTGCAGCAGTTGAATATTGCTGAGGCACCGGTCCTAACAGATCACAACGTTGACAGTTACACAGACCAAGGAAACGGCACAACATACAACGCCGGATCTAAAACGGATGTATTTGTTATGTCGACAAGAACCGCACGGTTCAGATCCTTGATGCCTATGTCCATGGTCCCGCTCAGCAAAGACGGATTATCAGAAGACATGGCACTGGCAGAGTTCGGCGCCTTGATTGAGAAATCGGAAGGGAATTTTGTCAGACATCTCAAAGATTACGGTGCAACCCTCTAACGTTCCCCGGGGGAATCCGTTTTCTCCCATTTCTTCTTTTCTCTTTTTTTTTTGAGTTCTTTTTAAATAAAGCATTAACCAAATACTAAAACATAAAGAACGAAATGAAACTTCAGCACGAACAACCCAACGAGGCAGCGTCACAAATATCTGTCCAGTACGATGGCAGAGTCAAAAACCTTGAACTAGATGAAAACGGTACTGTAGAAGTAGATAATAAAGCAGAGAAAGAGGCACTTCTTGAAAACTATTCTGATTTCTTCGAAATAAATGATGATGAGGAACCCGATCACGTGCTTAGTGATAAAACCGTTGACGAAGTACAAGAGTATGTCCGGGACATTGAAGACGTTGACCGGTTAAAAGAATTAAGGGAATTGGAGGATCGTAAGACCGGTAAGGAAGCCGTTGATGAAAGAATACAAGAAGTCAGAGAACACGGAGATCAGGAAGACGGAGAAGGTAGCGTTGAGAAGGATGACCACAACAAAGAAAACCAAGAAGAAGAAGACGATGATGGTGAGGTTGAAAACCAGGATGAAAGTACTGAAGAAAATGAGGAAGATGGCGCGGAAACTGAAGACTGAGAACGGGAAACCCCAACCAGTCAACCAAAACAAAAAAGAAGAAATCCAAGAGTTGAAAGACGAAATAAACCAAGAGAAAGAGGATGATAATTAAATGGCTTTGAAGACAAGTACAGAAGTAACAGGTTACGACCTTTCCACTACAGGCACAATCGTGGAGATTAATACGGATACACTTTTGGAGATTGGCTGGCAGATAGAAGCCAGTGGATCCACGGATTACAAGGTGCAGATCCAGCCTGAGGACAGCAGTAACTGGTATGATATAGAGGCGTACAGCGGTGTGAACAGTGTGGATGATGGAATGGTTGCACCGGAGGCGTTCCGCACCCGGATCAAGAACACGTCTACGGTGAATGATACGGCTGACGTTGTCTTGGGTGGTGCAACGGATGACAATTAATTATGCTTTTGAGAACAGTGATGTAGAGTTCGATGATGTGGTTGTAAACGGTTCTCTTGTTACGAGTAATACTGTTGAGTCTGAGACACAGATCGTTGACAATATCCAAGTCGAGGATGATAACCAGAATCTGCAGTTTGAGTTGGATGGTGATAATCCGACACCTTTCTTCAATTTGCTGGGTAATGAGATCCGGAATCTCAATGTTTTGAAGACAAAAGGCGACGGCAGCTCTTCTATCACTTTCTTGGATGCAGCCAACGGCGACGACAAGCTTTTAGAGCTTAGTGAGGGCGGCGGCGTCGAGGTCTTGAACGGCGACCTAGAAATCGGTAACGCGGCTAGCAGCGACGGCTCCGTCAACATAGGGGGAACCGGTTTAACAGTCAGCGGTGACGGCGGCAACTTTACTAGAATGATAGGTAACGACGGTGACAACCCGGCTACGGGTAGACCGGGCGGGAGGCTTGTAGCTCCGGAGAACCGAGACTTTTATGTACAGATCGATGCAAACTCAAGCGGTGATCACTTCGGTGTCTTAGTGAAGAACGGGACAGACACAATTGAGGAAGCTTTTAAAGTCAATGCAAACGCTTCTGTGGAGATTGTGAACGGACAGTTGAAGCTGCAGCACGGCACCGAGTCCGACCCCAGTTACAGTTTCACAACAGATACTAACACCGGTTTTTTCCGGCCTAATACAGGTCGTATCGGAGTGTCGCATGGCGGGCAGGAGAAATGGCGTTTCGACTCGAACGACGATTTCAGAAGCGTTGGAAGTAATTCAAACATTAATTTGAACGGTAACGTGATCGGCGGTTTAGGCGGCGTAAATGATGCGAACCAAGGCGTGTTACGTCTGGCTAATAATGCTTGGATTAGAGGCCGTGATTCTTCGAACAGTACGGACATCAAGTTCCTGAAAGCGAATACAGATGACCAGTTAGAGACTGGTTCTCCGTTCCTGATTAGAGACCAAGAAAACAATGTCGACGTAGCGGAGTTTCCGGAAGGCGAAACCCCTAGGTTTTATCAGGGCTTGGAGGCGGGTACGATCGAGGCACCGGAAGACTCGTATTCCCAGTTAGTTGATATGGGTGTTACGGACGGCCTCTCAGCGGGCGATCAAGTTGGTTATACGTTAGCGTTGGATAGTACGAAAGTGTTCCAGCTTTATGCCGAAGCGGATGGAAGCGGCGGGACGCAGAACGCCGGTATCCGACCAGTAAACAATTTACATAATGAAAACGGTGATGTCGTTACGGATGGCGAAGCCTATCTTTCCGTCGACAGTAGTGGCGGCCTGAGAACCGTTACGTTATCGAATAGCGATGCCAAGCATGGTAAGGAGATCAATGTGAAGAGGAACGGCACTTTTGATGTCACTATTGATACGGAGGGCGGACAAACCATCGACGACTCTTCAAGCATTACGTTGGCGAGTGATAATGAAGCCGTGACTTTGGTTTACAACTCTCTTAACGATGACTGGGGCGTATGGTAGGTGTCTTAGCCTATGAGTCTGCAGAAACAGTTGGTCGGTCACTGGAAACTAGACAAGGATACTCCTTACGACAGCAGTGCGTATGATAGGCATGCCACGAAGAACGGCGGCGTCACAACCGGCGAAAACGGCAAGATCAACGGTGCTTACGGCTTTAACGGCACGGATTCTAGCCTAGAGATGAACTATGATTTTACGGGCAAAGAAAGTTTCACTGTTTCTCTATGGTGTAGACCCAGTAATCTTCAACCGGGAACAACGAACGGCCACGACACAAACAGCTCCGTCGACAGCCTTATCGGTAATTATACGAACGGAAACAACGATGTCTTCGGTTTGCAGACTACAAAAGATGAGTTCGGGTTCTACGTTGAATGCGACTCGGACAACGAATACAATACCGATCCGCTTCCCGAAAGTGTGTGGACACATGTTACCGCTAGATTCGGGAACGGGAAGATACAGATATTCTTTGACGGCGAGTTGAAGGATTCAAGGAGTGTCAGCGGTGATATAACTGATTTCGGAGGCGTGAAAACGTTCGCCGGAAGCTTTGGCGATCAAGAAGCCTACCTAGAAGGAAGACTGGACGACATACGTATCTACGATAGAAGACTCTCAAACGAAGAAATCAACCAACTTTACAAAATCAGGAGTGATAGAACACATGCCTTGAAAGCCAGTGAGGCACTTACCGGTTTGGAGGCGCATTACAGTTTCGACAACGTAGACGTGAAGCTGCAGGACAGCAAACCGTTCAAAGACCTATCATTGAACGGTCGAGATATTGACAGCGGCACACTTACTCAACCGGATTTAGTGGAGGGGAAGATTAATCAAGCGATTCAATGCGTGGATAACGGCGGTTCTAGCAGTAAAGCCTTGGTGACGCCGCCGATGCCTAACACTCAGGACTTGACACTGGCGGCTTGGGTGAAAGCAGATACCGGAAACATCGAGGACTACGTCGGCTTAATAAGCAATCATAGCACTTCTGTGGGGAACGGAGACGGCTACCGCTTAGACACTTTGAATAATGGTGCTCGTTTTATCTGGAACAGTCAATCCGGCTCTACTTATGAAATCATGGGCGGAGACCTCAGCGATCAACAATGGCATCACGTACTGGTTACAGTCGAAGCCGGGGAACGAGTCACGCTTTACGTAGACGGAGCCCAAGTCGGGGAAAACACTCAGTACACTAGCATTGATTACGGCGGTAAAGAGGAAGAAGTCCTCGGCATCGGTTGCTGGCAGGACCAGAACGGCGGAAAAATCTTTACAGGACGCTTAGATGATATAAGAATCTTGAGCCGAAGTCTTTCGGATGCGGAAGTTGAAAAGCTGGCGAATGTTACCGAACCCGTAAAGAGGTACAAGGTATGAGTCTAAACGAGAAAGTCGAAGGTTGGTGGACTTTGAACGACGACAGTTACAGAGACAAGTCTGCTTACGATAGACACGGTGAACCTAGTTCAGGTAGTTTCCCGATCGATGATTCTGGACCAATCGGTAAATCCGTGGACTTCAGCGGGAAAAACTCGAATATTGATACGGGCTGGGTAGTCGATCTTGGGACTGATAGTTATACGGCTGAGGTATGGTTTAACGCTGACGAAAGCCAGACCTCGAACTTTCCAACCTTCTTGTCGAACTACGGCGGTAAAGGTATTATTTGTGGTTTGAAGGAGGCGAACGGTGCTTGGCGTATACGGCATTTCAGCGAGGGCGACGAAGTTGCACCGGAGCTAACCAGTTTTGGGGAGTGGCATCACTACGTAGCCGTCCGAAGCCAAGACACGATCAGTGTTTATTTGAACGGTGGCGAGGTCAAAGACAGTCGAAGTATTACGCCCTCTGATGTCGATAACAGTAATACGATGCGGATCGGCTCGAGGCCTTCTGAGGCACAGGCTTTTCAGGGATCGCTGAGCGAAGCCAAGATCTACAGGAAGGCGATGACAGAAGACGAAGTTAACAGGCTTTATCAAACACGGATAGAAAAACACAGATACGTATAAACAAGAGGACAACGAAATTATAGTATGACTTTTTCACCTTCAGAACCGATTAAAGAGCAAAACGCTTTGATGCAGAGCAGCAGCGACGCCTTCGACAGAGTGATTGCACAAGGCGTTAAAAACGATTTAGACATTGCTTCTCAGTACAAGTTTTCTCCGGAGAGACTACGGCTTTTCCTGAACGAGAACCGACAGTTTGTCCAGTACGAAAACGTCAGCAAATTCCTAGATGACGATGATCGCTGGGTTTTACAACCCGCCGGTGGTGATAAAATGCGTTTACAATCGGCTGAGCCCTGTACTTATATTGTCGGTACGGAGATGCGAGCCTCAATGGCTTTCCGGTTAAGCCAGTCCCTGAACAATGGTGACGTGGTCCGTGTAGGACCTAGAACCGAGAGCAATGGATGGTTCCTGGAGCAGAGAGGATCGGACCACACGGATACACAGGCCGATATTAAACAACTCAGGAACGGTGTAGAAACCACGTTGGAAGCCGATGTAGAGTTAGGCGCTCCCTTGACGAAGAAGACGACAGTGACGTGTTACTACAACTGGTATAATGTCGGGGAGCAGCGCTGGGTTCAAACCTTTTCAAACGGCAATGAGCAGACTAATGAAGACATTGCCACGACCAGTACGGAGACAGGTACGTCAGGTCCGGCACGAGCCAACTTACGGGCTTACCAAGAAGTAGAAGCCAGCAGCTCAACCAGCGGATTAGAGTTTGAGGCTGGCAGCATGTCGATGTTGACACAGGCACAGACCGAAAGCCTGTTACGATCAAAACCCGTAGAGAAAACCGTGACTCTGCCTACGGCGAACGATGTCTGGCATCCGATCTACGCCATGCGGATACGACCCGAAGACTCCGCAGTCAACACTAGACTGGCCAACTTACAGGTAATTAATTATTCTAAAGACGCTGCCTTACAGTTAACAGCCATCAGTTTCGACCCAAGCAAGACCGACGCCAGTAACTTTGGTGTACCGGAGCTGCATAGCGCACAGAACAGTTGTCTACAGGATACGGAAAACGTCAGCGAGGTACCGAACGAATCCGGTACACAAATAAATCCTAGTACTACAGGTTTCGAGTTCGGCGGTCACATCCTGTCGTATGTTTCTCTGAATCCGGTAGGCGATGACTACAGCTCAGGCGCCATCAAAAAATCGGGAGAGGTCAAGAGAAACATTTTACCCGGTGATGTGGTCGTGGTTATGGCGAAATCCTCGATTGGCGGAGGCGACGCCAAATTCAACTTAGTAACCGAACAGGACTGGTAGATCTGATGATTATCTCATGTTTTTCTCATGATTACAGCTTTAAAGATGTTTTAAATAAGGAATCAACAAAACTGTGTTATGGCAGCGCCGAACAATTTGAAAAAACTTTTACTGGAAGCCGGCATCGACTTCAACAACGACACACTTAAAGTCGCACTAGGAAACAACTCCACAAACTATACTTTCGACCCCGACAACCATACATACGTCAGCGATGTTTTTGACGGCGGCACCACCGCCCAAGAATTCGGAAACGGCTCCGGCACAAGCTACAACAGGCAAACCATCTCCAACCCAAGCACCAATCAAGACAACACGGATGATGAAGGAGTTTTCACCGGAGACAACGTAATAATCACAAACCTTGATAACGCCGATATACAGTTCATCATGATCTACAAAGAGGTAGGCGGCGACGAATCCACGCCCGGCGACGACCCGATAATCACAATCCTAGACGATGACAGCGCCGGAAACGTAGCCGACTTCCCGTTTACTACAAACGGTTCAAACATTGAAATCGTCTGGAGCAACGAAGGCATTCTAAGTATAGGCTGAAAACATTGTAAGAAAAAGAGAGGTAGCAGAGACTAAAAATGGTTTTCCCAGATGACTGGAACTTGTTCCGAGACCTAGATGTTACAGAAAACTCAGGTATAGAACAAAAAAGTTATCCATTAGTAGTTCAAAACGTTGACATCGGAACAGCTTCCAGAGACTCAATAAGAGTTGCTGATGCGAACGATAACCTGATCACGCATTCAGCCCAAGGCAACGCTGATGGAACCTTCGACATAACATTTAAAACAGATTTACCGGCTTCCACAACCAAGAACTTCAGAATCTATTACGGCAACTCAAGCGCCTCGAATGTTGAAAATGATTGGAACAGTGTTCGTTGGAACTGGTACGACGACTTCACAGGAAACTACCACAGCTTAAGCGATTATAAAAAACAGTTGTCAGGCGAATTCAGTTTCGACAACAACCAACTGTACTGGGAGAACGCAGGTCAGGACGGAAACGAAGTCTCATACTTCAGTCCTAACCAAACCTTCTCCTTCCCTATCTTGGTGGAGAAAACGATAGCAGATCCTGATGGAAACAACACACGAGACTATATAGATTTCTCAGGTAACCAAGACTTCTCCAACCAAACCTTTTTCTCCAGGCTGAAAAATGATGAAAAATTTGTGTACGACAGAGCCGGCAACAACAGCTCCGCCTCCGCATCCTACAACACGCCTGAAACAGTTACCTTCAAAGTAGATCCCGCAAACAACCAGAACGTTTTGATAACAGAGGGGGAAAACGATCTGGCGGAAAATGAAACAGATTTCACCGGCGGCGACGTAAGCTACATACTAGGTAACCGAACCAAGTTCGACCGACAAGGATACCTAAGATACGACAACCTTAAAATCAGGACGTATACAACACCCGAACCCAGTAAAACAGTAGGATCGGAAACACCGTTGCAGGCAGAAAAACTTAACATGCCGGCAACCACAGCCAAACTGGAAACACCGAACCCCAATGTTTCCGGAACCGGAAACGTGAAACTGGAAACACCGACAACAAAAATATCTTTAACATCACTGGCTCCGGGTTTGACTCGTTTGCTTGACATTGTGGGTGACTGTTTTGCAGTAATCACCAGTTCAAACCGTTCCACTTTAATAACAACGAAGAATAAGTTTGTAGCAATGACCCAGCACACGTTCACAGTCAACGACTATGGAGATCCGTTAAAAGCCACATTGAAAGATGAAGACGGCGCAATAGATTTGAGAAGTGTTGACAAAGTAACAGTAAAGATCAAAAATCGAATCAGTACAACTGTTCTTAATCAGGAAGTAAGTATTATTGATGCAGAGAACGGCAAAGTAGAATATCAATGGAGTAAAGGTGATGCAGTGATTGAAACTACAGGTGTTTACCGTGGGAAGTTCAAAATCTTTAACGGCGGCCAAGACCCAGAGTCCGTCCCTAATGACGGGTTCTTTTCAGTGGAAGTTGAAGGTGATGCCTAATGACAAATAGTTTGAATGAACCGGATGACTTACAGGCCCGGCTCAAGTTTCTAGGGCCGAACACGGATCAATGGGAACTACAAGACATACTGGATTCCGCTAACCGGAAATTAAGTGGTTTGGTCGGCCATAGTATACAGGAAAAAATACAGCCAACCATCAAGGATCAAAGAGAGTTCTCACTGGCATTTAATCAGGTAGAGAGTATCACTCAGGTTGAGATTAGGACGCACAATCATACCCAGCCGAAAAAGGTTGATGAATCAAACTACAGTCTTACAGAATCACCGGCAAAAATATTATTTGAGAGTTCATGGGCTGAAAACAACCTTTTCAACAATGATTATAATCTCCGAGTATTCTACCAACCCAGCTTGTACAAAGACCTTGAACTGATGCTGGCATTAGAAGAAATAATGAATCTTTCAGCAGTACAAACCGGTGATGATGAAACACGGGCAATGTTCGAAAACTACCAGGACCGACGCCAAAATCTGGTGCGGCAGATTAATCGGACTAGTCAAAATATTGATGACAGGGATGCCGGTGATACTTTGGCACCGAACTTTAACTTTCCCGGACACCGTATATAGGTTTATGGCTAACAAAATCACAGATGAAGGCCGGCAAAAAATAAAGAAAGAACTGAAGAAAAAAGGTTTGAAAGTTGTAAGAGAAAGTAAGAGACAGGCACCGGTCGATACCGGTAGGTTGCGTTCAAGTATTACTTTACAAGTAATTAACACGAATACTTTGCCCAAAGTTGTAGTCGGTACAAATGTTGAGTACGCTCCTTATGTAGAGTTCGGCACTGTAAACCGTCCTCCGGATCCTTACTTAAGACCGGCATTACAGCGACTGAAAGCAGGACAGTTATAAATAAAGACAGTCAATAAATAAGATAAGGGTTTTCCAACTGCTACCGTGAAGACCTTTAAGATTCAAAGAGGGCGAAAAAGAGAATCAAAAAAATGGCTAATGCTGAAGCTGTAAATTTTAATGCTGTAGAAAAATTGCAGACAGTTCTGGAAGAAAACATTGATGATCCGAACAATGATAGAAACGGGAGCAACCGCTGGATCTACACAATTCCCATAAGTTTTGATATTGCCCAGTACCCCCGGATACATATCACGGAGACAAGTGCAACGCATACAGGATTCAGTGTAGGAAGCACGGACCGTCAAGTAGATACACAGGTCCAGATCTCGGTTTTCTGCCATGTCAACAACAAGTTTGACATAGATAACGACGGCGAAAAGGAAGGTCCACGGGAGATCATTTCTTACTTAAATCAAAGAGTTACAGAGATTTTGAACAGTAACCAAAGCAAGTTCAAAGAAGTAGATGACTGTGTGCATTATTTTTTGACAACAAACGAAACACTTGTACAGGACAGTAAAAACAGTGTACTACAAAACAATATTGATGCAGAACTGAGGACTATAAAATAATATTATGACAATAAGTTCAGGGTTAGCGGAAGACATCAAAATAGTGGATTCAAACGGCAACAACGTAACCAGTTTGGTCGGGGCATTTGGTTCGGCAAACTTTATCATCGATGAATCCAGCAGGGAGGAACGAGGAGTAACTACAAAAGGCAAGCCCGCGGTGATACAGGACGGCCCGGTAGAAAACCGTGCTTCTCTGACAACAAAACCAGAAACGCTGGAGATCCTGAAGTTGATGGGAACATTTGACAGCAGTAACGGGACCATAGTTTTCGATGAAAAACTGCCGGAACACCAAGTCTTGAAAGGAGAATATGTACCGGGTAAAAGCTTCAAGTTCACCGATTTCAAAAACGGAGGCTTCACATTGGAATCCGGTGTCGATGAAACCTTGACAATAACTTTTGACCCGATACAAGCCAAAAACGGGGAGATAGTGGATTCCGGTACCGCAAGTTTTGACCCTGACTGCAATCCGTTGCAGTGGAAAGATACCAAGGTCAAAATTGATGGCAACCAGTTTGGAACCGTAGAGTCGATTGCCGGATCTATGTTAGACCGGAACATTTCGCCGGAGTATGGTCTGGGCCGTGGCCGGGAACCAGCAGAGATAGTGGAAGGTAACTTCAGCATTCAACCATCGTTCGTGGTCAAGGTAGAGGACGCAGAGCCCTGGAAAAAACTGTTAGACAACAACAGTTTCCCGTTACAAGTACAGGACAAACGCAGCCCAGTCAATGAAATCAGTTTTGACTTCGGCCAAGGTAACGGCGAACTAGTAGTAACTAACGCCAAACTGGAGATCAATGAATTTGAAATGCTTGAAGACAAGGAAACCCGTACAATAGAACTAAACATTTTTGCGGAAAACATCAAGGTGCGTAACCTGTGACCAAAACTATTAAAGTAAATTTTAGGGACGGAAAAACAGAAAAACTAGGTTTTCCCGACAATCTTTACGACCTTTCCTGGCAGGAATATAAACCGATAGAGAAAACTTTGAAACTTAACGCAACAACCGATAGAAATGGAGAGATTCAGGAGATTCAGATAAACCAAGACCAGTTCATCGTAGAGCTTCAAGAAGCAATAGCACAGGCAATACTGAACCATCAAAACATTGATCTAGATGAAGTAAAAGTCAAGACTGTTAAACAAATAATAAAGATGTACGGTGATGACCCGGAAGAACTTGATGTCAAGTTAAAAAAAAATCAAGGAAGCTAGATAGTTACGTAGATTTATGGGCCAAGAATCACAGCCCTAGTATTGATGACCCGGAAATATGTGAGGCAGTAAAGTTGTTTAAAATGACAGAAAGGTTTTCAGTTGATCTGGAAAACGTATCAAAAATTGATGCAGAACTCGTATCAATGATTCAAACCAAAATCAATGAACAAAAATCACGGGAGCAGAGAAAAATGAAACAAAAAATGCAAGGTGTAACCCAGTAAGATGCCGGATTTTGAGTTAGATGCAATGCTGGAAATTGATGACAGCCAAGTTGAAGAAGTAAACAATGAGTTGGAGGCAGATGTAAACAATCAAGGAGGAGGCAACGATGATGATTTGTCTCCGGCTGAACGTGATCAAAGAGAAAGCAGTATTGCAGGAGGATTTAGAACAGCTTTGAAAGCTACAGGCTTACTGGCTTTGCTTTCAGGTCTGAAACCTATTACGGCTTTACTTGGAGCAATCCTAGGAGCTATCTCGCGTTTTTTGGTACCGGTTATTGAGGATATAGCTGATTTTCTGCGGC
>LMAX01000002.1_pt1 | contig 26438 bp, 38 predicted proteins | sample 582101 | NCBI WGS metagenome assembly LMAX01 (sample SAMN04097215, study PRJNA296403) | rock metagenome | isolation source: Halite rock | place: Chile: Salar Grande | collected 2013-04-24
GTAGCGTCGAGTCAGCACTCATCCAGCAGGAACCACTGGAACACGTCCCTGACTCCGAGGCGACGTGGCACGATGCAGTCACCGTCGCGTGCTGGGACCCGACCCCCGACCGCCCATTCCTCGGGACGCCGCTCGTCGAGCGCGGGACGCCCGTTGATATAAAGGGTGCCTGTGTCGTCCGCAGCAACGGTTCCAGCCGGGACCGGGCCGGGCAGTGGCACGTCGTCCGGCGCGGCCACGAGCGCCTGCTTAACGCCGCTGGCGCCTATCTGTTGGCTGTCTACGCGCCCCGTCCGGAGACGCCCATCCTCCGGTCGGTCGTCATCCCGGCGTCGCTGCTGGACGAACATCTCAACGGGCGCTGGTACGATGTCGGCGACGACCGCTCGGAGGACGCGATCGCGCAGCTGACGTGGACCGTCCTCATCGACCGCGAGCGCGTGCCCGCGGTTCAGGAGGTGGCGTAGATGCCGTCGACGAATCAGGGCTCGCCCAGTCGCGACCGGCGTACGTTCCCGTCGCTTCGCGACGACATCGGCGAGGACCCCGCCCGGTGGCTCGACTGGGAGATCGTCACCGACGAAGACCGCAAGCGAATGCTCGTCGGCCTCATCCGCGGGATGGACCGCCTCGACCGATTGCGCGCGTGGAAGGCCGTCGAGCGCCGCCTCGGTCGCGGTCGCGACGGCGGCCCCCGTCGTTGGGTCATCGACCGCCTTGACGAGCGCGAGGCGACGCTGGAAGAGATCGGCGAGCGGCCCGACCGATTGCCGTTTGGCCCCCGACGCCCGCCTGAGATGTTGGATACCGAGAGCAACGCTGTCCGGCGCGGCGAAAGCGGCCGGAGCGCACTGGATAAGGTCAGCAGTGGTCGCCTCGCGACCGACGGGGGTGAAGCCGATGCCGAGTGAGGATGCTACAAGCGGTACTGAACGATCTTGGCTCAACGAGATCCACCAGGGCGACGCCGCGGAGACGCTGGCCGAGATGCCGGCGAACGCGGTCCACTGTTCGGTCACTTCGCCCCCGTACTTCGACCAGCGAGACTACGCTGTGGACGGGCAGATCGGGCTCGAAGACTCGGTCGACGAGTTCATCGAGGAGCTGCTGACCGTCGCCGAAGAACTCCGCCGCGTCCTTCGCGAGGACGGAAGCTGGTGGCTCAACCTCGGAGACACCTTCAAGCAGAAATCGAAGCTGCTTATCCCGCACCGGGTCGCTGCAGCGCTTCGGGACGCCGGCTGGTACGTCCGCCAGGACAACGTCTGGGCGAAGACCGACCCCGTTCCGAACCCTGTCAAGGACCGCCATGTCGGGACGAAAGAGTTCGTTTTCCACCTCACGCCGGCGCCGAACTACTGGTTCGACCTGGATGCGATCCGGGAGGCTCCGAAACCGGAGTCCATCGAGCGGGCGAGTCGGGGCTACGAAGACTGTGCGACGACGACCGAGACCGACCACCTGCCGCCAGGTCGGAGCAGACCGTCAGATACGCACAACTTCGACCGGCCGATTCATCCGAACGGCAAGAACCCTGGCGACATCTGGGAGTTCTCGACCTGCAACTTCCCAGACGCCCACTTCGCTGTCTTCCCGCGAGAGTTGCCCAAGCGTGCTATCAAAGCATCCTGTCCGCAAAAAGTGTGTGCCGACTGCGGAAGACCCTACGAGCGTGACGTCGAGGAGATCCCCGTCTGGGAGCGTGACCGCTCGACGATCGAGCGCGAGCAGCTCCAGGCCGCACTCGACCGCTTCGAGGAGTCCGACCTGACTGAGGAGCACCTGAAAGCTGCGCGAGCGAAGGGCTTCTCGGACGCCGCCTACGGGAAACAGCAGAGCGGCGCCGGTCGGAACACTGACCGCGTCGAGGAGCTGGCCGCCGAGGCGAAGGACGTGCTCGGTGGCTACTTCCGAGAGATGACCATGACCGTCCGGGAGACGGGCGACTGGTCGCAGGAGTGTGACTGTGAAACCGACCGGATCGAGGCGGGCATCGTGCTCGACCCGTTCGCTGGCGCCGGAACGACGCCGCTCGTCGCGAAGGATCTCGGACGGCGGTTCATTGGGATCGACCTGAATCCGGATTACGTCGCGATGGCGCAGCACCGCGTCGGTCTGACCGTCGACGAGCCCGACCGGCTCGACCTGCTGGAAGACGACGCTCAGACGGTTTTAGTCCAGACCGACGGCGGACGAAACGCCCGATCACTGAACACGGGAAAGGAACACTTCGATGACGGGGAGGGGTCGCGGTGAGCTGGGTCGCTGGCGGCCAGGAGTGCCCCTGCTGTGAGAGTCGCGTCGCTGTCCACGACCGCTACTGCCGGTGGTGTGGTGAGGTCCTCCGGGTGGGGTCGGCGTGACGATGCTCGACTCCCTGCCGTACCCGCTCACGAAGTCCGACCTTGGGAGGATCCGGCACTTCGACGGCATCGAGGGTATTCCGGCTGGTGTTACCACCTGGGGCGAAGAACCGGGTGCCGACATCATCGCCCGTGCGTTTGTCCTCGAAACCACGGACACGCATGTCGCCGTCGTCGAAGACCCCGACGCTGGCGCGTATCGCGTGCTTGAACGCGGCGACGGCGCCTTCGAGGTCTACCGAGACTGGTGCGACGAGCACGGCTACGGCGACGACGCCGGTGATCTGTCGTGACCGACCACCACGCCGGCGAGGACGTCGACGCCCCCGACCTCGAGGAGATCCGCGCCGAGGATGCGGCCGCTCGCGAGCGCGAAGACCTGGTGTGGGAGGCTGCCTTCGAGCAGGACCGCGAGCCCGCCGACGACGATCTCCCCGACGCCAGTGTCGACCAGTCAGCCTGTCGCTGGTGTGAAACGGAGTTCAAGAACCTCACTCAGGAAGCCGACCACATCTGTCCCGACCGCCGGGAGTTCGAGGCCTGGGATCGCGACGACGACGTGCCGCTCGTCGAGCCGCAAATCCACGAACTGGAGACGGCGCTGCTCTTTGACGAGCACGGGCAGAGTCCCTACTGGGCGATGGTCTCGGAGTTCGACCGCTGTTTCCAGGACACCCACGTCGACGAGGAAGGCAACACCGTCGCCACCGACGACGAGGTCGGCGAGTTTGACGCCGCCGGCGAGACGTGGTCACTGAACCACGACGAGGGGAAAGTCAAGTACTGGGAGGGCAAGATCGCCGCCGACGGCCAGGACTTCGACCGCTACTTCGAGTACAATATCGGCCTCGTCGCCGATGATGACGTCGAGCGCAAGCGCGTGAACCTCCAGTTCCGGGTCGCTCACCCCGACATGTGCCACGCCATCACCGGCGACCCCATCAAGAGTCTGCCCGACGACCTCCCCGACGGCGTGCGCGTTCAGACCGACTCCGCGAACGTCGACCTCGATACCGTCTTCGAGGTGCTCCGGGCCTTCGCCGAGGAGATCACCGTCAACCCCGAGTACTTCGCCCGCGACGCGCTCCACCCGTGGTCGCGCGTGACCGACCTCGCGCTGTACCTGCGCATCAAGCGCGAGGCCTCCGAGGACAAGGTCGTCGCTATCGACTCCGGGTTGCTCGACCGGCTTGCCGACTTCGCCCGCCGCCAGCGCGGCCGCTGGGAGTACAAGGGCGACAACCGGGAGATCATGGGTCACCGAACCCACGTCGCTACCTGTAACCGGACGCGCTCGGCGTTCTATCCGGCGGTCGTCGGGACGATGCTCAAGAGTTATCACATGAAGACGCCCAACGCCGACCCGCTGACGCCGACCGACCACCCGAAGCTGGAGTGTCAGTTCTCGACTGAGTACAGCGAGACCGGCCCGATCCCGCTCGACGCCGATCTCGGTGTCGACTACGCGGAGAAGAACGTTCCCGAGGGCTACGACTTCGAGAGTCTCTACGCGGAGCTTGACGAGTGGCTCTTGAACTGTGTTCACTGGGCCGGCCTGCCGGTCCGCGCTGACGAGAGTGTGTACGAGGCCGATGCCTACTGGGATGTGACCGAGTCCGTCCGCGATCGCCACATCCGGCAGAGCCCGCTCGGCGCCGCGCGCGACCAGGAGCAGGACCTCGCCGAGTACCACGTCCTTCGCGCCGACGCGACGCCCGCCCAGCGGGCCGTTCTGAAGGCCGTGACCGACGGCGGCGAGAACCAGCCTGTCGAGACTGTCGCCGAGAACGCCGGCTTCTCCGAGCGGACTGTGTATCGGGCCGTCGACGCCTTCGGCGACATCATGGAGACTGTCAACGGCCGCCTCCAGATGGTCGACGGCGTCATTCGCGAGAAGGCAAGCGACCTGCTCGGCGGCCTCGAGGACACGCTGGAGTGGCTCGATGATTCGCTTGACCGACTGGCCGACGGCGAGGACCGCCTCGCCGAGGACTCGCCGTTCGCAAAGTGGCTCAGAACCTACGGCGTCGAGTTCGACACCACGAATCACGAGCTGCACGTCCACGCTGGTGCCTACGACACCGTCGAGATCCGGAAGCTGCTCCGGGCTGGCCTCTCCGCGGCTCGCCAGACCGGCCCGCACATCTTCGACGAGGTCTTCCGCTGCTCGGCGACGTGGATGTGCAAAGACGGCGATCGTCGCGAGGCCGTCAACCCGTTCGCGTTGCAGGGGCAGTCGTCCATCGCCGTCCTGGGCGCCCACATCGCCCGCCTCGGCTGAGGCCCGCTGAGAGACATCTGAACCCAGCGCCGCTTTTTCCCCGCACTATTTTGCCGGTAGATGCGTCACGCGCATTTCTCAACCGTCGCTGAGACGCCAGTCCGTCGCTCGTCGCCCGTCGACTGGCCTAACCGCGTCGACGCGACTTGTCGGGGAGGGCCTTAGGGGTGTGCCTAAGGGCACCTGTCCAAAATACCTCCCTACGCTCCCTTCGGTCGCTCCAGTCGAACCGCACCGCAAACCGCAATACCTCCGCACCTGCCGCTGGCCAGTCGGGCAAGCGTGACGCGTTGCTGGCCGGGTTTGTTTCAGGACCGCCAGAAGAGAATCAGCCGTTCACTACGCCCGCGAAACGATCACTGACACAGCTTTATTTCAGCGCAGTTGTCCATGATTTGACCGTTCATTGTACCTCAGGATCGTTGGGCTCGGGCGGCGCGTCGATCACGACGGGGCGGAAACCGATAACCGACTCAGCAGCGACTCGGATTGCCGTAGCGTCAGCAGGGTCACCGTCGGCGTAGCCAATGCCGTTGCCCCGATATTTGATAGTCTCAGCGGACCACGAGACGCCCGCAATATCCGAAATCTCCCGCATCGCTGCCGTGTCGAGCCCTCCGACCCGACGGAACCAGAGGCTCATGATAAATCTCCTACAGTATTACTGCCGTTGTCTGTGACTGTCGTATCTGCTGAAGCGTCAATCAATCCGCCGCTGGTTCCTGATTCGAAGGTCACGTTTGCCGCGTAAAGTCCGTACAGACGAACGAAGTCACTCCGCACAGTAATTTGTCCTCTGCAACTTTCCACCATTATCCCGAATCTGTCGGCGACCAGTTCACCGTCAAACCTGATGCCGACAATCGACGACTGGTCAGTTACAGTCCACTGTGCATCCACAACCGGATTATTTGGCACGATGTTGTCTGCGCCAGTCGATTTGGAGACAAGAGATTCTGCGTTTGATATTGTTCTATCAAGACTGTAAGTGGTGTTTTCGAGTAAGATGATATCGGCCGTATTCGCTTCGGATATAGCATTAGTTAACCGTTCGTCGGCGTCCTGACCATCAAATGCCCACGATTTGAGTGTTTGGCCTTCGCGTTTGATATCTGCTTCATCTGTAGTGATCGAATCTGCGAAGACATCGACCGGCCGGCTCTGCGTGCCGACCTGGTCGGTCGCCGCCGCAGCGTCGCGAGTTGCATACTCGATCCCCGCCCAGATACTCCCGCCGTAGAGGGCCAGCGCTCCGATGGCTTTGATAGCTTGTCGCCGGGTCAACCCGAGTTCGAGCAGATCCGGGACAGACCACTCCTGACCGCTCTCGTCCTCAACGCTGTGGGCCGTCTCGATGGTTTCCAGTCGATCCTCCAGATGCGCGATGCGTGCTCGTAGGTTCTCGGTTTCGTTCATGGTTATCTCCTATGTTCTCCGCCGCTTGACAGCTCGCCCATCGCGTCACGCGAGCGGGGGTCATCGACTGTCATCGGAATATCCGCACCAAAACCGCGGTCGTGACCAGCCCGACGCCGAACAGGGCGATTGCATACAGCCACGTCGGCCCGATGCCCACCGCGACGAACACGAACGTCGTGGCGACCGCGAGGACGGCCCCGCCGACTGGGCCAGCCCGGATGCGGATGCCCGTTGACAAGACGATTGCCCCGACGAGCGCGCCCGTCAGCAGAACGCCGGCCGACCCGACGCCCCCCTGTGCAGTTCCCGTCCCGATGATGAACGGGCCGATGCGGACGCTCAGGGCGACGATGTCCTCCAAACTCGCGTCCTCCATCCCGGAGAGCCACGCGCCACTGTCAACGCTCCCCGAGGAATCGTTGTAGTACGGTGGAGCCGTCGGCGTCGGACTTGACTGTGCGGCCGCTGGCGCCGCGAGTGCGACCAGCAACACCCCGGCTGCGACGAGATGTGTGCGGTTCATGCTGACCTCCGAATCAATCTAATGACGCCGCCCAGGAACATCACCGACAGCGACCCGCCCGCGAGGACGACCGCCCGCGGCGGCGCGTTGACCGTCTGCAACACAGTCACCGGCCAGAACAGGAAGCCGATGAACCGGACGACGAAATTCCAAATCGCCAGGATCGGGCCGCCGAACGCACTCGCTGCTTCGCGGATCGGCCCGCCCGACCGTTCGAGCTGGTCGCTGGTGTTTTCGTTGACATCGACGTTCCCACCGCTTACGTCCTCGATGATGAGGCCCCCGATGCCAGCCTCATCCCAGACGATGGCGCCGCCGCCCCACATGACCGCGCCGACGACGAAGTACGCCAGCAGGATCTGGGCGAAGCGCGCCATCAGAATCAGAGCCCCCTCCTGAGCGCCACCAGCGTCGTCCAGACGACAGCGCAGGCGAAGACCACCGGATACCCGATCCAACCGATGATCGCGAAAATGGCGAGGATGCCCAGCGCCACGAGGCCGATGCCCTCCGTCGACGGGCGGAGACTCCGGCCCACAGCCCCGGCGCCGAACACGCTCGCGAACAGCGCGATTATGGTCGTCGCCGCCGCGCCGTCGCCGCTTGACGAGAACAGCGTCGGGAACTCGAACAGTCCGTCGAGCAGGCTGTAGCCCTGGTAGTCCGGGACGATCCGAAACTCCGTCGTGTCGACGAGTGTCCGGCCGTCGGCCGTCTCCCAACCCACCGACACGCGCAGCGTCGCGCTCTCGTCGTTAGTTAGGTTGAACGAGGGATTCGCCGACCCCTCCGACCCGAACGAGTCCGTCGCGAGCGTCGTGGTTGAGCCGTTAGCTTCGACCAGTTCGACCGAGTAGTTCCAACTCGTTAGGTCCGTGTTCAGCGCATCCACGGAGATCGTCACGTCCGTGTCGCTGGCCGGCAGCGCCCGCGTCGACGGTTCGACGGTCATGAGCGGGCCGATCCGCGAGAGTTCGATGTCGTCTCGGCTCTGGATCTCGATTTCCTGAGTTCCGGGATTCAACGGCGTCACACGGCCGAGGACACGGCTCTCGCCGGTCTGCGTGTTCAAAATGACCAGCCGGTGGCGCTCGCCCTCGCGGAGAATCGCCTCGAACTCCCCGCTGGCGCCGAAGAAGTCGCCCTGGACCGTCTCCCACGAGCCGTTTAGCGCGCGCTGAATCTGAAGGACGCTATCCTTTTGCGGATAGATGCCCGTGAAATCCGTCAACTGATACTGTTTCGTCAGCGACGGCTGGTTGGTCGGTAGCAAATAAATGGTCTCTTGCTGGATGAGTGACCGAACAAAAATGCGGCGCGACTCGTAGCCCTCGGCGTCCGCGACCACGACGAAGCTCTCGTTTTTCGGCAGCCCTGTCATGTTGACCGTCCCGTCCGTCGTTGACCGCGAGACGACCTGATCCGGTGAATCCGTATCATCAGCCAAGAAAAACCGGATCTCAACCTCAACCGGGTCCGTTGCGTTGCCATCCACCAGTTCCGACGGGTTCGACTCGTTGCGGATGAACAGCGTTTCCGCCGTCTCGCGCAGACGGATGTCGTGCTCACCGTCCAGGCCATCGAAGTCCGCCTGCCCGCTCGTATCGGTCGTCGCCGTGTCTTGGATCTTGGGGGTCGCCGTGTCGTCGGAGATCGCGGCCACCTCCGTATTCGTAGGCAAGCCCGAGACGTGTCGGATCGCGCCGCTCCCGCCGCTGGTGTTGTAGGTGAGATCCACCTGTCCATCGTCGAGCGCCGTCTCTGACTTCGGGCGCCACGCCACGCCTTCGATGCCGCCCGCGACCTCGATGAGTTGCTTATCGGCTGGCGAGACACGGATAGCGCCGCCATTCGTGTTCACGTCAGAAATGTTGGTGTATGGGCCCTCGAACTGGTCGATGCGGGCGTAGGCATCGTCTTGCCCGTCGATGACGACCTCGCCCTCCGATGTTGAGATGCGGGCGGCGCTCTGATTGATACTGTATTCGGTCAGGTCCGTCCGGTCGGCCGTGACGCCCGCCAGCGGGCCGCCACTGGCGCCCACCGGGACGGCCCCGCGTGTCTCCGCCGTCGGCGTCGTCGCCGCGAACGCGGCCGTGGCAGCCGTCAGCAGGACAGCCACGCCGACCGCTGCGTGGAGGCGTTTCATTGGGCTACCCCGGCTGTAGCCTTCAGCCACAGCATAGAGAACAGCACCAGGATTGACAGCGGGAGTGTCAGCCGTATCAGCCACGCCGTCGCCGTCGACAGTTCGCTCAGGTTGTCGATGAACCTGCTGTTCAGGACTGGCCACAGCACCCGGAGCGTGAACAGACTCACGAGTAGGAACGCCACGTCCGGCACCGTGAGCCGGGCGCGAGTTCCCTGCATGGTCATCCTCCGCGCTTCGCGCTGACCCCCACCGAGTAGATCAGCGCGATGATCAGAAACGGCACGAACAGCCCGAGCAAGAGGCTGCTGAACGGGTCGGCCTGGTTCCGGAGCATTCCCGTGAACTCGATGAAGAACGGCGCGAGTGCGAGGATGCTCACGAGGACGAAAAACGTCAGGATGGCGTCAACAAGCTGGACCGCGCCGCGGTCGGTCACGTCCGCGCACCCCCCTCCAGCCAGGACGCGATGCTCAAGAGGATCGTCGCAGGCAAGACGACACCCGCGAGAAACGTCGCCGGCAGGCTGAGTTGCTGGCTCGGCGGGTAACTATCCAGGAACCAGACCCACGCCGGCAGGACCATCACGAACCCCAGGAACGTCAGCAGCGCGAACGGGAGTTCGAACACGTCCATCAGAAGAACCCTCCCGAGTCATCCTCGGCGGGCACGTCCAGCCCGCCGAACAGATCCTGGACCTCGCCGATGTCCTCGCGGGTGTCGGCCTCGAAGAACCCAGCCGTCGGGTTCTCGCCGACGAGCGAGAGGCGGTCGGGCTGGTCGCGAATGGTGTCGCGGTCCGGCGCCTCGGCCGCCTCGATCGACTGGCCCCGGGTCGCGATCGTTGCGACCGTCTCACTCAGGAACCCAGTGGCCGTGCTGTCCTCGTCGGCACGGCCCCCGCTGCTGTCGAACGCATCATCGAAAGTGCGGCTGGGTCTGTCGTCGTCGAGATCACGCGGCCGGCGTCGGGTCGTCGTCGGCGGGTTCGGCGGTCCGAACCCGGTCGGCGTTCCAAAGCTTGGGCCCAGCGGATTCCCGAAGGGATTCTCGTTGACGGTGCGCTCTTCGAAGCGGTTCTGGAGTCGCTGGTCGAATCGCTGCTCCACGCGCTGGCGCTGGCGCTGCTGGGTGGCGCCTCGTGTCTGCTGGGCGGCGCGCTGGTCGAGTCGCGTAGCCTGCGTGGAGTCCTGAATCGAGAGTGGGTCGAGCGCCTGCCCCGGCCGCACGAACGCATCGCTGAACGGCTCCAGCCGTTCGGTTGGTTCGATCCCAGGTTCGAGGCGTGCCTCTTCGCGCAGGCTGGAAGTCTGGGCGCGTTCCTGTCGGTCGCGAGCGCCGGGCGTCAGGTCCAGTCCCTCCTCGGCGCCCGGCGTTGTCTCGTCGCCGCGCAGCGGTTCCTGTGCCTCTTCCAGCCGTTCCTGTGTGCCGTCGGTCGGCGTCTCGCCGTCGACGACGGCGCTGCCGCCGGTCGGGAACGTGCGTTCGGGCGCCCGGAGGTCGTCACGCCGCTGTCGCTCGCGGTTCGACGGCGCCGGCTGGTCCGGCTGGCCGATGTCGCGGACGATGTCCTCTCGGGAGATGGTCGGCTGGTCGGCCTCCTCGCGCTGGCGCTGGATGCCCTGCTGGATGGGGCTGGTCGAGAGTGTCGGCCGCTCTCCCGAGACGTACTCTCGCGATGGGTCGGCCGGGAAGTCACGGTTCGGGAGCGGGTAGTCGCCGGGCACGACCGTCGAGCCCTCGCCGCCCGTGCGTTCGGGTTCGTTCGTTGGCGTCTCCAGCGGGAGTTCGGCGGGGAACTGCTCGCTACCGGCGTCGAGTTCGCTGCCGGACACGGGCGTCTCCTCGGTGGGGGTCCCGAGTTCCGACCGCTCGGCGTCGGCGGGGACCTGAAGTTCGCCCGGCTGGCGGCGTTCGTTGACCTCCAGCTCGGACTCGGGGAAGAACGACCCGACCGGGATCTCCTCTTGCTCACCACGGACGTTCTGGGCCGTCTGCTGGCCGCTGGCGACGATTGCACCACCGACGAGGATGCCGCCAGCGGCGGCGCCGACGCCAGCCTCGCCGAACGGCGTCGGTTCGGCGGCGGCAACGGGTGCGCCCGCGACGGCGACCTGTGTCGCGCGCTCGCCGCCTGGCAGCGTTGAGACGCGGCGCTTCCAGCGCTCGACAATTGTCTCGTCGTCGCCCGTCCCAGGCGTTAGGTCGCGGTCCGTGTCCGGGGCGGCCGCCGTGCGGGTCTGGAGGTCGGGCACGTCGCCGCTGCCAGTGACCGTCTCCCGGGCGCCTTGCGCGGCTTCGGCGCGATCGTCGGGGAAGTCGACGCCGGTCACGCCCTCCGTAGCCTCGCGCGGGGCATCCTCGCCGTATAACTGGAGGGTGCGCCCCTCGCCGGGCACGTCGATGCCAGTTACGTCCTCGAAGCCGCCGACGAGCGGGTCCGACGCCTGATTCACGACGCCGAGGCTATCGCTGATGAACTGCTCGCCGCCGGTCATCGGGTCCACACGGACCTGGAACTCGCCGTCCTCTTCGACCACTTCGGCGCTTTGCACGTCCTCTCGACTTTCCAGTTCGCGGGCGCTCAGTTGCGCCTGCGTCTCCGGGTCGAGTGTCGCTTCAACGCCGTTCGTGCGGTCGGTGATCACCACGTCGCTCGCGTCGACGTCGGCGCCAGTCTCCTCGGTGAAGTCCGCGGCGACGGTCTCGCGGAGTGATGGGCTGTCACGTTCGAGAAACGGCGACTGGTTTGCCGTGGCGGCCTGTCCCGAGCGCCCGGCCCCGACCGCAGCGAACTGGTCGGCGGTCTGCTGGCGCTCCGCGCGTGCCTGTGCGCCGGGCGTGTCATCATCGATGCCGGCCGTCGGGGCGGCGCCCTCGGTGGCGGGCGTGACCGAGATCGTGCCGTCAGTGACAGTTACATCCTCGCGAGAGAGGTCTCGATTGAGGACGGTCTCGAAATCGCTCACTGCCGCACCGACCCGCGCCTCGCGGATCGCCTCGCGCCCTGACGGGTCGATCCGGAACTCGCCGGGCAACGGCGGCGGGTTCTCGATGTCGTTGTCCACGCGCGCGCCGGGAACCTCGCCAGCGGGCGTGCTCTCGATGTTCGTCCCGCGCTCGCGGCCTTCGGAGATGTCCGACCCCGGGAGTTGGTCGTTCCCGCGGGTCGCTTCCGCCCAGTCCGGGACGCCGTTGCCGTTGCGGTCGGCGTCGCGCAGCTCGTCAGGCACGTTGTCCCGGGCCGAGAGCAGGTTACTCCGGAGGGCCACGTCGGCCTCGCGCGCCCTCGCTTCGAGTTCGTTCACCCACGACGGGTCGCGTCGCCACGGGCGATTCGTCTCGGCAATGACGCTCGGCGCCGTCTGGTACACGTCGCTCGCGTCGTTCGGCACGTAGTCCTGACCGGTCTCGTCGAGGTACTCTGCGCGCGTGTCGATGTCGTCGACGCGTGGGTTGTCGAGTTCGACGGTGCCGAACGAAGCCGTTCCGGTCGTCGCTGGCGCGCCCTGGGACTGGCCGGGCGTCGCCCCCTTGTTCGGCCGCGTGCCGCGGTCGGGAACGAACGAAATGTCGTCTGCCGACAGCGGGTCATCCAGTGGGGCAGTCTGTTGCGGGCCGGTCGTCCCCGGTGCCTGCGCTGACCCACCCGCGAATCCCGCCCGCGGGTTCACGGCTTTGCTGCTCAGTCGCTCGTTGATGTCCGCGGCGATGATCTCCTGCTGGCGCTCTCGGCCGAACTCCGTGACCTGCGCGACAAGTTTGTCGTCCCGGCGAACGATCTCGATAGCACCTCGAGACTCCAGATCCGTCTGTTCGAGGGCACGCGTTTTGAGGTCACGTGCCTGTTGCGTGACGCGAGGATCGCCACCGGCTTCGGCCAGCCCAAGTTCCTGGTCGGGCTCACTCGGGTTTGCGCCTGGCCCCTGGCCGGAGACGCCGCCAGCGGTCGGGGAGCGAGCCGCGTCGGGAGTGCCGTCCTCGTCCGAGCCCGAAAGCGGTTGGTCTTCGCCGCCGGGACCGCCGGTCGTCGCTGGGGCGCTACGGGACTGGCCCGGCACCGCGCCGCTCCCGGACGGGCTACCGGCGGCGGACTGCCCGGCGCTCGCGTCCGGCGCGGACTCGGACTCTGACGAGCCTGACTGGCTGGCGTCCGACTGACCACTCCCGCCGCCGGGGGCGCCGGTCGTCGCTGGGGCGCTACGGGACTGGCCCGGAACCGCGCCGCTCCCGGACGAGGCGTCGCCCTCGTTCTGGGACTGTTCGCCGCCAGAGCCCTCGTCAGCGTCGCCAATGACGTCCTCTCTGTCGATGTTGATGTTCCGCTCCCAGATGGGCCCCGACCCACCCACCTCGTAGCTACCGCCTCCGCCGCTACTCCCGCTGTCGTCCTGTGGATTGGTCGTGCTGTCATCGCTGTCATCGCCGTCATCGCTGCCACCACCACCACCACCACCACGCACCTCGTAGTTCCTGTTCATCGGTTATCGCCACCGCCGCCGGAATCGTCGATGACGAACGCTTGGTCGTTCCCCGGCATCAGAACCACCACTCGTCATCATCATCATCCTCTGGAAACGACAGCAGTCCCGCCTTCTCATCGTCCTCGTCAGCGCCGGGATCGCGACCCAGCACGAGGTCTTCCATCGTCGGCTGGCGATCGTCCCGCCCACGCTCGCGCCCTTGACGACCGGCGTCCCCTCGCCGGCGCTCGTCCTCGTAGGGGTGGGGAACGTCTATCGGATCGAGTCGCGCGTGGACCGGCGGCGTCATGGTCGCCGTCTGCTGGGCACGCTCGGCCTGGCCGCGCACGTCCTCGTCGTGGCCCGGCTGTTCGCCAGCGTCGACCTGCTCGATGTGCTGACGGACCTGTGCGGCCCGGTCGCGTGCCGCCGCGGCTGCCGCCCCGGCATCATGAGTAGTAGCGACCTTCGTCTTCACGCGCTCTTTGATGCGGTCGCGCAGCCCCATATCAGAAGCCACCTCCCATCACCTGCTGGAACGCCGCGATAAGGATGATCGCCGCGATCGCGATGTACAGCAGGTCCTCCGGGTCGAAGTCGAACTTGTCGAAGAACCCGGGCGGGCTGCTCGTCACTCGTTTGGTTAGGTACTCCGAAAGTTCGTCTGCCTTGATAGCGTGTTCCGTCGGATCCGTCAGTTTCAGCGGGTCGGCCTCGCCCTCTTTGTGGACGACCGTGAACATCCCCGAGTCCCGGTCGGGCAGGGCCGCCTCTTTCGGGAAGAGGTACGTCTGGTCGTCGTGTTTGGTTTCGGGGATGCCGCCGCCCTTGCCCTCGGGCTTGACGAACTTCGGGTCCGGCCAGCCCGACCCGACGAGATACCACTTCACGTATCCCTTGTCGGCGTATTTCTTCTCCTTGCGGCGCTTCTTGTACGTCCGGTAGGTTAGTCCGAGCAGGCCCCACGACGGGTCGCCGATGCGTGGCGCGTCGACGAGCCGCCGCTCTTCGGCGTGGCCGTTCTCGCGGAGTTCGTTCTCATCGACGGGTTCGCCGATGACGAGTGTCTTGCCCTCGCCCTTACTCATCGTTGCCTCCGTCGGGGATCGGGTCGGGGTCGTCGCGCCACAGTGACTGCAGGCGTTCGAGCCCGCCGACCACTGGGTCCGACGTGACCAGCGCGACCAGGCCGCCCGCGAACACGAGGACGAACCCGATCGCCATCACCGGCACCGCCGGTTCGAACGTCGCCGCTGTCGCCGTCGAGAGGTCGCCCGGCAGGTTCGCGAGCGCGAGCAGCGGGCCGCCGAGCCACGCGGCGACCCCGAGCAGCGCCAGCCCGAGCGCGAACGAGTTCGTTGACGACGATTCGACGCGCAGGTCGGCCGCGTCGAGTTCCGTGCCCCGCACGATCGTGTCGTCGCTCATGATCCACCCCCGAGCAGGCCGCCACCGCTGTCGTCGTCCTCGCGCGTGACCAACTCCTCGATGCGGCCGAAGAGGTTGTCTAGCAGCCGGGCGTCGCGCGAGCGCGTCATCTCGTGCTCGGCCATCAGGATCCGCAGGTGGGGCGGCGTCCACTCGCGGTCGATGCCGGCGACGTTCGCCAGCGCTTCGCGTTTATCCTCTTCAGAGAGGCGTGACCAGATGTGTGCCCCCTGCCGCTTGACGTACTCGCGGCGACTTTTCTCCGCTCGCTCACTCTCGTCCAGGTCCTGCCAGCCGTCGAAATGTTTCACGTCCATGTCGTTCTCGTCGAAAAACGCCTTGCCCCGGAGCGCCAGCTCGCGCTGGGTCTCCGCGATCGCGCGGCGGACGATCTTCCGCGAAAAGGCCGCGCGGCCGAACATCCCGTGATGGAAACGCTCGATCTGGTCGTAGAGTTCCGCGTCAGAGGTGTAGTAGCCCAACCCGAGGTTGTTCTCTTCGAGAAACTCGTCGACCGTCGCCGAGGGCGTGCTCGCGTCGTGATACACGTCGAGACTGTCGGCTGGCGTCTCGTCGGTCTGCCTGTCTTCGAACGGAGATGCTTGACTCATGTCTTGTATGATAACGCTTGCAGAACCAGCACGCCGCCGAGCAGGGACCAGATCAGTCCTGTGTTGAACGCGCTCGTCAGCGGTACTGGCTCTGTCTGTACGGAAATTTCGGTGGTGCTTGAGTTGACACTGTTCTCGACCGTCCCTGCTCGCTGTTCGAGCCCGCTATCAAGGACACCCACACCGACGCCGACCACCAACACGGCGCCGAGCGTGGCGATACCTTTGTAGCCCATCTGGAGCCCGATCGCCCAGACGAGCAGGCCGAACGCCGACAGTGCAAGGGCAGGGACGAGCAACATCGTCACATCATCTGGCGCATCTTCATCGCGGCCGTGCCGAGGATCAGCAGGCCCGCGAACAGCGGGACCAGCGTTGCGACGGTCGTCGTGGTCGTCCCGGCTGCCGTGTACTCTCCTGTGACGACCAGCGTCTCGCCGTCGCTGATCGTCCCGCTGGACAGCGCTTTCACTGACCCATCGGTCCGGTTGATCTCGTAGTCGGACCCCTCCGAGTAGGTCGTGCCGCCGGTATCCTCGACAGTGTAGTTGCCGGTGATGTCGTAGACGCCGCCGATCTCGACGTACTCGCCGTGTTGGGCGGTGATTTCCTCGTCGAACTGGACATCGCCCGTGTTCCCGGTTACGGTACTGGCGAGCGGCCCGATGAACACGGCTGCGATCGTCATCGCGATGAGCGCGCCAGCGACGACCCGGCCGGAACTCATCTGTCCGCGGTCGGCTGCGATACTCAGGTCCATCTCTGTGCCTCCGTCAGACCCGCCGCATGAGCGGGCTTGCGAGGCTGATCAGGACGAGCAGCGCCGCGAACAGTCCGAGCAGCCCGAGGACTGTCTCGGTCGTGCCACTGACACTTGACGATGCGATAGCGTCGTTGACTACCGGAATGAACACCTGAATCGCCACGATCGCGGCGATCAGGACGCCGATGAACAGGGACACGAGGTTCCCGCCCATCTGCGCCCGGTCGTCGTTTCGAAGTCGTTCGAGCATGGTTTGACTGGGGTTTGGTAAGCGGATCCGTGCTCCCGGAACTCCGCTCCTTTCCAACTGCCAACGCATTCGAGTTAAAAGTTTGTCGTACGTAATCCTAAGATAACGTGGGAAAGATTGATTCTATCTTGGTATCAAAACATTAATCATGGAACCAGCAGGTGAGATGTCTGGTGCAAGAAACAGCGCCAGCGAAGATACCGAACGTGTCGAGGACCCTGATGACTACAACTTGCGACGCCGGCTGAAACAGCTCCACACTGCGAAAGAGGCAGTCATCACCCGGAAAGACAACGCGCTGGACCTCGAACGCCGGAAGACCGACAAGGAGTTTTCCTCTGCGGACCGCGACCGGTTCATCGTCGAGAAGGTCGTCGACTACATCCACGAGCTACGACCGCTCCTCAAGAAGCAAGAGCGTGCCGAGGAATTTCTGGAGGAGACCGTGACGACCGACGGGGGTCAGGAGGTTACCATTCAGGAAGTCATCGATCGGCGCGGTCGCCTCACGGACGGCACCGAGGCCGACTACCTCGGCTACCGCGCGTCCATGGCCGTCTGGGACATCTGCAACCAGCATTTCGAGCAGGTGGCTGGCGTCGTCTTCGAGCAAGAGAGTGCCGGACGCGAACAGAACCCGGTCGACCCCGCCGGTCGATTCAATGATGCCTGAAAAAACCAAAACCCCATCCGAACCCGTCCAGTCCTCCCCGATCCTGGAGACGCAAATCTGGAGTCGAATGCACCGCCGCGACGACAACTGGATGGGTGCCGTCGTGGGCGAGACGGGACGCGGCAAGTCGTTCACCTGCCTGTCGATCGCCGAGTGTGTCGACCCAAACTTCACCATCGACCAGGTAGCCTTCGGCCTGGTTGAGTTCATGAACCTCGTGATGGACGACTCGCTCGGGCGCGGCAGCGTGATCATCCTCGAAGAGGCCAGTGTCGAGGCCGCCGCCGAGGACTTCCACGAGGTCTCGAACAAGGTGCTCCGGACAGTTCTGGAGACGTGGCGCGAGCAGAACCGTGGCGCGCTGCTGAACCTGCCGACGTTCAGTCGTCTTGACAAGGGCGCGAAGATCCGCATGACCGCGCTCATCCAGCAGCGCGCGAAGTTCGAGGACGAGGGTTACTCGGTGGCGACCTACAAGCACCTCCAGACGAACAGCGACACCGGGAAAATCTACCGGCACTACCCGACCATCGGCGGGCGCGAACACCGTACGCTCAAGATCGCACCGCCGAGCGACGACCTGATCGAAGCCTACGAACAGCGGAAAGCGCAGTACAACGCCGAACTGAACGAGGAACTCCTCGAAGACCTGCTCGAAGCGCAGCGAGAAGACGACGACGAACAGCAGAAAGATCCCGAGTGGATCGCCGAGGACATCATTGAGACTGGCGTCGCCGAATACGTCGAGGAAAATAACGGCCAGCGGTATATCTCCCGGACACTCATCGAACTGGACTACGACATCGGCAGCGGGCGCTCGAAAAAGGTCAAAGCAGCACTCAAACGGGAAGTTCCGGACGAAAAATTAAATGAGCTACTGGAGCCGGAGGAGGTCGCGGCGTAACCACCCACACCCCCACCCCCACTCATGGGGTTGGCTATTAACTAAACTCAAATAACGCGAAGGGAACAGCGGTTTCGGCCTCCGCAGTGCCGAACGGGGGGTGCCAGCGCGCCGAGCGCGAGCGAGCGAGGCGAGAGGTCGTTGGAGAATGATTTTGCGAGCGAGATCGTGAGGTGTCCTGACTACTGCTCGTCGTCAAGTCGTTCCCGGAGGGCTTCTCGTGTCTGCCGGTACAGCATGACCGGCGCCAGATGGTCGACGAGCGACTTCTGTCGCTGCTCGTCGTCGCTCATAGGGCGTAGAGGTCTGGCCGTTCGTTGACGGCCCGACGAACGGTCTTTCGACCACAGTCAAGTTCCTGCGCGGCCTGTCGCTGGCTCATCTCGTCGCGAGCGACTTGTTCTAGGACTTCGCACACGCGATGGTAGTCGCCGGCCTCGACGAGCTCGCCGTCGTCTTTGGTGAAGCCGAGCGGTGCGGGGCCGTGGTGATACTCCTCGCTCTCCTGGCGGGCAGCGATCCCCTGCCGGATGTTCTGGCGTTTGATCTTCGCGTCCAGCTCCGCGAAGACTCCAAGCATCTGGAACAGGGCGCGCTGATAGGGATCCTCGTCATCAGCGTCCGGTCGGAGAACCATGGCCTCGGAGACGATGTGAACCGCGACACCGGCCTCCCGAAGCCGTTCGACCGTCCGCTCCAGGTCAGCGATACTTCGAGCGATCCGGCTGACCTCTTGCACGACGACGTGATCGAGCTTGCCGTCGTCGGCGAGCATCTCCCGATACCCAGATCGCTCGACGTTGGTACCGGTCGACTTGTCCCGGTAGGTCACGATCTCGGCCGGCGCGACATCGAGATGATCCCGCGCGTACTCGTGGGTCCCCTCCAACTGGCGGTCAAGGTTCTGGTCGGTCGTCGAGACGCGAACGTAGGTTGCAACGGTCACGTTCTCGCCCACGTACCGCCAGTATATAAAAACAGGTAGTTATGCCCATGTGGGCACGGACTTCAGTCCATGCACAGGGAGTTTCACCCACTCTGCCAGCGCGGTCTTTCCTTAGAAGAGGCGGCTGACGAGTTCTCGGACGCGATCGCGAAGAGTTCGATCTCTCTTGACGGATACCTCAGGCGGGGTCGGCGGCTCTGTTTTCGGCGCACTCCCGACTGTCTCCGGCTCGATCGGCTCAGGTCCTGAGTCAGTATCGGTCGCAGTCGCCGTATCAGCCCCTGTCATATCGCAGTTGTGGTGTTCTGGGAGGTGGTGTTCCGCACAGACCGTCGCGCCGCAGTACGAACACTCCCGCGGGAGGTCCGGCGAATCGCCGCAGGCCGCGCACGTCGGCATAGGCGACAGCAACGGGCCGAATGGTATTACAGTTGTGGCCGCTCACCGCGACCAGCGGATGAGTTCACCGACCAGAACGAGTACGAGCGGAACCGTGACCGCCGGGATCGCGTACTCGCCGTAAGTCAGCGTCGCCGGGATCGTCGGGACCGTGCCCTGCTGGACCAGCCAGACGCCCAGCAGCGCGACGAGAATACCCAGCGTGAAACTTCGCTGGCGGCGCTCCGGGAGAATCTGCCACCACGTCGGGTCGAGCGCGCGGACCGGCGCCCACGGCGTTTCGAGGAGGCGCTCGCTGTAGCGGGCTGTCTCGGCGGTGAGTTTCCGGCGGGCGGCCAGTATCTTTCCCGGGAGCGCGTTCATCGTCTCCGCAAGGTGCGATCCATAGGCAAAGAGGTGACAGAGATACACCTTGCCGTTGGAGATCCAGCAGCCCACACCATCGATATGGGACTTCTCGCGGAGGATGTTCTCGCGGTGGCCCTTCGAATTCATCCAGTTTTTCATCGCCTCGCCGGCGATACTCCCGACCGAGCGGCCGCGATCGTGGACCATCGCGACGTTTTCCGAGACACCCCTGAAACCCGAGGCGCGCTGCTGGGGCCTCGTGTGCCCAACGTTGTGAGCAACGAGGTCTTTGTCGGCCATTTTCCCGGCATATCGCTCTGCGATACTGCTCAATTCTGACTTCCCGCGGAGTTTGTGGATCCCACGGTCTTCGCGACGTTTGTTCACGTAGTTGTGAACCCGAGAGGCGATTTTTCGCGCCTTCCGCTTCTTGCCCATCTCTTACCAGATCCTTCTGCTTCTTCGATATAAAACTCAGCCCCGCAGAAATTTGTTATCATCGTCCGGGGTAGTTACACATTCACTACATCCACTTGCGTAATACCTATGCTTTCAGCCGTCACATGCCTGAGAACCACTCGAACAGGGGGTTCCACTTTCACCGTTACCCTCCGACTCGCCCCTTTTACACACCCTCCAAAATCTCCAGATGGCCATGGAGAGATTTACAGAGCCGCTGACGATCGAGGACGAAGAGGACGCGTACCGCCTGCGCTGCCCGAACGGGCATCAGGTTACTCCGACGAACAACCACTGGTACTGTCGCCAGTGCGCTCGCGCCTGGGACGACGACGCCGAGCCCGAGCTTGACGCCGCGGTCGACGCGAAGACCGGCCGCGAACTCCGCCGCGAAGACGTCGAGCTGGCGTTCGACACGCCAGGAGTGTATCATGCCTGAATTAACTCTTGGCGAGTGTTTCGCGGCCAAGTTCCGTTATCCACCATGCACGCCCTTGGCCGATCTTTTTGGAATCAATCAAGCCACGCTCATGGAGGTCGCGAAGCCGTTTATAAACTGCAGTTTTACTGATCGGAAGACCGTCCGCCATTTCCGGAGCGGACAAAACCGGGTCAGACGAGTCGATAAACAAGGAAAGCAGTTTTTCGTCGGAAACCACGGGTCTACGACCTCCACCGTCGCTCGACTCGTCGGAGTCCGCCATGCATCCAATCCGTTCGAGCGGTGCTTAAAATCTCACATCTCATACATTTGTTATTCTGGAACCCTTAGGGTTGCCACAATAACTAAGTTACTCCGGAATAACCTTTGCGGCAGACCGACGCGGCGCTCCTCGGGGCTCGGCTGCACTGGAAAATCGCGGCCGACGCCCGTGGAACCAGCACGGGCGCCGCGTCGGCCTACCTGAACGCATGCAACAAAACACACCCCGACCGGAAAAGAACTCCGACCGTTCCCCGTCGAATAGCCCGCTTACCGGCAATTCTGTCAATCTTACCGGGACAGTCCCGGCCCACGGAGTAATCCACGATGCATAGCAACCCCCACCCAGACGACCGTACCGCCAGCAGCGCGCTCGACCAGCCAGAGACGATCCCGTTGGGGGTGAACCTGTCGTGACTGACGACGACCCGCTCGCCGGCGCCGCCGTCGGCGAGACGTGCACGTTCGAGCACTCGACGGTGGTCAACACCGTCGATGCACTCCCCGCAGAGTGCTACGGTCGCGACCGTGACCTCGAAGCCGATATCGCGTCCGTCGACATCTTCGAGACGCCACATCCCGAGGACCCCGACGACGTTCGGATCACCTACGAGGTCGAACTGACCCAGCACCTGCCGCCGCGCTGGGACGAGTGCGACGAGCCCCGGACCGACGCAGAGCGCCGGCGCGACCGACGGCTGCGTTGGGCTCGCCGGGGCGGCCGCTTCATCGCGTTCTGGCTCCCGTTCGCCATCGCTGCCCCCGTCGCCGCGATCGTGACCAAAGATGTCTTTCAAGAGGCAACTGTCAACGGCCAGCCGATCCAACCGCCGAGTCTCGCGGCGCTAACCGGCTATGTGCTGGCCCTGGCCGCGTTCGTCTGGTTTTTGAAATGGGCCGTCTCCGGCGGTATCCCTCCAATGCGAGTGAATCACCGATGAGTGAGTACAACTACAGGTGCCCCGCCTGCGGCGCTGCCTGCTGCGGACAGGGCGCGGCCGTAGAGTGCCGTTCTGACCGTTTTCGAACTGAAACTCAGGAGGAAGCATGAGTCAACTCCAGACCACCGTCTCCAACTTCAAAACCGGCGAACCGGACCTCTCGAAGCTCACACCTGCCGAACGCGAGTGCTTCGAGACCGTCGAACTGCAAGCCGACGTCGGCCCGCGCGAGTTTGCCGACAAGACCGACCGCTCCCCCGGCACCGTGAGCAACCTGCTCCGGCGCGCCTGGGACAAACTCGACATCGAAAAGGAGGACTGGCGATGACCGACGACGACACGCTGACCTGCTGTCCCGACTGTCGCGCCGCGGACTTCCGCGTCCACTCGGCCTCAACCATCAACCACGACGGGCGACCGCCGCGGTACAAGTGCCACAACTGCGACGCTCGCTTCGACGAGCCCGCCGAGCGGCGCCGCCAGGCGACGACGGCCGCCAACAGCGGGACGGCTGCGGCCGCGCTTGAGGCCGCCGAACCCGACGTGGTGCCCGACGGCGGTACCAAGCGCCTCCCGTGGTGTGATAATTGTGATGCATTCGCTGTGCCCGAGGACGGCGTCTGTGGCGTCTGTGGCACCGAGATCCGGTACCGGGAGAGGGTTCCATGACCGACGCCGAAACCGTCGACATCTGCCCGGAGTGCGGCGAGACGCACTTCCGGTCGGTGTCGTCGGCGTCGATCAATTCCACGGACACGTCGGCCGAGCGCTTCCACTGCTGGAAGTGCGACGCTCGTTTCGACGAACCCGACACTAAGGCTGCCGAGCAAACGACGGAACCGCGTCGCGGCAGGGCGAAGATCCTCCACGACGCGCCCCCGGACACGGAGATCGAGGACCTGCCCGACCTGCTCGCCGAGCATGGCGGTGGTTCGGCGTGACTGCGAAGTATTCGACGGACGGCGACGACAGCCACCGGCGCCGCTGGGAGTCCGACCGGCGGTACGTGTTCGCTGAGTGGTCGACTAATCCGTTCGCCGGCTACCGACACCGTTACGAGACCGTCGAGCAGCGGCTCGTCATCGAGTACACCGAGGGCGTCGGCGCCGACATCATCTGGGAAGCGCGCTCGGGGGACTCCGGGAAGTTCCCCGACGAGTGGGCCGCCGTCGAGACGGTCGAAGTGCGGGAGTACGGCGCCCGTCACACCCGGCACCCGCATGCGAGGTGGTTAGAGTGACCGACGGGCCGCCGCGCAAAGTCGCGCCGCGGGAAGCGATGGAGCGGTGGCTCAACAGCCTGCGGAACAAGCGGAGCGACCAGACTATCGAGACGTACTACTACCGGCTGAAGCTCTTCATCGAGTGGTGCGACCAGCGCGAGATCGAGTCGGTCGACGAGCTCTCGGGCTGGGTGTTCGACACCTACGAGAGCGTCCGTCTCGCCGAGGACGTCGCGCCGACGACGCTCAACGGCGAGTTACAGACGCTCAAGAACTGGGTCGAGTACCTCGAGCGCCTTGAGGTCGTGCCCGAGGGGCTCGCCGAGAAGGTGCCGATCCCCGAGGTGCCGGTTGAGTCCCGCTCCGACGAGGAGATGCTTCGCTCCGAGGCTGCCGAGGCGCTGCTGACCTGGTATCGCGACGAGCCTGCCGTCCACGGGACCGTCGAGCACGCGTGGCTGGAGCTCGCCTGGCACACCGGTGCCCGGATGGGCGGCATCCGCGGCCTGGACCTTCGAGACTTCGACGCCTACCGGTCGCTCGTCGAGTTTCGGCACCGCCCGGAGACGGGTACGCCGCTCAAGAACAAGCGCGACGGCGAGCGACCAGTGGCTTTCCCGGCGGTCGTGACGGCCGTCCTGGAGCGCTACATTGACCACCACCGGCTCGACGTCCATGACGAGCACGGGCGCGCGCCCCTGTTCACGACGAACAAGGGCCGACCGGTCGCGAACACGATGCGCGTCTGGTCCTACCAGGCCACCTTCCCGTGTCATCACGGTGCCTGCCCGCACGAGAAGGACCCGCAGACCTGCGAGTACAAGACCTACACGCAGGCCAGCAAGTGCCCGTCGTCGCGGTCGCCGCACAAGATCCGGACGGGGAGCATCACCTGGCAGCGCGACCTGGGCTTCCCGCCCGAGGTCGTCGCCGAGCGGGTGAACGCGAGTCTCGAAGTCATCGAGCAGTACTACGACCACGCCGACGCGCTCGACCGCCTTGAGCAGCGCCGGCGCCCCTACATCAGCGACATGGAGTTCGATTCATGACCGATAGCACGACGCCGACCGAGCGTACCGTATTCCAGTGGATCGCCACGCAGTTCCAGCCTGGGCGATCCCACTGCGTACAAAGCCATTTTCCGGGGTTTCCTGACAGAAACCCGGTTCGCAACGGGGGCGGTCAGCGTGGCTGACGTCGTCCCCAGCGAAGGCGCCGAGGAAATCGGCGACCCGCTCTGTGACTACTGCGGCCTGCCTATCGAAGAGCCCGACCAGGACTGTCCCGCCTGCGACGACTGGAGGTGTCGGCCGTGAGCGCCGGCCTCGAGACGCGGCTCGACGTCCAGAACGGCCAGCTGCTGGCCGGCGTCGACGCCCAAGACGTCTCCGTGGTCGTCGCCGCGCCGATCAACGCCGATCTCGACGACCTTCAGGAGGCCGTCGACGACGCGAGTCGCGAACTCGCCCACTCCCTGGAGGTGTCGAGCCGTGTCTGACTGGCCGCTGACGATCGACGGCCGCGAGCATCATCCGATCCCGGCGACCTGGTTGGACCACGGCAGCGACGAGGGTCACGGCTCGCCGCGCTGTTACGCTGTCTCGGTCGCGCGGTCGACGCGTGACCTGATCCGGATCCGCTACGTCGCTCGCGACGGCGGAGTCGTCGTCCAGTCGACCAGCTCGAAGCCCAACCCCACGGGCGAGGGAGTCCTGCCCGCGTCGCTCGCGACCTTCCACGACTGGCCGCGCTCGATCGTGCCCCCGTCGCACGTCGAGCCCGCGGATACCGCCCGCGACCCCGAGCGCGAGCGCCTGCAAGCGGTCTGGCCCGAGCGCGTGGACGGCCTCGACCCCGAGCGCGAGCGCGAACTGGTGGCCGACGGCGGGTCTGACCGGCTGTATCTCGCTCCCGAGGACCTTCTGGCGATCGCGCTGGAGCAGTCCGAGCACGACCGCCAGCGGGAGCTGATCCGCGAGGCGATCCAGATCGGTCGAACCCCACCCGCACGCGGGGGGTGGTCAGAGTGACGGGTGATAACGCTGTGGACGGTAGTGAACGATCGGTCGACCGTCACGGACGGGTCGCGAACGACCCCGACGAGTTCCGCGCGACCGCTGACGAGTTGGAGACCTTCGACGCGGGTCTCGCGCTCGGATACTTCCGCCGCCTGGAGGTGCTTCTCGACGCCTGCCCGGTCGACATCTACGCCGCGTCGTCGCTGAAACATCCGTGGCCGTACCGGCTTCAGAACGCCGCGGAGTGCTATCAGGCGTCCTTCTGGCGGTCGCCCGAGCGTATCATGGACTCCGCAATCGGCGAAGACCTCGCTAACGAGGACGTGCTCGCGGAAGCCGTTGAGAAGCGGGCGACCGCGGTGGTCGCGAAGGACTACCTCCACGACCAGGAGGCGACGACGGACAGCATTCACCAGTTCGTCGACCTTCACGATCCCGACGAGCACCCGCCTGCGTACGTCCCGCTTCAACCACCGTACAACGAGCACGTCGCCGAAGTGTATCCCCTCGTCGAAGAGTCCCATCTCGACCACCGATACATGCTCGGCGGTCTCGCGAACGCCAGCCCCGAGGTTCGCATCGACGAGATGCTCGCATTCCGCTCCGAGGTTGGCGACGAGCCTGTAGCGCACGGCCTCGGCTGGGGCCTCGACGACCAGCTGGTCGCGACCGTCCGGGAAGAGCCGACGCTACTCGACTCGGTCGATAATTCCAGTCCGTCGCAGGCGCTTCGGAACGGTCGTATCGTCGACAAACACTGGCAGTCTCGCCCGTTCGGAGTCGTTGATAAAGGCCGGTATCAGAACGTCACGATGGGCGGCTTCGAATTCGCGACGCTCGTGCAGGCCGCGCATCGACTGACGCCGTTCAACGGAGAGTTCGCCGACGCGCACAACCAGTCTGCTGTCTCCGACTTCGGAGGTGTTGAGGCCGATGACTGAGCTCGTGCTTGTCGGCTGTACCAAGTCCAAGCGCGACAGCGCGGCTCTCGGACTTCGCCTCTACGACGAGTCGCCGCTGTTTCGGAAGCGACGAAAGGTCGCGCGAAAACGTGGTGACCACTGGGGGATCCTCTCCGCAGAGCACGGATTCATACTCCCGGAGCGGCGACTCGAACCCTACGACACGTTTATCGGAGATCGTGATAGCGAGTTGTGGGCCAACCAGGTGCTTGACGACCTGCGTCCGCTACTCCGAGATGTTGGCGTGAGCCAGGTGACGATTCTCGCCGGCAGAAAGTACGTGGACCCGCTCGTGACACCGCTCGAAGCCGAGGGTTACGACGTTCTCGATCCGCTTCGCGGCCTCGGTAACGGTAAGCGGATGAGCCGGTTGGATGAGATGGCCGAGGAGACCGAACAGACGACTTTGGTCCAGGCCGACGGCGGGTGCAACGGCCGTTCCCTACACACGGAAAGGGAACAGTCCGAGGTGGGGTCGCAGTGAGTACACTCGGCTCTTCGCAGGCCCGGGGCAGTAGCGTCGAGTCAGCACTCATCCAGCAGGAACCACTGGAACACGTCCCTGACTCCGAGGCGACGTGGCACGATGCAGTCACCGTCGCGTGCTGGGACC
>LMAX01000003.1_pt1 | contig 23256 bp, 25 predicted proteins | sample 582101 | NCBI WGS metagenome assembly LMAX01 (sample SAMN04097215, study PRJNA296403) | rock metagenome | isolation source: Halite rock | place: Chile: Salar Grande | collected 2013-04-24
AGCCGAACGCTGTGCGTGCAACCCGCCTGCGAGGTGTCGAGTCGTGGGCCGAAACCCCCTGCGGGGGAAAGCCCACGACTTTAGTCGTGGGTACATTACTCAGGATCCCTCACTAGCGTTAGGAGTTTCGCGACCACGAGGAACGTCCCGAGCACGATCAGGATCGCGTACGGGAGCTGGACGATGCCGAGATCGACGTTCGTGGACCACGCCTGTCCCCACTGAGTCAGCGCCTCCGCGAGGTATCGACCGAATCCCTCGTCGATCGCGGCTCCGACCGCTCCAAACGCGTCCTCGAGCGCTCGTCCCGGGGCGAGGATGACCGTCTGGACCCCGGTCACGACCGCAAAGCCGATCCCTCCGGCGATAGTACTCGCGAGGATCTGGAGCCAGCGCCCGCTGTCCACCGTATCCCGCGTCACTATGTCGTCAACTAGTCCCATATCTCGCGAGTCCTCCGGGGGTTAGTCCTCCGCGTTCGCTTCTTCCTCAGTCCCTCCGATCACGTCGGTGAACGTCCCGACGAACGCGTCGCTCGTCTCCCGCTCGCGCAAGTACAGCCCGACCAAGAACAGCCCCGAGAGGAACAGCGCGACCGAGAGGGGAAACCCGAGGATCTCGAACTGTCCGAGCGACTGAGCGCTCGTCTCCGCGCCCGCTTCGACCAGTCCGAGCGGCTCCAGGATCAGCCCCTCCACGACGCCGCGCATGATGTCGGTCAGTATGTCGACCGGCGTCAGCACGAACAGCTCGACGATCGCCTGGATCCCGAGGATCGCTGACGTCGAGACTGTCAGGAGCCAAGCCCCCACGCCTTGCCGGAGGATCGACGTCGTCGAGCGGTCTTTAGCTCGGTCCAGGAGCTTCTTCACAGACGGGCCACCGCCTCCACCCCCGCCGCTTTCGAGAGGGCTACTCGACATGATCAGTTCCCGCCGCTCTTGCGTCCGAATAGCCAGGAGCCCCCGAGGATCGCTCCGACAGCGCCGAGGAGTTTGCCAAGGATACCGCCGCCGCCGCTCTCACGGTCGAACTGGCCGGCGGCTCCGCCCTCGGAGAACATCCCCGCCCGCTCGTCATCCGTCACGACCTCCTCGAAGTTGACCGCGATCTGGTCGCCGGGCTGGATCGTCCCGTCGAGCACGATCTCCTCGCCCTGGCCGCTAAAGCTCGACGAGTGGTCAGTCCAGCTCGAGACGTTCTGGAAGTCAACGTCGGAGACGCCCTCGCTGGTCCGAACGGTCTTGTACCGCTCCTCGGGGAGTTCGACGACAGCGACGAGCTCCGCGTTACTGTACGAGAGGTCGTATGCGTCGGGGAGCTGCAGCCGGTAGTACAGATCCGCGCGGTTGTCCCACTGCGGATAGTTGTCGGCCGCCGTGACGTTGGCGCGAGCGTCCATGTCGTCCTCGAGGTCGGACGCCGCGAACTGCATGTCCACGTCCATCGAACGGAGCTCCGCGTCCGAGAGCGCCGACGAGAAGGCGTCCGAGTCGACCGCCTCGACGCTGTACGCGCCGTGGGGCTCGGTGATCGTCTGGCTGGAGTCAGCCTCGCCGTCGCCGTCCGTGTCGACGCGCTCACTACCGAGCTGCCATTCGGAGAGCTTCTCGACGTTGACAGCGGAGAACTCGATCGTCGCGTCAGCGTCCTCGACGACGACAGTGATTTGCTGGATCTCGGACATGCTACCGTCGCCAGTCCCGCGAACAGTCACGTCTCCGACTTGCTCCTGGAGGACGTCGCCCTCGCCCGTCGCGTTGGCGAGCACCGTCGAGTTGCTCTCCGACAGCGACGAACCGGCGTTAACCTCCACGTAGTCGGCGTCCGAGTCGTGGTACTGGATCCGGACCGTCGCGCCCGAGTCGAGCGTCGACGTATCCGCGATCAGCTGGATGTACCGCTTATCCGTGTCGCTCGTGACGGAAAAGTTTGAGTACGTGAACTTGGCGACGTCGCTCGACGACTGGCTCGACGTCGAGATCTGGACGGCGTCGACGCCGGGAGCCGTCGTCACGTCAGAGACGGATCCGGATCCGGCTGACCCCGAGAGATCGGAGCTCCACTCCGTCGCGTCGAGAGCACTCGCCTCGTTGTCGCTCTCGTCGCTTTTGCGGGGGAACTCCCCGAACTCCGACGCGTTGATGTCCGAGGCAGTCAGGGTGTACGGGTTGTCGACGGACTCGTTTACTGACGCGTCGAGTTCCGAGATCTCTCCGGAATCGTCCTCGTACTCCGTCGCCGCCCACCCGACATGATGGGTCGCTTTCGTGACCGTCGTGTCGATCCTCGGATCAGGGACCGTATCCTGATCGTAGTTCTGCCGCGTTGGCGAGTCGATAATCGCCGCCGCTGCGACACCGGCCGCGCTCGACACCAGGAGCGCCGCGAGCGCGAGTGTCGCCAGCTGGCGAAATTTCATGCCCCGCCTCCCGCGAGGTACCGCGCCCGGAGGTCGCGACTGACCCCCGCGCCGTCTCGACGAGCTCGCTCGTGCCGCTCCGCTTCGATAGTCTCCAGTTCGGTTCGACTCTCGTACCCGCTGAAACGCGGGCTTTCGGGGGTTCTATCCCCCGATTGATCCCTTCTCATAGGTAGGGGTACCGAGTCCGGCCGGGAACCGGCCAGATACGCGCGTGTTATTTTGAAGTTAGTTATATCACGTAGTTTATTAGAATGGGATTGGAATCGGATTCGTAGCGTATTATAATAGAATTAAGATTTTTTACCATGCAAGTGAACTCACAAACGCGACCCCCACCACATATGCGCCGAAACTTCGTACGTAGTCGTTCACTGACGTCAATTGGAAACTCAGTTGGGGTGACTCAGCCGATCGATGTGTTGCGGGATCACGGGCTTGTCGACGAACACGACGAGCCTCGAGACGACGTCAAGGCGGAGCACGTGATCGAGGACCGGGACGATGGAGAATATCTGGTGACAGAGATCCGGCTCAGTGACTGACGTCGGGGGCCAGATTCACATCCACATCCATTTAGCTTCGAGTGTATCCCCAGATCCACCCGCATCCGGGTAGGGGGTTTAAGTCAAAATCACCGACACCCCAGGTTCCATATGATTTTGTCTCGGGAATAGTGATAGGTTTTCGGCGCTCTAGTGGGCTGACCGAGCGGCGCTAACCCACGCGCTAACCAACAGAACTAACTATTTCGCCCCCTGTGTTGGTTAGCGTATGCCACCGAGCATCCTTCCCGACGCACCCGAGGGCTCCGAGCTGGAGCGCTGGAGTGACGACGGGGTCCGGCGAGAACCGAGCCACAGCAACGTCGTGATATTCGTCTCTCCCGACGAGAGATACTCGCTCACGGTCGAACTGGACGACCCGATCCGCGGCTACCTCCTCCGGCTGTACGACCTGGAGCGAGACAGTGACGAACCGATCAGTACGACCGTCGTCGACGACGACGATCTCGCCGTCCAGGTCGCTGCCACGACCGCCGCAGCGGCCGACGACCTCTCCGCCCTTGAGGAGCGTCCACAGCTGGGGCCACAGAAAGTCTACTTGGAGGACGTCGAACTCGAAACCGTCGACGGTCCCGACGAGTGGGACGACGACGAGTGGCGAGAAGCGCTCGAAAACGCGTTCGAGAAAGCCGAACTACCGCGATCGAAGGGGACGCTCACCACGAAAACGATCGACGGCCGTGATTACTATTACCTCCAGTGGCGCGAAGGGGACAAAATCAAATCTCAGTACGTCGCGCCGGTGAACCCGGCAGACTGAGCCGATCAGTCGTCCCGCTGACGTATGACGTACGGCTGACGATTCATATATCGAGATACAGTTTATTTACCCGGTTTGAAGCCGATCGACCACTTCGATCGACGGTTAGTAAAATGGCACGTCCGACCGCGCTGATCGTTACTCCGAACTCGCGAGCTCCCGGCTTCGAGACTCAATCGCCTCTCGCTGCTCAACAAGCCCGACGTACTCTTGGAGCCCCTTTCTGTCCAGCGAATAGTCGTTGTATTGTCCGTCTTTGCCCTTTTCAGCGATCCCGAACTCCGCGAGGTGGTTTAGGATCCCGAGGACCGTTTTCTCCGCGAGGTCAACCTGTCGCTCGATCTCCCGGACTTTCGCGCTCTTGCCCTCCGCCAGCGCCGAGAGCGCCACCACGACGTCCCACACGTTTTGAGCCGAGTACCGACACTCCTCTGCGACGTCGTCGACGTGATCTCGCACGACCTCATTAGAGAGGAGGTCAGCCTCCAGATCCAGCTCGTCGGGACGCATCTCCTCGAGCTCCTGGATCCGCTCCTCTTTTGTCGCGATCCGCTGTTTGAGTCTCTGTACCCGATCGTCCCCGTCGAACAGATCCGAGTAACGCTGGAGGACCAGCTCCTCCAGGTCGTCTCGGAGGTCGTGGAGGTCCTCTACTTGAGCGACTTGCTCCTGGAGCTCGTCGCGCTCCTCTTGGACATCCTTGAGCCTCCCCTTCAGATCGTCGACGCGCTCCAAGAGGTCGTCGCGCTCCTCCTCGAGATCGTCGACGGTCGCCTCCGCGCTTTGGGCTCGCTCCACGACCTCCATTACGTCGGCCCGGATCGACCCCTCGCTCCCGAGGTCCAGGTCCATCTCCACGTCCATGTCTTCGAGGTCGCCAAACAGCGCGCTCGCCGCTCGGTCCTCGAAAGCGTTGTACTCCTCTGCCCGCTCAAGCTCGCGCTCCAGCTCGTCGACGTGCTCCTTGAGCTCGTCTCGCTCCGCCTCCAACCGCTCGATCCGCTCCTGACGAGTCCGAGCCTCCTCGCCCGCCGCCTCGAGCTCCTCGAGGACGTCGCTTCCGATAGTCTGGAGTTCCGGCCGGTCCTCCGTGTCGAGTCCAGGAGCCGCGCCCGCGTCATACGTCTCCTGGAGCCGCCACTGGATCCGCCGGACGTCGTCCCACGCGTCGTACTCCATCAGCGCCTCCCCGTCGTCGAAGTCGTCGATCTCGTCGGCCCACTCTGAGCCGTACATCCGCCGGACCACGTTCGTATCGTTTTCGTACGTGAGACGGTGCCAGATCAGGATATTTGCCTGTGTGAGTACGTCCTTGTCGATCGACGCCGGCCGCTGACTCACTCCGAGGAGCCCGAGCCCGTGTTTCCGACCACGTCGCGCGATCCGCGTGATATGCTCACCAGCGAATCCCGGGCTCCCCTGTTGCGGGATGTACTCGTGAGCCTCCTCCACGACCAGCAAAAACGGCTTTTTGAGCTTTTTCGCCTTGACGAACAGGTACCGCGCGACTTTCCCGACCAGCTCCTCCGCCTCCTCCGCGTCCAGGAACCCCGAAACGTCCAGGATCACCGGTACGTTGCCCTCGAGCGCGATCTCCGCGAGCTTTTCCGCTTGCTCCGGCCCCACGCGGAGATCTCCCTCGTCGTCACCCGTCGCGTGGAGGACCTCGTACTCCTCTTTGAGCCCGTAGTACTCGCCGTCGACGTCGACGATCATGCACGCCCGGCCGTCGTCTAGGATTCTCTCCACGAGTACGTTTGCCGAGTTAGACTTTCCCGCGCCCGACTTGCCGACCAGGAACCCACGACCACGGAGCGCCTCCACGAGCGGGATCTGGACGGCGTCGCCCGTTTCGAGATCCGTACCGATCTCGATCGATTTTTCAGCCATGCTTAGAGATCCCCGTTCTTGAACTTCGAGAGGTTGACCTTGATCGTCGACTCAGCGACGTCCAGCGCGTTCGAGATCGAGACGTTGTCGTGACCGTGAGCCGCAAGCCACGCCGCGACGTAGTACTTGCCCTCCGCCGCGATCCGGACCGGGACGTCAGCCTCGCGAGCCGTCGTCCGTTCGACGTCCGGCCGGTACTCGAGATACAGCCGGCCCTTTGCCCCGAGCTCGCGCCCGAGAGCCTTGAGAAACTCCGGAGCCCGCCGCTCGCCCTTGAACTTGTGGACGCCGTCGAGCTCGCTCTCCAGGTACCTGAGCCCACGGCCGCGCCGGAGCTGATCCTGGATGTTTACCGGGAGGTCCTCCAAGTCGCGCTCGAGCGTCTCACCGTCGATCCAGAAGCTTCGATTATTTTTCCGAGCGATCACGCCAGTCCCGACCTCCTCGAAAGAGCCCTTAAGACCGACTAAATCGCTGATCCTTTCCGCCACCGTTTCCGCCTCGGTCGTTTCGACCATGTTATCATATCTATAACCCAACCACATAAAGTTAGTGTTTTGCTAACCCACGAGCAGCAAGATCGTGACACCTCCGCATGCGGGTACCCTTATCCCGGCCGCGAGAGACACGCGAGCCATGACCGACGATCTCGACGACGTCCAAGAGGCTCTCCTCGAGGTCCTCGAGCGCGAGGAGCGCCCTGTCTGTACCGCCGTCGAGCTCGCAGACGAGCTCGACGTCAGCCGTCCGACCGCGACTAACCTCCTGTACCGGCTCGTCGCTCGAGGGAGCGCCAGGACCGCGAAACTTGGAGGAGTCCGTCTCTGGTGGCCAGCGGATCTTTCGCCAGCGAAAACGCCGAAGAAAACGCCGGCGGAACCGCCAGCGGATCCGGACCCAAGTGCGGGTACGGAAACGTATTCGAGCGCGCAAACGCAAGCGGATACGCCAGCGAATACGCCAGCGGTTACGCCAGCGAAAGAGGACGGCCCCCGCGCCGACGGCCGCGACGACCAAGACGACGTCGACGACGAGATCGAGGCGGTCGTCCTCTCCGTCTCCTCTAGCTGGGAGGACGACCCCGACCGGCTCGAGGCCCGCCGCGCCGCTGCGCGCGCAGCACTCCAGGTCGCCCTCGAGGCCGACGACCCGAAGGGTAAGAGCGACCTCCAGGACCTCCACGACGAGCACCCGGTTTCAGGGCAAAACTATGAAACGTGGTGGAGAAAGAACGTACGCCCGGTTTTGAGCGAGACCGGGACCTACAGTCAGGGATCTCATGGCTACCGGATCGACTCGCTGTGACGCGCCAGTATTTTACTAATTCGAGGCCGATCGCCGACCGTTCACCCCAAGGATCGCGGCTCGGAGAGAGGTCTCCAAACCCCTGATATCGGCCGTTGGGCTCATTTTGAGGGGTGTGTGAGAGTCAGATAAGCGTCGTCTCCCGGGTCGATTCGCCCATCCGAGCGGTCGCCATCGACGGCGGCCGCGGAGTCCCCCCGCATCCGGCCAGGAGTAGATCGGGTGGGAGTCCCCAGTCACGTAGGAGGTCCTCGACGACGTCGGGCTCGACGGCGCCGCGTGGGAACCGGGCGCCGTGGTAGTCGACGACCTCGAAGGCCTTCCCGAGTGCGGTCTCCTCGTCGAACATCTCTGACGGATCGGCCTGTCCGCGGTCGACGACGAGCCAGTTGAGCACGTCAGTCGCTTTCCGAGCGTCGTAGTTGTCGAGAGGTCGGGAGCTCTCCGTCTTCAAGTACCACGGCGGATCGGCGACGTCGACATCCTCGCCGCGTTCGTCCCGGAACGGGAGCGCGATGCGCCAGCCCTGCGCGGTCTCCCGGACGATGTCCGCGGTTATCAGGCTCTCGCGGTTGTTACGCCAGGTCTGAGTGCTGAAGCCGGCCCGTCTCGCTAGCTCGGCCTGCGAGATCGGCTCGTCTGCCGCCAGGAGTTCGACCACGCCGTCCCGCGCCGCCGGAGTCTCGTCGGGGAGCAGCTGGTCGCGGCCGAGCGTCGCGAGCGCTCGGCGCACCTCGTCGAGATAGACCTCTCGGCGCGTCCCCTCTCTCCCGAGTCCGCGGTCGATCGCCTCTGCGGCCGCCCACGGCGAGCGCGTGAACCCGGATACAACCGACTCGGCCGCCCGTGTCGAGCAGATTCCTTTCGCCCGGAGCATGCGCCGGACCGTCGCTGCGGTCCGCGCCTGGTCGACCTCTTGGACGACCTTGACGTCGACGCCGATCGGCGGTGCGTCGTCGCGAACGGGCCGGGGCGATTCGACCGCTGCGGTCAGATCGTCAGCCAGTCCGTCGACGCCGTCGCCGACGACGACGATCCCCGCGTTCATTGACCCCCTGCGGGCGGCTTCTCCGGACGTGAACTCCGGGGAAAAGCCGTCCGAAACCTTCTCCGGCCGGTCTTCGAACAACTGACGGAACGCTGAGAAGGCCCCGACCCGCGATGAAAGCGCCGACAGCATGCCGAGGTGCTGGACGAGATCGTTGCGTCGGTCGCCGTTGCCCTCGGCGCCGAAGTATCGTGAACACTCGGGTATGCGCGCCTCCAAGACCACGTCGACGCCGAGCAGAGCGAACAGCGCAATCATCGTCCCGATGAACCCGAGCGCGACCGCGGTCGTCGATGAGCGGGAGACTGCCGACTCGTCTTTGTTCGCGAGGCCGCTCATCTCGCGGAGATCGTCTCGGGCTTCCCGGAGTTCATCGAGGTAGTCGGCGCCGTCGCCGACCTCTGACGGGAGCCAGCCCATGCACCGAGCGGACCAGAGAACCGGCCGCTCGTGGATGTCGAGACCGCGGAGGTCCTCGCCGATGCGGTCGGCCCAGTCGTCCCTTGAGAGCAGCCGCTCGGACAGCAGCGCGCTCGAGAGCGCTACGGCAAACTGCATCGGGTTGTGGTACTCGGCGCCTACGTGGATCGTGTCTTCGTCGTCGACGTAGGCGACATGCGGCTGGCGGCCGTCGCGGTCCTCGTCGAGCTGGGTGCAGATCTTCCCGTCGACGAGCGCGACCTCGCCGACGTCGACGGACTCCACAGCGGGGACCCACTCGGCGCGATCGGCGAAGCGCGGCCACACCAAGCCGTGCTGCCAGCGGTCCGTGCGGTCCTCGTCTGCGGCCGTCTCAGCGTCCTCCTGCGGCCGCTCGTCGGCCGCCGCGTCCGGGCCACCCTGCGGTCCGGGGGGGCTTTCCCAAGCGGCGGGCAAACACGGCATGGCGGGAGAGATTTGGGGGGGTTGTGAGTCGCCAGGCTCGGACCGCGACGACGCCGACCACGACCGGGACGTGGCGGCCGACGAGCGGCCGCTCTCACGGCGCTGCTCGGTCAGCAGAACGCCCGCCACCTCTCGCCCGGCTGGGCGGAGGGAGACGACAGTACGCCCGTCAGCGCTCTCTGTACGCTCGACGAGCTCACGGTCGTCCAAGCGGCGGAGTGACTCGTAGGGGACACCGTCGATCGGGAGGTCCCGCACGAGGTCGTCGTAGCCGAGCGAGTCCGTCGGAGACCGTGCGAGTGCGCGTAGTATGCCAGCCGGGCGAGCGTCGCGGCTGAGCGAGTCGAGAGCGTCGTCGACACGCGCTTGGTCCTCAGTCTCGAGCACGTGTACGCGCTGGCTGTGGCGGCGATTGCGGAGGTTTGTGAGGACATTCGTGGGGAGGTCGGCCATGTGCTCGTTGAGAATACACTGACTCGCCGCGTCGCTCACGACGAGCCTGACCTCGGCGCCCATCGCTAGATCGGCGAGGAACTGAAGGACCGTGCTGCGCTGCTGTTTGCGGCGAGACGGCCACCCGACACCCAGCCGAACCGTCACGGTCGGCGTGGCTTCGGGGGCCGTCGTCGCGGCCAGCAGGGGCGGCAGAGCCGCCCGGATGTCGTCGAGCGTCGATTCGAGGCCAAGGACCTGTCCTGACCCGAGTCGCTTGAGAAGATCGAAGCTTGCGCGGTAGACATGTCTGGAGGCGACATCGACCTCCGGATTCGTTGCGTGCGCCAGTCGCGAGAGAGAACCGGCCAGGCGGCCGTCGAGAGCGCCGACGCCCGCTTTCAGGAGTTCGTCGCGGATCTCGCGGCGGCCTTCGCCTGGGCACTCCCGCAGCGCCCCCACGATCTCTTCCTCGAGGCCTGCAACGAGCTCTTGGTGCAGCTGCACGAGCGAGGTGTCGCCGTCGAGAGCGAGATCAGCCTCCGGGAGCGGAGACTGTCGAACCTCGAAAGCGCCGCTCTCGGATATCTCGCTACTCATATTTGTCCCCCCAGAAAGGTCAGAAATTCGTCTCTAACTGAAAAGACGACAGGGCGAACGCAGAGGGGAGTGAGTCCGTTCATGGAGATGTGGCTAGCTGATCATCAGCGTGCGACTCTGCTCAGGAGATCTCCCGACAGCGTAGAGCGGTAGCTAACGCTGGGGAAATCTTTAACAGGCGGCGAGAGAAACCAGAGCAGTGACCAACTCTCCCGGTTCCACCACCGCCGAGCGGCGGGTGTGTCATTCTGTCCCTGTCTTGTTGCTAACTCGATTCCGTTGCGTGGTTTATAAATGTGGTTGCAAACGTCAGACACCGGAGTTTACCTCCTTGTCGTCGAGCTCATGGGTCGGCCCCCGCGCGGCGACCTTTCCGGACCGACACGTCATCTTGGAAAGGTATTTAAACCGAGCCATGCGCCTGCAGTGAAAGTGAAAGTGGAATTGACACTGCCGGGCAGCAGAAGGCTTTTCCGTTCGGGATTGCTTATCTGACATTGCTTCTTCAGCCGCGCACGCCCGGGCGAGACGGCCTGTCTCCAAGCTGAGAGGCCTCGTCCGGGTGGTCTGTGCGAGGTGCCCAGACCCCAGCGGCACGCTTACCAAGGAACACAACTTGTCTACCACTTAAATTTACCTCCGTGTAGACCAACATTTAGACGCCCGTAGACATATTGCGTATGTCTAAGACAACTCAAAAATATGTCTAAGCAGATATTCATACGTCGAAAGAGGATTCTTTTCAGGAATGAATGACGATAGACTCGAAAGCATGGTCGAGCGGATTTCTTGGTTCGTAGGGGCTGATTACGAGATTCTTCGGTGGTTCACTCAACATGACATTGAAGTGAATTCCTCCTACGGACCCGTTCAAGTGACGCCAACGACCATGGCAGATATGATTAATAAACATCCTGAGTATGTCGGAAGGCGACTGAGGGTACTGAGAGACGGCAAGATATTGGATCAAGTTTCAGAAGGCCGTTACCAGCTGTCTAAACGTGGTCGTGATTTCCTCGCCGGAAATGTAGATGTGGAGAAGATAGAGGCGGAGGATCCGGTCAGTTGAGGTTTCTCAATTGATAACAGTTCCGGTAGATTCAAGACGGGGCAATCGACTGATGATTTTATGGCAAGTAGTCAATCCGAGTCAGGGATCCCAGATGGAATACTCGTTGGAGGTCTTATTTCATTCGTCGCCGGATTCATACCGCTCATCAATTTTGCTGGACCATTTTTTGGAGGGGCTACTGCAACCTATATTGAGGAATATGGGATTCTAAAAAGTATATTAGCCGGATTCGTTGTAGGATTGATATCTCTAATTCCACTGGCGATATATTTCGCAGTCGGAATTATCTTCACTGGCGGGAGTGCGGTGCTTGAAATGGATATTCTCACTGGCCTAGGAATTTTCGGAGGGTTTTTCGGAGGACTATATTTTCTCGTGACATTGTTCATTAACCCAATCACGGGAGCCATCGGTGGCATTTTCTTAGGATTCTATTTCCACCTGATCTACAAAACGAACGGTTGAGCGACCGTATTTTTAGCCACCGAAGGATCACACGAGATCGTCAATGGCACTGAGAAAACTCTGAAAGTCCTTCGCACCGGCCTGCTCGGCGATAGAGTGCAATGTGTCCGTCGAGACTTCGTCATGCAGCGGCACGGTGACGTATCGCTTTTCACCAGTATTCGGGTCGATGTAGCGGAGTTTAACGTGACTCCCGGTCTGGTCGATGCGCTCGAAGTTCCACTTCCTGAGCGCATTGATCAACTCCTGTCCCGAATACGGACGCGGCATGCGCAGACAGTCGAACGTCTTGTAATTAAAAACTCCTCACTCCTAATCTTCGCTCGTCGAGAACCACGGCGCCGTCGACGGCTCCTGGTCCGTGTCGTCCTCCGGGTCGGCTCGCGAGTGGAGCTCGAGGGCTTCAGCGAGATTCTGGAGTGCTTCGACCTTTGTCTTACCCTGACTGGCAACCCCGGAAGTTTCGTCACGAGCGACGATGTAGCCGTCACTTTCGGTGATCGTGACGCTCTCTCGGGGTTCGGATTCGCGGGGTTGCACTCCCATACCCCGCCCTCCGGGATCACAAGACAAATCTTTTTCGCTGAATAGAGTTCAGCGAGCTTCAGAAACGCGTGTCGACGAGCCCCGGCGGGAGGGCGTCGATCACTGGACCCACCCCCACAGAACACGGACGACAACTCCGCCGATCCCGGCCCCGACAGCGTAAACGATCATCATCTCGGGCCACAGGATCCCACATAGCGCCGCTGGGATCGTCCCGACGCCCTCCGCCTGGAGAGCTGTGTCGACACAAGACGCCGGGACTGCTTGCTCGGAGAGGACAGCGAAAGCGAGCCCCATGAACGCGATCGCGGCCGCGTCCCGGGCGAGTACGCCGACCCGCTCGAGGCCGTCAAGTGCGACCAGCGCGACCTCGTAAACATCTTTCGAGGTCATGGTACCCCGAACGGGAGAAGGCCCCAGATCGCTCCGAGCACGTCCGTCAGCACACTAAGATCGAGTTCGAGATGGATCCCCGGTACGAGCCCGCTGTGAGCGAGCACTCCGAGGAATATCGTAAGTCCGAGGAACCGAGCGTAAATCGACGCGCCCGAAATCCACTGGAGGAGCTCTCTCGAGTGGTACAGCGCGAACACCGTCGAGACGACCAGAATCACCGAGCCCGGAGCCCCGAGCCACTTGAGGAGACCCTCCAGAAGCCCCATGTCAGTTGTTCCTCCCGTCGTCGCTAACGTTGAGCTCAACCGTGTTTTGCTCGTCGGGCGTCCGCGCGGCCTGGACAGCCCTGTACCCGAGGTAGAGCCCGCCGATCGCTATCAGCGGAATCACTGGCCCGAGAAGCTCCAGAAGCCGGTCGACGATTCCGCCCCCGAGGAGCTGGAGCCCGACCAGCGTCACGATCACCGAGATCGTCAGGAACCCGGTTGTCGAATACTGGTCCAACGACCGGAGCGAGACGTACGCGATCAGCGGGATCCCCGCCACCAGGATCAGGACTCCGCCGCCCGGCGGAAGCGTCAGCTGGCCCGTGATGATCAGCCCGAGGATCACGACCGCCGCGAGCGCCCCGAGCGTGAGCGGAGACTGGAGCGACGACGCGAGCCCGCTCGCGACGCCCGTCGACCGCCTCGAGGAGCCCGACGAACCCGACCGAAACCGGCTCGCTCCGAGGTAGAGCACACCGAGCGCTCCGAGGAGCCCCAGCGCCAGCAGCGGGAGCGGGACACCCGACGTCGCCTCGCGAGCGAACTGACCCGGCCCGCCACCGCCTCCGTCGCCCCCGCCACTCGATCCGCCTGTCGACTCGAGCGTGATCTCCAGGACCTCGTCGCTGTCGTCGTCCTCGAGATACGCCGGGCTGTTAGCGGTGTCCGTCGCCCGGACCACTTGATTCGTGACCGAGTACAGCGCGTACTCGTAGCCCGACGTTGTCCGGTAGTACGCGATCTCGATCGAGTCGCCCGAGCCGCCCGGCCCCGGCGATATGTCCAGCGTCGGCTCCTCGCCGCCGGACTCGACACCAACCTGGACGTCGCCCGTCGCGTCCGTCACGTTGACCGCCGCCGAGATGTTCGTCACGCGGGCCGTGTCGCCCGCCGTCGCGCCGGGGACGTACAGTTTTTGCGCGCCGCTCGCGTCGATCACGACGTACTCTGACGGAGCACTCCAGCTCTCGTCTAAGAGATGGTGGACTCGCGAGCCCTCGTCGGTCGGTCCGACGTCCAGGTGAGCGTCGGCACCGAGCGACTCAAACCGGATCTTTGAGTACAGCTCCGAGTTGGCGTCGCTCGCTTCGAGGACCTCGATCGTCATGTTGTTAGGCTGGACCTTGCTCGCGTTGAGACGCACCCCCACAGTCGTCGTCGCAGGGATTGTCGCCCCGTTCGGGTACGCGCTCGAGAGATCCACCGAGAGGTCGTTGCCCGTCAGTTGGTAATTCGAGTTCGCGAGCGACGTCCAGCTCGAGCTGTTCCACCGGACCTCAAGATCCCGGACGCTCACGACGTTGGACTTGTGCGAGATGTTTAGATAGGCCTGTGAGCGGTCGCTCGCGTACGTTTTGCTCTCGTTGTACCGCTCCGTCCATTGCTCGCTCGTATAATTGATGTTTTGCTGATCGTCGGCGTCATGGCCGTACGAGATGTCTACCCGAGCCGTGGGGGCGTCCGTCGAGAGCGACTGTCCCAGCTCCACGAGGACCTCATTCGAGGAGCTGATCCAGGTGGTATTCGTTGTCAGCGACGTCGTCGAGCCGGGAGAAAGCGTCCCCGAGTATGATGTCGGGTTGCCGTTGACCGTGATCGTCACGTCCTCCGTCGTTGTCCGTTCGGTCAGCTCAAGCGTCGTATCCATCTCGGCCGGTCCCGAACCCGACCAAGAGAGCGACGTCGCGTCTTTCGACAGCGCCAGCGACGCCGCCGCTGTCTCGCCCGGGTTGACCGTCCCAATCGTCGCGGAGTTGCCCTGTCCGTCGCTGACGTCCAGCGACGACAGCGCCTCCGACGTCACGTTATCCGAGACGATCAACTTGTTTGTGTTCGCATTCGTCGAAAACAGATAGTCGCCCGAGGGGATCATCCCCTTATCGTGCGAAGTCGAACTATCCGTATAGACGAGAGAGGGGCTCGATGGCGTCGAAATGTCGAGCGCATAGAGAAGATCTCCGTTGTTAGCCACTAAGAGATAGTCTCCCACGACATTCATATACTCGATGGTGTCAAACTCGCTTTCGACGTAGTTAGTCGAGATTGACGGGCTCGACGGCGAGGAGATGTCGACGACAGTGACTTCTCCGTTGTACTGGCTCACGTACGCGAAGTTGCCGCCCGGCGAGACGTCGACATCTTGGCTATAGTCGAGCTGGGTCGTATCCGAGACAGTCCCCGTAAACGACAACGTCGACGGAGAAGAAACGTCAACGACAGCCATGCTCGCGGAGTTGTTTCCGGTAACGTACAGGTACGAGCCTCGGAGATCCAGCCCGTCCGGCTCGTCGATCTTAGCGGAGTCCTCGATCACGTCAGCCACCGCTGGGCTCGACGGCGTCGTGACGTCCCATGCCGCGATCCAATCCTGGTATTTCGAGACGCCGTACACGTACGAGCCGTCGGTTTTGAGGTCGAACGTCCCGTACGGTCCGTTATTCGCGTTTCCGGAGTAATACCCGAGGATCGACGGGCTCGACGGCGTCGAGACATCGACCGCCACGAGGTTGTTCGTCGAGCCGCCGGCCCCGACGTACGCAGTCCCCGACCCGTCAGCGACGACAGTTTTTGCATCAGCCATGACCGAAGAGTTAGTCAGCGTTGCGACGTGACTCGGGCTCTCTGGACTTGAGACGTCGAACACGTACAGCGAGTTAGACGCCTTGCCCACGACGTACGCATAGTTGCCGCTCACGTCGACGTCGTGCGCGTCGCCACTTAGCTCCGACTGGAGATCAAACGATCCCTCTCCCTCCGTCACCGGGAGCGTGACGTTGACTCGCGGAGAGCCGCTCGCCGGCCCGCTCGGATCTAGGTTCCCTCCGACGCTGATCGACTGGCTCGAGGACGGTCCAAGGTCCTCGCCCGTCTCCGTCTCGGACTCCGTCGTCTCGACGCCCGTCAGATCGATCGAGTAGTTGCCCGTCGAGTCGACGCTGTCCAGCGAGTATGTCCATGTCGTCCCGTTGGACACGCTCGAGCCCGAAATATCGACGCGCCCGGTAAACGTCACCGTATTGGTACTGAAGTGCGGGACCTCGAAAACCACGCTCCCGTCGACGACGCGCGTCGTCGCCTCCCAGCGCTCTCCCGTCTCGCTATTGACGCCGAACACCGTCTCCGGGACCTGACCGACCGCTTCCACGAGGGCCGTCTTGTCGACCGCGACTTTGCGGCCCTCGTGTACCTGATCGTCGGAGATATTCAGCGCCAGCCGCGGCTCCGAGCAAAACGCCGGTTCTACCTGATCGATGCCAGAACACTCGCTCACAACGCCTTGAGCCGCCGCCTCCGTCGTGACGCTGACTGACGTCGTTTCCGCGCTCCGGTTGACCGCAACGGAGTCAGTCAGCGCCGCCGCGCCCGGGAGTGACTGGCTCGTTGGGACATCGTTGCTCGTCGCCTGATCCGGGACGGACACGAAGCCCGCCGGCGCGCTCGAGCTCGCTCCCGCGAGGCCCCCGACGCCGACGCCCGCGACGCTCGACACGACCACGAGCACGACCAGCACGCTCGTGAGCGCCTGACGCCCGATCATGCGCGCACACCTCCCGAGCCCGCGCGAACCCCGCGTACGGGCGGGCGGTCAGTTTCCGCGTCGACGCGCTCGAGCGCGGGGTTCAGCGCCCGCTCGCGAGCGCTCCTGAAGCGCGTCGACGAGCGCTCGCGACCACCAGCGACGGCGCGCGCACGCCCCCGGGGGGGTGTACCCGTAGACTCGTAACGCGCGCGAGTATGTGGTGTCAATTCGCCGTGATTTTCGCACGACCGATCAGCGCGCCCCCGCGTTAGCGATTTACCAACCGTCGATCGAGACGACCGCCGCGACAGCTCGACGTCGAGCTGGATCATGCTTTCCTCCCGTCGAGCCCGGGATAATCGACCGTCGTTTTCGCGACCGTCGGCTTTGGCATGTCCTCCCACTGGAATTTGGTCCAGTAGGTTGAGGTCCACCAGATTCCCGTTCCGACTGTCATGTACTTTGTATGTTGCTTAGTCATGGGAGCCGACTCCATCCCCACGACGTCGTCTCCCGCCGTGGGGTTGGGCCAGCCCGGCATCGTGATCCGCCAGCGGAGCTTTCGCCGGACCAGCGAGTGAACGTCAGCCTCGTTGTGCCCGAACGCGTACAGCGATTTGCTGTTTTTCCGGAGGTCCACCGCCGCGTCCCGGACCGTCTCGACGAGTTCGTACAGGTAGTGGTTCGCCTCGCCGCTCCTGGCCGCCTGCGGGATCAGGTCCCCGATCTCGTCGATCAGGAACGACAGCCCCTCCGGTCCAGCGACGTCGACGAGCCCGACCATGAACGCAAACCACCAGTGCTTGAGCGGAGTGGGCTCGTCAGCGTCCTCGTTCGGGACCTCCCACAGCGTATGAAACGGGATCGACGGCGTCCTCGAGGAGCTCCGAAAGAGCTCCGCGCATCCTTCGAACCGTGGATCCGGATAAACGACGTGGAACTGGCCCGGTTCGAACGCGTCGAACACGTCGAACACGTCCGAATACTGAACGACCTCGCGAGCGACGTCCTCGAGATCGAGCTTGAACGCCTCGCTCCCGTGAGCTGGCGGCTCGACCGTCACTGTCGTCTCGACGCCCTCCGGGACCAGGAGCCGCGTCCAGGGAGCGAGGGGCGTCCACTCCGCTCGGTTTGGCGTCCCGCGCCACACGACCGCCTCGCTCGGGTTGACTCCGAGAAGTCGCGCCGCGAGATCCGTCGCCAGCGTCGACTTACCGGAGCCGGGCTCGCCCGTCGCCAAGAAGTCCGTCCCGCCGATCGACATGTTCGACCGCGCTTTGTCGTCGATCGCCAGCCACCGGAGGATCTGTCGACGCTCCTCGGGGAAGTCCTCCAGGAGCTCCGGATCACCCTGTTTGACGAGCTCGCGCTCGTGCCGCTGGAGATGAATCAGACAGTCCGGGATCACGCCCGGGTACTGGACCGCGTCCGAGCTCGTGTCGATCCGCTCCGCGTCCGAGCTCTTGTACAGCCCTCTCCAGAAGCTCGAGAGTCCGAACTCCTGGCGGATACTCCGCGCGTCGCTCCAACCATAGTTGACGCCCTTCGCTTGCCGCGTTCTCGTTTCACTTTCGAACGCCTCGATCACCTCCTCTTTCGTTACCGTGGGGATATGTCTTGTTTTGCTCATGTTAGAGGTCCACACCTCCAGAATCGTCCGTCTCCGTCACGTCGGACTCCCCAGCTCTCGCCGCGAGAGTCCGGACGCTGATGTTCGTCGCCGGAAGGAAATACCGCCCCGCGAGCCGCTCGCGCGCGTTTTCGTACCGTTCCTCGGAGCGGAGCATGATCCGGCTAGCGGTCCGGTTGTCCAGGATCTTGTAGTCGATATCCGGCTCCACTGCCTTGATCTCGCCAAACGTCACGCGATCAAGCTCGTGGAGCCAGTCCTCGAGGCCGCCCCGGTCGTCGAACCCGTTCAGGAGCGACTCAAGCGCCGGCTCTTGGAGCTGGTAGCTCTCGTCGAGCGCCGGCCGCATAGCGGTCGCCGCCATGCGCTCGGGATCCGGCCGTCGATCGTCCAAGTATTCCGTCGCGCTGGTCCGGAGCTCACGGAACGCGTCCCGACACGCCGGCCGCAAGTACCGCGCGACGAGCCGCCGCCGGAACGTCGCCGCCTCCTCGATCGAGACGTTCGTCGACGAGCGCTCGCCGAACGAGCCGCGCTCGTCGCCTGTTAGCACGACCGCGAGCGCTCCCGGCCGCGTTGCCACAGCAAAGTACCAGAAGTCGGGGAGCCGCCCCAGCGTCCGGTACTGGAGCTTGAGAAGCCACGCGAGGAGATCCTCGCGGGACTCGACGCCGTCGCGCTTGAACTCCTCGAGCGCCTCCTGTTGCTCCCGGTTGAGCGATTCGAGCGCCGGCCGGTAGGACTCCGGTCCGTCGTCTTTCGCCTCAAGGTCCTCCATCTCCGGGAGGACCGTCTCCGGCTTTGACACTAGTCGTCACCTCCCGCGGCCGCTGACGCCCCGGAGTCGTCGACAAAGTCCTCCGGCCCAGTGTCCCGGTCGTACGCTTTCGTAACCACGTTCTCGTCGGAGAGCTCCGCGAGCTTTGCCACGATATCGTCCTCGGAGTGGCGCTCCTCCACGATGTGCCGGAGCGCCTCCTCGAGACGCTCGTACTCCTGTATCTCGTTCTCGTAGTACATTGCCGTCGCCACGGCGTTCTCTGTATGGCCCAAGGCCGGCTTGTACCACGCCTTGCCGTCGACGGCTCGCGTCCATTTGACCGCCACAACGACCAGCCCCAGCGCCAGCCCCGCTTCCGGGGTGGGTAGCGTCATGGCCTTCGCTGCGCCGTATCCGGCCGCGCTCCCGATAGCGAGATAGGTCGCTACCGTCGCGATCCCGTTGAGATTCCATGTCGTCTCGCCCGTCTCCTCGTCGACGACGCTCGTCAGCGGGAGGTCTAACTCCAGATGCTCGGGCTCGTACTCGATCAGGTTCTCGACGTCGTGATCAACGAACAGGAGCTTATCCGCCGGGGAGGACGCGAGACTGACCTCGGACTTGCCGAGGCTAAATTCCATCTCCATCTCCTCGGGGAGCTGGAGGTACGCGCCGCCGCAAAACAGCCGCGCCAGCCACGACTCAAGGCCGTCCGTCAGCGCGATCACGCCGCCCTCCACGTTGGCGAGGGTCACACGCCCGTACTCGCCGCCCTGGACCTCCGCCGCGACCTCCCCTCGCGGGTTCGCTCCCTCCTCTTGGAATAACCGGAGGAAAATGACGTCATACACGCCGTACTCGATCGTCTCGAGCATGATGATCCCGAGGAGCGCCGCTATCACGCCGGCCACGACGATCGGAGCGCTCGCGAGGAGCGACGCCGTCCAGACGTAGGCGCTCGAGGCCAGGAAACCCGCGATCAGGGCCAGCGCGATCGACCATTTGAGAAATCCGACATTTGGCCCGCGAGCCGTCCGGCGGAGCGAGCTCGGAACTCCGACCCCGACAAACGTCACGCCGATCAGGAGCGGGATCAGCAAGTGCGACGCGTTGTAGCTCCAGAACCCGCCCCAATCCGCTTCGAACGGGACCGAGCGCGACGTCTCGACGCTCCTGTGCTCGAACCTCCAGCGCGCGTCGGGATACTCCTCTACCCACATGGAAATTTGCCATGTCTCGTTGTAGTGGCTCGGGAGGTCGATCGTCGCGTTATCGTACCCGCGCCCGAGCCGGACCTCCGCGCGCCGGACGTTGACCCGCTTTGCCGCCGGCCGCGTCACTGTCTCGTTACCTCTGACGACCTCGCGCTCGCCCCGTTGCCACGAGACTACCGTCACATTGAGCGTCTCGTCCAGCTCGCTCGCTGGCGCGACTCTGACAGTCTGGAGCGTAATCTCGTCGTCGTGGACCGTCCCCCCGGGCTTGAGGTACGTCCACTTCTCCGAGCCGATCCCCTGGGGCTCGTGTCGAATCGTCGCGCTCCCGTACTGTGAGAGCCAACGCATAGACGGCGGAGCGCCCTCTTGCGCCTGCTCGACGCCGTACGGTTTGAGATCCGATAGGTTGTACTCCTGGCCGTCCTCTTGTGCGACAGACGGCGTCGCGATCGCTCCAAGAGCCAGCCCGCCGACCAGGAGCGCGAGCGCGAGCGCCGTCCGTCGACGCATTCAGTCGCTCACCTCCGGTTCGGGCCGAGACGGCACGACGTCGCGCTTTACATAATCTCGGAACTCCCGGTACTCGTCGACGAGCTGGTCAGCACACTCGCCCGAGCACACAGTCTTGCATTCCCGTTCCCGGCTCGAGATGATCGAGACAGGTCCGAGCGACTTGCGCTCCGGCGAGTCAACCATACCCACTTGGAGCGAACTCTCGAAACCGTCCGTCCCGCTGTCGACGTGGATCGGATCGCCACACACAACGCAAGTGGTGCTTTCCTCGGGCTCAGTCTCCAGGTAGACAGTGTATAGGCTCCCAGCAGCGACGATTCCACACAGTATCGCGGTCACACCGGGGTTCTCTGCGGATCCCGTCCCGGCTAACCAGTGGAAAGCATCGAGATATCCAAACGCCAGCAATCCGAGGCCACAGACCAACAGAAACAGGTCTGCGACGTCGAACCTCCGAAGGGCGTTTAGCGGTTTCATGCCTCGCGCTCCTCCTTTTCGTAGATCCAGTGCGCCAGCACTAGGAGCGCCAGTACACCGAGCACGAGGAGCTGATTGTTAACCAGTGGCTCCGCGCCCGGGACCGGCCCCAGCGTCGAGATCGCGACGATCCCAGCCACCAGGACCACCGCTTTGACGCCGCTCACGAGGAACGACATGCTCCCCGTGTCGCTCGAGCTCGACGCCCGGATCGTTGGATCAGCTCCCTCGCCTCGAGCCCGCTCGACGGTCCAGTACAGGAGCGCCAGGAGCGCCACGCCAGCCACGACGAGCCGGACCGTTGTCGGGTTGAGCGCCTCCGGGATCATGCGAACGACCTCCTCCTGGAGCGCGCCTCCGCGACGCCCCATACCAGCGCGATCACCGTGATCCCGAGGAACGCGATCCCGAGCCGCTCACGCGGGATCCCCAGTTCGACGCCGAATAACGAGAGGAGCCCGTACGCGAGGTGGCCGGCGAGGAGCGGAGCCGTGTCGATCAGGCTCCCGAGGTCGTTGAACAGCTGCATGACCTCCGCGACGACGGTCCCGACGATCGCCAACAGCGAGAGGAGGAGCGCCCGAGTCCCGCTCAGGATCCCGCCGGCCGCGCCCTCCGCGCGGCCTCCGACAGCGTCGACCGTCTCACCCGCCGAGTCGCCCTCCTCGCGCTCCTGGAAGGTCCAGATCGCCAGCGCCAGGAGCACGACTCCGCCGAGAGTCAGCTCCCAGTTGCGGGAGAGCATCCCGAGGACGTCGATCCCGGCTATCTGCATCGCTGATCACCACCAGTCACGCCGTCGATCAGTTGACACCCCAGCACCGCGACCCGTTTCAGAGCCGCCGCCACGTATCGCTCCGGCCCCAACGTCACCAGCACTTGCTTGTGATCCGTCCGATACGCCTTTCTACTCCGCGTTATGCCTCTGGTCATAGTCTCTTGTCGAACTCTTGGTATACTCCAGCGAGCAATTTCAGCCCGTAGAGGACGAGCGCGCCGGCAAACAGCCCCTTGAGTATCGGGACAGCCGGCTCGATCGCGGGGAAAATCCGGGGGAGCGTGAACGCGCCGATCGAGAGCGCCGTGAACAGCGTCCCGGCCGTCGCCCACAACGCCCCGAGGGCCGCCTCAAGCGCGCCGGGCTGGAGGATCGCCGTCGCTGACGTCGCCAGCGCTCCGAGCGCCGTCAGCGGATGATCGATTATCTCGCCTAGATCCATGTCACGAGCCTCCTGTCAGGAACGTCTGGACCCCGGACAGTCCCGGGATAGCGTCCACTAGTGCACTTATCAGCCGATACAACAGGATCAGCGTCGCGACCAACCCTGCGACGAACACGACAGTCCGGATCGCGCCGTCGAGCGCCGTCCCCGTCGACGGATCCATGATCGTCCCCAGGTCGATCAACAGGTCAAAGTACAGCGTGACCAGTTGCGCGAGCGCGTCGCCTCCCTCGACGACGAGCGCGTATACGAGATCGGACAATCCGAGCCGGCCCGATGTCTCGAGCGCGAGCTGGTCCCCAGCGAACACGTACAGGATCCCGTCGATCAGGCTCTTACCGATCGCCAGCGCCGCGCCAGCGAACAACCGAGCTATCCGAACGACGATCAGCTCCCAGATGAACCCAAGTGGGTTCTCTCCGAACGCCACGAGGACGTCGAGGGCCGTCGCGTCTTGCCCGAGGATATCCGTAACCGCTTCGCCGTTCGTCTCGATAACGAGCGCGGCTCCGAGGCTCCCGAGCGCCCCCGCCGCTTTCTTGTCCAAATTCCCGAGGATACTGAGGCTCGGGAATTGTGCGAACAGGCTACTAATCACCGCGCTCACTGACAGGCTCGAGCCCGACCCGCCGAGTATCCCGTCACCGCCGCCTCCGTCGTCTCCGCCACCTCCGTCGTCTCCGTCGTCTCCGTCGTCTCCGCCGCCCCCGCCTCCGCCAACCAGCACATATCCACGGGAGCTCATAGTTGTGCAGCGCGGAAACCCACGACTTCAGTCGTGGGAGGAAGCGCGTCGGATGCGCTGCCGGCCACCGCGCTCTGGCCGGGCATGGGTTTCCAAGCGATACGTTTAGGCCGCAGGCGAGCGTCTGTCATGGTACTGCATCGGAGCCAGAACGGAGCCGGTGCAGGGGCCGCCGTAATGCGGCCCCGGGCAGACCGCCCCGGCGACGTGTCGAAACTCGGGGCCGATGCCGCCGTCGCTCCGAGGCGGGAATATCCGCCCGCGAAACGGCCGCGTTCGAGGCCACCGAGAATTAAAGCGGTGTGAGCCAGCCGGTCGCCGCGGCGTGTTGCCGCGGCGAATGTGCGCCTCCATACGCCAACGCCTCGCCGGATAAAGCCCGGCGAGAGTACGCTGGAGGGAACAGAGCAGTTCGCTCCAGCCGAACGCTGTGCGTGCAACCCGCCTGCGAGGTGTCGAGTCGTGGGCCGAAACCCCCTGCGGGGGAAAGCCCACGACTTTAGTCGTGGGTACATTAC
>LMAX01000007.1_pt1 | contig 14388 bp, 18 predicted proteins | sample 582101 | NCBI WGS metagenome assembly LMAX01 (sample SAMN04097215, study PRJNA296403) | rock metagenome | isolation source: Halite rock | place: Chile: Salar Grande | collected 2013-04-24
GCTATCGGAGTGCAAGGAATGTGTAAACGACGGTCTGCCCGACGGCTTCGAGTTACCAGCGGGAACGAGAGAGAGGGCAGAGCGTGCAATCGGCACGGAAAAGGAGGGGTCGGACTGACAGACTCCTCACTCTCCATCCGGCGGGACGCCCCGCCACAGACTGAAGTCTCTGTCGGCGCAGACAGCTCGCTGTTGCAGCTGCACCAGCGTCTCCTCGACGCCGGCCTGGACCGCGCGGTCCGGGCTGCGCTCCGGGAGGTCCCTGGCGATGATAGAGACGAGCATCGGCAGGCCATCCAGAACGTGGGGGTCAACTCCCTCGACGGCAGTGTGGCCGGCGTTGCGGCCATCTGCTGCGAGATAGGAGTTTCATGGCCTCTCCTCGATCTCCTCGACCGTCTCGGTCATGGTAATACCGCTGGCATCGCTAGCGACAGGTCCGACGTCTTCGACGCGGTCCCCCCGCTGCTGGCGGCCTCGACGTCGACGCCGGCGACGCCGACCGTGGCGATCTCCCTGGGCGTCGGCTTCGCCGGTCGCCCGCCCGAGCAGCGCGAGGACGTCCTAAGGTTCCTCGCGGATCTAGCGATGGGGGCCGAAGTCGTGCTGGTCGCGGGCGAGGTTGTTGGTCGACGTCTGCGCGTCGATCACTCCGACGTCCTGCCGGCCCACATCCTCACATCACTCCAGAACCGGCGACGCACTCAGGACGGCCCTGCTGCGGCCGAGAGAGAGGAGCGCGTCGAGACTGCCCTGGGGACGCTCAACCGGGACGCCCGGCCTGCGGCTATCCTCTCGGCTCTCTCGGAGACGTCGACGCACTCGCTGTCCTACGGCCGACTCACCCGACAGCTAGCTCTCGACAGTACTCCTTCGGAGTCCCTGCGACGTCTTGACCGGGACCTGTCGCTGGTGGAGCGCACACGCCGCGCTGACGGCACCCGTGTCGCTTCCCTTCGTCCGGCTGGGCTGGACGTCTCCCGCGCTCTCGACCGCGCTGTGGCCTCTGACGGCGGCCGTGCGTCGGCCGGGGCGGCGTCGGCATCGTGGGCGTCGACGGATGCCTCACACACCCCCCAAAATCCTCCCGACATGCCGTGTTATCCCTCCGACGGGAGGGGACCGGAGGACCCCCCGGACGACGCCGCGCCGGCCGACGCACGGCCAGAGGACCGCCGCGAGAGGTACCAGCACGGCCTGATTGAGCCGACCTGGGCACCGCGCCGCGAGTGGGTGCCCGCCGTGGAGGCCACCGACGGGGGCGAGGTGCTGCTGGTCGACGCAGATCTAGCGCTCGACGAGGACCGAGACGGCCGCCGGCCGTGGCTGTCCGTCGACGCCGAGACGGACACGGTGTGGGTCGGTGGGGAGTTCAGCAACCCCATGCAGTTCGCAGCGCTGCTGGCGCACGGCCTGCTGTCTGAGGAGATGCTGGCCGGCCTGGACCTGGCCGGCCGGCTCGGTGAGGACCTGGCCGGCCTGGACATAAAAGAGCGGGAGGTGCTGTGGTCGGCAGTTTGCGCGGGCTGGCTCCCGAGCGACGTGGATTCTGGCGACGAGTACGTTTCGGAACTGCGCGGCGCTCGCGACGATCTGCTAGAGCTGGCGAAGCGGGTCAACACGGACGACGTGTCCCGGTCGGCTGTCACTCGGCAGTCGCTCGGTATCGTGGGGACGGTGGTCGCGCTGCTGGACCTGCTCGGCGTCGACGTCGTCCTGGAGGCCAGGGTTCCCCAATTTTCTCGGCACTTCTCGGAGGACGGCAATCCCGCCCGGAGAGACGACCTAACCGACCATCTGGGGATGCTGGCCGCGCTGACGTCCCGGGTTGGAGCGTTCAATTTCTTCCGCCAGGTCTTCGAGGGCCGGGAGGGCCACCGTTCGGACGCCTTTACCCCGGGGTTCACGTCCGGAGAGGCCGCCATCGAGGGGTCGATGGCGGCCTCTCTGGTGGTGGTCGGTGACGGCGTCGAGGACCTGGCCGGCGACGTGGAGGAGGACCTGGCCCCGCGCTCGCCGCATTCTGACGCCCCGCCGGTCGGGGTCGGCGTCGAGGTCGTGGCCGGCGCGGGCCGTCGACGGACGGCCTCGGTGGTCCGGCGGATGCTCCGGTCGCGGGGGCTGCGGTCCACCCGGACGGCGGTCATGGTCATGGACGCTTTCGCTAGCTCTCCGTGGGCCGCTGCTGACGCGATCCATTGGGGACTCGAACGGGAGGACAGCCGTCGAGAAGTCCATCTGGACGAGATACGGCGGGCGCTGTCGACGCTCGACGCGGGCCGGCTGCTGCCGTCCTGCTCCGGCTCGGCGCGGGCGGGGGTCGCGGCGCTGCTGGCGGCCGACGGGCCACTCTCACAGGCAGAGCTAGCTAGACGAGCGGGAATCTCGACGGAATCCTGGAGGAACCATCGGGGCGGGCTGGTCGATCTCGACGTGGTCCGGGAGGTCGAGAACGGCTGGCGGGTCGCTCTCCCCCGGCGAGACGAGCGTCACGACGGCCCGGACGTCTCCGAACCGCCCTGGTGGCTCCAAGACGACGACGGCCACCGGCCGGCGACGGACGTCCTGTGGTGGCTTCTCGACGCCGACGACGACCTGGCGGCCGTCGATCACGCCCTGGAGGTCGGGGTCGACGGCGTCCCCAGGTCACACGTCGACAGAGGCGCGGCCGTCGACGCGCTCGACGCGCTCGGCGTGCCGCCCGATCTCGTGCTGGCCGGCGTCGACGCACCGGCTCGGGCACCGCCGACAGGGACGGCTCGACTGGGGCCGGATACTCGACAGTCGACCCTCCCGATATAGTCTCACATCACCCCCAAAATCGTCCCATCGGCGTTATTGAGGGGCGTGCAACCGGATTTCTCGACGCCAGGGTGGGGGTCGGACGCTACTTTTCGGGCTGCAAACTGGCCCACAGGCCCCGGCTCCGGTCGCGCAACTCGACACGGCCCTGGTCGGCCAGGTCGGACAGGGCCGGCTGGATGCAATTCTTCCACCAGCTGCGTTCGCTCGTAGTAAAAAATTACCCCGTGTGTTATTTCGTGGTAACGCACGTAATAACTACTCAGGTATGGGATTTTACTAAATCAAAATGGTATGTGGCGCCCATCCGAGCCACAGTATCGGTAGTGAACGTTCCCGGCCGCCTTGGGGTACAACTGTACCCCAACGCTTATTACTGGTGGGATACAAGTGGGATACATGGCACAAGACAACGATGCCATAGCCGAAGCACAGACCGAAACCATCGACAAACACGACGCCAACGGTCGACGCGATGCTGGCGAGGCCCTACGGTTCACCGTCGGGGACGATACCCTCACCCTCGTCCGAGCGACTCGGGACCCGCGCCGCTCCCCGACCGAGATCGAGTGCAAAATCGCAGAGAAGGCAATCAATCAGTACACGCTCGTGGAAACCTCGGGCCGCAGCCGCTCGGGGACCGCGAGCAGCATCAACCACCAAGACCGACTGCTGTTCGTGGCCCGTGACGACGACAAATGGACCTGCTACAACCCGCAGGCTGGCCCCGTCCCCCGACGCGACAACAGCGATTATCTGCCGACGCAGGTCCCTGGCGTCTCGTATAACAGTCTGTTCCGCCGTCATGGCGGGCGCGGAAGCGAATCAAGATACAAGAACCGCTACAAGGTCGAGCGCGAACTGGTTCGGTCTTTCGACGAGGTTTGGATGGTTGAGTACCGCAGCGAGCAGGGCGGCTCGCGAAACGGAAGTTACAGCCGTATCAAGAACGCGACTGCGACCAAACTCACGGCAGACGAATGAGCGAGCGCGTGAACATCAAGGCCGCCGAGACGACGCGCAACCGACTCAGAAGTCTAAAGCGAGACGGCGAGACCTGGGACGGCCTGTTGGAACGTGCGGCCGATGCGCTCGAAGAACAGGAACGGAAGGGCGGTCAGTCGGGAGTCCCCGTCTGTGCCAGTTGCGGCGAGCTGGCGACGACCTGGACACTCATCGACGGCGCGGTCCACTGCGAGGACTGTGCCGACGTGGACTTCCCCGACTGACAGGCAGTTGCTTTTCGCGGTCAGTGTGTCCGGATAACGATTGGGTACGGCGTCGATCACAACGGAACCCTCGTCGACGGCATCAGTCGAAACGAACCCCTGATTGTGTTGCACCCCTAACTACAACAAGACTTAAGTGGGTGGGTGTTGTACTAAGAAGTGCAACAGGAGACTACCACAATGGCTGCACCCAACGTCACTCTGGACGGCGACGCACTGACCATCGAAATCAACAAGGGCAACAAGCAGTGGGTTGCCGAAATCACCGGCACGGACCCTCAGTACGACCTTGACCGGAACTTCATCGGCTCGTACGGGCGGGGAACGGAGACCGTCACGGTTGAGAACGGCGACATCATCGAGCGCGTCTACTACAGCTACTCCGGCAACGAGAAGGGCCGCGTCTACTGGATCGTCCACGAGGGCGAGCTGCTCGAGATCGACCAGGGCAACGTTGAGGACGCTCTGGAGAATCCTGGAAGCTACTACCCCGAACCCGAGAGGCACGAGTGCGAGGAGTGCGGCGACGAGTTCGGCAGCGAGCACGGCCTCGCTGTCCACGCAGGTCTGGTCCACGACGACGAAGACGAAACGGACGATGAGGACACCACCGAACCTACGACCGGGGGCGACGAGACCTCGCAGCCGGTCGCGACCGACGGCGGCGTCGCGACCGACGGCAGCGGCGAGACCGACTGGGAGCTCGTGGCCGGCGGCGAGCCGAGCCGCAACGGGACGCGCCGGATCGTCGACACTGACGAAGCGCGGACGAAGTACGAGGACAGCGGCACCTACTACGACGAACTACTCGGTATCGATATAGAAATCGGCACGAGATATAGTGACGACACGATCACGTACGTTAACCTCCGCCCGCAGGTTCCCAAGCGAGCGCGTGGCGCAACCGGGACGGGATGGCTCGCCCGCCTCGCTGTCGACGAGGGAGACTACGACGACCTCTACGAGGACGGGGCCGCCGACGAGCCGCTGCCGGGCTACCAAGCAGAGACGACCGCAGACTACCGCGAAGCCGACCCCGAAGACCCCCGCGGCGACGGCGTCTATCTGCGAGACGATGCAGATTCGGCACTGACGGCAGAGATAGCGGATGTTGTCACGCGCGAGGGAGGCCGCATCCCAGTCGAGTTCTCGGCGGCGGTCCAAAATGAGGGCTACGCGCGGAGCCGCAAGTGGAGGGTCTATGCGCCTGCTCACAACCCCCATCACGTCGCCGCGGCCGTGACCGACTTACTGCGTGATGCTGACGGCGTCTCGGAGGTCCGCGTGCATGTCTCGGACAAGCCAGCGTCGCGGATCGCTCGGAGACTTCGGGCAAACGGGATTGGACACACATTTGATAGCTACGGCGACGACAGCGAAGACGGCTGCATCGAGCGGTCACTCCGAGAGTTGCGCTGGGAGTCTGGCCTTCCAGCCGCCCAGCAGCGCATCCTCCAGGCTGTCCCGAGCGAGGCACGCGAGCGAGTGCAGCAGGCTGAATTTGACGATCAGCTGACAGACTACGAGTCACAGCTCCGAACCCTCCATCAGCGTCCTGGCGACGCCTGGGACTATAACGAGGTCACCATCCATATCAACGAAGAAGCCGCCAAGCCCTACTACGGATAATAATGACCGACGACCACATTACCACGTTCCGAGTCGAGTTCATCACCGGGGAGACAGTTGATATGGAATTCGGAGATGAGGCCACCGAATCCCTCCGGAACCTGCTCCCGCAGGCAACGACGATTCTTGGCTGCCCCGACTGTGGGGATCTCGTCCCTGTGACTGGCGGCATCCCAAAGCGAGAGATGCCCCGCTGCGCGCGCTGCGAAGACGAGCTAACTGGCGTTACGGAGGTTCACGAGCTTAATCAGGGAGGAGACACTGATGAGTGAGACGGCAGCTGAAGACTGGCGCGAGCGGGCAGCACAGCTTCGCGAGCACGGCGTCCCTGACCAGCGTGCAAACGTGGTCGCCCTCCGAGAACAAGAACACTCCTACAGCGAGATCGCATCAGAACTCGGGTTTGGGGCGGACAACGACGACCGGTCTCAGGTAGGGTATCACCTGGACGCGTATCGGGACCAGCGAGAAGACGCAGAGTGGCTCATCGAATACGGGCCTGAACTGTAGCAACTTCCCGACTGAGCAGTTTCTTTTTGCCCGCTTCGATGTACAACGCCCGATCAATAAGAGCAGAAACAGACCACTGAAACAATCAGTTACTCTATATTTCTCCCGGTAATTTCCCTGATAGGTTTACCGACTGACTTAAATCCCCCTCCCGAATCCGGTACCCACATAGTGCCATACTCGCAGATTTAGCCAGTAACCGGCGAATCTGTCCCTACGGAGGTAGGGGGCGTCCAATTCTCGACGTATATTTTGAAGATTCTAAACCCGAATCTGAACGATTAGCACACTTCGCGGCAAACTGTGAGGGGTAAACAGCTCCTCGAGGAGCGCGATCGCGACGTCGACGAGCTCCTGGAGCGCGTCGACGGTGGACGTTCGTAAGATTGTGGGTTAGTTGTCCTCGCGCATCTGCTCAGTGACTCGATGAGCACAGAGAGCATGCGTCATTTCGTACTCGTTTAGTGCCCGTCTCCTCGCTTCTGTTCGGTTCTTCCCGTAGTCGAGTGATTTCTGATACTCGCGGGTTGCGTTTTCCTCCGCCCACCGTTGGCAATCTTCTAAATCGGTTTTATCCTGTTCCCATCCTGATTTCACGGATTCATCGACAATCGAGAAACCAACGAAGAACGCGGTTAGAATGATTGTGATGGCAATTAGCGGCTTGATTCGTCTCATTTGAATACCTCTCCTATCGGCACCTTTGCCTTCTTGCTATTTCGATGGCCTCCGGTCGGGGACCACATCGAGGACAGCGGCAGCCGGTCGGGCCGGACCATCTTCATTTTCAAGACCTGAATCCCGTTGCCTCGGGGCCTGTATACCACGAATCCGTACCAACCGGATTCCTGCCGTAGCTTCCGGTGGTACTTCTTGTATATCTGGAAATACCCCGTAGAAACGTCTGCGCTCTTGATTTCGACGGGAGTTCCGTTCTGAAACGTCGCGTCACACCACGAGGTATGCTGTCCCTCTCGATCAAGGCCCCGCTGCTCGGTCAAATGCTTCTCGGCCAGGGTCCCGTACCGATTCGCTTTATTACTCGGCACGAATGCCTCCCTGAATCCAGTCCCTCAGTAGCGCCAAGAAGGTCATTACCCCCAGAATCTCGAAGAACACCACTGCCACCGTCACCACGAGTAGAATCACGTCCATCTATCGCGCTCCCCGCGCTCCTCGCGCGTTTATATATATCACCGACTGACGCCGGCCGGCTCCGGTCATGGCCTGCCGGCCGTGTGAGGGTATCCGAACACGCCGGCTATGACCGCATCCGGGGGGTGTGTGTAAATGTAAATTAACTCTCATCGTACTGCACTCACTCGATTACCTCCGCCACTCGATTTACTGTTTGCTGAATCTCTGGTTTCGGCTCTCCGTCCTCATATTTTTTTGAGAGCCACGCCGTGCTGTATCCGACAGTTTCAGCGGCTATCTCGTTCGATACGCCTGCCTGCCTCGCTCGCACAGCGTGGTAAATTGCCCAGTCTCTCGGCTCGATCTCCTCCATGTCCGTCCCGTCCGACGTCGACCACGACCACGGGGCGGGGTCCTTGTCATTCGGGGACCACTGAGAATCCGGCCAGCCTGTGATTCGGGACGTGATAGGTTCTCTGCCCTCTCGATTCCGGACTGTCTCGTAGAACTGAGCCGTTTTCTTGTCTTCCTTTTCGAGAACTTTACACAATTCTCTGACAGCCGGGTGGACGTCCTTCCCGTCGTGGCCGATAATCACCAGCGCACCGCCGAACTTCCGGATCTTGTAGACCAGGGTAGCGAGCTTCTGTTTGGCCTCGTAGCCGTCCTTTCCACTGCCGCTGGCCTGGCTGCTCGCCTCGTCAAACAGGAACAGGAACGGCCGCACAGACTCGCTCAAGATGTCGTCCATCTCGCGGTCCATCGTCTCCTGGAGGGCCGACCACTCGGCCACCCAGTTCACTCGCTCCTGCTGCTCGGCCAGCGTCCGGATGTTGGTCAAAACCCGAGCGTTGCTAGCTCTCTCGGTCAACCAGTGGCGGGCGATGAGACAGCCCGACCGAGTTTTCCCGCTCCCCGGCTCGCCGTAGATGTACAGCCGCAGGTGTCTCTCCGTGGCGATCTCCCGGATAGCCTCAATGTTGTGCCACCCAGAGACGTCCACCCCGTCGGACTGACTGCCGACATGTGCCCGGAGTCCGGCCGCGTCTCCCTGCTCGACTCGCTCGCTGAAGGCTTCCGTATCGAAGTGGTCCCGGAGGTCCTCGTAGATGTTCGCTTTTCGGATGCTCTCGGGCCACTCGTCGGATAGCCACCCTCGCCGGTACGCTCGCCGGTACGCTCCCTCCATCGCTGTCAGCGTCCGTCTGGCCGTGCTGTCGCGTACCTCTGCGGCGTGGGGCTGGACGTGTTCGTTTTCCCGTCGATGCCGGTCGTCCTTCCAGTCTTTGCTCTCGCTGGCCGCCCACTCGCCGTTGCCTCCCTGCTGCTCACTCATTATCATCACCCCGATAGTTTCGGGTTCCAAATCGTAGGAGAATACGCCGTACAAGGGCTGATGCCCACATAACTCCGGGTAACCCCATTGCGAACATCACGGCAGGAACTATCTGTATCGGTTCTGGGAGGTCACCCGCGAACTTCACAATTGCGTAGCCTGCGAGAGAGAGGGCCGCGTACGCCGCGAAATAGAGAAGAACTGTCTGGTCCGGTTCCGGTCCAACATCGTTCTCTGGCAGTTCTGGGAGAGGAATGGGGTGTCTCCACTCACTCATGTATCTCGGCCCCCTCAGGCTCGACGTCGTGGCCGTTCCGCTCCGGCTCGGGGACGGCCTCGATCTCCAACTCGTCTAGCTGAGCGTCTAGCTGCTGGCCGTGCGTCCCGATCTCGTTCTCGGGGCCGTCCGGGAGGTCGTCCACCTCGTTCTCCATCTCCTCGATGAGTCCGGCGACCGACTTGTCTAAGTCCATCGCGGCCTGCTCGTGCTGGCCCGTGATACGCATGATAGTCAGGTCATGTATTTCGGTCGCATACTGGCGCACGGTGGCTTTGAGCCTGCTGTACCTTCGTCGGGTCCGGTGGTGATGCTCGTAATACTCATCAACTCGCGCGGCCGACTGGAGGGCTTCGCCGGGGGTCAAATCGGCCCGCTCACATCCGCGAACCTCCAGTTCATCGAGGTCTTCGTAGTAGTTCATCCGGGTCACTACATAGTCAAACACTCCTTCGTCCGGCTCGAATGGCTGTCCACCGACGACGGTCACGTCTTCCCAGATTTCCGGGGGGATTCGGTAGCCGTCGTAGAGGTACGGGTCCCCGTCGTCTGCGATAGCAACGAAAACCCACTCGTGAGGCTTCAGCCACCGAGAAATACGGATTCCGAAATAATACGCTGGAACTGACAGCCCTGCCCATGCGAGAGAGAACGTCACCCAGGACTGGGGCGGGGTAGGGAGTTCGGGCCGCGCCCACGCAACCCAGATTCCAACGGCCAAGAAGGTCAGGGTAATCGGTGTCTTGTACTCTGCCAGCAGGTACACCGCTCGGTCTTTGTTGCTCCGGAAGGTCGGCTGTATCTCGGTCATATGTCACACCAGTTATGCTATCGGCTCCGGTTCGTCTGGCTCTCGATTGACGTATCGATACGCTGCCAGCGTCGTCATAGCAATAACGGCAGTAGCGCCCCCGAGCCACCCGCTCATGGGTGTCGTCTCCTCCCACGGCAGGTTACTTTGGGGTTCGATGAGTTCGCCATAGAGGACGTTTTCGTTCGCTATTATCACGGCCACCATGCCGTCGACTTTCGTTACGGGCACGGACACCCGGGTCGTCTCTCCGGGGTGGAGGGCCACCTTCTCGTTGTCGATCTCCCCGCTTCCCTCGCTGATGGCTCCCCCGTCGCTGACGGTGACGGTGGCCGAGTGGTCCCTGGCCCGGAGTTTTACCCAGGCTTCTCCGGTCTGCTCGTTGTACCCGGATTCCACGAGGTAGATGTTGCTCGATACCTGGGTGAGATTCTGGGGGCCGGTCTGGTTCCTGCTCGACGTGGCCGGCGTTGAGGTCGAGGCTTCCAGGGTTGGGGTCGCCGTGATCGTGCCGGGGACCGTGGTGTTTCCGGCGGCCGTCGCGTTCGGGATCTCCTGCCCTGCTGCCGGCGTGAATGCTCCGAATATCACCGCTGTCAGTGCTATGAGTACAAAAAAGCGCATGGTGATTTACTTGTCCTTTCGGTCCCGCCGGGCTTTCATCCGCTCCTGGACGTTGATCGTGGTGTTCCCGCCACCTCCGGAGCCTCCAGAGCGGTTATTGAGGACGACATACCCCCCGCCGGCCACGATAGCCAGCGCGGCGAGCTGGCCGATGGTGCCGAACGTTCCTCCGAGCAGGCCGCCGCCACCGCCGACGGCGTCTTCTCGGGCGTCTATTTCTGCACGCAGTTCCTCCATCCGGTCGATGAGGTTCTGGTAATCGGACGTGTTAGCGGTGCTGTAGTTGATGTTTCGGATGGTGGCGTTTTGGACTTGGTTCCCCTCGTCGTCGGTGATAGACTCCAGCGTCCATTCTCCGGTGAGGTTGACCGTCTTGTTGCTCGTGACGACCAGTTGCGACCCATTGAGGTTACTGCTGTTGTACGTCGTACCGGCCTCAAACGCCCCGCTCGGGGGGTTCTCGGCAGACAGCAGGATACCCTCGTAGGTGTTGAGGCCGCTGTCGATACGGAACTTGCCCGTCGTGGACAAGTTGGCCGGCGGGTCGGCCCCATCAAGGTGGGACAACCGCAGGACAGCCCACGACTGGAAATCCCCCTCGGCCGCGTAATCCCGCGCCAGCGCGTTCGGCCCGGCGATCTCCGTGGCGTTGATGGTTCCCTGCTGGTAGGCGTCGTACGTTTCGTTGATGTAGGTGTCAATGCCGTCCTTCACCGCTGTCGACTCGTTTCCGGTATCTTGAAGGGTGTCCCGGTACCGTGCCATTTGGGGGGTTTCGGCAGTCGTGTACGAGTCGTTTTCCGCTGCCACGTAGCCGCGCCAATCGTAGGCCCCGGACATCGCCCCGGGCGCAGGGTTCATCGTAATCCCAGAGGACGTCTGCACCGTCTTGATCGTCACAGCAGAATTGTTAACCATCGTATAGGAGTAGTCGCCTGCTCCTGTTATGGAGGTTTTAGCGGATTCAGTGCTGAAGTCCGTGCCGGTCGCGAAAGCAACGAAGTCATCCGGAAGACCTTCGGAATCCTCGGTGTTTTCGTAGTCGACCCAGTTCAGCGCGAGGGTGTTCCACGACTGCACCGCGTTGAATTGAATCGTGGCGTAGAAGTCTTCAATGGCCTGATGCGCCTTCGTTCGGGCCTGTGACTTCGTGCTGCCGTTCTCCAACGCCGCGTAGTAGGCTGACAGCGCCTCAGCACGAGCCACCGGACGGCTCCCGGTGACGTAGTTGGTTGAGGTGGTTGTGTATGTCCTTACGTGGTCCGCAGCGCCCGCTGACGCCGTCACGAGGTTAGTCTTCGTCTCGTCCTCGTCCGCTCCCGAGGATGCTGACGTATCCCCGTGGAAGAACTCACAGTTTGTCGGGTTCGGCGTGGCCGTGTTTAACAGGGTGAACTTTAGCGCCGCCCCGAACGAACAGCCGTGCGCGGCTTCCGCTGTCCCCACATAGGCGGTCGGTGCCCCCAGTATTGCCGTTCCGATAAGCAAGAGCGCGAAGAACGGCGCGAGGGCGGTTTTGATGCTGTCTCTCATTTTACCACGGGAGTTTGTCGAACGTTTCCAGCGCGTCGACCGCGCCGGCCAGCCCGACAGAAATGTACACGAGATCGAGGTTGTTCCCCGACAGACCGATCAGGTCGGTGATGACGTTGTAGTCGATCAACCCGACCAGGCCCCAGTTAATAGCGCCAGCAGCGACGACGGCCCAGACGACGAACATCAGTTCGTCGGGCCAGGGTGAAGCGTTACCAGTCATGCCAGGTAGCTCACCCCCGCGTAGCCGGCGGCCTGGACTCCAACGACCGTGAGAGCGAAGAAGTCCGAACTCTTGACGAAGTCGAGCAGTGAGGGGATCGTCGGGACTAGCAGCAGCAGTGCGACGGTCCCCATCACCGCGTACGTGTATTCATCATCGAGCCGGCTGATGTTCGCGTCATTTGTCACGTACGCGATAGCAAAGACCCCGATGGCGATAGCCGACCCCACCGGAATGGCCTCCTGGCCGATGGTGAACAGGGTATCCTGAAGCGATGCGCCGAACAGCGAAACGTTCGCGATCCCCACGGTAGCGGCCGTGGCGATGGCAAAGACGGGTGCAAGCACCGCGTCTTCGACGTCGAATTCTCCTTTCACGTTTGAGTTGACACACCCGGTATCGCTTCCGACCTAGGCCCGGGTGCGACGTGACCTGCCGGTTGCTTCCCGAGTGATATTATATACCACTAAATTGCAATATGATAAATCTCAGGCATTCTACAGACCACCTCAGTAATTTACTTAACACGAGATAATCGGCAAACGGCTTTATTGTCAATGGTTCTTGTATCAAGATATGGGAAATTCGGAGACGATCAAGACCACTGTGACACTGCCGGAAGAAACAGAGAGTTGGCTATCAGATACATATCCGGATGCCCTGTCAACTCAAGAAGCTATCAGAATGGCAATATCTGAGGCAAGAATCCGGAGAGAACTGGCAGAAAATAACCGTTCTAACGACTGAGCCGATTGAATACGTCTGAATTGGTCCGAAGTACCACTCAATACCACCAATAGCACCGGGATTTTTATTGTCTCCCGATAAGTGTACCTCAATGGCATCAAACCACCCGCCGGCCCGGGGCCGCTTCGGTTGGCCTCGAACGCCCTGGGACCGGTGGAAGGAGCACGCCCGACGGGGGCGTGTGGTTTGCAATTCGCCGGACTGACGGTTAAAAGTTCGGCCTCTGGTTTTGGTGTCTATCGGCCGGTGATTTCGATGCACACACCGGAAAGACGCGCTGAAACGACGTACCGTGAACTAATCGCCCGCTGTCCGTGCGGGGACTCACTCGTGTTCGTCGACGACAATCCGCCGGTCGTCTTCTGTCGCGCGTGCGACGAGAGGGACCGCCACAAGGGAGGGCTGACCGCATGACGGAACCGTACTGTGCGGTCTGTCGCCGCCAAGTCGCTCCCGACCAGGACCACGTGAGGATTGAGGTTGAGACCGTCCGAACCCGGGACCGAAACGAACAGGACAGCTACGTCATGCACGCCCGCTGTGCGGACTCGGTTCTCTCTGGATGGGGACGTCCGGGATGAGAGGACCGCCGGAGTGCCCGAATTGCGGGCACGACCCCAGGGGTGACGACGACTCATTCGTCTCCGGGGGGGGCTGGACTGTCGACCACTCGGTATCTTCCGACGCGGCCGGCTTGTTCCGAGAGGAACGGCTAGTTTGCCCGATCTGCCGCGAAACGGTGGCTCGAAGCGAGGACCGACTTGACCGGGGCGGTTCCCTGTGACAGACACAGACGGGACTGAGCACCACACCGCCGTCGCTCATTGGACCGAAGAAACCGAAGACGGTCGGATACTGTTGTGTGCCGATACCGACCGAGGAGAGACGGTCGTAGTTGATGTTACCGAGTCGTCTTATGGTGGGACTGTACGGAGACGAGACTACGATGTTGGCCGGTCAGTAGAACCGGAAACAAATCAGGGAGGAGACACCAATGAGTAGCAACGAAAGCGACACAGACGGAAGTGACCGATACGGCCCGGCTACTGTCATGTGTCCGTTCTGCAAAGAGACAGTTGAAACTGAATCCGGACCGACTCGCCGTGTTGAGGTTGACCACTGCGATAATGGATGGTTCGTTGCCGACTTGGAGACTGAGAAAACCGGCTACACGGAGTCATTTAACCCAGGAGGTGAGCGGGATGCAGAGTGACGAAACTGAGTACAAGCCGTTGACCACATTGCCCTGCCCGACATGCGGGAGCAACCTTGAGAGGATGGCTAACCCGCAGTATCGGGAGTGTCCTAACTGCGGGTGGTGGGGGCACGAAACGACGGCGTGTGATCTACACACGGGAGGGGATCAGTCGTGACATCTTCGGACGGTACTGATCGGTGTGACACGTGTGGAGAGAACGAACCACTCCCTGCGCTATCGGAGTGCAAGGAATGTGTAAACGACGGTCTGCCCGACGGCTTCGAGTTACCAGCGGGAACGAGAGAGAGGGCAGAGCGTGCAATCGGCACGGA
>LMAX01000009.1_pt1 | contig 12344 bp, 16 predicted proteins | sample 582101 | NCBI WGS metagenome assembly LMAX01 (sample SAMN04097215, study PRJNA296403) | rock metagenome | isolation source: Halite rock | place: Chile: Salar Grande | collected 2013-04-24
CGCCCGCCACTACGTCGTACAGACGGGAGGCACGGACGAACTCGGTCACGTGGCCTCACCCCTGTCGAGACGGCGGCGAGCCCGCTGCAGGAGGTTCCCGACCGTGCCGGGCGAGCGTCCGGTCTTGCGGGCGTACTCGCGCATCCCGCAGCCGTCCTGTATGACCGCCTCGTACACCTCCCGCTGGGCGTCCGACAGCGCCGACAGGTCCTCTTCGTACTCGAGGAGTGATGACTGGTAGGTCACCGCGACCCCTCCGTTCGATCAGGTTCTGTGCCCGACTTATCGGCCCATTCAGCGATTACCTCGCCGTGACAAAGGGGGCCGTCGTCGTTGAGGCGCTGGCACCAGCACCCGAGCACGGAGCCACGTAGGTTCGCGACGGCCTCTCGGAACTCAGGATCGTCGTCGAGGCGTGCCTCGAACTCGGCGCGGAACCGCTCGACACACTGCGCGCGACCGTGCTCATCGACAGGGAACGGGTTCCCGAGCCAGCCACGCTCTCCGATTTCAGTGTTCAGGAGGTGGGCGTCCCCGCCGTCTCCCCTGCCGATATACGCGTCATGCGAACAGTGTCGACAGTGGCCGACGCGAGTTGGCGCTGTCGTCCCGTCGAGACGGAGCTGTTCAGTGCCGCGTACAGACTGCTCCCCCGTCACCACCACTCACTCCCGAAACACTCCGGGTTCCCGCAGAGAGCGTAGTGCGGATACGCTGCGACGGGAACGTCGGTGAACTCGGCGTCGTCTCGGTACTCGGCTTCGACGCACGCCGGATCGGGCTCGTCGGCGTCGGGGTCAAGCCGGTGGAGTGTGTCGGCGTACTGCGACCGGTTCCGCACGGCCGTCTCCACCTCGACGCGCGACTCGCTCGTCGCGCGCTGACTCACGCCGACCCCTCCGTTTCAACTACAAAATTCGCAGGACGGCGTGGTTCCGCCACTTGCTTCCACTTGAACTCACCAAATCGGCCCGGTTTTGCCGAACCCGATTCCGGGAGTAGCCGGCCCACATCCCACGCGAACGGACGCGTAGCTATCTGTCGTAGTTCAACGGGAAGACAAGTCCGCCCTCCCCGTACTGGGGTATCTTTCTGCCGATGCCTCTCCTCGGTCAACTTGGTGGGGTCGAATCTCATAGGTCGAACAACCTCCGCCGCTGCTCCGCTTTCTGACGCTTGCTCCGCCGGTCGTAGTGCTTATCCAGAATGTCCTCGCTGGCGTCCATCCGGTCCGAAACCAGTGACCGGTCCTCGTCGGCCAGCCGGTGCGCGGTCACCCGACCGCTCCGCACGTCGTGGGGCGACCGCGACGACGGGCACGTACTCATCTTCGAGTAGTGGGCCGCCTCGCAATCGTCGATGTCGCGGTCGTGTGGGCACGCCTCACCGCGCCAGCACGGACGGGTCACTCGGTAGAGCGTATCTCGGCACGCCGAGACCGACACCCGGCCGTTCCGGGTCGTGACGAGTGGCGCGCGGCCATGCTCGTCGGTCACCTTGTCGCGGGGACCGTCAATGTAGTCGTCGAGCACGTCCGCGATGTGACCGCTGATAGCGTTCCACCGCTCGCTCTTCTCCTTGTTCTTGAGCGGGGTATCCGTCTCCGGCCGATGGACAAAGTGAACCGCCGGTCCATCGGCGCGGGGACGCTCGCCTTCCAGGTCGAGATCGCCCAGGTCGAGCGCCCGGAGGGCACCCACCCGACAGCCCGTGTGCCACAGCAGCATGACGATGACGTGGCGGCGGCTCGCGTACTCGTATCGCTCCAAGTAGTCGACGATCTCGACAGCGCGGTCCGGGTCAAGCGTGCTGTCGCTCACGTCCGCCTCGCCGTCCATCCGAGGGAGCGGAACTTGATCGAATAGCTCCTCGGGCACGGCGTCGATGTCACCGCAGAATCGGAGGAACGCCCGGAGCGTCGCCATGTCTCCGCGGAGGGTGACCGTCGCGAGTTCTTCCCCGGAGTACCCGCCTTCGCGCCGCCAGACGCGATACGCGTACAGGTCCCGCCCGGACAGGTCGTTCATGTTGGCCATGCCCTCCTCGTCGCACCAAGCGACGAACGCGCGGAGTCGATACTTCTGCCCGTCGAGCGTCTGGTCCGCGGCGTCGTCGCGGGCTTCGAGGTACAGGTCGACCGCCTCCGAAGGGGAGAGCGGTTTAAGCTGCGCGCTCACGCCGAGCCCCTCTGGTCGAGGTCGCGGTCGTAAGGACCGGCGGGTGTTACCAGACGTACGTCTTCGCGTGAGTAAAGCTCGCCGCTCGTCTTGTCGCGAAGGTCGTTGAACACCCCGTCTAACCCCTCGGCGCGAGCGCAACTCGCACACCAAAAATGGTGATTGGTGGGTTCCCAGTCGCGATGTCCGCGGGGACAGGTGAATCGCCAGCGGTCGTTCTCGTCTTCAATTCGGACGGTCTTCTTCTCGTTTGCCGACATAGCCGTGAGCGCCTGACGGCCCGGTAGGTAAAAATGGAAATCCACGGACGTAGAGTGAAAGTAAAACGTCCGTTTCTGGAAACTAACCCGTTCGACCGGGGAGACATCATCCGACTGAACGGTCGAGTGGTCGGCGAAAGTAGTTCGCGGTCGATACTCCTCGCAACCTGGCTTAAGCCAGCGTGCGTGTTTCGTCATCATGTGTTCGCTCACAGAGCGGACCAGGCCGGCGCGTAGGGGCGTCGGCCAACGACTCTTTCTCGCAACCAACTCGCACTCGACCCGCATCCGCTTCTACCACCACCATTGTAACGACCTAACTTAAATCTACTCAACGAATTCGTTATCTAATGAGAACGGATATGGTTCCTACCGATAACGTATCAAAAACCGTTAATTACTCTCAAGCAATTCGCGGATTATGCGTCCGCGGGTGGACTGGATGAATCAGACCGATGACCGGATTCTGGAACTCTTAGACGAATCCGGATTAGAGCTATCACCCGTGGTTCTATCGAGAAACCTCGACTACTCTCGGTCGTGGGTCTCTCAACGGCTCACAAAATTGTCCGAAGTCGGCCTTGTCGGCGTCGATGATGGGAGTTACTACTATATCACGGATAGAGGTCGAGACTACCTCAAAGGCGATCTGGATGCCGACGATCTCCGACTCGACAACGAATAGTTTCAAGTTACCTGCCATCTTCTAAAGGGGCGTACACGATGCAACGGCGTACCCTACTGCGTCGTCTTGGAATGGGCACAGCAGTCGCCTTCGTAGGTTGTTCAGGGAATCCCGACGCGGACCAGCTGGTCAACTACTACAGCGAGGGATATCAGACCTACCAAGCGGGAGATGAAAAGGGCGGCTCGGCTACTGAATATGAGGGTGAGAAAGAGCGCCAGATGCGACGGAACGCGCGGGATTTGATGGCTGAGGCGAAAAACAAATTCGAGAAGGCTCAGGATTTGGCTGAGAAGGATCAGGCGGTGTCGTACTGTAAATCTGCCAAGATGGAAGCGAAGTACAAGCAGTCGGTCTACAACCACCTCGCTTCGGGAAAAAAGAACAAAGCTCTCAGTGCATCTAGAGCGGCACTTGATCACGAAGTGGTGGCTGTGTCGAGGGTCCGTGAGGCGGCCAGCAGCGGCCTACTCTGATACCTCTTTTCATCGGTCGACACCGCGCTCGACCGCGACCGTCTCGTCTACCCGGGGCTCGTAAGTCCCGAGAATGCTCAGGGTGTCGGCAATCTCCTGTTTCTGCTTGATGGTCAGGTCGTCGCGAGCGAGCACGGTTCGGATTCGCTCGTCGATTCGTCGGGCGAAGTCCGCCGACCGCATCAATGCGGTGGTCTTGTTGCAGTCCCAGAAGTCGGCGGCCTGCTCGATGGTGTCGGCTCGGTGTGCGTGCTTGCCGTCTTCGCGGATTCGCATGGGTCCTGCTCGTGAACACGAGGCCAAAAAGCAGGTCTGAGCGAATAACTGGAACCCTGATTACTGATAAACCTCCCCGCGGCCCCCAGCCCACTGCTCTCGACATCCTCCACTCAGGGGGTCACGCGGGCTCGAATATGCACACGGCCGATTCGCGCTCGTGTGCATATCACGGCGAACGATTCTCTCGACGTGCGACCGGCAGGGTCTACAGAGAATTATCAATAAATCGCGATTGGATCGATGATGTATCCTGGTCCTTCTAAAACGATTTCATGCTGCTCAATGTCTAAACCAATAGCAGATTGTTGCGTAGATCCGTACTTATTTTATCTTGATAAACGACAACGAAATTTGACTTTATACCAGATACCTGCCAACCTGTCTTTTACCGGACCGTCGGCGAGCCTCGATCGTCCGTCTCCCTGACGGATGACTGAATCATGTTCGGACAAATTGACATGGAAGACGCTATCGCAGGCACCGTCTTCGCGCTGTCGGCGGCCGTGACGGCCGGCATCGCGACTATCACCATCCTCGGTCACGCGCTCTCATCGAGCGTGTGGACCGTCGAAGGTACCGACATCACCATCGCGTTCCTGCTGTCGCTGCTCGCGCTTGGAACGGCCTATGTCACCAACCGCGTCAACGACCGCGGCGCGAACTACTCGGTCGACACCGACCTCGCAATGCTCGCGAAGGGCGAGGCGACCGTCGAGAGCTACGTTGCCCTCGGCACGCTCGTCCTCGTGCTCGCGACCGGCCTGGACATCCTGGGTGCCCGCGCGGCCATCCAGTCCGAGCCTATCATCGGCATCATCTCGCTCGCGGTCCAGGCCGCCGGCTACTACGTCATCAGTTACCTGGGGTAACACCGATGGAGCGAACCTTGAGCTATGGGCTCGTCGGGACGATCGGCGTCTCCGGGAGCACCATCGCCTCCGCTATCATCGGCAACCCCTTCCCGGTGGTCATCCCGACCGTCACCGCCGGCGCGGTGATCGCCGGCCACCACGTCCGCCAGCGACAGGCCGACTGTGACGACGCCGGCGTCGAGGACGAGCCCGAGCAGGACGACGACCCGCTCGGGATGCACAGCGAGGGCCGAGCATGATGGGCGACCGCGCACGCCGCGCTCGCGAGTCGGTCGGCCCAGTCGTGCTCGCGCTGCTGCTCGTCACGACGCTGGCCTCGCCACTGGCCGCCGGACTCGCTTCGGCCCAGACCTACGAAAAGACCGTCACCGGCTCACCGGAGTTCGTCGTGATGGACACGACCGAACTCTCAGCCGGTGAGTTCACGCTCGAAGTCGTCGTTGAGGAGGCTCCCGGCGGTGGCTCTGCCGTGATATATCGAGAGACCAAGACCGTCGCAGAAGTGCCCGACGAGTGGGTATTCCGCAACGCTAAAGCGTACAAGAACGTCACCTTCAGAGTCTCCGGCGTGGACACAGAGCCCGATATGGGTCCGGGAAGTGGCTTCAGAACGACCACGTGGACCACCGCGAGTACCTTCCTCGCTACTGGTGGTGATCGGGACTTCGGACCCGGGTCGTGCGACCTTGACGAACGTCTTGCGTCGTCGGTCAACCCGACGTATCAAGACTCTGACTGTCACTACACGCTCCCCGGCACGACCTCGGTGAACTCCACCGGCCTCGACGCCGAGGAGACGAAAGTTGAAATCTACCAGTCGGCGGCTACGCAGTCCGACTCTGCTGAAAACTTCCAGACGATGCTCCGGAATCGCCTTCAAGACACGGAGACGGTTTCCCTCGTTAAGGGCAAAGGAGCTTACATCCGCAAACTGAACGAGGGATCATCTCGATCTGCATCGAAGGCAGAGGCGACCGAGAACATCACGCAGTACTACTCGAACATCGAACGGAATACGCTCTCTGAGTGGAATTCTCAGATGTCGAATATCAAGTTTCTGCGCTCTCTCGCAGAGAACGAGTCTGGCGTCAGTAAGACGTTCGTCGATGTTCCTGTAGAAGACACGCAGGACGGGGACACCGGCTCAGGAGCCGACGACACTCGCGTTCAAATCGTCGGCTGGGGGTCCCGCACCGTCTCCCTTCAAAACGGTCAGACTGTCAATGCAACGACCGTTGATATCGAGATTGCGATGGAGTTTGCAGGCACATGGGAAACTGGCGTCTACACTGTCGGTCCGAAAACCGGCACGGTCATCGACGCCAGTTACTCCTCTGATCAAGAAGGGAACGATCGCAAAGACGTGACCTTCAATCGCATCTCGGTCGAACCTCCCAACAATAACTACGACCGTCAGGAAGTGGTGAGGTTCCAAGACTATAGTAACCGGTTCTCTGAGATAGATTCTCAGACGACGAGTGCAATAAACAGCATGGAAACTGTTGTTAACCAGACCTACGACAGTTACCAGACTGGAACTATCAACTCGTCTGACATTGTTGACCCGTACGTTCTACAGTCTGAATTCTCACCCGGCAGTGAGTATCAGGGTTGGGCGGCCGCTAACTTGGCGATGCTCGGTACCAACCAACCGACTGACCTCGACCAGACCGGCTACATGGAGATCAACATCTCCGGTGGCCCGACCGTCGAAGGAGTCCTTCAGGCGGGTGGCAACCCGCCCGGCGGGGAGTTCGTTGTAGGTGAGACGTACGACCCGGCGAACGTTACCGGCTCCGTGTTCGTCACCACCGACTCGCAAGTTCGAGAAGTGACGAGTCCGTTCACGCTCGAAAACGCGACGACAGTCGACGGAGAACAGCGGGCGAACGTCACCATCGAGAAGAAGACCTACGAGACGACCAGTGCCGAGGACTTGCAGGCTCTTAACCAGGAGCTATCGCTTCTCCGCGAGGAGATCAACGCCCGGGAGGACAACCTGAATAGCGGGGGCGGTGGCGGCGGCCTGCTTGGTGGCGGGAGCGACGCGATCGTGCTCCTGCTCGTCGCGGGAGCAGTCGCCGCGGTCATCCTCTCCCAGAACAACGGCCGGAGGTAACTCGCGAATGAGATTTTTTGTTTTCACAGTGCTGGTAGTGCTCGCTCTCGCGACCGGCGCGGGTGCCGCGAGCCCACAGTTCACGCCCCACAACGGAAACGCGACGCCGAACGCCACCACGACGACCACGCCGACGGCCTCGACGACGACCGCGCCGACGGCCACCCCAACGAGTTCGTCGCCCAGCTCTAACTCGGCGACGTCGACCCCGACTCCCGAGCCGACGCCGACCGGGACGCCCCGGCCGACCGCCGACGATGTCCTCGACGACGTCGACCCGGAGAACGCGACCCTCGACGACGTGGAGACCGTCGCGGGGTGGCTCCGTAGCGAGGGTGCCGACCGCGGCGGCCAGCAGGCCGACCGCGCTCGCGAGTGGCTCCAGGAGGCGACCGCCGACCGGAACGTCTCGGTGCCGAACATCTCGCTCGCGTCGAACGCGACGGCGACCGCGACGCCGACCACGACCGAACCGCCGGAGCCCGACCCGGAGGGCAACGCGACGCGCATCGACGGCGCGACGGAGATCGTCGCCAGCGAGTACATCGAGAGCGAGGGCGTCGCTCGCGTCACCGTCCGCTCGAAGGCCGTCCAAACCATCACCTTCTCCGACGGCGGGTTCCTCGCCGACGGCGGGGGCGAGGGCTATTCCCGCTCGGAAGCGTTCGGCTCCGGTGAGACTGCTACCGTCCAGATTCCGGTAACAGAGGTGAACGGCCGGGTGGCTGTGGTGCTATCGACCGACGAAACACCGCTGTATGGACACATCATCAAACCGGGCGGGGGCGGCCTCGACGTCATCGACGCGCTCGGGTCGCTCCAGGCGTTGCTCACCGGCGTCGGTGTGGCGTTCGTCTGGATGCTCATCGCCGGGTGGAACGAACTGCGCGGCGAGCGCGGCCGGCCGGAGGTAGCCTAATGTCCCAGAAGACTGCCCCAACCTTCGATTCTCGATGGGACCATGTAGTCTACCTGATTGCTGAGTTCAAGTATCTCGTCACCGGCATGGTGCTCGGGGCCATCGGCCTGTTCGCCTACTACCAACCGTCGATTCCGACGCCACCGGACTGGGTGGGTGCCATCCTTGTGGCGTGGCTCGTGCTCGGTGTCCCCTGCTATCTCGGTGGCGTCGCCATCGCTCGGTGGCTTCGCCGGCGCAACTGGGTCGAAGTGCATCATGTCGATGCTCGCGGGACCGACGGGAAGGACATCGAGAAGCATTACGTCCCGCCACAGACGTGGCAAGAGAAGACGATTGACGGCCCGGACCCGTACCCCATCAACGGCGGGAGTGCCTGGGCCGTCCAAGAGTACGAGTATCTTGACGACATCGGCGAATTGCAGGTGAAAGGCGTCTGGCTCGAAGGATTAGAAGACACTCAACTGTTCACCGCGCAGTCGATGATGGTCGACATGCACGGGTGGATGCTGGACCAAATCGAACGCCTTGCAGATACCCGCGCAAAGTGGTCTCGCGGCGTCGTGCAGTACGAGAAAGAGACAGTGAACGACTTCGTAGAGGCGCGCGAGCGTGGTGTGACGCTGGAACGGACCGCCGGCCGCGACGTGTTCGAGGACATGTCCGGCGACGATGAAGACATCCCGAGTCTCGATGCCGACGAGATGCCGACCGTCGACGACTACACCGACGGCTCCCTCGTCAAGGACGAGCGGAGCCTCAGCGACCGCGTCGACGACGCCCGACAGCGCGAGGAGGCACTGAATGACTGACGACAACGACGTATACACCCCGGCACAGTATCGCGAGCACGTCGATGGACACGGGCACAAAGACCCGGTTGCAGACCCCCACACCGGCCACGTCCGGGACCCGACGCTCTCCCGGTATCTGTCGGTGATGCGACTACACTACGACCCTCAAGAGGCCGACCGGCCTGGAGAGATGCCCGGACAGGCCCGCGACCTCGCCGAGTGGAACGATGTGGTCGGCGTCGAGGCGACCGACGCTGGCCGGAAGGCCCTCCAGAACGGGGACATGCAGACGCTCAAGCACCAGACCGGCGACCAGGGCCAGCAGGCCGACATCTCTGGGCTGAAGGCGATGGGGAAGATCGACGAACTCGTCACCGGCGACGCCCCGGTCATCATCGTCCTGGGAGAGATGGGCGCGGGGAAGACGAACTTCGCTGGCCTGCTCGCGCAGCGACGCAACGACCTCACAGACGGGAATCATCTCGTCGGGACGAACATCGCGACGCTCCGAGAGAAAGACCCGTGGATCGACGAATACGGCGAGGCGCGCGACGGCTTCATCCCCAACTACCCGACACTGAGAGAGTGGATCGAGCACGAGGGCGACCCACTGAAGAACGAACAGAGTCCGAAGACGTTCATCGGTGACGAGTTTAGCGTCTCGGCCGGCGGTCAGGGTGAACAGGGATTCGAGGTAGCTCAGAAAATGGCCCCATTGGTGTATCTCATCAGGAAGTACGGCGGTGCTCTCATCTACATTGCACACGGCGAGAAGTCGATCCATCCGCTGCTGTGGCGAGTCGGGACCATCGTCAAGAAGGTCACGCAGAAGAAGGCCATCGTCGCGGATAGCATCAAGAGCGGCCAACTCGCCGATATTCAGTATGAACTTGAGGGCGTCCCCGAGACGGACTGGCGATACAATGACGACGAGGCGAGCGAGTGGTCATGGAACGACGCGAGCGACGACGAGGGCACCGATATGGACGAGGACCGGGTAAAACAAATCTCGATGTGGACCATCCGCGAGTGTCTTGAAAACCAGGACCTGACCCCTCGTGAAACCGCCAAATTCGTGCCGTACAGCCATACTACGTGTAAAAACTGGTACGAGAATTACCAGAGCGGCGGAGAGAAGGCTGAATGGGTTTCGCAGGTAGAGGAGGTAATCGCATGAATGCGCGCGGATGTAAACGTGTAAAGCGAAACTGTCCCCCCTATAGTATTGGCCCACAGCAGGCTCTCGTCCCTTCGGGAGCGAGAGCGACCGATGGGCCGGGCGCGGTCAGCGGCCGGCCCAGTGTATATATAAGACGCGCGACGAGCGCGGGGAGCGGGTAGCGATGCCATCTCACAGAGCGAACCACTACGGGACGCTCGTTGAGCGCCAGGCCGCTGAGCGATACCGTCTCGAGTTGGAGCGGTGTAGCTGGCACGACGCGCTCCGGCCGGACGGAACGCCGGTGGAAATCAAAGCTGCGAAACGGACTCATGCAGACGGTCAGCCAGGTAACTTCAAGATATATGATAGGTACCACGAACAATTGAGAGAGGCCAGCGGTTGGTACGTGTTCGCTCCCTACCGGGTTCGAGGCCGCGGCGTCGAAGTTCTCGCCTGGGAGATGCGTCACTCATCGCGACTCCCACGCCTGGAGTGGCACGGCGGCGGCGACCACCGCGACGCCCGACAGGCTAAACTTCAGATCAGCGCTCTCTTCGGCTGACCCACCTCCCGATTTTTCGCGCACCCCTCAGGGGGGCGGCAATTTCGCGCGCTTCCGCAGAAAGCGTGCGGTGTATTTTGAAGAAGTGGCCTTAGCCACACCCCTAAGACGGAACCAAACCCCCCGGGTGGTGTTCAGTCGCGCCGGCGACGCCCAGCTGGCGCTCGCCACCGTGACGGAGTACAACCGAGATTGCCGAATCACAGCTGAGTAGGACAAATCCAGTTGGATAGTACCCGGAAAACAGGAGCGAACGACAGTGATGCCTCTACTCGGGCGGGCTGCTACCCGGTGTCCAGGAACCGCCAGGCGTCGCTGATCGAGCCGTCACCGAACCGGACTCGCGCCTCCCGGTATCGCTGCTCGGGCATCCCTGCGTCCTTCCAGACGCGGAACCCCTCGCGGATGGACTCGCCCACGTCGCTCGCGACCGTCCCGTTGAATCGAAGCGTCATGCGGGCCTCGCGGGCGTCGTCAACGTCGACACCGTGGCGGGCGGCCCAGGCGATGAACGCGCTCATCGTCTCCTCCAGCCCGCGCTCGGCCGCTTCCATCGCCTTCGCCGTCGCCTCCGCCGCGCGTTCGAGCCCCTCGCGCGCCTCGTCGACGGCGGCGTGGACCATCTCGGCGACGTACTCCGACCGGAGCGACACCGACGCATACTCGCGCTCGACGAGATCGTCCATCTCCCGCAGGGCCCGCCGGACGGACTCGACGTGGCGACCGTGCGCGTCCGCAATGTCCGCCGGGGCGACCTGACCGCCGTCGGTCACCAGCGTCTCCATCGCCTCCCACTGCACGGGCGAGAGCCCGTCTGCGAGGTGACGCACGACCACGCTCTCCTGGGACTGTTCGACCCGCGTCAAATCGAGCCCGATGGGGTCGGGACCGCTCTCGTCGACGGCGGGCTCGAAGTACGCATCCGCGACGAACGGCCCATTCCCATCGCTCGGTGCGATGTCGAGCCCGGCGTCGGCCAGCACCGACAGCACGGTCTGGTCAAGTTCCCGTCGAAGTCGGTCCAAGTCGCGCCAGCGGACCGTCTCGTCGTCGTCGAGCAGCGACACCTGAAGCGACGCGCCGACCTTCGGATGGGCCAGCGGGTGGTCGTCAGGGACCGACAGCGCCTCGCGAGCGTAGTAGTGTTTCACCTCTTTGGGGAGAGCATGGTCGGGGAACGCCTCGCGGACGCGGCTCGCGTCGAGCGTCGCCGTGTGGTAGTACCCCGGCAGGTTCCGACCGCGCTCGTCGTCGTCGTTCTGAACGACCTTGCGGTAGCCTGAGCGGTCGCTCTCCAAGAGGTGACCCATCGCCGCCAGCGGGCCATCGCGGGCGTGAATAGGGCCGCTGGCGTCCTTGTGGACCCGCGCGTACCGCTCGGCGTCCTGAATGTTCGAGTAGGGGTGTGGGTCCTCGAAGTACCGCGTCGCGATGCCCAAGACTCCGGCAGCGCGGCGGAGGAGCTTCGGGTAGCGGTCGAACGCGATGTTCGAGCCCTTCACCCGGACGTTGATACCCTCGCCGAACCCGTCGGGGATGGGAATCTCGACGTGAGTCCCGTCGTCGCGCTCGCCCTTCATCCCCGGCCAGCGGGGCGCGACATGGGCCGTGAAATCCTGTTCTCCCACGGAATCCTCGGAGGGATGGCGCATCACTTTGATACGGTACTCGCGAATCGTCTCGATGCAGAAGTCCGTCCCCTGCGGTGTCTGACTGCCGGGGTGGACGATGTTGCTCTCTTGGTAGGACAGCCGGGCGACCCACCGCTCGCCGTCGGCGTGAAACTCCTCGCTTCGGGAGCCACCCGCCTGTTTGACGGCGCTGTCGAGCCCGAAAAACGGGGCGAGCCCGTTATCGTTAAACAACAGGTTTGCGTTAAGTTCGTGTGGGGCGAGTCGGGACGTCTTCACTGGCACTCACCCCTCACGCTCGATTTCAGCGACGGCGCGCTGGACTCGCGCCTCGCTTTCTGCGACAGGTTGCTGACCGCCCCAGTCCCAATGGACGCGCTCGCCCTTCATCCCCGGCCAGCGGGGCGC
>LMAX01000010.1_pt1 | contig 12315 bp, 20 predicted proteins | sample 582101 | NCBI WGS metagenome assembly LMAX01 (sample SAMN04097215, study PRJNA296403) | rock metagenome | isolation source: Halite rock | place: Chile: Salar Grande | collected 2013-04-24
GGAAGAATCCCTAGTATTGCTCGCTCACATCCGCGCGCAGGGCGTTGATAGCATCGATCGGCTCCGCACTCAGGTTCGATGTGGTGAGGGAGAGAAACCCCCGACGTTAGACGAGAAGTGGCAGGCGGTTGCGAACGATCTTTCTCGATGGAAGATAGACGCGGTGATCGAGTATCCTGGCCGCACGGAGATTGTCGAGTTGAAATCGAGGGCTACGCACACCGCGATGGGGCAGGTCAACGCCTATGCAGCCGCATTAGAGGAGGTTCCCGAGGAACGATCGGACTTCGTTAAGACCGTGGCCGCGTTCCGCAACCATCCTGATTTTGAACTGGGTGCGAAGAACAACGATGTACGCCTGGCGTTGTATCCCCAGGCCGATCCGACCGACAGTAGCCGGTAGTTCTATCACGATCGCTCACGAACTGCCGAGTGCCGGGTTTCTCGCTCCCAGGAACCCGGAAGCTCATCGCATCCTGCCGATCCGACCGCTTTTCTCGGTCGGATCATTCGACGTGTTCGTTAGCCAATAGGGAGGAAAACAGCTAGAAAGGAGGGTCCAGTATCAACCCTTCGATCGCGGATGCTGCAGTACCATCAACGGATCGCTACCCTCCTAACGCGGTTGCGGTGCTGTTCCGATCAACGCTGTTCTATCGTTCTATTGTTCTTTCTATGATTCTTTTTTGTTCGACGGTCGAATCCTTCCGCTTTGCTGTGCTGAAGATGTACTAGCCACCAACGAACGGAGTGCAACGGATCTAGGCGGATGCAGTATTCTAGAATACTTCTAGATGCGTTGATCCGGTTCCGATCAACTACGTTGCTAGCTAGCCACAACTGTTGTGAGTATTCTTCTTGATCCCTGGATCTAGAGTAGTGAGGTCTGTTTGTGCAGGTTTCGCGTGTTCCGCGTTTCGATTCGACGGTCGAACAAAACGAACGATCTAGGATTCTTCAGCAGGCGGTTGCTCGGCGGGATCGTTCATGATCGGTTCCCCTGCATCCCTGGCCTGAGCAACCACGTGATAATCTTCCTCGCAGACCGGCACATAGATGCGTGCGGCCTGTTCGTCGCCACAGAACACGCAGGGATCATCGGGTTCCTGCTGCCGCACGTCGTCGTTCTGCAGGTCGTTCTCGCGGTCCTGCAGGCCAGGGCGTGCGGGTTGATCGGGTTTCTGTTCAGTACGATCGGCGGACTGCCGTTCTTTGATCGCGTTCTGAACCTTCTTTCGGGTCGCGGTCACGCCCTGATCGTGCGTAACTACGCTGTTGAACGTGCGCTTCTTATCGCCTGGATCATCCAGTTGTTTGATAGCGAGAACGTGGCCGGCCTCGATATGAGAATCGGGATTAGCCCACGCCTGTACGATCGGCTGGGGTTCATCGAGACAGTTCAAGAGGTCCGAAAGATACGATTCGCTCATGCCGGTTTTCTCGGCGATTTCAGCCTGAGTATCACCGGAGTCCGCTTTGTAATCCCGGATCGCCACCACCTGTTCGTACTTGTTCATCGCCAGGCGATCGGTGTTCGCAGCCAGCTGGCTCACGACTTGATCGGCTCGATCCTGGCGGTGAATCTCGCAGCGGAGGGTCGGCCAATCGAGGATATCGGCAGCATGGCGTCGGCTCCAGCCGTCCGTGATACGCACCGCTTCAGCCTGCTCATATAGCTTCTCTAGGTCGGCTGTCGGAACATCACCCACATCCTCCGGCAGTAGCTCAGGATCGATGTGAGCGGATGCAGGGACGATCTGACCGTTTTGCTCCATGCTCCGCGCGAGGTTCCGCAGCCCATCGGGATCACGCCCTTCCCGAACGTCCGTTTCAGGCGGCTCCAAATCTTCCAGGGGGACTTCCCGAATGATGCTTTCCTGCTGTTGATCGGACTGAGCCATGCCTGGGCGTCGAACCCCGTCGAAGAAAAAACCGTGGGTGAACGTCCTGGGGATCTAGCTTTGCTCAGGCAAAGCTATCCAGGCGCATCTGACCGTCGTACCGTTCCCGAATGAGCCGTCTGAGGTCTTTCATCTGCTTGTCGGTGAGGGTGACCGGCGGCTCACCCGTGATCCCTGCGCGCACCTCAGTCCGGTAGTCTTTGCACACGTCGCACTCGCAGCCGTGATCGAACGGCGTTTCATCGGGGGGAGTACCTTCGTGCCCGTAGCCGGGCGACTCGTCCTCGCTCATGGCATCCTCGTGTACAGGAACCCGCAATGCAGGCAGTAGTGTTCTGCATCGAGGATTTCCCGAATCATCCGGCGGTAGCCGCACTGAGGGCACTGTTTGTCCTCAGTCATGACCATCCCCGAATATGCGATCTAGCCGATCGAGTTGATCGCGGTCGGTGACGAGAACGGTCACATCCCGCTTTCTCCGCGCCTCTTTGATCGCCATGAGTACGACACCCAGGGAGAACCCGCCGATGCCTACCAGCAGGGCGTTAAGCGGTGTCATCGTCCTCCCGGTTCTCCCCTTCCATTTTCCGTCTTTCGATGGTTGCTGCATCCCTCATGAGGTCTATCGCCTCATTGACCTTCTCGGCAGAATCCGTACCTAGGTCTGCCCGGCATCGTTCGGCATACTCGATCGCCTGACCCAGCCGGAACCTCCCGGTAGCTTTATCCATCATTCATCCTCGATGAACGGTGTGTTCTCCGGGAGAACGGGCCGAACCGTCTCGGTAAGGATCGCCGTCTGAAGCATCATCCGGGCCTCTTTGCCCGCCGATCGAGTGATTCCCAACGGCCCATCCTGGATATGGACTAGCACCCGTTCGGAATTGACGGAATAGTAGCCGTCGCCTTTCGCTTCAGCGGAATGGAGTGCAACGGAACCCCGAGTCATCTTCATCGGCCTGATGTAATCCACGATGCTCAGGTTGCTCCATTCCTTCTCGCCCTGCATCGCTTTCAGCATCGGCCAGCAGTTCCGTGCCCGATCTAGTCGATCGATGACCTTCTCGCGGGCTTCTCGGCTTTCGTAGAACTGCCGCCCGCCGTCGGGTATCTCCCTACCGCCGTCGGCCTCGATCTTCTCGTCCTCCGCTGGCCGGGCTTCGACGGTGACATGGGTAGCCAGGTCACAATCCAGTTCGAACGTTTCGCCGTGCGACAGTTCGTGTGACTTCTGTTTCCCGTCCACTGTTTCGTAGAAGGCAACCGCAACGACCGATTCAGTCATCGAAGGCCAACCTCCGTTCGCCGACGTACACGCCGCTCTTGAGCCGCCTATGCGCCGAGGTTGCTCGGGGAGTATCCTCACCTAGGTCCGTCCACTGAACGGTTGTCATCGCGCCCATAGGCCCGTAGATAGCCTGTTCCGATCCGCGAAGGGTTCCGCCGCGAATGTACAGCCGATGGATCATGTTCGGGTAGGCAGCGTAATCCACCTGCTGCGATCCGATATCGCACTGATAGTAGGCGATCATGCCGCCTTTGCCCGATATCGCGGTGTTGCCCTGTCCGGTGATTCGGCAGTCCCGAACCCAGGCCGAACCGTTGAACTGAGTGAGTCCGTTGAGGGTCATGCCCGCGATTTCGGTGTGTTCCGGTTTCCCGAAGAACGTCCCGTTGATCCCTGCATCAACCTGCACCATGTCCCGGTTGCCGATGTTCCCCAGGATCATCAGGTGAGCCTCGCCTTTCACCCAGCAGGGGCCTAGGTGAACAGCAGGCCCTTCCCCGCTATATTCACCGTTCGACACCTGAAAGGTGAGGTCATGCTGAAGGATCACGGGTAGTTCCCGCTGGATCGACTGCATCGAATCCCCGTCTGAGGGATCTAGATGCAGCGTTCGATCCTGTTTGCTGTACAGGGGCCGATCAACGATACCGATATCCGGGTCGTGTTCTTCTAGTTCTAGCTTCATTGGTCTGATTCGTCTCTTTCGGTTTTCCGCACGTACTGGATTCGGTGGGGCGGGTAGAATCGCCGAATCCGCTCGTAATCTCCTACATCTACCCATGTTGCCTGTAGCCAGCCGGCCTCAATCCACGCCACTTGATCCGGATCTTTGTTCTCGCCGTTCGACAGGGCTACCAGCAGGCTCATGACAGGACTTCCCCGATCCGATCCTGCTTGATGAAGTTCTGCATTGCATCGCCGTCCCACATGATCCCATCGGTGGACTGAGCTAGCTGCTTCCATTCCTTCCGTTCATCTTCGCTGCAGCCGTCCAGGGCGATGTTCACGGAGCCGTATTGGTCATGCACCGAGATATCGAACCCTGACGGATCAACGCCGTTGCGCTCCATGAAGTCCTCCGCCATCGTGACGGGATCGGTCGAACCGTTCGATGCTTCCCCATCGCCGGAGGTGTCTGCATCGGCCTGCGCATCGGCCTGTTCCGCCCGCCGCTGTACGTTCTTCATGTCCTCCAAATCCCGCTTTATCTGCGCGATCCGATCCATCTGGATGCGCATATCCCTCGCTGCCGTCGCGGAGGGGTTCATCTCCGTTTGATGAACCAGCAGGCACTTGGCGACGTGGGCACAGACCTCTTGCCCCTGGCGATTGTATTCGTTGTCCTCGCAGGTACAGCTAACCCCCGCAACGTTCACTTCGTGAACGGTGGTACTTCCGTTTCTGACCGACAGTACCCGGTATTCGTGAAACGCTATCTGAGAGACATCCAGTCCCTCAAATTCGTTCTGTTGCTCGGTCAGTTCCGCGCCGACCGATTCGATCGGTTCGTCTGATTCGTCCGCTTCTGCTGTTGCCATGCTATCGTTCTCCCTTCGTTCTGACGCCTGTTTCTCGGCCTCAGATTGACCGCTGTTGTCGTTCGACCGTTTCGCCCGGTGCTTCCCTTTCGTCCGGTTCGTTCCCGCGCACATCGTTACTCAGTCCCCGTCTCGGGAACGTCGATGTTCACCGGGCGAATCACGATGCTACTGTTCCGCAGCTCTAGGTCAACCCGATCCCCGTTCCAAAGCCCCAGTTCGTGAAGGTACTCTTTGGGGATGGTAACGGACGGCGAGTTGCCTTTTGGTCCGATCTTTCGTAGCTTTCCCATGCTTCGATCCCCGGCAGCCGCCCGGTTCAGGGACATCCCCGAATCAGACGACTGCCGTTAAGAATCGGCGGGGAACGCTAGGCCGGCTCCGCTAATGCGGCCAATGCTTCATCCTCTCCGTCTAGCCGTTCGGTTTCCACGATCACCGAATCCTCTTTCTCCTCAATCCCGAGGAGCTTGTACAGCTTGCGGTGCTTGTTGCCCCAACTGTCGCCACGGACCTCGTACACCGCACCTTCGCGGAGGTCATCAACCGACACGGCCTTCCGCCCGGTCTTACCGGAGTACGATGAATCGATCTTCTCACTGATGAACGATCGATCTAGATTGTACTTCTCGTGTTCGCCGGTTATCTCGGCAACGTACTGGGTCTTGCCGAAGTTGCAACCGACGCCACCGTTCTGTTCGATCCAGTCACCGAGGCATCTACTTGCTGCCATCGTTACAGTTCCTCCGGTTCCGCACCCTCATGCTGAAAGTAGCAGTGGGCTTCGAGGCCGCCACGATCGTTGAACTGTTCTCCGCATCGCGGACAGCTGTTGTCTACCATAGCATCCTGCCTCCGATCTAGTCCACGCGCCCCGTCCATATAGTATTAACTGTTTGTACCGTACCATCCCGGTCGGTGGGTTCAACGAAGAACTATAACAGATAGGATGATATCTGCCGATGGTCAGCACCTATGGTGGATATTCCATCGGCGAACGAAATCGCGCAAAAGTACGGCCGTCGGGCTAGTTCGGCAACCCAGGAGTTCCGCGAAGGGGTCGAACGATCTAGCGATGATGAATGGGCTACCGCTGCCGCTGGTTCCGAAGATGCGTGGAATCAGGGGGTCAATGAAGCCGCTGCGGAGAACCGCTTTTCGGACGGGGTTCGTGGCACGAACAAGTCGTGGCAGCAGCGTACCCAAGACCTCGGCGTTCAGCGTTACCAGTCGGGTGTTCAGGCTTCGGTCGGCGAGTACGAAGCGGGCTTCGAGCCGTACCGTCAGACCATCGAAAACACGGACCTCCCGCCCCGTGGTGCGCGCGGTGATCCGGGCAACTACGACCGTTCGCGGCAGATGGGTGAGGCGCTCCACAACGAACGGCAGGGATAATCGATGCCCACGACCGACATCCGGGTAATCGAACAAGACCTCTCGGCAGGCGATCTAGAGCTAGAGGCACGGTCGGACGAATCCCTCGAAATCGTTGCCCGTGGCGTGGCCGGCGCAGCAGCGGGAACGATCATCGAGGAGTACATCAGGGAAGAACTGATGTTCGCGTTCCCCGCCGATGCAGGGGACGAAAACATCCTCCGGGAAGCAACGGTGCAGACGATGCACACGGACTTCACCCGGTGGATGGACGAACAGGGCTACCGCGCCCCGAATCTCGCCGTCCCGGAAGGGCAGACGTACACTCTAGCTAGTACGACTGGATCGGGAACGGCAACCCTGCTGTACCGCGAACGATCGCCCGGAACGGTGAACGATTCGCAGCCGGGCGCTCCGGCGACGAAAGTGCGGAGTTTCGCTAGCTCCGGTGAGGTGACTCAGGCGATCGCTGCCGGTGCATCGGAAACCTTCGCCGTCGAAGAATCCGTGCAGCCGGCGCAGCTAGACGACTTCCCGTTTTCCCAGGACTGTCCGCCGAATCGGGAATACGATATGCAGGCCATGATGATCGGCCTGTCGGCGGATGCAGGCGCGAACGTTACCCTGGACGGCGTGCGGCTCACGTCGGAAGGAACGGACTTTCTCGCCCGAGACAGCCAGTTCATCGATCCGGCGTTGATGCAGTACCCGAACGCTGCACTCACGGTGGTTCCGATGACCTTCCCCGACGTTCCGACGTTCTCGCCAGGGGAGGATCTAGATATCGTCGTTACCGCGAGCAACGCTGGGTCCGGGGCGGAGGATGCGATCGTGCATACAACCGTCCTGTTCTACCGGAGGAGCGTCTAGGAGGGTCAGATAGATGGTCAACAAAATCATGCGGTTCACAGACCTCGTGGCCGCGAACGAACCGGCAGTGAAAATCGGCGAACTATCGCCCGCTCAGGATCGCACCGTCGAACTAGAGGAGATTTGGGGCGACGGAACGACCGATATCGAACTGACGATGAACGTCGAAGAACGGTCGTTGATCGACGGCGTTCCGCTTCCCCAGCTAGGCACGGTTTCCGAACGAATCGTGTTCAAGCACACCCTGAACGGCGGTGAAAGTCTGACGTTCGTGTGCAACGAGCAGGCCGGCCAGGACCAGAACCCGGAGGTCTACCTGCTGGTAGACGAACGGTAATGCAGTCTCGCAACCGGGTTCGTGAGAACGAACGTGAAACCGGGGCCGGCCCCTGGCCGATCGATGATGCTTACGTAGCCAGCTACGGGCAAAGCGATTCGATCCTATCGCTACCGGGCCGGATCGAGAACGAACCCTTCGGCGGGGGAACGGAGGTAGATGTAGCAGCCGATTCTACCCGGCTAGTAGCGTCGTGGCGCGTGCCCCGCTACCGCCAGGGGGAGGTAGATGAGATAGCCGTGTCCTCGCCTACAGGCGCGACTGTGACCGTCTATCTGCGTGGCCTAAGCTACGGGCCGTTCGCCGGGAACGAAACGGTCACGATTCCGTTCAACGGTGCGCACCTTTCCGAAGGGGATCTAGTGAAGGTCATGGCAACCGCCGATGTTGATGGTCCGTACACCGTAAAGGCTCAGTTAACCGGACGCCTGTTCTGACCATGCCCCGGCTCAGGGACCGGGTTCGGAAACGGGTTTCACGCCCGCCGGAAGAACCTGCTACGGATGAAGAACAGGAACCGGAGGATGAAGCCGACGAAGAAGAAGAAGAACGGAGGCCAGGCCGTCCCGATCCCACCGCCAGGGCGCTCGATGAAACGTCGTACTCGGGTCGAACCGGCGGCGGGGGAACCGTCGCCGATATCGCCCCAGGGCAACTAAGTCGGCTCAGTCAGCAGGTCACGACCGGATCGGGTGCATCGGTCAACATCGCCGATCAATTCGATCCCGGCTTTACGAGAACCGAGATTGTGAACCGCCTGGGGATGGTTCTCTCGCTATCCTTCAGTTATGATTACGGCAGGGGCGAGTGGGTTCCCGATCCGATCGATAAGACCGAACGGCAAGCCGTCGAACAGCAGCTAGCTGAGGATAGGGCAACGAACGACCTAAACGGGAGTGTCGATACGGATAGCGGTACGACCGTCGATAGCAACGGTGACCTGAAACTCGATCCGGGGAACGAGACTGAAAACGACATCAAGGATAGCCCGGACGGGACCGATAGCGCCAGCGGGCTGGGAATCTTTGAATGGAGCAACGGACCGGCTGAAGGCACGGCAACCGGGACATTCGATTCATCGGCCCCCGACAACCCGAAGGTAGAACTGTTGAACCAGACAAAAGGAACCAGCGAGCGGTACATCGATGTGAGCACCCCTGAGTTTGAGGTTCCGTTCTCCGGCGATGCAGGGGACGAATGGGGCATTCGGCTCTATCGGGAGGACGAATCCACTTGGACCGCGAATGAGTACCTAGGAGTCGATACACCTCTATCCACCGACTTCGGTGATGCGTGGGGCAGGGGAGGAATAGGAAGTTCGACCGGGGATTTCTACGCTGTTGATAAGGTCGGTTCTCCCTCCCCAGCCGACAAAGGGACGGCCAAATCCACGTTCGATAATCCCTGCACCGCTAGCAGCACCCGATCGGCTCAGTACGACGTGTGCAGCCGGTCGAAGGATGTGCGGGTTGATCTGTACGAGGGCGATCCCTACGCCGATGATTCGAAGCGCCTCAGAAAGGATATCCAGCAGCGTGAGGATATCACGGACCTCCCCGATAGCAGAACCGATTTACAGTATCTAATCGTGATCGAGCGGGGGCCGGATGGAGAATCACCCAAAGTTTCACGGCTGGGGCATCAATTAATACGTTAGGTGAGTTGATGAACGATCGTACCAAACTGGCGATTGTGGCGGTGATCGGCCTCACCACCGTTGCAGTCGTTGCTATCGTCTATAACCGGGATACGGCGATCATCGCCCCGTTCATCAGTGCCGTTCTCGTTATCGCTGGATACGAGGGCGTCAAACAGGTGCAGGAAAGAACGAACGGCAGATAGGCCATGCCGCAAGATATCACCCTGCCGTTCGGTGCGTTGAACGCACTGCCCGGACCCTCCGGTATCGAGGATGTGGAGTTTAGCGTGCCGGACCTGCAGGATATCATCACCGCGATCGAGGAGAACACCCTGGGGCGAACCCAGCTAGATGAAGCGATCGGCTCGATCACCGACCAACTGATAGAGGATATATGGTCAGATATCGAGGTGTGGAGCCAGGTGATCGACGGTATCGCGGCAGCGGTCGTATCTGAGTTTGAGGAAGAAACGGGGATCGATGTACCGGGCGAGGGATCGGTAATCGATGGAGTTGTCGGCGAGACACCCAGCACTGAGGATATCGATGAAGCCGTGCAGAACGCCGTTTCTAACGAACTGGATAATGCCGATCTAGGGCCGGTTGATGTGAATATCGAGGGCATCTTCGGACCTCTATCTGAGGATCTAGCCCGTGCCTTAGAGGATATCCTAAACTTCGATCCGGCCACCGTATCCGATGATATCGTTTCCTCCGTCGAACAAGAGCTAGGGATCGATGTTCCGGGCGACGGGCCGATCCTGCAGGACGTTCCGACCGGCGATGATGTAGATAGCATCATCGAAAGCCAGCTAGAGAGCTTTTGCCCGTCTCTCAATGGCGTCAACCTATGCAACGATCCGATCGGGTTCGCAGAACAGGTGTGGGACGAACTGAAAGAGTCCGTACTCGGGTCTGAGGCGCGACAAGAGCTTATGGATGCACTCGATGAAGGGTGAGCATGGGATGGCTAGACCCGATCGCACGGGCAGCAGCGGAGATAATCAGGGAGATGGGGACCGTCGCCGGCCCGCTGTCAGTCCTCAATACGAACGAAGAAGGGGACTTTGAACTGAGCGGGCGAATCGATGATGCCGATGAACTAGTCGAAGATGCGTTTGGCGGCCTATTCGATACCCTGGAAGACGACATTACCGAAGAAATCACCCGAGGAGACTATCTAACCCCCGGAACAGTCGGTTCTCGGCTGGATAGTGCGGAGGGTGCAGTGATCCAGACAGCCGTGGGTGCAACGACCGCCGGCCTGGGGATCGAGTTAGCCGGTGGTACTCAGCTAGAGTCTCACCAGTTTCAACTGTCGCAGATTATGGCGTTCCTGGCGGCTGAAGATGTGTTAGGCCGGGAAAGCAGCATGGCGATGGAGAAAGGCGTTGATCCCGCTCTAGAGGCTGAAATAGGCAAACAGACCCGTTCTGAATTCGTGAACCTTCAGGATGCGATCGAATACGCACTTCGGGAGAAAGAAGGCGATGATGGATGGTTGCACGCTAGCGGGGCGAACGATGATGTGATCGCTCAGGTCGGCAGCAACCGGCCCGTGAATGAGGAGAACCTAATCGAAGAATGGGGGATTAGAGACGACCAGCTAGATATCCTCGAAAAAGTTGCTATCAGTGAAATCGAACCGGAGGAATTGATCGAGGAACCCGTACAGTTCGGCGTGATCCCTCCTAAAGATACCGTAGAAGCGGAGCTAGACCGTGCCGGCGTATCTGAGGATGCAAAGGGCCTGTTCTTAGAGGTTGTGGACGCAATGCCCCGCTCCGCCGATCTATGGGAACAGCGTACTGCCGTCGAGCCGGTCGTGAGCGAACTGGATAAGCTCGTATCGGAAGGTGAGGTTACTCCCGGTGAGGCGACGAACTACGTGCCACCGGAGGCTGAGGATGCTTCTCGGGCGCTACAGGACCGATGGAGAAACATCCAAACCCTACCGAACAAGGCCCCTACTCGATCACAGCTAGAATCCTGGTTCGGCTGGGGACTAATCAACCGGCGAACGCTGTATCAGGGGCTTCAACGGACCGACGTTGATCCGAACGAATACCCGGCAGTCATGGCCGATGCGATCCTATCTGAGATTGACGGCGATCTACGCACCGCTCTCGGCCTGGGGTTGATCGATGAAAACTACTTTTCGTCGTTAGCTAAATCGGTCGGTCTAGAACAGGACGTGGTGCGCGATATCATGGCCGGCGATGATCTAGACGATATCGCTAAGTCGAAAGCATCTGAGGATATCCCGCTTTCCGATCGCCCCACCACGGCAGTTATCGATATCGGAACCAGCAGGGCAGCCGGTCTATCCGGTGAGGATATCGATACTGTTGGGGATCTAGCTCAGGCAGACGTGCAGACCGTCGCGCAGGCAACAGCGTTCTCCGATGAAGCCGCGGAAACCATTATCAACCGTGCGCAGTCTATGGTTAGCTGATTCATGGCGAACACCCAGGATTCGGACGACGAAGAACTGTTGCGGGATACGCATGACCGCGACGAGTTTCGGGAGGCTCAGGACGACATCCTTCGACGGTTGAAGGAACAGGGGATCATCGACTGATACCGATGGGATTCGATAAACCCGGTGGCGGCGGCGGTGGTGGTGGCGGCGGCATGACCCTTCTCGATCAAGGAACGCTTTCCCTGGCTGACTCTGAAAGTACGTATATCAATGTCGGTATCACCGATGCAACGAGGAACCTGTGGTGTAATGTGACCAACGAGACGACACCTTTCGCTCTGCGACGGCATGAGACGAACGAATCCCCCACTAGCAGCTATTCAGTCGCAGCGGTCGTTCAATATAGCGATAATCAGGGCCAATGGTCGATCCGAATATCGACCGACACGAACGGAGAGGGCGATTATCGGTGGTTCTTGTACGAACTGCCGACCGGGTAGCAGATGGTTTCGTACCTCGATCAAATCCCTGCCGAGTTGCGTGATCTAGACCGGAAAGACGAGATAGCCGCGTACCTGCGCAACGCCCACGGCGATATCGAGGATGCTAAGACCTCTTTCCTCTATATCGTGGACGAACTAGGCGGTGAGGTTACGACCGATGACATCGAGGCCGTGACCGACGAAGAACCGAGCGATACCTTCCAGTAGCAACTCGGGTTGCACTATCGCAGCTGTAGAATCCAACCCTGCTTTCGTCGGTAGCGATATATCCAGCCCCGTCTCATAGTGCGTATGCCGACCGTCAGTAGCCCGCTGTTGCGGCAGCAGTATCCAAATCTCCGCGAGGAAGAATCCCTAGTATTGCTCGCTCACATCCGCGCGCAGGGCGTTGATAGCATCGATCGGCTCCGCACTCAGGTTCGATGTGGTGAGGGAGAGAAACC
>LMAX01000011.1_pt1 | contig 12029 bp, 20 predicted proteins | sample 582101 | NCBI WGS metagenome assembly LMAX01 (sample SAMN04097215, study PRJNA296403) | rock metagenome | isolation source: Halite rock | place: Chile: Salar Grande | collected 2013-04-24
AGATGTGATAGGCGAGGGTGTCGAGATCGCCGCCGACGCGGTCGACCTGACCGACGAGACCATCGAGGAGATCGTCTCGGCGATCGAGTCGAGTCTCGGCATCGACGTCCCCGGTGACGGGTCCGTGATCGATGGGATCGCCGATGTGACGCTCGGGGAGGAACAGGTTGAGGATATGGTCGACCAGGCGCTCCGCGACGTCATCGGCGACATGAGCCCCGACGAGGCGACCATCAACGTCGAGGGCATCTTCGGGCCGCTCAGTCAGGACGTGGCCGAGGCCCTCGAGGAGATCATCGAGTTCCAGCCCGACGAGTTCGCGGACATGATCGTCTCGCGGATCACCGACTGGCTCGAGGATGCCATCGGCGAGGGTGGCGATCTCGATCTCTCCGTCCCGACGATCGAGGACGTCGAGGGGGCGATCGAGGACGGCCTCGACGGTCTCTCGCCCGACGTCGACGGCGTCGAGTTCTGGTCCGACCCGCTCGACTTCTTAGAGGCCCTGTGGGACGAGATCGCTCCGCGGCTGGTCGACCCCGAAAAGTCCGACGAGCTCCGCCAGGTCCTCGACGAGGCCCCCGACCAGCGCCAGGGGGTCAGATAGATGGGCCTGCTCGATCCGATCGTCGACGGTCTCGTCTATCTGATCGAGCGGGGCGGCGTGCCAGGTGGCGATCGGATCACCGATCTCGACGACGAGGAGTTCGAGGAGGCGATCAGAGGCCAGGACACCAGAGCTGACAGTCTCGTCACTCGGTTTCTCAGTGACGTGGTTGAGGAGGTCGAGACCGACCTTACCGAGGAGTTCCGGGCAGGCGACTATCTGACCCCGGACAACATCGAGGGCCGGATCAACGCGGCGGAGGCCGATGCCGTCAGCTACGCCCTCACGAACATCGCCGCCAGTCTCGGCATCGAGCTCGCGGGCCTGACCCAGCTCGAGAGTCATCAGTTCGGATTGAGTCAAATCACGTCGTTCCTCGCCCTCGAGGACATCGTCGGTCGCGAACTCGCCATGTATACGGAAAAGGGCGTCAACCCCGCCCTCGAGGCGAAGGTCGCCAAAGAGACCCGATCGGAGTTCGTCTCCCTGCAGGACGCCGTCGAGTTCGCCCTGCGGAAGAAGCCCGCCGACGAGGGATACCTGCGGGCCGGCGGAGCCGCCGACGCCGCCGTCGACAAGATCGGATCGGCCGAGCCTGTCAACCCTGAGAACCTACTCGAGGAGTGGGGCATCCGCGACGACCAGCTCGAGATCCTTGAGGAGGTCTCGATCGGGGCTCTCGAGCCAGAGGAGTTGATCGAGGAGCCCGTTCAGTTCGGCGTCATCCCTCTCCGCGACGTCGTTCAGGACGAGCTCGACCGGAGCGGGATCGCGGAGGGGACGAAAGAGCTCTACATGGAGGTCGTCGACGCCATCCCCCGGAGCGCCGACCTGTGGGAACAGCGGACGACGACCGAGGCGCTGATCGGCGAGATCGACACGCTCGTCGACGACGGCGAACTGACTCCGGCACAGGCCCGTCTGCAGCTGCCTGACGAGGCCGACGAGGCGGCCGACGCCCTCGAGGATCGCTGGGAGGGTCTCGACGACCTGCCGAACAAGGCCCCGACGCGGAGCCAGCTCGAGACCTGGTTCGGCTGGGGGCTAATCAACCGGACCAGTCTCGTCGCCGGGCTCCGCGACGTCGACGTCGACCCCGAGGAGTACCCCGCGGTCGTCGGCGAGAACATCCTCGACGAGATCGACGGCGACCTCCGCACCGCGTTGGGAGTTGGGGTGATCGATGAGAACTACTACAGCCGTCTCTGCCGCACGGTCGGTCTCGACCAGAAGGTCATCCGACAGCTGCTCGGCGGGAAGGATCTCGACGACATCGGGAAGGAGCGCGCCAGCGAGGAGATCCCGCTTGCCGAACGGCCGACGACCGCCGTGATCGACGTCGGGACCTCGAGGTCCGCCGCGCTGTCCGGGGCGGGGATCGACACTATCGGCGATCTCGCTCAGGCCGACGTCGGGACCGTTTCCGACGCCGCCGCAATCACCGAGACGGCCGCCGAGACGCTTATCAGCCGAGCACAGCAAATGACGAGCTAAACCATGTCAGACGACAATACAAACGAGGAAGACGACCTGCCCGACGCGAGGTACAGTCCCGAGGACCATGCGGAGGCTCAGGACGAGCTGCTGCAGCGCCTGCGAGACGACGGAGTGATCGACTGATGGGCTTCGACTCGCCGAGCAGCGGCGGCGGCGGAGGCGGCGGTGGCGGCGGAATGACCCTTCTCGACCAGGGAACCGTCTCACTGAACGAGTCAACCGAGGATTACACGCAGACCGGGATCGGCAATCCGAGTCGGAACCTGTGGTGCAATCTGACCTTCGAGTCGAACCCCTTCGAGATCCAGTCGGTCGAACAAGTCGATAGGCCGACCGTGGGCAGCAGCGTTGCGGTGGCCGCGACATGGAACGACAATGCAGACCAGTGGTCCGTCGTCGTTACAACTGGATCGAACACTACCGGTGACTATCGCTGGTTCCTTTACGAGCTTCCGACAGGGTAGCCGATGGTCTCCTATCTCGATCAAATCCCGGAGGAGCTGCGTGACCCCGAGAAGAAAGACGAGATCGCCCGCTTCCTCCGCGAAGCGCACGGCGACATCGAGGACGCGAAGTCGACTTATCTGTTCATCGGCGACGAGCTCGGCTTCGACGTCGACACTGACGACATCGAGACCGTCACCGACGAGCCCGCTAGCGAGACGTTCCTGTGACAGCCCTGGTTGCACTCTCGCAGCTGAAGAGCACAATCTGACTTGCCGGGGTCCCCGCGCCGATCACGCCGGAGGCCCACCCGGACCTTAGACTGCTGACGGGAATTTCCTTAGTAGATCCACTAAGAAAACTCGCCGTTATCCATATAGCAGCTGACGGTGTATCTGTTCCATGCCCGAGGTCGGCGCACCCCTGATCCGACGCCAATACCCCCACCTTCGAGCCGAGGAGAGCCGGCTCCTCCGGGCTCATCTGCAAGAGACCGGCGTCGAGTCCGTCGACCGGCTCCGTACGCAGGTCCGGGTCGGCCGGGGCGAGATCGTCGAGTCGATGCCGCCGAAGTACCGGGAGATGGCCCGCGATCTCTCCCGCTGGAAGATCGACGCCGTGATCGACCGGCCCGGCTCGACGGAGATTATCGAGCTGAAGTCTCGAGTCACGCACACGGCGATGGGCCAGCTGATCGGCTACTCCAATGCGTTACGTCAGTTCGACGACGAGCGGTCTCAGTTCCGTCTCTATGCAATCGGCTTTCGAGCTCATCCTGACATCGATCTCGGCCGCAGCGGGACGGGCATCCGCGTCGTCCTCTACCCCCAGGCCGACCGGACGACTGCCAGCCGGTAGGTTCATGTGACCTCCGGCCTGACTCTCGTCTCAGAACGCAGGGCGTCAGCTCACGGACGGTGAACGGACGAGAAGGGTAAGGCCCTCGTCACGTTCTTAGGATGGTCCGGGGTTAAGTCTTGCCGACGACCCGACAACCAAGGGCCGTCTATCGCGGTCGTCGACGATCACCGCGGTCAGACGGTCAGACGGTCGGTCGTCTCCCTGCGGTCGACTCCCCCTCGACCTCTCCAATCTTCATGCGGTCTGCGGAGCTGCCGACTCGTCGACGACGTCGTCCTCTGACTTTCGCCGCGAAAGTTGACCGCTTGACGGCCTGTCGGTCGGATCGACCCTCAGCAGAGTCAGGCAGTGGTCCCGTCTGGATAGATAAGTTCATCTATCTCGCCACACAGTCTATTGGCAGATTGCTTAACCGCCGTATGAGACGTTCTACCGGTATGCCTCATCTGACCTTGCAGGTCGTGTCTGATGGAGGTCGATCGGCAGGTCTCGGTCTCATTACTCGCGCTGACGGCTTTCGCGGCGAAAGAGATCAACGATCGAGAACTATCTGATAGACCGACGAGAAAGAATCGCGGGACGGGAGTCGAGTGATCCCATACAGCGAGATATTCGTTCCTATATCGCTGCTCGGTGGCCTCTACGGCCCGTTTCCGCGGTCTGACATGCCCCCTTTATCAGGCGGTCGACCGCCTTGTTCATCCGCGGGCTGGGCCAGCGGCTCGCCGGACTCTTTCGCCTGGATGACCAGGCCCCGATCCTCGGGACAGACGTCGAGGACGACCTTCGTGTTGGCCTCGCCGCCGCAGAGATCGCAGGTTTCCTCCTCGGCCATGTCCTCGCGGGCCTTCTTGACTTCCGCCTCAGCCTTCTCAGCAGCGCCGTCAGCCTGTTTCTCTCGAAGGTTGCGTCCATCATCCTTCTCGGCCGCCGTCTCCTTAGACGCCCGTTGAGCGTCCTCACGAGTCTGTGAGACTGACCGCTCATGGGCAACGCAGTTGCGGAAGACCCGCTCTTTGTCCTCGTCGAATTCGCACCTCTCGACGGCGAGGACATGGTTCATCTCGACGTGAGAGTCCGGCGATGCCCACGCCTCGACGGCCGGCTCGAAGCCGTCAAGGGCGGTGAACATCTTGCTGACCGTCGCCTCGCTGTAACCGATCGCGTCGGCGACGTCGGCCTGCGTCAGGTCGGACTGCTGATGGTGCTCGTGGATCTTGCTGACGATCTCGTAGTCCCGCATCTCGATCCGCTTCATATTCGCGGCCAGGCTCGACATCACCTCGTCGGCCGGCGGCTCGCGGAAGACCTCACAGCGGAGCGTGGGCCAGCCGATCGCCTCCGCGGCCAGTTTGCGTGACCAGCCGTCAGTAACGTAGACGACGTCGGTCTGCGCGACCAGCCAGTCGAGCTCGCACTCGGCCGGGTCACGGCCGTCGAGATCGACGTCGTCGGGATCGACGTAGCAGAGGGCGGCCTGCAGCTGGCCGCGCTGCTCGAAGTCCATCCCGAGCTCTTTGATCTTGTGCTGGGGTCGATCCTCGCGAACGTCGTCGCTGGCGAGCTCGAGCTTGTCGAGCTCGACTTCGCCAGTCCAGTGGTCGGCATCGCGGTCGGCTACGCTCATGCTTCGTCCCAGTGTTTCGCGGCCTTGTCGAACCAGTCGATCCACCAGTTGAACTCGTCTCGGTCGATCTTCAAGCAACAGACCTCTTCGCCGTCGGAATACTGTCTGTGCACGTGCATCGACTCCTCGTGGTCAGGAACGATGAGGGTCGTCTGGTATATCTCCTCTTCGAGCATACGGTTCGTATGACGGACGAGTCGGACAAAAAGGGGTGGGTCGGCTCAGAACGACGAGAGAGCCGTCTGATCGTCGTCTGCGAAGTCGTCGTAGGCCTTGTAGTAGTCGAGCTGACCGTCGGACAGCCCGGTCGGGTCATCCGCTTTGGATGCCCGACGGACCTCGTTGCGCCACGAAACGCAGACGGGACAGGCGCACCAGTGATCCCAGGGAGTCTCGTCGGGTCCGGTCCCGGCGTGATCGGGCGGGTCGTCGTCGTCGTCAGACATGGCCGGCCCTCCACTGGATGACGGCGATCGCAAATAGCATCCCGAGGGCGAGCCAGCCGGCAGCGAAGACCGCGAGTTCAAGCCGTGTCATCATCCTCCCCGAAGGGCGTGTCCTCGACGAGGACGGGCTCGACCTCCAGGAGCCGAAGCATCGTCTTGACTGTCTTCGGCGGTAGCGGGTCATCGTCAGCTGCCTCACCCGCGACGTCTATCATGCCGTCCGACCGCCGTCGAAGCCAGCAGGGAACGTAACCGGGGTTGTCCGTGTCGTGATAGACTTTCAGACAGACCTTCCCGCCGGTCAGTTTCAGCGGCCTGACCCAGTCCTCGTAGGTCAGTTCCTCCGGGTCTTTCCGGCCCGTGAGAGCCTTCAGCAGCGGCCAGCAGTCTCGGGCCTGCCGGAGCCTGTCGGCAACTGTCTCGTCGGGCTGAGCGGCGTCTGCGACCGTCTGTGACTCGTCGAGACCGCCCTGTCCGCGTTCCTTCTTCTCGCGGACCTCCCGTTCCCACCTCTCGTCTGAGTGGCCGACCCTCTCCGTCCCGCCGTCGGCCTTGATCTCCTCGTCCTCCGCGGGCCGGACCTCGACCTGTTCGATGGTCTGCGGCGTGTGCTCGACGCCGAACTGGTCGCCCCGACCCAGCACGACTGACTGACGGACGTTGTTCTTGTCGAGAAACTCGACAAGCACCTCGATCTCGTCAGTCATCGAAGGCAACCCTCCGACCACCGCGGTAGACGCCGTCGATCGCCCGCCGATGGTGATTTGAGAGCCGGGGCGAGTCCCCGACCAGCTGGCAGCGATCGAGGCTGACCTCCGACCCGATCGGGCCGGCGATCGCCGTGTCGTCGGCCTCGAGCTGCGACGTCCGCAGGGCCAGCCGCTGCAGGGCGTTCGGATAGACCGCGTGCTCGGCTTGCGGGCCGCCGATGTGACAGTCGTGGGTCTGCACCCAGCCGCCCTTACCATCCAACCCGCACGTCTCGTTGCCGCGGAGGTTCGTCTCGGTGAACCAGGCCATCCCGTCGACCTGGGTCAGGCCGTGGAGGTCGAGCCCACGGACCCGGATCTTCTCGACCTTGCCGTAGGCACTCAGGTTGATCCCCGCGTCGACGAAGACCTGTTCGCGGTTGTTGACGTTGCCGGCGATCTTCAGCTCCGCGTGGCCTTTGACCATGACCGGCCCGAGGTGGATCGCCGGCCCCTCGCCGAGATAGTCGCCGTTCGGGACTTGGACGATCCAGTCGTGAAAGAGGAACAGCGGCAGCTGCTTTTGCAGCGCCTGCAGCGTCCCCTCGCCGTCAGGCTCGACGTGGATCGTTCGGTCGTCGGTCGAGTAGAGCGGTCGGTTGACCTGCCCGATGTCGGGGTCGCCGGAGTCGATCTCGACGAGCTGGGTCATCCGTCGGCCTCCTCGACCTTGCTCACGAAGTCGACCTTGTCCGGCGGGTAAAACTGCCGTCGTCGCGTCCCGTCGCCTTCATCGAGCCAGGTCGCCTGCAGCCAGCCGGCGTCAGTCCAGGCGACCTGATCCGGCTGGAGGTCCGTGCCGTCGACCTTCGCGACCAGGAGGCTCATGCGAAGACCTCCGGGATGTCGTCTTCCTTGACGAAGTTGATGTACTCGTCGCCGTCCCAGTTCATCAGCTCCGTTTCACGGGCGAGATCGCCCCAGTCGTCGTACTCGTCGCGGTCCTCGATCGCCGTGTCGATGTTGATCGAGCCGTAGTCCTCGTGCTGCCAAACGTCGAACTCCTCAGGGTCGAAGCCCTGCCTGTCGATCCAGTCCTCGGCCAGCTCGACAGGGTCGTCCGGGAGATCGTCGCCGTCGTCATCCCCGTCGTCGCTGACCGCCGCGGCGGCCTTCGCCTCGCGGTTCCGCCGCTCGACGTTGAGGACGTCCTCCATGTTCCGGACGATCTCTCGCGCCCGATCAACGATCACCTCCAAATCCCGAGCGGCCACCGCGGCCTGATCCATCGTCGACGGATGGACGAGCAGGGCCTTGCTGATGTGGGCACAGACCTGCTGGCCCTCACAGTTGAACTTCATGTCCTCGCAGGTGCATGACCGACTGTCGACCTCGACCTGATGGGCCGTCACCTCGCCGTTGCGGGTCGACAGGACCCGATAGTCGTGCCAGCCGACCTGCCGGGCCTCGAGCTGAGCGAAGTTGTCGAAGTGGTCGGTCAGCTCCGCTCCGACCTTCTGTCCGTCCCGTCGGCCTGGTCCGTCAGCTGCTGATGCCATGTCTGAGTCCTCCGTGGTCTGACTGTCGTCTGAGCCGGTCTCAGTCGTCTCAGAATCGCCGCTGGGCTTCGTCCGATCCGTCGCCTTCGTCCGCGCCGTGCCGCCCGTCATGCGCCGTCTCCGCCGTCCGTCTCGACGGCACTGATCGACGCCTTGTTGATCGTCACCTGCCCGTCCTCGACCTGCAGGAGGACGTGATCGCCGAGAGAGACGTCAAGCAGCTCTTGGACGTCTCTCGGCAGGCTGATAACTGTGCTACCGCCGTGGTCGTAGACTTTCCGCGTCTTTTGGGTAGTCATATGACCCATACGGGTCACATGGGCCTACCGACTTATATCTTCCGTATGGGTCGTATGACTACTACGCCTCGACCTTCGTGATTCTCACCTCGCCATCTTCCACGCTGAACGTCGCGTGGTCGTCCTCTTCGAGCCCCGCTGCTTCACGGACCTCCGTCGGCAGCGTCACGACGATGCTCCCCGAGACCTCCCGGACTTTCCTTATTTCGGCCATCGTTGTGCTCACATATCTAATAGGGGCTTGGTGTCATATGAACCCTACGGGTAGGACGGATCATAGCCCCACCCGTGGCCCGCTGAAAAGGTCTAAAAGAATATGATTAGTATGACTCAGTGGAGACAGACAATGGTAGACATCGCAGACCCGAACGACATTGCAGAGAAATGGAGTCGACGTGCCGGCTCGGCCAGTCAAGAGTTCGAGGAGGGCGTCGAGCGGAGCTCCGACTCCGAGTGGGCGGACGCGACGGCTGACGCCGAAGACTCATGGTCCGACGGCGTCCAGGACGCGGCCGCCGAAGGCCGGTTCGCCAGCGGCGTTGCGAGCACCGAGAAGTCCTGGCAGGAACGGACCATGACGCTCGGGACTCAGCGGTATTCGTCGGGCGTCCGGGAGAGCCAGGAAGAATACGAACAGGGCTTCGCGCCGTACGCCGACGAGATCGACTCGACCACGCTGTCGCCCCGCGGCGCTCGGGGCGATCAGCAGAACTACGAACGGTCGGAAGAAATGGGGAAGGCGCTTCATCAGCGCCGTCTCAACCGGTAAATGGCCCTGATGGATCTCAGGGTCGAGGAGCAAGACCTCTCGGCGGGCGACCTGGAGCTCGAGGCCCGCGAGGGCGAGAGCCTGCGGATCATCGCCCGCGGCGTGTCGGGGGCGGACGCCGGCACGATCGTCGAGGAGTGGATCAGAGAGGAGACGATGGTCGCTTACCCGTCCGACGACGGGGACGAGGCGATCCTCAAGGAGTCGGTCGTCGAGCGGCGTCAGACCGACCTCATGGCCGTCATGCGGGACATGGGCTACCGGGCTCCCGAGCTGGTCATCCCCGAAGGTCAGACCTACAAGATCAGTTCCTCGACCGACACCGGATCAGCCACCGTCATCTACGAGGAAATGGGTGCGGGATCGGCGGCCGGCGGCCAGCCCGGCGGACCGGGAACCAAGACCCGGACGTTCGTCTCGACTGGTCAGGTCACGGCCGACCTGACCGCCGAGGCCGGTCCCCGGACGCTCGAGGTCGACGAGACCCGCAACCCCAGCCAGCTCGATGGCTGGCCGTTCGCTGAAGACGTCGCGTCGAACTACGAGTACGACCTACAGGCGCTTGCACTGCAGGCGTCTGTGGACTCGACGGACACCGGGGCCAGCCTCGACCGCTTCAAGCTCACAAGCAACGAGAGCGACTTCCTGGCCCGTGACTCCGATCTCGTCGACGCCGATCATGCACAGTTCCCGAACGCTGATGGGACGACCATGCCGCTGATGTTCGACCCGGCGATCACCTTCTCGCCCGGCTCCGATCTCGACCTCACCGTCGAGGTGTCCGGGGCTGACGACGGGACGGTCATCGTCGACGCGGTCATGGTCTTCTACCGGAGGGCCGTTTAGGAGGTGAGATGACATGGTCAATCGCATCCTCAAGTTCACCGACAACGTTGCGGCGAACGAGACCGACGTCGTCCTCGACGAGGTCAGTCCTCGATCGGGACAGACCTACGAGATCTTGGAGCTCTGGACCGACCAGAACGCGAACGTTGACGTCTCCCTGTCGATCAGGGAACGCAAGCTGTTCGACAACATCCCCGCTGACGACCTGCCGGCGGCCGGCGACGGCCTGGTCTACGACCTGACCGTCCAAGAGGGCGACGAGCTGCAAATCCTCGCCAGTGAGACGAGCGGGGCCGCACAGACGCCCGCGGTCTATCTGCTGATCGACGAGTCGTGACGATGGACCGAGATCGGGGGCGGCACCGCGACCGCGAGCCTGCCGGCGGCCAGCATCCCGTCAGCCAGGCGTGGGTGTCGAGTCTCGGCCAGGAGGACGTCGCGGTCAGTCTCCGTGGCGTCGTCGAGGGCGAGCCTTTCGGCGGCGGCGTCGAGGAGTCGACGTCCGCTGCTGACCTGCAGCTCCTCGAGGAGTGGGAGGTGCCGATGGGTCGACAGGCCCAGCTCGACGAGATTGCCGTCGAGGCCGAGTCGAACGGCGAGGTCGACGTCCGGTTCGGCGGCCGGCAGTTCGGCCCGTACCGCGGGGCGACCAGCGCGACGATCCCCTTCGACGGGGCGACCCTCGTCGAGCTGGCCAGCGTCAGGGTCTATCACCGCTCGACCGATGGCAACGCCACGACGACGAAAGCACAGCTGACAGGGCGTCTGTTCTGATGCCCCGGCGGGACCGATCCCGCGGGCGGGTCGCTCGCCCCGACGAGACAGCGCCCGCTGAGGACGGCTCAGACGACGCTGACGACGAGGGCGAAGCCGAGGCCCAGGACAGCCCTGACCGGGGGACGATCGACGATCTCCTCGACGACCAGGTCGGCGACGTCAGTCAACAGGTCCTGCCTGGATCGAGGGCTTCCCTGCGGATCGCCCCGGAGGTCAACCCTGGCTTTGTCGAGACCGAGGTGGTCAACCGGATGGGCTTGGTTCTCTCGCTGAATCTCGAGTTCGACCCCAGCAGGCAGCAGTGGGTGCCTGCCGTGGTCGATAAGACTGAGCGCCAGGCTGTCGAGCAGACCCTGAGCGAAGATCGAGCGACCGATGATCTATCCGGCAGCGTGGACACAGACGGTGATACCGTCGTCGATAGCAACGGCGATCTTAAACTGGATGAAGGCACCGAAACCGAGAACGACATTCAGGATGGTCCCGACACGACTACGGATGCTAAAGGTCATATCCTCTTTCAGTGGGATAACGCACCTGCCTCGGGACAGGTGACGGGCACGTTCGACGACTCCGCTCCCGCGAATCCGAAGTGCGAGGTGAACAATGTGACCAAGAACATTAGCGGGGAGTTTCAGGATATGTCGACCCCCGAGTTTTCTGTTCCCTTCAGCGGGGACGCGGGAGACGAGTGGGCGATACGGGTCTACCGTCAGGATGAGAGCTACTGGGATGCGAACGTCTACAGCGCGGTTCCTACCCCGATAGCGACCGAATACGGCGACGCGTGGGGTGGCGGAGATGTCGGAGAAAGCAACGGCGAATTTAAAGCAGTCGATAAGGTGGGAAGCGCCGATCCTGCCGAGACGGGCACAGCTACATCGACCTTCGACAACCCGTGCACCGCGACATCGACGAGATCCGCCCAACACGACGTCTGCTCAAAGAGCTCGGACGTCACCGTCGACCTCTACAATGGCGACCCGAACAGTTCCGACTCGACCCTGCTGGCCCGGAACATCGATCAACGGGAGGATATCTCGGATCTCCCGGATGCCTTCACCGACCTACAATACAAGTTGACTCTCCGCCGGGACGAGAACGGCGAATCACCGAAAGTCTCCCGGCTCGGCCACCAGCTAATCAGATGACCATGAACGTCAAGGACCGGACACTCGTCACGATCATAGCGATCATCAGCTTGACCACCCTCGCCGTCGTCGCGATCATCGCTCAGCGCGACACAGCGATCATCGCCCCGATGATCTCGGCCGTCCTGATCCTGGCCGGCTACGAAGGGGTCAAGCAAATCGAGGAACGGAACGGTGACGGGTAGGCCATGACCGAGACAGTCGAGATCCCCATCGGCGGGCTCAATCAGATTCCCGGCGTCTCCGGCTTAGAAGACGTCGAGTTCGACATCCTGACGATCGCCGATGTCGTCTCGGCGATCGCCGAGAACACCGTCGACAAGACCGACATCGACGAGGCTGCCGTCTCCGCGTTGGAAGATGTGATAGGCGAGGGTGTCGAGATCGCCGCCGACGCGGTCGACCTGACCGACGAGACCATCGAGGAGATCGTCTCGGCGATCGAGTCGAGTCTCGG